>Ga0316187_10004247_pt1 | contig 12403 bp, 13 predicted proteins | sample CroRivburrow1_MG_FD_204927 | JGI IMG/M metagenome (GOLD analysis project Ga0316187, IMG submission 204927) | Coastal sediment microbial communities from Maine, United States - Cross River worm burrow 1 | ecosystem: Environmental > Aquatic > Marine > Coastal > Sediment | place: USA: Maine...
AATAGAATCTTATTCATTTTTTTACTGATGTAATGTTCCTGTATTTACTACCGGACTGACATCTTTATCAGCACATAGGACTACCATTAAATTACTGACCATTGCTGCTTTTCTTTCTTCATCTAAATCAATAATGTCCTTTTTATTTAACTCCTCGAGGGCCATTTCGACCATGCCTACTGCCCCTTCAACAATTTTCTGGCGAGCAGCTACAATAGCTGTGGCTTGCTGCCTTCGAAGCATCGCATTTGCAATTTCGGGTGCATAAGCGAGGTAACCAATACGGGCTTCAATCACATGCAATCCCGCAATGTCTAATCGTTCGGAGAGCTCTGCTTCCAAAGCATGATTTACTTCGTTTAAACCAGATCTTAAAGTAATTTCAGCTTGTTTGTCATCAAAATTATCATATGGATAGGTTCCTGCTAGTTTTCGTACAGCTGCATCTGATTGTACCCTTACGAAATTCTCGTAATCATTTACCTGAAAAGCGGCTTTATAGGTCTCCTCTACCTTCCATACAAGAATAACGCTGATCTGAATAGGATTACCAAGTTTGTCATTTACTTTAATTTTTTCACTATCGAAATTCAATGCTCTTAAACTCACTCGCTTTCTCAGGAAAAATGGATTAACCCAATGAAATCCATTTTTCCTAATCGTTCCTTTATATTTCCCAAATAAGGTGAGAACACTGGAATTGTTAGGATAAACAATGACGAAACCTAAACTGATAAAAAGAGTTGTTAAAACATACAAGGTTATAAAAAATGGATTTGGCATTAAGAAAATGCCATAAACTCCAAAAATTATCTCGGCAATTAAAATAGTTAACATGATATAACCTGAAAAGGGGAAGAATTCTTTTTCTTTTTCCATGACTATTAATTTAAATTGATATTAAAATGATATCATAAAGATACTATTTATTACGAATATTACAAGAAAAGGTTTTATATTTAGCTTGTATTTATTATAAAGAATTATTTTTATAAATCTTCAGTAAAATATTAATTACATATTATGTTTAATTTTTTTAAAAAGAAGAGGAAAGACAATGAGAATTCAAACCTGAAAATGGTTGATCTTGATCAGAATCCTTTAAAAATAGGAGATACTGTTGATGCTTTGCGCTATGATCTGGGGAAGTCAAAGGTTATCGAAACCGAAAAGGGATTGGCATATGAATCTATTGAGACAGGAAAGGTTGTTACCTGGCATTTAATGGTGGATGCCGCTACCGAACTTCAAAAAGTAAAGAAAATATCGGATAAATAAGATATTCTAATTATTTCCAAAAACTTTTTCTATTATCTGGCTGGCATAGCCATATGGATTTTCCCTGATTTTTTGTTCCTCAACAGATACTTTAAAAAATAATCCATCTAATGCCCTGTTTGTAACATATGTTGATAGATCCGGATCTTTCACTGGCTTTATATCCATCAATAAATTCACAGGACTCCTGGCAACTTTGTTATAGGCTGATACGAATTTATTCCAAATATCGTTTGTGGAAGTATTACCAATTAAATTTTTATCAAGCGAGACATCAATTTTGGGGACATACAGATTTGAAAGTTGGACATAGGTTTTATCTTTAAAATAGGTTGTAGCAGAGATATCACCGGCAGTTTTATAATCTCCCTTTAAAATCAACCAACCATCTTGTATCGACATGCTTTTAATAGCGTTTTTAAAGATAGGAGAGGCTTCTTTAGCAGCATCAGATGCAGATCTATTTATTGCAACAATTAAATCTTCAACTATTGAGGATAGAGCAATTTGATAGATCTGTTCGCCACCAGGTGCCTTGCGAAGTGAATTTACAGCATCTTCAGCTTCTGGTGGCAGAATGATTTTTATTGCCTTATCTTTTAAATATCCGTCAGGAAGAGAAACAAGGTTTACAGCTTTATCGGTACCAATATCCAGTGCAGTTTTAAGTCCTTCAACTACTTCATCATTACTTAGCTGATCAGAATCTAAAAGAGATTGCCACGTTGAGGGGCTGCATGATGACATTAAAAGGATAAAAAAGCTGATGATAAAATGAAAGTATCTCATGATTATCTTATTTATTTCAATTTGTTTAAAATCAATACTTCAATAAAAATAAAAAACCCATCGAGGCTTTTGGGTAATCAAACCTCAAATACGACAAGATTTGAGCTTCTCGACCATGTCAACAATCCACTGTTAACTCCCCGTTAAGAGAGACCATTTCTGATTGAACAGAAAGGTTGAGGCCCGGTTTTAATAGCAAGAATAACTCGGTAAAATTATGTTGTTAAGTTTGATTACTAAATGTCTAGCACCGATGGGTAATCTTAAATATTTTTATCAAAGAACAATTTCATTGTTATAAAACTAAGGTACTAAAATATTTACAATAGTTCAATACTTAAAAAATGAATTCATTTATATTTATTTTTATAGATTAAAATGAAATTATAATGGCATTAAAAATTTCTTTTCAAGCTGATCCGCCAATACCTTATCATACGAGCTCCTATCATATTAAACAGGGATTCAATATGAAATTATTTGAGCCTTCAATTCGTAATCAAGAATTCAACTCTATTTTAAAGTCTGCAACATATAATTTACGATCCTTATTGAAAGTTCCCAAAAACTTCTACGTCATTTATATGAATACTAGCTGGTTCCCACTTATTACACTTTTGTCCACGAATAATCAGATTGCTACAATTGATCATTCAAATCAATTTTCCAGGCTTACAAATATGATCAGATTGGTAACAGAGGAAAGTATTCATTTGAATCCAATTGATCCTGGTTATCATGGGGCTATTGAAGCTTTAAAAGATTCAGCACAGGTCTTAATGTCTGATACGGATCCTTCAACTGGAAATTTTTTCAGGACGAACCTCATACAATCGCTAAAAGGATTGAATCCTAAGTTGAACCTTCACGTGGATATATCATATTCTGTTCCAACCAACGATTTTGATTACGACACCATTGATTCTTTCTTTTTTAAAACGAATATCGGATTTGGTATCTACCAGGGGCCCGAAGTTTGGTTAGTAAAAAAGAACTTTTTTAATTTGAACAAAGAGAAAATTGAGAGGATACTTGATATTCAATTATTTGATCGTTGTGAAGATACTTATTGTGATCAAAATATTGATTTAATTAAAATTTATGCATTGGGACAAATTGCAGCCGACTTTAATAACCGGAGTTTAAAAATCATTAAAAATGAAACTACTTATAAATCCATAATTATTAATTCTGCTATTATGAATAGTAATAGTTTTGATCTGATGATAAAGAATTCTGATTTCCAATCAAAAAATATAATTGCATTTACGTCAGGCTTTTCCTTGGATGAGATGGAAAAAATCTTTGAGAAAAAAGGTATTCTACTTGATAATATCACTTATAAAGGATCTGGTTCTTTGATTCGGATAGGAAACTATCCTGCACATTCAAAAGAGCAGGCAGAATTATTGGCAGATATTATACAAAGTATATAGTTAAGCTTGGTCCGGCATGGCAATCCATAAAACTCCATATACTAATATACCGGTTATAAAAGCAGTAGCTATCGTGAGAATAATAAACAATATTCGAACCCAGACCGGATCCCAACCGATATAATCTGCAATACCGCCGCATACTCCTGCGATGACTTTCCTGCTCGATTTAACTAATTTTGCTGACATAATATTTTTATTTATTCCCATTTTGGGAAATATTTCCGATTATTAAACTAATCCTAAACTAAAATCATTCAAAAAATCTTAAAATCGATGATTTCACTTTTGGCCCACTATTTGAAAACTAATATAAATATATCATTCAAAATCGTAATATAAAAATACTTATAAGATACTGATGACCGTATAAAGGTGTATAATAAAATGTGTTTCGGTTCCGGTAGGGCGTCATATCCATGATGCCTTTTTTTATTCATCTCATTTGGAATATAATAATTTTACGGAATTAAAATAGATGAATCTCCATAGCTCAGAAATCTATAATCATTTTCCAAAGCAGATTTATAAACAGTTGCCCAACTCTGACCAATAAATGCTGCAACCAGAAGAATGAGGGTAGAATTAGGCATGTGAAAATTGGTGATTAATGCATTGCATACCATAAAAGTATATCCGGGAAATATAAAAATTTCTGTTTCCCCTGAAATGTGATCGATCCCTTTTTCGTGCATTAGATCTAATACCGCTCTTAAAGAATCCTCCAGAGATGGTAGTTGATCATCATTAAACTCGTAGGGGAGTAGTTTGTTAATAAAGAACGCTTCGTCATTGAGCAATAATAATTTCACTCCATACCAGTACAGGCTTTCTAAAGTTCTCATTGAAGTAGTTCCTACAGGAATGATCTTCCCCTGATGATTCATGATATTATGAATCGTATCCTTTTTTATTATTACCTGTTCTGTATGCATTTTATGTTTCAAAATGTCATCATCCTTAATTGGCTGAAAGGTGCCGGTACTCACATGTAATGTCAGGTAATCTGTATGATGTCCCTTTTGTTTTAAAGTCTCTAATAAACCATTTGTAAAATGCAATCCTGCCGTTGGAGCTGCTACGGCACCATTATTCCTGGAATATACAGTTTGATATCGGAATCTATCTTCAGGTACGGGTGATCTTTTAAGGTATGGCGGAAGAGGAACTTGTCCTGATGATTCCAGAATTTCTGAAAAAGAAATTTGATTATCATTCCACTCAAACCGTATCAGGTTTTTCTTACGATTAGTAATTGAAGCTTCAAGCAATATGTTTGATTTCTGATAAAATATCTCTTGTTTTAATATAATGCCTTCCTTCCATTTTTTTAGATTCTTGACCATGCATTCCCAAACACAACCATTCTTTGAAATCATCGCTTTATTTATCTCCGGTGAAGGTAATACGGGACTTAATAAAAATATTTCGATAATAGCACCACTATCCTTTTTAAAATATAAGCGAGCTGGAATTACTTTGGTTTCATTGAAAATCAAGGAACTATTTTCAGGGATTAAGTTTGTGATCTCAGGGAATTGATGGTGAGAAATGCTTCCCTTATTATAAAATAGAATTTTAGATCCGTCCCTATTTGTTGGTGGAAATTTTGCTATCCTTGAATCAGGTAATGGATAGGAGTAATCTGACAGCTCTAGATCTTTAACAATCCTCATTTTTCACTAATAATCCCTGGAAGTGTCAGATCCTACTATTGCTTAAGGCATTAAAATTATCCCAATATCTTTTTTTCGATTCTGAAATCGAATCGAGAGCCGCCTGTTTGTTTTCCCATCCTTCAATACCTACCTTTTTTTCTTCCAAATCTTTGTATACCTGGAAAAAATGTTCTATTTCTTTTATGAGATGTGGGTTTACTTCATCAATACTATTTAGTTTATTCCACATAGGATCACTCACAGGTACACATAATAATTTGGCATCAGGACCCATTTCATCATGCATTCTAAATAATCCGAGAGGTTTTACCTCTATAAGACAACCAGGAAAAGTTGGTGCCGAAACAAGTACCATTGCATCGAGTGCATCTCCGTCCAATGCTAGAGTCTCTGGCACAAAGCCATAATCGCTGGGATAATGCATTGAAGAAAAGATCATCCTGTCATATCTGATCACTTTCTTCTCCTTATCATATTCATATTTATTCCTGCTCCCTTTAGGAATTTCGATAAACACATCAATGGTAATATCTTTTTCAGCCATAAGTTAATTTTTCGTATTTTTAACAAACCAATCAACAAATATAGAAAAGGAATATCTCAATCATAAATTTATTAAACATTACCTTACAAGAATGAAGGTCTCCTGGAGAAAACATCGATTATTATTCAAATTTAAAGCTGGGACTTCCAGAGGAGTACTCAAAAAAAAGGATTCTTATTTTATTATTGTACAAGGGAATAAAGGTCTTACTGGGATTGGTGAATGTAGCCTAATTGAAGGACTAAGTATCGATGATCCACATTTGATCGAAAGAAAATTAAATGAGATATGTCATAAGATATTGGAGACTTCAGTTACCTGTATTGAAGATCTTGATATATTTTTTAATGAGTCATCAATGATTTTATGGCCAGCAATCCGTATGGGTATCGAAACCGCCTTTCTTGATTTATTGAAGGGAGGGAAAAGGATCATTTTTAATAATGAATTTTTAAATGGAGATACAATTCCAATAAATGGATTGATCTGGATGGGTACCAAAGATTTCATGCTCGAGCAGATTAGAAATAAAATAAAATCCGGATATACTACAATAAAAATTAAGATCGGGACAATTGACTTCGAAACCGAACTCGGTATCCTGGCTTATATAAGAAAAGAATTCGATAAAAATGATATTACTTTAAGAGTGGATGCAAATGGAGCTTTTTCAGAAGCTGAAGTAAGAGATAGATTGGATAAGTTAAGCAAATTTGATCTTCATTCGATTGAGCAGCCCATCAGAAAAGGTGATTGGGAATTGATGGCAAAATTATGCCAGTCTTCTCCTATACCAATAGCTCTGGATGAGGAGTTGATCGGATCGTTTACGTTAGAAGAAAAGAAATTATTGATGGATTCCATAAAACCACAATTTCTTGTTTTAAAACCCTCCTTACTGGGAGGATTTAGTTCAACTCAGGAATGGATAAAAATTGCTAAAAAACGAAATATGGGTTGGTGGATTACCTCAGCTCTCGAATCGAATATTGGATTAAATGCAATATGCCAGTATACTTTTGACAATCATCCGCTCATTGAGCAGGGTTTAGGTACAGGCCAGCTATTCACAAATAATATTGAATCTCCTCTGGCTGTGGCTAAGGGATTGATATACTATGATCAGCAAAAAAAATGGGACCTTTCATTTCTGAATGTTGACTGCATTTAATAGTGTACACGCAACTACTCCTGCAGTTTCTGTTCTCAATCGTGAATTACCTAATGAAACTGGTTTGAACATTGATTCTTTTGCCAAATCCAATTCTTCTTTACTGAAATCACCCTCAGGTCCAATCAAAATATGATATTTCTTTTTATCAGGTGCAATTGTGGAGAGAAATGATCCTTTCCCTAATACCTGATGACAGATGTATTTCTCGTCTTTTATTGTTGGAAGTCGTAAATAATCTTCGAAGTTAATCAATTGATGAATTTTAGGAAGAAAAGAATTACCCGATTGTTTTATGGCACTAACTGCTTTCTTTATCATCCTTTCTGTTTTTATTACTTTTCTTTCAGAATGGCTGCATCGGATGAAATATATGTCATCTATTCCAATTTCTGCCGTTTTCTCAATGAACCATTCCATGCGGTCCATGCTTTTTGTTGGGGAAATGGCAATGTTGATTGAGAATTCTGGCTTAATTAAATTTTTTTCTTCAAGAATTTCAAAAATCGTCTTTTTGGGATCTGCAACAATTAATTTACATAGAAAGGATCCGCCATTTCCATTGATAATTTGAATTATGTCACCTTCTTTTTTCCGAAGTACCAGACAGCAATGTCTTGAATCCTCTTTAGATAATTGATGTTTCCCTTTTAAGATTTCAGGTTGGTAAAAGTAATCCAATAGAAGGTTATTTTAAAGAATTTACAATTTCGATATAGGTCTTCATACACTCTTCTTTTCCTTTACCTTTTAACGATTCCCATGCATTGTATTTCGCTGCAGCTTTAAAATCAAATCCGACAGGTTTCTCACCAGTCACATCACCTACTGTAACTTGTTTGTAAAGGGCATATATTTTTAATAGAACTTCATTGGTAGGTCTTTGCGATAATTTTTGTGTTAACGCTACAGCCGCTCGAAATTGTTCATCTAAATTCATTCTGCAAACATGTTTAAAGAAAAACAGCCGAATAAATATTCGACTGTTTTCCATTGCTAAATTTATCTTTTGTCGAGTGGAACATAGTCTCTTTCATTCTCCCCAACATATATTTGTCTTGGTCTGCCAATTGGTTCCTGATGTTCCCTCATTTCTTTCCATTGAGCTATCCAACCTGGTAGACGTCCAATAGAAAACATCACAGGAAACATTTGAATTGGAATCCCGATACTTTTCATGATTATTCCGGAATAGAAGTCTACATTCGGGTATAATTTTCTTTCAACAAAATACTCATCTCTCAAAGCTACATCTTCCAGATGCTTTGCAATTTCAAGCATAGGATCGTCAATGTTTAACTTTTCAAACACCTGATCAGCAGACTTTTTCAAAATTTGAGCTCTTGGATCGAAATTCTTATATACTCTATGTCCAAATCCCATCAGTCGGAAAGGATCATCATGATCTTTTGCCTTATCAATAAACTTATTTACGTCACCGCCATTTTCTTCAATATGATTCAGCATCTCAATCACTTTTTGATTGGCTCCACCATGCAAGGGTCCCCAAAGTGCACTTACACCAGCTGCTATTGAAGCATAAAGTGATGCATGAGATGAACCAACAATACGAACTGTTGATGTTGAACAGTTTTGTTCATGATCAGCATGCAATATGAAGATCTTATCCATTGCATCCTCTATAATTGGATCAACCTCATATTCTTCAGCCCTGGTAGAAAACATCATTTTTAGAAAATTATCAACATATCCAAGACTATTATTAGGATAGTTACTCAAGCGTCCTTTAGATCTGGTATATGCCCATGCAACCATTGTTGGCATTTTGGCAATTAATCGAATAATTGTTCTATTCACTTTTTCTGCAGAGCGGTAAGGATCCAAAGATTCTGGAAAAAAGGCAGTCAGAGATGTGACTAATGAAGATAGAACACCCATAGGATGAGCATCAGCAGGAAATCCAGTTAATATTGTTTTTATATCTTCATGAACAATCCATTCTTCCTTAATGTTTGCAATAAAATTTTCAAGTTCTAATTGGTTAGGAAGATGATTATAGATTAAAAGATAGGCTACTTCCAGGAAAGTTGATTTCTCAGCAAGTTGTTCAATTGGATATCCGCGGTATCGTAAAATACCTTTTTCTCCATCCAGAAAAGTAATTGAACTTTGTGTTGATCCAGTATTTTTAAAACCTGTATCAACGGTAATATATCCTGTCTGACCTCTTAGTTTGCTTATATCTAATCCTTTTTCCTTTTCAGTCCCTTCAATAACAGGAAGCTTAAAAGTATTGTCCCCAATTTTTAATTCAGCAACATTTGACATTTTACTTAGAGTTTATGTTTAAAAAATATATTTCCAAAATAAATTACTATACTCGGTACATGAATTCTTAAAAATAGTATTTGATGTTTAACAAAAGCAATAAAATTCATATTTATTCTGACCTAAATTAATTAAATGCTAATGTACCATTTTAGCTGACATTTCCTATCCTTTAAATATATCAGGTTTGATAAATAAAAAGGCAGTTATAATGTTTTAATATAGGTTAAAAAATAACAACTAATATTCTTTATGATTTGTTAAAAAATTTAACGGTTAATTTACACAATTTTTTAATCATTCTCTTGGAACGAAACAAATTTTCAAGGAACGAAATGTTAAGAAGACCTTTTTTACTCAAAATTTTAAAGAACGAATAATAATAAATGCAATAATCCTGGTTTTAAAAAATCCTATTTTACCTGATATTTACCCCATATATATTACAATTTATTCGCTTTCACATATTTATTTTATTAAATTGATTACATAAAGGAACTAATCATGATTTTTTTTGGTTTTCATTATACTGAGTAGATTTTTACGGTCCTGTTAAATCCGTTTTCTGATAGGAAGATGATTCAATGATGGTTGACTAATTTAATGTAACCATTTATCATATTCATGTTTTGTCTGTTAGGCATATTGAATTTCTTTCTGTTTATATTAATTACATTTAATTCAATATTATATATAATACAAAAGTTATTTAGAAAATGTCAAATCTGAAAAAAAAGCTTACCAATAAAATTGAAGCCTGGAGACCCAGAACCCAGAAACTCCTGAGAGACCATGGTGATCTTGTTATTGGTAATGTAACTATTGCACAAGCTTTGGGAGGTATGCGCGGGGTTAAATGTCTGGTAACAGATATATCATATCTCGATCCATTTGAAGGCATCCGATTCCGGGGATATACCATTCCTGAAGTACTTGAGAAATTACCAAAGCCTAAAGGGGCCGAAGTCCCCTATGTAGAAGGATTTTTGTACTTATTACTTACTGGTGATATTCCTACAAAAGCCGATGTAAAAGAAGTTGAACAGGAACTGGTAAAAAGAAGAAATGTGCCAGATTATGTTTATAAAGTTTTGGATGATTTATCTGAATGCCATCCAATGGTTATGTTCTCTGCAGCGGTGGTATCAATGGAAAAAGAATCCATTTTTACGCCCAAATACAAGGAGCTAAGCATTGGCAAAATGGATCTATGGGATTCAACATATGAAGATGCCATGAATTTGATGGCTAAACTTCCTAGAATTGGAGCATATATATATCGTAAAAAATATAAAAACGGCGATATTATTCCAGGTGATCCAAAGCTGGATTGGGGAGGGAATTTTGCCAAAATGATGGGAATAGGTAAACCATACGACGATTTAGCAAGATTATATTTTATTCTTCATAGTGATCATGAAAGTGGAAATGTAAGTGCTCACACTGGCCATCTGGTATCAAGCGCTCTTTCCGATGTTTATTATTCAATATCCTCCATGTTGAATGGTTTAGCAGGTCCTCTTCATGGATTAGCAAATGAGATGGTACTTAGATGGATTCAGGATGTGATGGATAAAATGGGAGGGAAGGTCCCAACAAGAGAGGAAATGAGGAAATTTGTCTGGGATACACTCGATTCCGGTCAAGTAGTACCTGGTTATGGTCATGCAGTTTTAAGGAAGACAGATCCAAGGTACACTGCTCAAAGAGAATTTTGTCTGAAACACTTACCTGATGATCTGATATTTAAATATGTCAGTCTCATTTATGATGTTACTCCTGATATCTTGATCAAACAAGGCAAGGCTAAAAACCCATGGCCAAATGTTGATGCCCAATCAGGTGTAATACAATGGCATTATGGCGTTACTGAATATGATTTCTATACTGTATTGTTTGGTATTGGCAGGTCCTTAGGTGTACTTTCTAATATCATCTGGGACAGGGCATTGGGATATCCGATTGAAAGACCAAAATCACTAACAACGGATATGCTTGAGGAACTGGTTCACCAACATGAATTAGCACATAAGGCGTAAAAATAAAAAAAGGCTATCCGGCATTTCGGATAGCCTTTATTATTATTATTATTATTTTAATTATTTCCAAGTATCAGAGGCAAGCCATCAGAACCGCTACCGATTATAACAACTTTAGCATTTTCTGACTCGGCGAGTTTCATGGTAGCTTCAATGCCTCTCATTTTTAACAAAGCACTTGTAAGACTGCTATTAATAATGGCATTTGCCCGTGCTTCACCTTCAGCCTGGATTCGCATCCTTTCGGCCTCACTTTTTTCTTTATCAAGCCTGTATTGGTAGGCAAGAGCTTCCTGTTCCTGCTGTAATTTGTTCTCTATCGCACCTTTAATTTGTTCGGGCAAATTAATGGACCTGATTAATAAGGCTTTCATTACGATATAATTTGAAAGAAGAATATCCTCAGTTTCTGTGATAATAGCTGCTTCTACCTCACTCCGTTTAGTTGAATAGATCTCCTCAGCAGTATATCTACCCATTACTTTACGAACAGTGGATCTCGCTTCAGGAACTACCAGTCGATTAATAAAATCACCTCTGAATATCTCATATAAATAACCAACCTTGTTAAAAAGTGGATGAAAACGAATAGAAACATCTACTTTAATAGATAGACCACTCTTATCGAGTACGTCCATGGTCTCTTCAATTTTTGTTTCAGTTACATCTGTTAGAATCATATCATTCCAGGGAGCTTTAACATGGAATCCTGGGCCATAGATATTGTCTACTTTAAGCCCTGCAAAACGATCAAATATAATTCCTCGTTCTCCAGGTTTTATTGTAAGAAACAGACTGGATGAAAGAAGGATTACTACAAAAAGGATTATAAAACTTGTAACAATTACGGGTAATAGTTTACGATTATTCATGATTATATTATTAGTTTAGATACTGATGGATATATGTGATGGCATTGGTGTAAAGTATTTTAATTTACACAAATTTACTGTTATTCTGCCTTATTATTTATCGAGTTCTTTCCATGCAAGGGCACTCGCTCCTAATACAGCTGCATTTGTTTCCTGTAAACCTGAAGGAAGAATTTTGATTTTATTTTTATATACTTTTAAAAGATTGTTTTCAAAGCTTTCAATGGTGGGTTTGAATAGAATATCTCCGGCATTCGTTAATCCACCAAACAGAAAAATTGCCTCAGGGCTTGTATGAGCTACAGT
>Ga0316187_10004249_pt1 | contig 12397 bp, 11 predicted proteins | sample CroRivburrow1_MG_FD_204927 | JGI IMG/M metagenome (GOLD analysis project Ga0316187, IMG submission 204927) | Coastal sediment microbial communities from Maine, United States - Cross River worm burrow 1 | ecosystem: Environmental > Aquatic > Marine > Coastal > Sediment | place: USA: Maine...
CCATTCAAGCCAAAGGGTGAGCAGACCGTAAGCGTCTGTTTGAGCTAAATGAGTCGTCGTCCAAAGAGAGCGCCTCTCTGGCTGCGCGCTGCACTGGCTGTTTTGCTGGTGTTGCTGATTGGTGTTGTGTTATGGCCTGTCGATGGCGTTCAGGAAGAGCCTGAGCATGCAATTTCAGGTGAGCTGCCTGTAGAGCAGACCAGACAGCAGAGCAGCGTGGTGTATGAAGAGTTTCAGCAAGCACCAATAAGTCCGGCAGTGACACCCTTGCCAACACCCCATATCAACCATGCAGGAACTGGCATTGCACTGATTATGGATGATGTGGGTTACGATCTGAACGCCCTTGAAAGAGTGCTTGCACTGCCGTTTCGTGTGGCAGTTTCAATCCTTCCTGATGCGCCCTATGCGACAGAAGCTGCAAACATGACTTATGAGGCAGGCAGCACGGTGATGCTGCATCTGCCAATGGAGCCATCCAATCCAAAGTATCGTGCCCGTATGAACGGAGCCTTTCTGAAAACCGGTATGGATGAAATCCAGATTCGCGATCATTTTATGCAGGCCCTGAACCGGGTGCCACATGTGGCAGGTGTGAACAACCATATGGGCTCACTTCTGACGACGCTTGAAGAGCCTATGCGGTGGGTGATGGACGTTTGTAAAGAGCAGAGGCTGTTTTTTATCGATTCAAAAACTGCACACAACTCCGTAGCCGCCAATATTGCTGCAGAGCACGGTATTGCATGGGCATCACGCCGAATCTTTCTGGATCATACGATCGACAGTGAAGATCTTCGTCTGGCGTGGAAATCAGCCGTGAAGTGTGCGAAGCGTAAAGGTTCGTGTATTGTCATTGCTCATCCGCATGCGGAGACACTGAATTTTCTCGAGCAGCAGGTATCAGACGATGAACATCTCTTTATTCAGCCTGTGACTACGCTGCTGCACTCAGGAGGAGTCTCATGATTGGTGCTTTACGTCGTTATCTGATGGCCGGTCTGGCGGTATCACTGCCGATCCTGGTGACGTTTGTTATTGTTCGCTGGCTTATTGAGCTTTCTGACAAGGCTCTGTCACTACTGCCTCCGCAGTTCCAGCCCGACGCCCTTTTTGGTACTCATATCCCCGGAGTCGGTGTGGTGCTGGCCCTGACGGTACTTGTCGTGATCGGTGCGCTGACCACCAATATGGTGGGCAAACATCTGATGCGATGGGTCGATGCACTGCTCGCCAAGGTTCCCGTTGTCAGGTCTATCTATGGTGCCATGAGGCAGCTGATGGATGCTGTTTTGGGAAAGGGAAGCAAAGCGTTCCGGCAGGTTGTTCTGGTCTCTTTTCCTCAGAAGGGTCAGTGGACCATAGGTTTTGTAACGGGAGAGAGCTCCCTCCCTATTCCTGGTGAGACGCCGAAAGTGGCTGTCTTTGTTGCAACCACGCCCAACCCCACATCCGGCTGGCTGTTGTTTGTCAGTGAATCAGAGCTGATCCCACTGGATATGAGTGTCGAAGAGGGGATGAAGGTGGTGGTCTCCGGAGGCATGCTTACTCCAAAAGAGAACAGTTCTATCACTGGAGAGGTTAAAGATTGAGAGGGGTAAGCTACGTCAAAAGAGTGGTGTGGCTGCTGATTGTCACAACCCTTTTTGCGCTCCCATGCATTGCCGATGAGGCCTACCATCAGGCCAAGTCCAATATAGAAAATGGCCGAATTAACCTGGCGCTGGAGCAGCTCAACAGGGCGGTAAAGAGAGATGCCAATGACTATCGGGCATGGTTTCTACTGGGTGTAGCCTATACACGTGGGCAACAGTTTCATCAGGCCATGGAGGCATTCCGGCGGGTTATCGAGATTAACCCGGAACTGGCAGAGCCGCATAATAATCTGGCGGTGATTTACAATGCGCTGGGAGATTACCGGGCTGCTGCAGGAGAGCTGGAAACATCACTATTAAAGAAGCCGGATTATGCCGTTGCGGAAGAGAATCTGGCAGATATCTATCTGAAGCTGGCACTCGAGAATTATCGCAGTGCGCTGGAGAAGGCGCCTCATCCGACGCTTGAACAGCGTTATATGCGTCTGCTTAAGGTGCGTGACCCGAAGATTTCATCCGATTTTACAGAAGAGCGTGTGCTGGTGGCAGTTCCGGCGGTTAAGACGAAGGCCGTAAAAGAGAAGCTTCTGGAAGCTGTTGAGCAGTGGAGAAAGGCGTGGTCTGAACGTGATCTTGATAAATATTTTTCAATGTATGATGCCGATTTCAGGGTGCCGAAGCGCTTTGCATCAATCAAAAGCTGGAAGCGCTACAAACATCGTGCGATCTCTTCAAAGAGCTATATTCAGGTTGACTTGAGTGACCTGAAAATAACCATTGATTCGTCTAAAAAGAGGGCGATCATAGATTTTTTTCAAAAATTTCGTTCAAACAGCTACAATGGCGACGATCTCAAACGGTTGGAGATGAAATTGCATAATGGTAAATGGAAAATTGTGAGTGAGGATTCTGTTTTATGATGAGCTGTTTTATCGGGGCACTACTGCTTCTGGCAGGCGCGACTTCGGCGATTGCTGAAGAGGGGCAACTGCCGGCGGATCAGCGGGCCATGATGGCGCTGGACTCCGGAGAGTCGGATGCTGTTAAAGCCCTTCCAGAATCGGAACAGATGGTTCTGAAAGCGACACTGGCTCTGAAAGAGGGCTCCCCAGACCGGGCGCTGGATTATCTGAAACATGATAAATCAGATAGCGATCCTCTGCTGGCATTGCTGGAGGCTGAGGCACACAGGCAGTCGGCAGTTCTGGCTGTTGCCAGGGCAGGAACCTATGCACGTGGTCTGAAGGAGAGGAAAGAGGATCTTGAAAATGCAGATCTTTCGTCCGGGCTTGGAGAGGCCGAGGTTCGACTGAATGCGTTTATTGATCAGCTTGATGGCATCTATGGAAGTCCACTGCATCTGCTGCAGCTGGGCGCGGATATCAAGAGTGTTTTTCTTGTCGATAAAGCACGCTCACGCATGTTTGTTTATGTGCGTAACAGCAGCGGTGAATTCGAACGTGTTGCAGATGAGTATATTGTCACCGGAGCAAAAGGTGGCGACAAACAGAAGCGTGGTGATGCCCGGACTCCCAATGGCATCTATCGTTTTGTAAAACGGCTGGATGACCGTGAACTGGAAGCTCGTTATGGGCCGGTTGCATTTCCGATCGACTATCCAAATGAGCTGGACAAACTGCACCAGAAGAATGGCTATGGCATCTGGATGCACGGCTATCCGGTTGGTGTTGGAAGGCGCCCGCCACAGGATACACGCGGCTGTTTTGCACTGCCCAACGACCGTCTTCTGGCGATGGCAGAGCATGTATATCTGAAGCAGAGCTGGGTCATTGTTGGCGAGAATTTTGTCTTCGATCAGAAAGAGCGGCAGGGCAAACTTCTCGATTCAGTAAAGGGTTCACTTGAGCAGTGGAAGCAGGACTGGAGCGCACTTGATACCGAGGCCTACCTGAACCATTACCATACGGCTTTCCGATCAGGAAAACGTAATCTGGCAGGTTGGAAGCGTTATAAACGGCTTGTAAACAGCAACAAATCATTCATTGATGTATCGATATCGGATCTCAGCCTGATCCATGATCCCAATAACTGGTCGGAAGGTGAGATGGTGGTTGCCGAGTTCAATCAGCACTATCGCTCAAACAACTATCAGGATGTTACCCGCAAGCGGGTCTATCTTGCCAGAGGCGGCAGTGATGATGCGTGGAAGATATTGATTGAGGAGAGTATCACGCCATGACCGATTCGAAGGAGAAGGGCAAGGCCAAAGGCGAGGTAAAAGATCTCTCCAGCCGGCGCATGCAGCAGTTGGCAGATGAGAATCATGAACTGCGGGAATATGTTGCCGATGTGATGAAGAGGCTTCGTGAAAATGAGCGCCTTTTTTCCCGTCTCTTCGATCTGGAGTCAAAAGTTCTCTCTTCCACCGATTCGGAAGATCTCTGTTTTACACTACTGCGCGGACTTCGCTCAGGTTTCTCACTTGATATGGTTCGCTTCTGGATCGATCGTTCCAGTTTTATGGGCAACTGCCAGCTCGATGGTCTTTCTGAGCGAGATCTGGTCTGGGTTGAGAAGGGCGAGATCGCCAACATGGGGCTGGTTGGGCGCCACGTTTGTCTGATGCGGCTTACTCCGAAGAAAGGTTTTGACTGGCTGGAGAAACAGGATGAACACCTGGCTTCACTGGCGCTGCTTATTCTTGGCAGCCCGGAGAAACCGTTCGGAATACTGGGCCTCGGATCTGTCGATGCAGACCGGTTTGGACCGGATCAGAGCGTGGACTTTCTGCAACATCTGGCACAGGTGATCGGACTGAGTCTTGAGAATGCTGTGGCACGTGAACGCCTTGCCCGCCACTCGATTACCGACACCCTGACAGGCACGCATAATCGGCGTTTCCTGCAGCCACACAGCCATCAGCCGCTCTCTCAATGGTTTGGCAAGGATACCCCGGTGGCCTGCCTCTACTTTGATATTGATGATTTCAGAGCGATGAATGAGCGGCTGGGAGATGATGGTGGAGATGATCTGCTTACCGCAATTGCAAACAAGGCGCGCAGTTTTGTCCGGTCAAAGGATCCGCTGATTCGTATGGGCGGCGATGAGTTTGTGCTTCTGCTTCCGGGTTGTGGCAGGGAGAAGGCTGGCGATATCGCTGAACGGATTGTGAATGGTTGTAGCGAGATAGAGATTCAGGGTGAGAAGCCGAGCGTGAGTATGGGTGTAGCCCTTTCAGCAGCGGAGAAAGATCTCTCTGTGAAGCAGCTGGTAGAGCAGGCTGATCAGGCCATGTATGTTGCCAAGGCGCTGAGTGGTTCCCGCTTTGAGTTTGCGGAAGATGGTCAGGACAAATCATAAGAGAGTGGTCAATGAGCATCCTGCTATTGATCATCACAGCAAAGCATAAGCAGGCTTATGCAGTTAAGTGAGGCGATAGCCCGCTACCTTAAACAGCTTACTGATGTTCGGATGGCATCGGTGCACACCGTTTCCAACTACAAAAGAGACCTGACACGTTTTATTGAGCATTGCGGGGATATTCCGGTTACGGAAATCACCAGAGATGGTGTGCAGGACTGGATGGTTGCCGGCTACGGGCAGGGGCTCTCACCGGTGACGCTGGCCAGAAGGCTCTCAGCCCTGAGAGGGCTACTCGATATGGCGATGCAGTCAGGCTGGTGCGAAAAAAATGTCGCGGCCGGTATTCGCCCTCCCAAACAGCCTAAACGGCTGCCGCGCACACTTCCTCCCGAACAGACCAGCCAAATGATGCATGCCACGGACTCTTCATCCGAAGAGCGTGATCTTGCGCTGTTTTCGGTGATGTATGGCTGCGGCCTGCGCGTGTCCGAAGCGGTCGGGCTGAATCTTCATGATATCAGTATGGAGAGCGCGGAGCTTCGTGTGTTCGGTAAGGGAAAAAAGGAGCGGATTGTTCCGGTTCCCGAGGGTGTATTGACGTTAATCCAAAATTATATCGACCAGCGAGCAATGAATTCTACATCCGAGCAGGCAGTCTTTCTAAATCAGCGAGGTGGAAGGCTTACTGCTCGCAGTGTTCAGATGATGGTGAAGAAGCGGGCGCTGGAAACGGGTGCGGACATGTCGGTAACACCGCACAGACTGCGCCACTCCTTTGCAACACACCTGCTGGCAGGAGGTGTTGACCTGCGCGCCATTCAGGAGCTTCTGGGGCACTCATCGCTTGGAACTACCGAGCGTTATACTCATCTCGATATGGCAAAACTGACCGAGGTTTATGATTCAGCCCACCCAAGAGCAAAACGTAAATCATGATCTGTCTGAATGTCCGCTTTCGGCCAAACCATTTGCAGTCACTGTTCAGATTAACGTCTGTTTGCTTTGCCCTGTTCATACTGTTGTCGGCTACTACCGTGGCTGCTGACAGCCACTCCTTAGCCCAGCAGGCCATAACATCCGGAACTTCAGATTCAATCATTGAACAGTGCACGCGAATCGGCAACAAGCTCGGCAGCGTAACAATCAAACAGTGTCTGGACAGAAAACTTGAGGAGTCCGGTGCAAATTCGGTAAACGGGCAGGCCATCATGATGAAGGAGTACCCCCCACTACCAGGCCGGGACCCCATCTCCCGTGTTCTGCTAATCGGTGGTACGCATGGGGACGAATACGCATCGGCCAGTGTTGTGTTTAAGTGGATGAAAACACTCGATATTCATCATTCAGGCATGTTTCACTGGCATGTAGCACCACTGCTTAATCCAGATGGTCTTTTACAAAATAGGTCACAGCGTCTGAATGCTCATGGTGTTGATCTAAACCGAAATATGCCGACCCCGGATTGGCATAAAAAAACTCGCAAGTACTGGAACAAGACGGGCAAGGATCCCAGACGTTATCCGGGAGAAGCACCCTTGAGTGAACCGGAATCTCGTTGGCTATACGAGGAGATTCGCAGCTTCAAACCCCATGCTATTATTTCAGTGCATGCCCCTTTTGGCGTACTGGACTTTGACGGTCCGCCTGCCGGCCCTAGTAAACTGGGGCGTCTGCACCTGAAGCTGATTGGCACATATCCCGGATCGCTGGGAAACAGTGCAGGTGTCCAACACCAGATTCCGGTGGTTACCGTTGAGCTTCCTCATGCCGGGATTATGCCTTCCAGAAGAGAGATCAGCCGGATGTGGGTAGACATGGTGGCTTGGCTGCGAGAGAACACGCCCAAGCAGAGAACCATTGATGCCTATGCCACATTTGATGAAACCACAAAGCAGTTGATGCCATTCAAGGCGATAGCGGATGTGACAATGCCGACATCCCCGGTAACCAAACCGAATCGAGTATCATCATCAAACCAGCACTCTGATCTGGAAGCACGCAGATGATTTGAATGTCCGCTTTCGGCCGAAAGCGGACATTGGGAAAAGTCAGATTAGCTCTTCGACGATGTAACTCTCAAGATTTTCCATATCGGCATCACCTTCACTGATCACACGGCCTTGCATCGATATCCCCGCCGTATGAACACTCTCAGGATCACCAGAAATAAGCGGATGCCACGGCTTAAGTTGTTTGCCTTCAAACAGCAGGCGATAGGCACAGCGCTCGGGCAGCCACCGGTATTCTTGTTTGGTGAACTTGCGTATGTCGGCACACTCAGGCACGGAGTCGAATCGTTTCTGATATGAAGAGCAGCGGCATGTTTTGGCATCAAACAGAGCACAGGCAACATTGGTGAAAAACATCTCATCAGAGTCTTCATCCTGAAATTTGTAGAGGCAGCAGCGGCCACAGCCATCGCAGAGTGATTCCCACTCCGCATCCGTCATCTCGGAAAGTTTTTTTGATTCCCAGAAAGGCTTGTTCAACTTGATCTCCTCATGCTGCCAACTCTGCCTGCTTGGTCTCAAGCTCATCCCAGCGCTCATAACAATTGCTAAGCTCGGACTCCAGCTCTGCAAGACGGTTCTGATCTTTCAGGAAGGCATCACCATCACGCGTGAAGTAGTCCGGATCGCAGAAGCGCTGCTCAATCTCTCCCTTCTCGCTCTCCAATGATTCAATCTGTGCAGGCAGTCCATCAAGTTCACGCTGCTCTTTGTAAGCCAGCTTGACCTTCTTACGCTCCGGTTTTGCTGTGGCCGGCGCCTTTTTGGCTTGGTCACCTTTCACAGGCTTCTTCTGCTTTGATTTCCACAGGGCATAGTCGCTATACCCACCCTCAATGGGGATCACGCATCCATCCCCCTCAAAGGCCAATACACGGGAGATCACCCGATCCATAAAGGCGCGGTCATGACTGACCAGAAGCACGGTTCCGTCATACTTGGCCAGTGCCTGCTCCAGTACCGTCAGAGTGCCGATATCGAGATCGTTGGTTGGTTCATCAAGTACCAGCAGGTTGGCAGGTTCCAACAACAGTTTAGCCAGCATCAGGCGACCCCGCTCACCACCGGATAGTGCCGATACACGAGAGTGCAACCGCTCGGTATCAAAGAGAAAATCCTGAAGGTAGCTGGCAATATGACGAGGCTCTACACCGGCAATATGTACGTAATTTCCGCCCTGCGGAAGCAGCACATCCCTGATTTTCATCTCCGGATCAAGTTCACGCATCTGGGTGAGGAAAGCCGGAGCCAGACGCACGCCGTGACGGACACGGCCATGCTGTGGTTTCAGCTCACCGAGCAGCATCTTCAACAGGGTGGTTTTTCCAATACCGTTGGAGCCGATCAATCCAATCCGGTCACCCGCCATGATTTTCAGATTCAGATCTTTGGCGATCACTGTCGAATCGAAGCTGTGTGATAGCTCCACCGCTTCAATCAGCATCTTGCCCGGTTTGATGCCGCTGGAGACCCGCAGCTCCACATCGCCACCTCGAAGACGTCGTGCTTCACGCTGCTTGCGTAGTGACTCGAGATTACGAACACGGCCCTCATTGCGGGTTCTTCTGGCCGGAATGCCCTGGCGAATCCAGCGCTCCTCATCGGCCAGAAGTTTGTCAAATTTTCTGAAGTGACGCTCCTCCTGTGCCAGCAGCTCGGCCTTTTTATCAAGATACTCGGCATAACTGCAATCGAAAAAGGTGACTGCCCCACGATCCAGCTCCACCACCTGCTCTGCTACGGCATCAAGGAAATAACGATCATGGGTAACAAACATAACTGCACCGTCAAAGTCGGCGACAAAGTCCTCCAGCCACTCAATGGATGCAATATCGAGGTGGTTGGTCGGTTCATCCAGCAGCAGAAGGTCCGGTTCTGCTACTACGGCACGGGCCAGTGCCACTCGCCTGAGCCAGCCGCCGGAGAGTTCGCCTACATCGCGATGGGCATCCAGCTTGAGCCGGGAGATGGCCGATTCAATACGGGATTTGTACTGCCAGCCGCCAGTGCGCTCCAGTTCACCCTGCATCTGCGCCAGCCGTTTCATGGCACTTTCCGAAGTGTCGTTCTCCAGCGCTGTTAACGCCTCATCATAGGCGTTAAGTGAGTCGGCTACTTCGCCCAATCCCTCTGCCACAACAGAAAAAACTGTATGGCCGGCTTCGAAATGGGGAGCTTGTGGCAGGTAGGCGACCCGAACACCACTGCGCAGATTAACGGCCCCCTCATCAGGCTCAATCGAGCCTGCAATGATCTTCAGTAGTGTCGATTTTCCCTCACCGTTTCGGCCGATCAGGCCGATGCGGGACTGCCGTGAAATACGCAGTGAAACCTTCTCCAGTAGTACCTGCGGACCGTAGGCTTTGGAGAGCTCATGTAGTGTGACAATCGGCATCGCCGCACTATAGCCGTCTTGCTCGCTCATTTCAGGCATAATCGAAACTGACGATCAGTGCTGGAATGATTGCATATCCAAGCTAAACTCAGGCTGATGCCACTGGTTTTTCGTATATATCCTAAGTCTGCAGCAGTTTTAGCTGTTCTTTTTGGCATGTTTATCCAGATCAACACTGCTCTTTCAGCCCCAGAGCCATCTCTAATGGAGATCACCTATGATGATAAGCTGATCTATTGCAGTGTCGATCGGGTTGATATTTCGGATAAGGCAATTCTTGCCCTGAACCAGGGCACACCGGTCACATTTATCTGGAATATCATTATCGAAGAGGTGAGTGATTACTGGCTCAACAGCACTGTTGGAGAAATTACGATAGCCCGTCAGGCAGTTCCCGACCTGATCTCAAAAAGTCTGATTATCTCTGATGCGAAAAATCGCATATCCCGAAGGGTTGGCACGATTGATGATGCCATTGAATTTCTCTCCGGACTTAACCATTTTCCGATTCTTGACCGAAGCCTTCTAAAGCCGGGTGTAAGATACAATATTCAGGTTCAATTCCATATTCAGGAAGGTCAATTCAGCGATGAGTGGTGGTCTGGATCGATGAGCCTCGGCACAACAGTGGCAGAGGAGGAGATCACACTGCCATGACCCGGTTTATGCGCATGCTCCCGCTTCTGATGTCGATCATGCTGTGGTTTGTCATCTTCGCGCTTTGGCCTGAGCAGAAGGGCTCTGAGATATCACTGATCGTCTGGATCAACATCACCCTGCTGGCGATTCTCTCTGCTGCTCTGCTGAACTATGGCATCCGGCTGTTGCGCGAACCGAAAGAGCGGCGTGCAGGTTCCCGGCTCCGCGCCAAACTGGTGATTGCCCTGGTAAGTATGCTGTTGATTCCAACATCTATTCTTCTGGTATCCGCCAATCAGATGGTTGAGAAGGGCATGGATGTCTGGTTCGATGTGAGGGTAGATACACTGCTTGATCAGGCGCTCAATCTGGCACAGGGCTTCTACGCCCGTGTCGACAGTGACCTGAAACATGGGCTGGGCACCGTCATGAATGATGACGAATTGCTAAGCTATATGGCGACGCTGCCTATCAGTTATAGCCTGCTGAACACGCGAATGACCGATCTGATGCAACATGAGGGGTGGCAGAGCATTCAGATTTTTGATCTTAATGAGCGGCTGATTGCCCATGTTCAATCCGAGGGGCTGTCCGGACTTGAGTCAGAGCCTCTTGAGGAGGAGGGGAGATCGACCCTGACGCTGGGTCTGGTATCAACCAAGCTGATTACGCGTGGCCGTGAGGAGATTGCAGTCGGTTTTGCTCCGCTTCGCGCACACCAGAATATTGTCGGCATTGTTCGTGCCCAGATTGTGTTGCCGGCAGGCGTTGTCAAAAATGCCCGTGCTGTTGAAGCGGATTACCGAAGCTATCGCGAGCTGGAGCGCAATCGCCAATCAATCCGCAGCACATTCACCCATGCCATGCTCATTGCCACCCTGATCATCATTCTTGCGGCGGGTATTGTGGCGGTTGGATTTACAAGGCGACTCACATCCCCGATTGGAGATCTGGCAAAGGCACTGGAAAGGGTAACCGAGGGCGATCTGACGGTGTCAATTACGTCGGCCCCTGAAGACGAGCTCGGTTCACTGGTTGACTCCTTTAACCGGATGACACTGCGAATGAAACAGAATGTTGAAGCGCTGGAGCAGACCCAGAAGGAGCTGACCGGAGCGCTCGACAGCAGCAGGCAGCGACAATATGTGTTGGAGACACTGCTTGCCAACCTGCAGACCGGCGTTCTGCTGATTGATGCCTCTGGCAATATCCGGCTTCTGAATCAGTCGATGCGTGATCTTCTCAATCTTTCAACCGAATGGGTTCCGGGCCGCTCCATCTCATCGCTATGCAGTGGAAGGTTGCAGCTGGTCTGTCAGTTTCACGATGAACTCTCTGAACAGGAAGATGAAAATCTGCAGCGTGAACTGGAGCTTGTAGTCAATAACAACAACCTCCACATTCTTGCTCGAGGCGTGAAACTAAGCGGTGCCGGTTCAGCCGGTTTCTCCGGCTATCTGATGGTGCTCGATGATGTCAGCAGTCTTGCCGAGGCCCAGCGTCATCGTGCCTGGTCTGAAGTGGCACAGAGACTTGCACATGAGATCAAAAATCCGCTGACACCGATCAAGCTGGCAGCTGAGCGCCTGCAGCGTCGGTTTCGCAAGATGGCCGATGACACCGAGGTGTTTGACAGCTGCACACACGCCATCATCACCCAGGTGGAACGTCTGCAGCGTCTGATTGGGGACTTTTCTGATCTTGCCCGGCTACCCAAGCCGAAGCCTGAATCTGTGCACGCCAGAGAGCTTATCACCGATATGGCAGAGCTTTATGGTGCCTACTCACGGGTTCATGTGGAGCAGTTCGCGGATGATACCTTCTGTTACTGTGATGCTGATCAGATTCGACAGATTCTGATTAATCTGATGGACAACGCTTTGGCAGCAACAGAGGAGTCGCTTGCGCCGGTTCATCTTTCAGGCGGATGCGACCTGAACATGGTTGAGTTTCATATTCAGGATGGTGGATCAGGAATTCCTGAGGATGCAGCCGAGCATATCTTTGAAGCCTACTTCTCAACCAAGGAGTCGGGTTCGGGACTGGGGCTTGCGATAGCCAATCGAATTGCAGATGAACATAATGGAAATCTCACGCTTCTTTCCAACGCTAATCCGACACACTTCTGCTTGCGCCTGCCGATGGAAGAACACAGCATGGAGCAATCATGAGCGCAAGAATAATGGTCGTTGATGACGAGCCGGCAATCCGGGAGTCACTACAGGGACTTTTTGAGGATGAGGGGTATCTCGTTTCATCTGCTGCCTCCGGCGAAGAAGCGGTTGCCAGATTCCGCAAGCAGCCTGCCGATTGTATCCTGCTGGATATCTGGATGCCGGGCATTGATGGCCTTGAGACCATGAGCCGGATTCTTCAGATCGATTCCAATGTTCCGATTATTATCATGTCCGGTCATGCAACCATTGATACTGCTG
>Ga0316187_10004250_pt1 | contig 12394 bp, 10 predicted proteins | sample CroRivburrow1_MG_FD_204927 | JGI IMG/M metagenome (GOLD analysis project Ga0316187, IMG submission 204927) | Coastal sediment microbial communities from Maine, United States - Cross River worm burrow 1 | ecosystem: Environmental > Aquatic > Marine > Coastal > Sediment | place: USA: Maine...
GTTGGTTCGGCCCGAAGACCGCGACTCTCGCCGGTGTCCTCCTGGCAACCTCGTATATGTTCTGGGACAAGGCGCGCTGGTCGCAGATCGATTCGTTGCTGTGTTTCCTGATCTGGGTCGCGCTCTCCGCCTTCGAGGCGTGGCGGTCGGGTGATGCCGACGGCCGGCGAGCCGGTGCGCTCTTCTGGGGCGTCGCCGGGCTCGCGGTCCTCGCCAAGGGCCCGGTCGGTCTCTTGCTGCCGTTGGGGATTGTCATCGCGGTTCTGGCCGTCGAACGCGATCTCGGAGCGTTGCGACGTTTTGCGCCGCTGGTCGGTCCCTCGGTCTTTGTCCTCGTCACCGGAGCCTGGGCGCTGGCGGCAACGCTCTGGGGGCCGGCCGAATACTCGGTGATCGGCGCGCTGCGCGAGCACTTTGTCGAGCGTGGAATGCACGGGATGCACCACGTGAGGCCGTTCTGGTACTACGCCGAACGGTTGCCGCTGTCGCTGCTGCCGTGGACCGGCCTGCTTCCGGGCGCGTTGGTCGTGGCGTGGCGAAATCGCCGACATTCGGCGGGCGTGCGGCTGGCGCTGGTTGCGGTGGTCTTTGTCGTCATCTTCTTTTCCATCTCCACCGAGAAGAGGGATCTCTATGTGCTGCCGGCATTCCCGGCTTTCGCGCTGTTGATGTCGGTTCTGGTGGCAGCGGTTTCGGGCTGGCGGGACGAGTTGGGCGAGATCGCCGATCTCGACCGGCGATGGGCCACCCTCGGTCAGGGCATCATCGGCGGCCTCTTCGCCCTGGTCGCCCTGGCTGTGCCGTTCGTCGGTGATCGGGTCGAGATCCTGCCGAGTTGGATGATCTTCATGCTCGGAGGAGTGCTTCTCGCGACCGGCGCGGGTACGCTTTTCGCGACATCGCGCGGCAACGCCCTGCGATCGGTGGCGGTCATGGCCGGCGGCATGGCGGTCCTCTACCTCGCAGCGACGGCGCTGGTCTATCCGGCCATGGAGCCGAGAAAATCGTCAAGGAGCTTTGCGCTGACGATCAAGGAGATCACGGCCGAGTCCCGGGCACAGGGACACCAGGTCATGGCTTGGCGCGCTGGCAACATCCCGACCGCCGTCGCCTTCTACTCCGATGGTCTCTACACCATGGAAACCAACGATGCCGATGATCTCGCGCGACACCTCCGCCAGGGCGCGCTGGTGTATGCGGTGGTGCTTTCGTCCGAGCTCGAAGAGGTACCCGCCGACGCTCTCGAAGGGATGACGGTGGCGGCCGAGGCACGGCTGAGCCGACGCGATTTGTGGCTGGTTGCGAATCGACCGGGGAGCGACTGAGCGCGTCCTCCCTCCGCAAGCGCCCATCCGGGGTTCTGTTGAGGTCATGCTGACTGCCGCGGTCGCTGCCGCCCTGTCACGGCGAAGCGCCGCGCGAAGCCGGATGCCGCTACCGGAAGTTGAACCGCACCCCGAGACGGATCTCGTCGCGATCGACCTCGACCTCCGATGGTCGCTCCAACCCGGGGAGTTCGTAGTAGTCGAGTTCGCCGGTGAGGTAGGTGGCGATGAGGCTGAAGCGGTGTGTCAGGGCGAGCTCGGCGCCGAGCTCGAAAAAGAGCCCGTCGAGGTAGTTCCGAAAACCCCGCCCGAAGACTCCGTAATCGAAGTAGTGGAGGTAGGCGGCAACGTCGAAATGGGGGGCGATTCCCGCTTTGACCCCGATCCTCAGACCGACGCCGGGGTCGCTGAAGCTCTCGCCACCGAGGTTGGTGAGGATGTCGGTGTTCTGATACTCGAAGCTCCCGCCGACGACGAAATCCAGCGGTGAGGCGCCGCCCTCGCGGATGGGCACCCTGTAGAGGGCACCAATGGTGCCGAGCTTGAGGTTGAGGTGCTCGCCGAAGTTCGGGAGATCGTAGCTCGCAGAATTGTATCGGCCCCAGAGCACGAAGCGTCGGGAGATCTGCCAGGAACCACCGAGGGAAAAGGCGTTGTCGGAATCCGACGAGTCGCCGTAGATTTCGATGGTGCTGTCGATGGCGTACTCGGCATCGACAAAGGTGTAGCTGAGGGGCTGTCGATCGGCGGCCACCGCCGCTGACGCAACAAGCACCACGAGAGCGGTGATGATGGCGTTGGATTTCATGAATGCATTATGCCAAAGCGCGCGGCGAGATGGGGGCGCGGGATGGACACGCCGCTGTTTCTCAACAGGTGAGATGGAGCGCCGCTGCCACATTGCGCCGTTCGGCGGTGAGGCGGTTGAACTCCTCAATGACTGGGCCGGTGCGGTCGACGATCACCTCGGTTCCGACCGCGTTCAACGCCTCGAGGGTCTCGTCTTCGACCTCCACCATGCCGACCGCGCCGGTGCCGAGGCAGAGGACCTCGGGCGCGGCCTCGATGATGTTGGCGAGGTCGACCGGCGCGAAGACATGGCCGCCGGCGGTTCGCCACCACGGACAGTGGACCACGCCGCCCACGATGATGAGGTCCTTCGAGTAGCTCACACCGTCAATACGGACGCTCCCGAACCGGAAACGATCGATATGCATCGACTCCATCATAGACCGGCCTCGGCGTGGATCGGCCCCGGGAGGAGACAGGTCGAGCCCCTGAAGAGGTTGTCTTCAGGGGCTTGCGGCGGTGCGGATCAGGGCGTGGCCGCCGACCAACCCCCCGTGTCGCCGGACTCGAAGTCATCGGCGAAGAGGCCGTCGCCGCCGGCGCTGTAGTCGGGCGGAATATCGACGCCCGAGACGATGCCCAGGGGCTGGTAGCTTTCGTAGCCCGGGAAGATGAAGCCCAGGTGGTTGTTGCCCATGCGGCGGATCAGGATCTCCGACAGCACCCGACGGAAGTCGGTGGTGACCGCGAGGTCGGCGTCGTCGAAGAGCTGACCGGGGCCGAGGCCGGGCCAGGCGCCGTGAACGCCGCCGATGGCGTTCCCCGAGACGACGATCATCGGGTTGCCGTGACCGTGGTCGGATCCGCGGTCCGCGTTCTCGAGGAGTCGTCGGCCGAACTCGCTCTGAACGACCATCGTGAGACGGTTCGTGTAGTTGCTGGGCCCCGAACCGTCGAGATCGGTGTAGAGTGCCGCCAGCCCCTGGGACACGGTGGCCATGAGGCCGGCGAAGTACCCGGTGCCGTCTTCACCCTGGCTGACGTGGGTATCCCAACCGCCGACGTCCAACGTGGCGACCCTGAGACCCAGGTCCAGTTTGGTCATCTGGGCGACGACCTGGAGGCCGTCGCCGAAGGAGCCGGAGGGATAGACCGCGCCGTTGGCCGGGGTGTAGTTACCGCTGGTGTTGAGCTCGACAATGTCCATGGCGTCGAGCGCTTGGAGACCCGTGGCGTGGAGCCACGTGTCGTCGCCGGCGTACATGTGGCGCAGCGCCACGCGTTGGGCGTCCCGCCATTCCCAAGGCCCGATCTGGAGGTTGAATGAGTCGGGATCGCTCATGTTAATGGTGTTGCGATCACCCAGCAGCGAGGTCGCCTGGAGATTCCCCACCGACACCGAGGGCATGATGATCTCGTGCGGGAGGTTCTCGGCGCTGGAGAAGTGGCGGGCGAGCCACCCACTCCCGGTCGTCTTGACCCCCGGCGTGCCTCGCTCGATGAACTCCATCGAGTCGAAGTGGCTGCGGCTCGCCTCGTCGAGTCCGGCGGCGTTGACAACCGCCACCTTGCCGCTCTGATACAGCTCGTGCAGCGGTTGAGCCGCGCGGTGAAAACCGAACTGCCCGTTGAGGGGAAGGGCGGAGTCGGCGCCGGCGAGCGGCACCGCGATATTCGGGCGGGCGATCTCGTAGTAGCCTCGGTCGGCGCCCGAGATGGGGACCACCATGTTGAGCCCGTCCATCCCACCGCGCAGAAAAACCACCACCAGAACTTCATTGTTGATGTCAACATCAGGATCGGCAAATGCCAGCGAGGGGAAGCGGGCACCGGCCATGCCGGCGATGGCTGCCGAGCAGCCGGCGACGAAACCACGGCGTGTGGGTCGAGTCATCACTACCTCCAGAGGAACGAGGGGGACATCAAGATCAGACCAACCATGGATCGGAGCCGGTCCCGGGTGTCTTCATCCGAGTCGAGGGGGAGGTCGAAGTCGGGGTTGTGGCCCTGAGCCATGAACTCCACGATTTCCTGGCGTTCAGCGGGGGGCATGGGCCTGCCGAAAATCCGGTGGATCCAGAAATCGGCCAGCTCGTTGGAGGTCCGCACGGTGGTGGGCGTTTGGCCCAGCACGTTGAGCCGATGGACGTCGCTGGGATTACGGACGTCAATGAGCCAGTTCATCACACGCCAGGTCATGACGCGGGGGGTCGCACTCTGCCAGTCGTCCTTGTGGTCGGGAAAACCGTCGGGTGCCCGCCAGGCGAAGAGCGGTTGTCCGGCCTGGTCGTAGCGCCACAGCAGGGTCCCGGTGTCGTCTTCGGCAAGGGAGAAACTGAACCGTCCGTCGGCGGCGCGGAGGGCGCTCGCGACGACCTCCAGGGGGCGTTTGACCTTGTCGCCCCACGTCGTGAGAAACGAGGGGTGGAGGACGATGGTGCGAACCACCTGAGCCAGCTGGTCCGGAGCGGCGGACTCCGCCTCGAAGACTGCGGCGGCTGCATCGATGACGGCCGGGTCGGGATCATCGCCGATGAGACGGCGAGCGAGCTTGGTCGAAATGTGGCGCGCGGTTCCGGGGTGGTATGCCACCTCGTCGAGAACCACATTTCCATCGGAGAGAGCCGGCTGATTGGCATAGATGCTGACGCCGAGGACGGTTTTCTGGAAGTGATCGTGCCAGTCGCTGCGGTATTCGAAGAGCCCGGTGTCGAAGTCAAAGGTCCAGCCGGTGAAACACCTGGTGGCCTCGAAGACATCGTCGTCGACATAGGCGATGGGTTTGCCGTCGGGGCCCGTCGGAACTTGATTCTGCCGGATAACTCCCATGTAGTGATCGGCGCCCAGGGTGTGCAGTTCGAAGAGTTCGCGCGCCCAGTTTTCGTTGGGTCCGGCGTTCGACGAAGTGTAGTTGTCCAGGTAGTAGAGCATGGCGGGGTGTTGCGCCACCTGCCCGAGCATGGTGCGGAAGTTGCCGAGGGCGTTCCCCCGGATGACCACCCGATCCCAGTGCGACCACACCGGCGCGGCCCATGAATCCGGGCCATAGACGTTGAAGTGGTTGTGCCAGAAATCTGCGAGGACCTCGAGCAACTGCCGCTTGCTCCACACCGCGCGGAGCAGGGTGGCGCGTTCGACCTCGTAGTAGGGCTGGATGCGGACGCTCCACTGCGGACTCGACGCGACGTGGTCCGCCCACAGTTGAGCGAGGGACTTGTTGAGGGTCTCGTAGCCGGCGTTGGCGATCCTTGTGTCACAGGTGGCGTCGTTGATGCTGGCCGGATCGATCTGCTGATCGACCCAGACCTGGAGCCGTTGAGCGTCAGTGGAGCCGAGGGCGTTGAATTCGGCGATCTGGCCCGGTCGGGGCCCGAAACCGAGTCGGTTGAGGGCGATGATCGCTGCCGACGGCGGTGCGGGCAGCGCTTTGGCCAATTCGCCTCGGTTCGGTTTTCCTCCGTGGCGCATGTGAGAGGCGCGTTCTCCCCCCGGTCGGTTCGTCCGGGCTACGGTGGTCTCTTCGATGGCCCTTGTGGCGCGGTTCCGGGCTTGGTCGAAAAGCTCGCGCCGGCTGTGTGTGCTGTTTGATTCGACAGTTTTCATCGCCCCTCCGATGGGTCGTTTCTGAGCTTTCCGGTCGGTGATCTGAAAATGCGAGTCCCAGCAGGGATTCTAGAAGCCGGAACCTGGATGGACAGTGTCCTTCATCACAGATTCCTGGTCTCAAGTAGCTGGTGACGGAGATGCCGATCCTACACGTCGTGGTCGACCGCGGTTGGGATCGACCCTGTAGGATGGGAGGCGAGAGGTCTTCGAGCGGGGGAGCGTCGATTGAACAGTGCATCGAAGCGCGACATCGTGACAGTCATTCTGGCCCGGAACGAAGCGCCGACCGTCGGCGAGGCGGTGTCCGGTGCCGCCGGCCACTGCGAGAGGGTGGTGGTCATGGACGGACACTCCACGGACGAAACGGTGGAGATCTCCCGCCGCGCCGGCGCCGAGGTCCACCGGGATCCGGGGGCAGGGAAGGGGGCGGCGATTCGGGCGAGTCTCGAATTGGTGGAGGAGCCCGTCGTGGTCTTCATGGATGCCGACGGTTCGCACGACCCCGATGACATTCCTCGACTGACCGAACCGGTGCTCGCCGATTCCACCGATCTCTGCGTCGGGAGCCGTTTTACGGGTGGTTCGGAGGAGCTGTCAATGACCTTTGGTCAGCTGATCCGAACCATCGGCAACATCGCCATGAACGTCGCCATCAACGAACGTTGGAAGGTTCAGTTGACCGACACCCTCAACGGATACCGAGCAGCCCGCCGTAGCGCGTTGATCTCCGTCGGACTCAAGGCCAACATCCACACCATCGAGCAGGAAATGGTGATGAAGATGTTGCTGGCTGGATACCGCGTCACGAATGTGCCGACCCACGAGTACCCCCGCCGATTCGGCGACAGCCACATCAAGATCTGGCGCCAGTGGCCCCGGTTCGTCGGAAACGTCGCCTCCCACCTCGTGCGCAGGTCGCGGCCGGCTCGGAAGAGCTGAATCGGACCCACATCTTCGCGAGCAGAGAGCATACTGGTGTATCCTCGTTTTCGTTCCCGGGATTGGCGATTGGGCTGATCGTGAGGGGGGTCGATGAATCCGACGCGAGCTGCCTGGTTCTTCGCCGCAGGCCTTGCCTGGTTGGCTTTTCGGAGTATCCTCGTCCACGCGCTGCCGCGCATGCAGGCCGATCAGATCGCGCAGCATGGTGGGCTGCTCCTGATGATTCCGCTCATCTCGGTCGCCGCGAGTTTGACGGCGCCGTTGTTCTTCCTCTCGTTTCTCCGCAGACACCGGTTCGCGGACCAGCGGACCATGCGGGGTGCCACCATTCTTGCTCTCACGGCTTCGCTGCTCTCAGCTGTCCTGGTTCTCCTGTCCTTCGTCGTCATCTTCCGTGGCGCCGACGCCACCGAGATACCGATCGTGCGCTCATCGTCATGGCTGTTCCATGCGATCCCGCTCATCTTCGTTGGGTCGATCTTTTTTTTCCTGGTTGTTTTTTCCCGTCAGAGCGGCTGCGACACGGGACTCCGAAGATCGGCGGGGGTTGCGGCTGTTGGGATGTTGGTTCCCACCATCTTGATTGCGCTCTGGGTTTTCCACGCGCGGGTCGAAGGCGTGCTCCTCTGGTACCCGTCATTCAGCCAGAGCTTGGTCGCCAAGGTCCTGGGTCTCGCGGCCGCCGGAACCCTCCTGTGGTTCCTCGAGACCTTTGCCCTCAGCTACGACGACGGGGCGTCGGTCGATCGCGGTTGAAGTCCTCGGCCGGGGCGATCGCCCGGATACCGTCGAGACTGGGGATGGTTGGCGTGGCGCCGGTTTCGGCGTTACAATACACTGGGTGTCGACCCGACCGAGCTTTGGCTTTCGTGCAGAGTCGAGACAAAGGACCGGGGGGCGAGAAAACGCTGGTGATGTTTGAGCCTCGATGAACTGATGCTCTGGCCGAGCGGCGCCAAGCTCTTGCTGGTAGTCGTGCCGGTATTGCTCGTCATCATAGTTGCGATTTGGTCTCGACTGCTCGCGTCCAAAGCCACTCCCCCGTCGAGTGTCCAGTCGTCCGACGGCGCGGTCAACCGTTCGACCCGGCGCCTTGAGCGGGATCTCGAGGGGCAGGTCGAGTTCTTCCAGATATTTTCCGTGCTGCTGGGAGAGCTGCACGCTCAGCGTCAGATCCGCCAGATTCCCCCGACCCTGGTCACCGCAATGGTTCGGATGTTCCGGCCCGAAGTGGCCGTGGTCCTAGTCCGCCGGCGGAGCACGATCACCGAGCCCGATCGAGAGAATCGACTCATCGTGGCGGCCATATCGGCGGAGCAACGTCAGATGAAGGTGGGGATGGAGGTCCGATTCGGCGAGGGACAGCTCGGGATTGCGGCCGCTCGGCAGCGGGTGATGGTTCGCAAGGATTTCGAAGAGGAACGCTCCCTCAGCTTCAGCATCAACAAGACCAGCGGTCAGCCCGAGTTCGATGTCGTTGCTCCGATGGTCGCTGGCGGTGACACGATCGGAGTTGTCGCCATCGCGCGCCCCGAACGGCACTATTTCAGCGAGCGGGAGATGATCGAGATGATCGCCAGGTTGGGCGCCCTGACCTGGACCAACCTGGAGGCATACCGCAACGTCGAGATCGCCGCCGAGGTCGATGGCCTGACGGGAATCTTCAACAAGGCGGCGCTGCTGGTCAAGCTCAGCGAGGCTGTCTTCGACGCCCGAAACAACGGGGAGAAGGTCTCGGTCTTCCTCTTCGACATCGATCACTTCAAGAACTACAACGACCAGAACGGACACCTGGTGGGCGACCGGTTACTCCGGCTGCTCGCCAAACTCGTACGCGACAGCGTCCGGTCAGACGACTACTTCGGCCGTTTCGGTGGGGAGGAGTTCGTACTCGTCATGACCGGCCGATCCGCCAGCCAGGCCATGTCGGGCGCGGAGGTTATTCGTCACCGAATCGAGGAGTATCCCTTCGAAGGCGAATCAACCCAACCCAACGGGCGGTTGACCATCTCCGGCGGTGTCGCCTGCTTCCCCGACGATGCCGACGACAGTGTCGAGCTGCTGAGAAACGCCGATACGGCACTGTACGAGGCCAAGAACTCCGGCCGAAACCGGGTCGTACGTGCGGAGCCCACCGGCCTCAACCCGGTGCTCAAGAACCGCGCGCCGAGAAGCGAATAGCTCCGAAAATCCGGCGGTACGGTCTTTGTCCCGGCGGAAAAGGTCGGGTCGAAGCCCACACGGCAATCCGAACGAGAAAGCTGTACAATCCCCGACATGAAGGTAGATGTTCGGCACGTGGAAGATGTGATCATCGTGGATCTCGAAGGCCGCCTCGTGATGGGGGTGGGGGACGAGTTGCTGCGAGATGTGATGAATGAGATCGTCGCGGAGGGTTGGACCAAGATCGTTCTCAACCTGCGGCAGGTCACAATCATGGACAGCTCGGGGATCGGCGAGGTCGTCTCCAGCTGGAAGCTGGCTCAGCGCTTCGGTGGCGGGGTCAAGCTCCTGCGCCCGGCCCCGAGCGTCAAGCGCACCCTGAAACTCACCCAAATACTCCCCCTCCTCGAGGTCTTCGAAGACGAGGACGAGGCGATCGCCAGCTTCGGCTGATCGAGACCCCCGGTGCGACCGCCGGGCCCAGGAGGGTGTAGTGCATAGAGGGTGGATGGACTTCGGAGGGTCGTTTGAGGCCAGTTTTTGTCGGATTTGCAGATTCATACCGGTTGTATGGGCCAAGAATACGCCGAAAAAGCGGGCCAAACGACACCCGAAAGGCGCTGCCGATTCTGTGGACTACCCCCTCCTGACGGGGGTGTCCGGTCATAGGAGGTGGAGGAATGTTTTCGAGTTTTAAAACCGGTTTCGCCGACGAGCTCAACGCGATCCGCGAAGCCGGAACCTACAAAGAAGAGAGGGTCATTTCCTCGCCGCAGAGCGCCGCCATCCGGGTGCCGCAAGGTGAGGTGATCAACTTCTGCGCCAACAACTATCTCGGCCTGGCCGACAATCCCGAGATCATCGCCGCCGCTCAGCGGGCTCTTTCGGAGCGCGGGTTCGGCATGGCGTCGGTGCGATTCATCTGCGGCACCCAGGATCTGCACAAGAAACTCGAGAGCGCCATTTCCACCTTCAACGGCACCGAGGACACGATCCTCTACTCGTCGTGCTTCGATGCCAACGCCGGTCTCTTCGAGACCATCCTCTCGTCGGAGGACGCCATCATCTCCGATCAGCTCAACCACGCCTCCATCATCGACGGCGTCCGTTTGTGCAAGGCCGAGAGATTCCGCTACGCCAACTCCGACATGGCCGAGCTCGAGGAGATCCTGAAAAAGACCCGGAAACACAGACGCCGGCTCATCGCCACCGACGGCGTCTTCTCCATGGACGGCTATCTGGTCAAGCTCGACGCGATCTGCGATCTCGCCGAGAAGTACGACTCCATGGTCATGGTCGACGACTCCCACGCCACCGGCTACATCGGTCGCACGGGTCGGGGGACTCCCGAGCACTGCGGCGTGCAAGGTCGGGTCGACATCATCACCTCGACCCTGGGAAAGGCCCTCGGCGGCGCCTCCGGCGGCTACACCACGGGCCGGCAGGAAATCATCGACATGCTGCGACAGCGATCGCGGCCGTATCTGTTCTCCAACACCTTGACCCCGTCGCTGACGGCGGCCGGTATTGCGGTCTTCGAGATGCTCTCCGCCACGACCGCTCTGCGTGACAAGCTCATGGACAACACCCGGTACTTCCGCTCGAAGCTCGAGAAGATCGGCTTCGACGTCCTCGCGGGCGAGACCGCCATCGTGCCGGTGATGCTCTACGACGCCAAGCTCGCCTCGGATTTCGCCGACGAGATGTTGAAAGAAGGCATCTACGTCATCGGGTTCTCGTTCCCGGTGGTTCCCAAGGGGCAGGCGCGGATCCGGACGCAGATCTCGGCCGCCCACGAGACCGGGCACCTGGATCGGGCAGTGGAAGCATTCGAAACCGTCGGGAAACGACTCGGAGTGATCTGATCTGCCCGGAACACTCGGATTGACGTGATTTCTCGAAGAAAGGGGCGCTTGGTGGACCCAATGCCCGTTCTCGGGGCGCTGACTTTGGCGGTTGTGTTATTCAGCGGGACGGCCGAGCTGCCGGCCGAAGATGAACCCTGGATCATCACCGAACCGGTGGTCCTGACCGAACCTGCGGATCTTGGCCACGTCATCGTCGTTTCGGGCGGCTCGCTGACGGTGCGGGATCTCCCGGAGCCCGGTCTCCGAATGAGCGGACACATCTGGGCCGTCGGTGACGGCGTCGTGCACCTCGAAAACTCGGTCATCCAGATCATGAGTGTCTTTCACGGTCAGTACGCGCTCGCCGCCGCCGAAGAGGCGCGGATTGAGGTGAACGGCTGCGACTATCGAGTTCCCAGCGGGGTTCAACACGCCCTCTTCACCGCCGGCAATTCCGAGATGGTGGTGGAAGACACCGACTTCGGCGATGTGCAGCTCATTTCCGCCCACACGTCGCGCTTCGCGGCTCGCCGGCTGACGGGCAATTTCGAGGTCATCGTGCAGGACGACTCGTCGATGGATGTGGCCGACATCCCCCGGGTCCCCGGCCGGGGGAGGATCTGGGTCTGGGTCGAGTTCCCTGCAGGTTCCCAGGCCGAGTACTCTCCGCCCATGCCGGGCTATGTGGAGCGTTGGAGCTTTCCTCCCGCAACGGCCGTCGGAATCCTCCAGACCGCGATGGTGACCCGGTGCGAGACCCTGCTCTGGCCCATGCTCGTGCGTGAAGGGAGCGATGTCACCCTGCGCAACATCCCGGAGGAACACTGGATTGTCGTGGGTTTTCACATGCCCAACGACGCTGCAGTCGAGGGGCTGGTCAATGACCGTTTCTACGCCGACCACCACCTCGACTTCACCGATCGGGAGTTTCACCTTGTCAACGCGTCCATCGACACCTGGAACCTCTATCCGCAGGCCGACGCCCACGTCACGGTGCGCGACTCGCTCCTCGGCGAGATTCTGAGCCTCGAGAACTCGAGGGTGAGAATGGAGCGAACCACCATCGATGGAACCGGAGGTTTTTTCGGGGCCAGGGACAACTCACGGATCATCGCCGACGACTGCCTTTTCACCTGCACCATCGAGGCCACCCAGGAGAGCACCATCGAGCTCCATTCGAGTTCGGTCGAACCCTACCCGGTGGATCCCACCGGAGAGTGGACGCGCTTCGGGGCCTACGATGACGGCCGGTTGTTCGCCGACCAGACCTCAGTGCTGACAACCCCGGCTCTGGCCGGTCGCGGATTGATCGCGGTCAGCGCTGTCCGCGAGCCGCCTCCATCGCCTCCGGTCGGAGGCGTGACGTTGGTGGGGAGCATTGCGCAGTTCAGCCTCGACCGGGAGGTCGCCGAGGGCCGTTGGCGGCTCGAGGCTTCGGGCAGGGACGGCGGTCCGCCGGTCTTGATCGGGGGTGGAACCGAATACGTGGAGGAAGATGTCCTCGGCACCTGGCCCGGCGCCGACCCGAGGGTCGATCACCGTCTCCAGTCGGTGCTGACCGATGGCCTCGGACGGATCCTCGTCGGCAACATCGTCGTCCCCGGGAGCCGCGATCGCGTTCGCTAGCCCAAGCCAAGCGCGGCGAACGTGAAGCTCTTAGCTCAGCCTCTTGCAAAAACCCTCTCTTGCGATGGTTCGTGGTCTCTGTGCCGGCGAGACGCC
>Ga0316187_10004251_pt1 | contig 12390 bp, 10 predicted proteins | sample CroRivburrow1_MG_FD_204927 | JGI IMG/M metagenome (GOLD analysis project Ga0316187, IMG submission 204927) | Coastal sediment microbial communities from Maine, United States - Cross River worm burrow 1 | ecosystem: Environmental > Aquatic > Marine > Coastal > Sediment | place: USA: Maine...
TGATACTCATGGTAATACCAAGGTGGTGGGCCTGCGCGACTGCAGCGTGCAGCGCGACAAGCAGAAGGTGTTCGAGGAGTCCGACTCCACCATGCTGCCGGACAACCTGCGCGAGACCGTCTTCAGGAGCACGGCGGCGCTCGCGGACGAAGTGGGCTACGTCGGTGCCGGAACGGTCGAGTTCATCTACGACGTGGCCAATGAAGCCGTGTACTTCATGGAGATGAACACCCGTCTGCAGGTCGAGCATCCGGTCACCGAGTGGGTGTCCGGCATCGACATCGTCTCTGAGCAGTTCCGGATCGCTTCCGGTGAGTCTATTGCTCACCTCGAGCCGCAACAGAACGGCTACTCCATCGAGGCGCGGGTCAACGCGGAGCGTGTGCAGGCCAATGCTGAAGGCAGCCTGAGCTTCCGGCCGCACCCGGGGCAAGTGACCGCCTGCGAGTTTCCGGAAGAAGAGGGCGTGGAGATCATCGCCACCGTCAGCGAGGGCAAGTTCGTCTCACCCTTCTATGACAGCATGGTGGCGCAGGTGATCGTACATGCTGCCGACCGGCCGGCAGCAGTGGCCAAACTGCTGTCTTATCTCGACAGGATCACGATTCAGGGTATCAGCACCAACATCCCTTTGCTGAAGCGGGTGCTGGCAGATGATGTTTTCAACAAGGGAATCTACGATACCGGCTATCTGCCGGATTTCCTCAAGCGGACTGACTCGGAACGCCTGATTGCCGAGATCGATGCTTCCGCGGGCGAAGCGAGTGGTGGCATCGACATGGATGCCATCCGCATCGAAGACAGCGATGAGCTGAAGGTGCTCTCCCCGGCGACGGCGATCTTCTACACCACGCCGACGCCGACAGATCCTGAGTACGTGACCGTTGGTGCGCGGGTCAAGGTGACGGATACCATTGGCCAGCTCGAGGCCATGAAGCTCTTCACGCCGCTGAAGCTCGCAGACTTCAACACCGAAGCCGTCCTGTACGACCCGGAACGGGAGTATGAGGTTACCCGCATCAACATGGCGACCGGCCAGCAGGTGGCCCAGGGCGATCTGCTGTTCGTCGTTAAACCCGTCTGACCCTCTCTTTCCGGAAACAACCCGGTGGCTGACGCCACCGGGACCTTCGCGTATCTTCTCCTGGACATTGAATCGGGGGAGATCTCATATGTACTCGAAGCTGGCCTGCCTGGTGATTGCCCTGCTGGCGCTGCCGGTCCTGGCAGATGCCTACCGTGCGCCGACCCTGGATCCTGCCGGGGATGCAGATCACCTTGGCGGCATCGACCCTGATTCGACCCTGTTCTGGGGACCGACCGACAAAGTGGTCGGATTCAGGAACATGGAACAGCTGATGCCGACGCGCAGGATCGAGGCGTCCGACCAGCCTCTCATCCTGCCTTCGACCCCGGGTGATCTGGGTGGTCTGCGCATAGCGCACGGTGATGAATCGATGACGCTGGATGAGTACTTCGAGGCTCACCACACGGCGGGCCTGCTCGTCATCCAGAACGGTGAAGTGCTCTACGAACGCTATGGACTCGGCAATACGGCGGACAGCCGCTGGGTGTCCTTCTCCGTTGCCAAGTCTGTGGTTGCGATGCTGATCGGGGCGGCGATTCAGGATGGCTATATCGACAGCGTGGACGAGAAGGTGACTGACTATCTACCGCGCCTGGCTGGATCTCCCTATGCTGAGACTTCGATCAGAAACCTCCTGCAGATGGCTTCCGGCGTCGAGTGGAACGAGGATTATGCGGATCCAGATTCGGACGTGGCGACGGCGAGTTGGGAAACTATAGAGCTCTATGACTTCCTGAACGACAAGGCTCGAGTGGCGGCGCCCGGAGAGAGGTTCAACTACAACACGGCGGAAACGAACCTGGCGGGCACGCTGCTTCGTGCGGCCATCGGCAACAATCTGTCTACCTATCTGGAAGAGAAGGTCTGGGGTCCGTTCGGGATGGCAGCAGAGGCTTACTGGCAGCTGACGGAGCCTGGCGGAGGTGAGTTTGGTGGTTGCTGCATCAACGCGACGCTCAGGGACTATGGCCGGCTTGGCCTGTTCGCGCTGGCGGACGGGGTTCTCGAGGACGGTACTCGAGTACTGCCGGAAGGCTGGATGGCGGCATCCGCGGCGCCATCGAAGGGTTACGCCGGCTATGGTTACTTCTGGTGGCTGAACCCGAACGGTACCTACAGCGCGTCAGGCATCTTCGGGCAGGGTATCCACATCTCGCCGGAGAAGGATCTGGTGATCGCCGTGCACAGCGCCTGGGAGCATGCCGGGCGAGGCGAAGACTTCGATCGTCTCGACAGCGTATATCAGGCGATTGCCGACGCTCTTCAACAACCGGCACGTGAGTAGACATTGGGGCCATACGCTGCACCTCTCTATTGAAGAACATCGGAATGTCCTTTCTTCTCAACCGATTCCGGTTCAGACAGCGTGGGCTGGTGCAGCGTTTTCTGCATCGTCCTCACCGGCATCCTCGGGCAACGCCTTGTGCAGCACCAGCGCACCGAGCGCGCCGGAGGCCAGCGAGGCGATCAGGATGCCGACTTTGGCCTGGTTGATGAACGTCTCGTTGGTATAAGCCAGCTCGCTGATGAAGATGGACATGGTGAAGCCGATGCCGGCGAGGCAGCCGGCGCCGAGCAGCATCGGCAGGGTGACGCCGTTCAGCTCGATGTTGGCGAGCTTCATCACCCCCCAGCTCGCGATCATGATGCCCACCGGCTTGCCGAGTACCAGGCCAACGATCACGCCGAGGCTGACGGCCGTGGGGAATCCTTCGAGCGTCTCGGCGTCGAACGCCACCCCAGCACTGAACAGGGCAAACAGCGGCAGGATCAGAAAAGACTGAAAGGGGTGCAACCTGTGCTCCATGGCGATGGCCGGTGGGATCGCGTCCTCGACCGCCAGCGTGAGGCTCGAGAGCTTGTTGCGCCGCTTGGCATCGTGAATCAGGGCATCGAGTGAGTTGTCTGCGCCGTCGATCTCGCGCAGCAGATCCCGGGTGGTGCGGATGAAGCTGCCAGGATCGATCACAGGACGGACGGGGATGACCATGGCCACCATGACGCCGGCGATGGTGGCGTGTACGCCTGAGCCAAGCACGCCCAGCCAGACGATGATCGCCAGAACCGAGTAGATCCAGGTGGCGCGCACACCGGATCGGTTCAGAATGGCCATGACGATCAGGGGTATGACTGACAGAGCCAGCGTCGAAACATCCAGATCCGGAGTGTAGAAGATCGCGATGGCGGCGACGGCAATGAGGTCGTCGGCGATGGCCAGGGCGGTCAGAAACACTTTGAGCCCGAGGGGGACCCGTTTGCCGAACATGGCAAGCACACCGAGCGCGAAGGCGATGTCCGTGGCCATCGGGATGCCCCAGCCGCTGATCGAGCCCGTACCCAGGTTGATGGCGACGTAGAACAGGGCCGGCACCACCGCGCCGCCGATGGCGGCAACTACGGGCAACATGGCTTTGTCGACGGAAGAAAGCTCGCCAACCACGATCTCCCGCTTTATCTCCAGGCCGACCACGAAGAAGAAGATGGCCATGAGGCCATCCTTGATCCAGTGCGACAGGGTCAGCTTGAACTCGGCCTCACCGAAACGAACGCCCAGGTAGGTGTGGGAAATATCGTAATAAGCCTGGCCCCACTGCGAGTTGGCCCAGATCAGGGCGATGGCCGTGGTAAAGATGAGGACGAAGGCGCCGAATACCTGCGAGTGCAGGAAACGGTTGAACATGTTCTGTCCGGAAACCTGTGTTGCCATAGGCCGCGCTCTGCCCCCAGCGAAGTTCTGCGAATGACCATAGTAGCAAGATGCTTCACCCTCCGCGTATCACAAGGCGTGCTGCCAGTTTGTGAACTCAATCCCGTCGCTTTCCTGACAGCCATCTATGCTGTTGGGCTCAAGGGAACCGACAAGAGGCCATGATGGCCAAGACACTCTGTGATTATCACTCAGGCAATCCCGCTGGCTGGGAGTGCGATGAGTGTTGCAAGGCGTACTGCGACAAGTGCATCGTCTTGCGGGAGGAACCAGGGAAGTACTATCCGCCGCGTTGCCCGCTGTGTGAAAAGGAACTCGAGTTCCTTGGTACTGGACAGCATGCCAGGCCGTTCTGGACGGTGGCGCCCATGTTCTTTTCTTACCCGTTGAGAGGATCAGGGATAGCCCTGCTGGCCAGTTCGGCCGCTCTTGGTCTGGTGATCGGCTCCGGGATTCTCGGACTGCCGCTGCTGATTCTGTTGGCAGCGCTCATCATCCGTTTTGCTTTCGGGGTGCTGATCCATGTAGCCAACAACGGCAATGTGGGCACACCGTCGCTGTCTGAAGTGGTCCAGGCAGATGAGGGCAACCTGTTCTACAAGTTCATCGCAATGACCATCCTCATGGGGGTGCTGGTCGCGATGGCGGAGATATTCCTGGGTCCTGCCATGGGTACGGTGTTGTCCATTCTCAGCAGCATCCTGTTGCCGGCCATGATCATTTTCATCGCTTCCGACAGCAGCCTTCTTGGTGCGTTCATGCCGCATCGATTGCTGTGGCTCATTACGGTCATCGGCTGGCCTTACGCGCTGGTGGCATTTCTCACCAACGTGTTGTCTGCCGCCCCCATGCTCGTCACTTTCCTGGTCAGCGAGGACACTTCCTTACCCATCTTCATTGCCATGCTGGCGGTGGCCTACGCCTACTTTACGACCGTGAATTTCAGCCTGCTCGGCTATGTCATTTTCGAGCGTCAGACTGAACTCGGCTTTGTGGCGGGTTCGGCGGAAGAGGTGATGGTCAAGGACACGCCAGACAGTCGGCTCAATGAGCTGTTCGGCAGGATCAACGTCCTCATGAAAGAAGACCGGCAGAAAGATGCGCTCAATCTGCTCAAGCGAGCGCAGGGTGAGTTCAAAAGCGAAACGAAGTTTTACGATCGGGCAATGCGTCTGGCGCTGGCTGCCAGGAACGAGTCGTTGATCACCTCTCTGACGAACTCGTATCTGGAATTGCTCCTCAGCAAAGACGCGGCTGGCCAGGCGCTGGAATGGTGCCGCAAAGCCATTGAGGTGGTGAAAACCTACCGCCCACGTTCCGCCGATGTCAGCCATCTGCTGGCGGAAGAAGCCTATGCCCGCAATCTGAATCGGGAAGCGCTGCTGCTGCTCGTGAACCTGCATAAGCGAGCGCCGGACTACGACCGGCTCGGCGATGCCTATCGGCTTGCCGCGAATGTTTTCCGGGACGGCATGGGCGACGAAGTCCGCGCCGCACAGCTGGAGAATTTCATCCAGGCGAAGAATCTCGGCTGAGCCCTCCGAGGCCGGCGGTCAGGTCGGTGCGCTGGCACCCAGCCGGCTGATGATTTTCCGATAGCGATCGGCCTCAGGCTTGCGGTCTGCCGCCTGCAGCCGGTTGGCCAGGGCGGTGAGGTACTCCTTGAGTCCGGCATCGAAACGCTTCGTCTTCAGCATATGTTCTGCCACGGATGTGGCGCTCTCGAGACGATTGGTCCGGGCGAACAGCAGCCCGAGTCCACGCAGGGCGTTAGTGCTTTTCAGCACCGGCTTCGGATGTTCCGCCTCTTCATACCTCTGGTAGCTCTGCTCGATGAATTCCGCGAGCGCCGGATTCATCGTGGCCGCTGGTGCCATGGCGATAACCCGCAGCACCGCCTTGTGGTAGTCCGGCTTGTCCGGATCTCGGCGGAGAATGTTGAGATAGGCGGTCCACACCTGCAGGTCGGTCGGGCGCTGTTCGAGCAGTCGTTCGGCGACCACGCGGGCCCGATCGTAGTTGAACTCATCCAGCAGCTGTTCCAGCTTGTCGATACCTGCCTGCCATTCGGCCTCCCGCGAACTCTCCTCGAGATACTCGTCATCGATACCCCGTTTCAACAGGGTCAGGCCAAGTCCCGCGGCCACGCCGCCCAGCAGGCCGCCAATGTGAGCCCAGTAGGCGATGCCCTGGTCGCCAAAAAACTGGCCGTAGAATTCCTTGGCCAGCCAGAATGGGAAAATGGCGAGGGCAGGGGCGCGAAACTCACCGAACCAGACGCCGAAACTGTAGAAAAAGCGAATCCTCCGGAACTGGTAGACGGCGATGTAGGCACCCATCAGTCCGGATACGGCCCCTGACGCGCCAATCGTAGGTACGTAGCTGTCGGGCTGAATCAGGATCGAGAGCGCGGAGGACATGAGCCCGGTCAGGTGGTAGAGCAGAAGATAGCTCAGCCAGCCCACCGATCGCTCGAGGGAGAACCCGAACAGAAAAAGGAAGACCATGTTGCCGAACAGGTGCCATACGTCGCCATGCAGGTAGCTGTTCGTGAAGACCGTGACCAGCGTCGGTTCTGCCGGAATCAGGCCGAGCCCGATGGTGCTGTTTTCATCGCGCAGCGCCTCAAAGCGATCCCGAGTCGTCCGCCATGAGGGTGCGGCGGATTCCGGGGGATGCTCGAGCAGATAAGCGTCGAACGCGAGATCCCAGAATATCCAGTAGCTCAGCGACTCCTGATCCTCAGGAACAGGCTCTGTGCTGGTGATCTCACCCTCTGCGAGGAGACGCTCGTCCTCTGCTGCCCGGTAGCGACGATAGGCTTGCGCTTCGACCTGCAGAAGGCCACGTTCCATATAGAAGTCGTAGGCACGATCGAGCGCTGCTTCGTCCGATCCGAGGAAGGCAAAGTAGATCACCGTATTGAGGATGACGAGCGCAAGCGTCGCGATCGGCGGGCGACGCCAGTCGATTTTGTTTTCGATCGGCAGGATCAGCATGGCTCCATGCTAACGGAGCATTCTGGCGATCCAGGATCCGGAACCACGATCCATGACCTGGTTCGCAGCCGGAACCGGAACTGATGAGTTAAACGCCGATTTCGCGCAATCGAGGGGCGTTTTCAGGCGTTTACAGCGCCAATCCCCAGGCGCCTTTGATTACGCAGGCACCACCGATCAGCAGAATGACGGCGGCGCTGACGCGTCGGAAGCTGTCATCGCTGAACCGCGCCAGCAGACGGGTGCCGACTCGGGTGCCGAGCACCGCGGTAGCAATGGCAACCACGTACACCCAGCCAGCCACCGAATCGGTGACGCCGATGACGAGCCCGTAGTAGAAGAGCTTCAGCAGGTGTCCGGCCGCCTGGGTGAAAGCCTTGGTGGCGATGATCTCGAAGCGGTTCAGGCTGGCGTTCAGGTAGAAAACATCCAGCAGGGCGCCTGAAGCGCCGGCGAACAGCTGAGCTGCGGTGACCACCAGGCCACAGAGCGCAGCCGTCGGCAGGTGGGTGACGTCCAGGCCGCGAAGATGGGGCACCAGCCGGGCGAGAAACGGCATGATGCCGACCAGGACCAGGATGAGATTTGCGTCCGGGACCAGGGCCAGAGCGGTGAATACGGCAACGGTGAATAGGGCGCCGATCGCGTAGGCAGGCAGGATGCGCCACTGCACGTGCTGACGGAGAAACCAGCTGCGTGACCCGTTTGCCATGGCCTGCACGGCTCCGTGCAGCATCATGGCCGAGCCCACCGAGAGCGTAGAAACCAGAATGGCCATCAGGATCATGCCACCGGCCATGCCCAGCACCCCGGACAGGATGCTGGTGGCAAGCACCGCAGCGATGATGATCAGTTCGAGCACGGCAACCTCTTGCGGTGGAGTCTACGATCTGTGAGACATGAAGAAAGCGAATAGTTGGAATATGATCCCTTCTTTCACGGAAAGTATTAGGCGAACACTTGCTTGAGAATCTGGAAACTCTGGTGACCCTGTCGAAGACGGGCACCATGATGGAAACGGCGACGGTGCTGAAGGTGTCGCAGTCCGCAGTCAGCAAGCGGATTGCCGCCCTGGAACGCTACTACGATCGCACCCTGATCGAACGACACGGTCGACGTGTGGTGCTCACCCACCATGGCACCAAGCTGGTTGAGAAAGTGACGCCGCTGATCAGTGAGCTTCGGGATGTCTTTCTGACCGACAATGCGCTGCGCAAGGGCAAGATCATCCTCGGCGTGTCCGAGGCCATTCTCTGCAGCTGGGGGCCGCGGCTGTTTGCCGATGTGCGGGCCCGGATGCCGGAGGTGGAGTTCGAGTTTCATGCGCAACGCTCGCCGGTGGTGCTGGATCGATTGCGTTCTGGCGAGTACATGGTGGGCATCTGCACGGGCAGCTCGGACGCGGAAACGGATCTGCAGAGCGAGGTGATCCGCAGGGAGCCCATGGTCATCCTGCCGTCAGGTCTTTCCAGGCTTCAGTATGAGTCCGGTGATTCTCTGGACGTGATCACCATTGAATCCAGATCCGGCGCCTGGCAGTCCATCGAGGACGACATGGGCAGACTCAACCTGAATCGGAGCGCGTCGCTGGAATCTTTCTTCGCCGTGGCTCAGATGGCGCTTGCCGGCTTCGGGCATGGCCTGGTGCCTGCGGGCGTGGCCAGAACGCTCGGTGTGAAACCCGGTCAGTGGATCGATCTCACCGAGGCCGGCCTGACCAGACCGGTCCGTTTCGTGGCAAGGAAGTCTCTGTTCTCCCAGCCGCTGGTGCAGAATTTCTACGTGGCGGTGGCTGAAAAAGCTGCCGACGTCTGAGGCCCTTGGCCGCTCAGCCAGCCGCTGAGGATGTTCACCCAGGCATCGTCATCGTTCAGACAGGGTATGAGGTGGAAAGATTCGCCGCCGGCCTCGAGAAAAGTCTTCCGTCCGGCCATGCCGATCTCTTCCAGCGTCTCCAGATTGTCTGCCACGAAAGCGGGGCAGGCGACGGCCAGGTGGCGCACGCCTCGCTCCGGCAATTCGGCCAGCACCTGGTCGGTGTAAGGCTCGAGCCAGGGCAGGCGACCGAGCCGTGACTGATAGCTCACCGACCAGCGTTCCGGCGGCAGGTTCAGCCGCTCTGCCAGCAGCCTGGAAGTGACGCGGGCCTGGTGCCGATAACAGGTTGCATGGGCGATGGAGGCGACTTCGCAGCAGTCCGTGCTCGCCAGGCAGTGGCTACCGGTGGGATCTGTCCGGGTCAGGTGGCGCTCCGGCAGGCCATGATAGGAAAGCAGCAGATGATCACAGTCAGCCGGCAGGTGACGCCGGATCACGCCGGCCTGCGCATCGAGGTAGTCAGGGTCATCATAGAACGGTGGAATCACCGCCAGCTGCACGCTGTCCGGCAGCGTCGCGGAAACGGCTTCGATGGTTGTCTGTCGGGTCGAATCCGCGTGCTGGGGATAGAGGCAGACGAGCTTGAGCCGGCTGATTCCGCGTTTGAGCAGGCGGGCAATGGCGTCCTGGATACTCGGCTGCCCATAGCGCATGGCGATTTCGCAGAGCTCCGGGTCCAGCTTCGCGCTCAACGCCTGGTGCAGGCCTCGGCTGTAGTGCAGCAGGGGTGATCCTGTGTCCGGGCCTGCTGCGTCCCAGATCTTCGCGTACGCCTGGGCGGACTGTTTCGGTCGGAAGGGGAGAATGAGGGCATTCACCAGCAGCTGACGGAACGGCGAGGGCAGGTCGATCACGTACGGATCGGTGAGGAATTCTCTCAGATAGGCGCGCACGTCTGCCACTTTGGTGGATGCGGGCGTACCGAGATTCACGATAAGAAAGCCAGTGGTCATCTTGGGGGGGAGCCTTGCCGCGAAGGGGGAGTCATTGGTGTGTTTCGGGGAGTTGGGATAGTATCCGCGCTCCTCGTTTAAGTCATGTCCTTACGTCATGTCCCTGGTCCCCGAGGGCGCTGGAGCACTGTCTTGAGTCAGCCCCTGAGTGAAAGTAGCGCGGTCATCATCGACTACGATGCCGGAAATCTTCGCAGCGTTCAGCGTGCCTGCGCGGAAGTGGGGCTAACGGCCGAGATCAGCGCTGATCCCGCGCGGGTCCGGGATGCGGAGCGAGTAATCTTTCCTGGCGTCGGCGCGGCCGGCAGCGCCATGCGCAGCATCACCCGGGAGGGCATGGATCAGGCGTTGCGGGATGTGATCGGTGCGGGCGTGCCCGTGCTCGGTATCTGTCTCGGGCTGCAGATCTCCTTCGATCATTCTGAAGAAGACGATCAGGAAACCCTTGGCCTGCTGCCTGGCCGTGTGCGTCGGTTCCGCTTTGATCACCCCGAGCTGAAGATTCCGCACATGGGCTGGAACGAGGTGCGGGTGGTGAAGCCGCATCCTGTGCTCGCGGGCATCGAGCCGGGTGACGAGTTCTATTTTGTGCATGGTTATTACCCCGAGCCGGCTGATCCCGAGCTGATCTATGCCCGTACCGAGTACGAATTCGAGTTTGCCTGCGCGGTTGGCCGGGATAACTACTTCGCGACCCAGTTTCACCCCGAGAAGAGCGGTCGAGTGGGGCTCAGGCTGCTGGCCGCTTTTGCCGAGTGGGACGGAACATGCTGAGCAAACGACTCATCGCCTGCCTGGATGTGCGTGACGGCAATCTGGCCAAGAGCGTCAAGTTCGTCGATACCAAAGACATTGGCGATCCGGTTGAGAAGGCGCGCGAGTATTACCTGGATGGGCTGGACGAGCTGGTGTTCTATGACATCACCGCCTCCAGCGACAAGCGCAACATCATGCTCGATGTGGTGGAGGCGGTGGCCGAGCAGGTCTTCATTCCGCTGTCGGTTGGCGGCGGGATCCGGTCCGTGGCAGACGCGACCGACCTGCGCCTGGCCGGTGCTGAAAAGATCAACGTGAATTCGGCAGCTGTTAAGCGACCCGAGCTCATCAGTGAGTGTGCGGAAGCGGTTGGCGCCCAGAACATCGTTCTCTCCATGGATATCCAGGCCGTGCCGGTGAGCGCCGACTGTCCCTCGGGGTACGAGATCGTGATCAACGGTGGCCGCACGCCGATGGGCCTGGACGCCCTGGCCTGGGCACTGCGGGGAGAGGCGCTGGGTGCCGGCGAGCTGGTGGTGAATTCCATCGATGCGGATGGCACCCGGGCGGGCTATGAGCTGAAGCTCACCCGCATGATTGCGGAAGCGGTGCGGATTCCGGTGATTGCCTCCGGCGGCGCCGGCGAGCCGCATCATCTCACCGAGGCGCTGACCGAAGGCAAGGCGGACGCAGCGCTGGTCGCCTCCATGGTCCATTATGGCGACTACACCTGCAGTGGCCTGAAGACCTACCTGCACGAGCAGGGCGTGAAGATGCGGATGTCCTGGTAATACCTGGAAACCCGCTACCGGAAAACCACAATGGAGTGACGCGGGCGATGAAAGCCATACAGGTTGAGGACGGGAAGCTGGTCTGGACGGATGCCGAAGCCGGCGCTGTGGGCGTCGGCGAAGTTCGCATTCGGGTTGCCGCTACGGCGGTCAATCGCGCCGATCTCGTCCAGCGGACGGGTGGCTATCCGCCCCCTCCGGGCGCCAGCCCCATTCTCGGGCTGGAGTGTTCGGGCGACGTCCTGGAGGTCGGGGAGGGAGTCTCCCGGGTGTCGGTGGGCGATGCGGTTTGCGCGCTGCTGGCTGGTGGCGGTTATGCGGAAGAGGTTATCGTACCAGCCGGTCAGGTACTGCCGATACCGGCGGGGCTCAGCATGACCGAAGCGGCCGCTCTGCCCGAAGTGTTCGCCACCGCCTATCTGAATCTCTTCATGGAAGCCAACACCAGCCTCGGTGAGACCGTGCTGCTGCATGCGGGTGCCAGCGGCGTGGGCACCGCGGCGATTCAGCTCTGCAAACAGCGCGGCAATCCCTGCTTTGTAACCGCCGGCAACCCGGAAAAGATCGAGCGTTGTCTCGCGCTTGGTGCAGAAGGTGGCTGGAACCGGCACGACGGAGACTTTGTCGAGCCTGTGAAAGCCTGGGCGCCGACAGGCGTCGATGTGATTCTGGATCCGGTGGGCGCGGGTTACCTGGCGGATAATCTGGCGGTACTCGGTCTGGATGGCCGGCTGGTGATTATCGGCCTCATGGGTGGCGCCGAGGCGAGCGTGAACCTGGGTCTGATGATGGTGAAGCGCCAGCGGATCATCGGCTCCACGCTGCGGGCCCGATCGGTGGCGGCCAAGGCCGCCGTGATGGACGCGCTGCAGGCGGAGGTCTGGCCGCACATTGAAAGCGGCGCGATCCGGCCGATTGTCGAGGCTATCATTCCCATCGAGGAAGCGGAGCGCGCGCATGCGCTGGTGGCGGCCGATCAGACGTTCGGCAAGGTGGTCATGGCGGTCGGCGGCGGTTAGCGGCCGGATCAACTCGAGCGGCACGCTACGCCAGCTCGGGCTTGATCCCGGACAGGCTTACTCCAGCTCGGACAACCCTGCCAGCTGTTCCTTCAGAACGGCCAGCGCCGCCCGCGCTTCCTCCGCCTTCTGCCGCTCTTTCTCCACCACCTCGGCTGGTGCCTTGGCAACGAAGTTCTCGTTGCCCAGTTTGCCTTCGA
>Ga0316187_10004252_pt1 | contig 12390 bp, 14 predicted proteins | sample CroRivburrow1_MG_FD_204927 | JGI IMG/M metagenome (GOLD analysis project Ga0316187, IMG submission 204927) | Coastal sediment microbial communities from Maine, United States - Cross River worm burrow 1 | ecosystem: Environmental > Aquatic > Marine > Coastal > Sediment | place: USA: Maine...
GGATTTCGGTGACGGCGGCTCCATCTGCCTCAGGGTCTCCCGCCCGCCGGGCGGCGCGCACCTCGGGACGAGCGGTCAAGAAGATCTTCAACTCCGCTTCGGGAAAGACCACCGTGCCAATGTCGCGGCCTTCCACCACCGCCTTGCCGGCGCGCGCCTCGACCCACTTCCTCTGCATGGCCACCACGATCCGTCGTACCTCCGGAATGGCTGCGACAGCGCTCGAAGCAGATGTTGCCTGCGGCGTACGGATTTCCGTTGAGACGTCCTCACCATCGAGGAAGATGGCGCCATCCGAGTACTCGATTACCGCCACCGCGACTGCCGCGATCACGGCGGATGAATCACCGAGATCGCCTCCGCTGCGCAGTGCGGCCAGAGCGGCGGCGCGGTAGGTAGCCCCGGTGTCAAGGTACGCGAGACCACGGCTGGATGCCACGCGGCGCGCGACCGTTGACTTCCCAACGCCTCCCGGGCCGTCTATCGCGATGACCATACGGCCTCCAACGTGTCGTAGAAATCGGGCCACGAGACCGCTGCCGCCTCGGCGCCGACGATCGACACGACTTCCCGGCTCGCAGTGGCCGCCACTCCGGCTGCCATGGCGATACGGTGATCGCCGTACGTCTCGACTTCGCCGCCATCGAGCCAACCAAGACCTACGATCTGGAAGCCGTCGGCCGCGGGTTCAGCGCCCCCGCCAAGCCGGCGCACCATGTCGCAGGTCGACGCAATCCGATCGCTCTCCTTCGCGCGCAGTTCCGCCGCGTCGCGCACGGATGTCAAGCCGTCGGCGAAGCTGGCGACGATGGCAACCAGCGGCAGTTCATCGAGAGATGCAATTGAGAGGGCACCCGAGATGTCGATCGCATGCAACGATTTGCCGCGCACTCTCACGGTTCCCACGGGGTCTCCGAGAATGGCTCGATCGACCGAGGCTTCGACCTCGGCGCCCATACGATCCAATACCTCGAGAAACCCGATCCGGCCGGCGTTCAGGGAGATGTTGGGCGTCGTGACCTCTGACCCCGGCAAGATCGCGGCGGCCGCCCACAAGAAGGCGGCGGACGAGGTATCCCCGGGCAGGTCGTAGGTCGTCGCGGGCACACGGCCCGGATGCACCGCAAAGGTGTCGTCGTGGCGTTCTCCGAGGCCGACAGTTTCGAGCCATCGTTCGGTGTGGTCCCGGAATCCCGGCGGGCTCGATATCGCAGATGGTCCGGTGGCTTGGATTGCAGCCAGCTCAAAAGCGCTCCGCAACTGCGCAGAGCCGGTGTCGAGCACCACTGTCGCTCCGTGGAGTTCCGACGCGGGCTGCACTGTGACCGGCGCCGTCCCGGCGGCAGTCGTCGTCAACTGCGCGCCCAGGGCGGCCAGCGGCGCGGCCAGCCGAAGCATGGGTCGTAGCGATAGCGATTCGTCGCCGATGAGAGTCGTCGCAAAGGGCTGCGCGGCCAGTGCGCCCGTCATGAGCCGCATCGTCGTCCCGGAGTTCCCGCAATCGAGGAAGCCGTTCGGCTCTATCCAGCCACGTACCCCCTTGCTGGACACGGCAACCGCGTCGCCTTCCGCGGCATACTCGACTCCGAGGCCGCCGAGCACCTTGGCGGTTGACACAATGTCCGCACCAGTGCCCAGCCCGGTGATATGGCTCTCACCTTCCGCCATCGCGGAGAAAATCAGGGCGCGGTGCGACAGCGACTTGTCCCCGGGTAAGTCCACCGTGGCCGCGAAGGGCCCTGGCGGTGGCGTAAGTTGGCGGCTGGCGGTCATTCGTTATCGATCTCCGAATCGGCGGCATTGTCCCATGCCATCTCGCTGTCAGACCCGATGGCGTAGAGACGGCGCACCTCAGGCAGGCTGAGGTGTCGCCACGAACCCGACTGCAGATCGCGATCCTTCAGGTCGCCGACCGCAGTGCGCACGAGACGAACCACCTCATGGCCCACAGCGGCCACCATCCGGCGCACCTCGCGGTTGCGCCCTTCGGTCATGACCAGCTCGAGCAATGAGCCCTCGACGCCAACGTCGATGACGCGGGCCGCCGCTGCCGTGGCCACGCCATCGTCCAGCATGACTCCGGTCTCCAGTTGCCTTGCCTGGCGGGGTGTGAACCTGCCGGACACGAGCGCCATGTAGGTCTTCGTCACACCGAATCGGGGGTGGGTGAGGTGATGGGTCAGGTCACCGTCATTGGTGAGAATCAGGAGTCCTTCGGAGTCGGCGTCGAGCCGACCGACGGGATACACGCGAGGCGAGGACGGAACCAGATCGGTGACCGTGCGGCGCCCCCGCTCGTCGGCGGTTGTGCTGATGACGTCTATCGGCTTGTAAAGGAGGTAATACACAGCGTCGGGACGTACCGGCAGCCGAATCGAGTCGATCATGACTACGGAAATCGCCGGATCGACCTTCTGGCCAATCGTGGCAGGAAACCCATCAACCGTGACCCGACCCTGCCTGACCAACTCCTCGGCCCGGCGCCGCGACGCATAGCCGGTTTGAGCGATCAGCTTATGGATTCGCTCGATGATGACTCCGGTCGGAAAGGGCGCTCGAGAGCATCGACGATTTCTGCCGGCGGTACGTGATCACCGAGCGGCGGCAGATCGGCCAGCGAATTGACGCCGAGCTTCTCGAGAAACAAGTCGGTTGTCCCATACAGCACCGCTGAGCCGGCCCCGGGCGCCCGGCCGATCTCGAGGATGAGCCCCCGGCGCTCCAATGTCTGAAGAGTCCTCTCCGAGTCCACCCCCCGTACCTCGGAGACCTGGCCACGGGACACGGGCTGCTGGTAGGCCACGACAGCCAATGTCTCGAGGGCTGCGGTAGAAATTCGGGTAGCCGTGTCACTGGCAGCAAAGCGCTCCAGGTAGGGGCGCGCCTCTGGGGCGGTGTACATCCTCCAGCCGTCCGCCACCTGCTTGAGGACTAGGCCCCGCCGGGGGTCTTCTGCGAGCTCCTGACGCATCTCATCCAGGAGCCCCTCAACGTCCGCGACGGATGTCTCAACCAGTTGGGCGATCTCGCCCGCCGGGAGTGGCTGCTCGGCGACAAACAGCAGTGCCTCCACGATTGCCCTGATCTCCATCAGCTACTCCACTCGCTTGCCATGGCCTGGGCCGACGTCGGTGCATTCTGTTGATACGCCACCTCGATTGCTTCGTGGGCGGTTTCTTGTGAGACGGCCACAACGCCCCACCGGGCCAGTTCAAGCAGGGCCAGGAAGTAGGCAATCACCTCGATAGGTCGATCACAGTGAGCTACCAGGTCGGCAAATTGAGCCTCGATCTCCGATTGCATCCGAACCCGTAGATCGCGGATCGCATCGTCGACCGAGGGCAGATCCATCTCGAGATGGTCGACATCCACTGATTCGCGCCTGGCTCGGAAGGCCCGGGCGGCTATCAAGGCGAATCGGTTCGGTGTCACAGCCAGGCGCAATTCCCTCACTGCGGGAACGATGTCCCCGTCCAACCCGGCCTCACGCGGCAGGCAGCGGCTCGCCCCGTCGAATCGGTGCTGCAGGACGGCGGCGACGTCCTTGAATGTGAGACAGGCGAGCAGTCGCGACAATAACCGGTCGCGCTCCTCTGCCAGGGCGAGTTCTTCGTCCAAGTCCACATCCTCGCCGTCAGGGAGGAGATGGCGCGCCTTGAGCTGGATGAGCGTCGAGGCAATCAGAAGGAACTCGCTGGTCACCTCCAGATCGAGATCTCGCAGCGCGTCGATGTACCTGAGGTATTCAGTGACGAGGTCTGTCAGGCTCAATTCGGTTATGGCCAACTGATGTGACGTGATCAGCTGCAATAGCAGATCGAGGGGTCCCTCGAACACTCGGGTGTGAACTTCGTATGTCATCTACTTCGTGGTCTCTTCGTCCGCCAGCCGCGCCCGCGCCGCCGTCGCGACAGGCCCGGGGGGCACATGGTACGCGGGCCAAGGCCGAGCCTGGTAGCAATCCTCAGTCATCGTCGGCCTCCAGGAGCAGCCGCCACCGCGCCGGATCGACGTCCGGCGGAGGGCCACCGGGGTGCCGGGACGCGAAAGCGACCGTGAGGGGCTCAGCGCCGAGGTCGGCCAATGCCGCACCGCCGATCGGCCCATGATCGCGGTATTTTCGATAGCGAGCCGAAAGGGGCAATCCGGCGAGATCTCCCAGCGTCGCCAAAGATCGACCCACCGCCGAGATGCGCACGCCGCTCTTGCCGACGTCGTGGAGCAGGCCCGCCCGGATCAGCTCTAGATCGTCGGGAGCCTGTGCCGCCAGCTTACGCGCCGTGAGAAGCCCGTGACGCTGGTCAGCTTTCTGCTGGGCCCAGTAGATCGCGGCTTCCCCCGATCGCAGCAATTCGGCGACTTCTTCCTGCTCCTGCGGACTCAGGCGCCGCGCCAGCAACACCTGGAAGAAGCGTTTGACGAGATGAAGTGCCTTGCGGATAGGGCTACTCCGTCTGCGCCTTGCAGTCGACACACCGGGTCGATGTCGGACGGAACTCGAGACGGGCAGCGCTGATCTCCTTGCCACACACCTCACAAATACCATAGGTGCCGGCGGCAACGTGTTTGAGGGCGCCATCAACGTCGTGAAGCGCCTTCATGAGATTCTCGACGATGCCGAGCACCTCACTGCGTTCAGCCGTGGCGGCCGCAGCGTCGGCAAACCCCTCGCCGTAGTCGACATCGCCGGTCAACTCGCCTTGCTCGTCTGCACCGAGCTCAGTGAGCTGGTGCAGCACCTTTTCGCGCTCGGCTCTGAGCTCGACGGCGGCGGTATCGATGTTCATCAGGGACTCTCCATCCGAACTCAGGTCGCTAACAGTTTCGTTCAGGTCGCGGCACTTGCTCGCTATGCGGCCGGGGCCCTCATCGTCCCCGGGTCACTGTCCCCGCGGGTGGGAACCTACGTAGACCTCGTAGAGATGACGTGGCGACACCCGCGTGTACACCTGAGTGGTGCTAATACTAGCGTGGCCAAGGATCTCTTGGACAGTTCGCAGGTCGGCACCACCTTCGACCATGTGCGTTGCCACGGAGTGGCGAAGGACATGCGGCGATACCGACTCGGCATCTAAACCGGCCGCCACTGCATGCTTGCGCACCAGCTGCCACACCGCCTGGCGCGTCAAGCGGCGCCCTCGCGTTGATAAGAAGAGCGCTTCGGGGTCCGGCCTATCACCCTTAAACTCGAGGCGCCGCTCCAGATACTTCTGCAGGGCACTGACGGCGTAGTTGCCCAGTGGCACCAGGCGCTGTTTGGACCCTTTGCCCGTGACCAGCGCCACCGACTCGCCCAGATCCAGGTCGAGCACATCGAGGCCGACGGTCTCCGCCACTCGTGCTCCGGAGGCATACATGAACTCGAGGAGGGCCGTATCTCTGGTATTCGCCGCCGAATCACCACCGGCTGCCGCAATCAGCCGCGCAACCTCGTCGACACTCAACGCTTTGGGAATGCTGCTGGGTCGCTTCGGCGTCTCGACGAGAGCCGTCGGATCGCCGGTGACCATCTCCTCGGCAACCAGGAAGCGATGCAGGCCGCGCACTGCGGCGATCTTCCGGGCGATCGTTGTGGCCGCCAAACCGCGGTTCACCAGCGCCGCGGCGTACCCGGAGACATCATCCGGGGACACTGTCGCAATGTCTTCGATCCCGCGACCCTCGAGAAAACTCTGATACTGGGTGAGGTCACGCCGATAGGCGATTGAAGTGTTCCGGGCCAATCCCCGCTCGGCAGTCACCGACACGAGAAATTCGGCGATTGCCGCGGCGGTGTCCACTGCGGTTATCCCAGCCTTGCCACCAGAGCCGACAGACCAATGATTGTCTTGGCGTCGTCGAACTCGTCGGCAGCGAGCATCCGGGCGATTTCGACGAGCGGTACCCGGACGATCTCGGCAACTTCCTCCTCGGCGCCGTGGGGTTGGATCGCCACCGGGGTGACGTCTGTGGCGAGAAAAATCCATAGCCGCTCGTTAGAAAACCCGGGGGTTGTCCAGAAAGAGGCGAGCGGCTCCATCGAAGAGGCGGCCAAACCCACTTCCTCCTCGAGTTCACGGCGGGCGGCTTCGGCCAGGTCCTCCCCTGGAACGTCGAGCTTGCCCGCCGGGATCTCGAGCAGTATCGAATCGGTCGGCGAGCGGTACTGGCGAATCAAGACCACATCGGAGCCGTCCACTGCAACGACCGCAACGGCGCCGGGATGACGAATGACTGTGCGCACCATGCCGACGCCGGTCGGCGAGACTAGGTGCAGCCGCTCGGCGGTGAGAAACGAGGAATTCGCTACGTGACGAACCCCGACAAGGTGAAATCCGGTGCTGTCGTCACTCACTGAGCGGCTCTATGGCGGCCCTGTCCTGGACCTCCGCTGCCAGAGCGCCCTCACGCTTGTGCGCCAACGCGGCCGCAATGAAGCCCGCGAAAAGGGGGTGGGGCCGGTCCGGCCGGGACTTCAACTCCGGGTGGAACTGGCTTGCGAGGAAGAATCGATGGCCCGGCGCTTCGACGATCTCCACGAGATGGTCATCCGGAGAAACCCCGCTGGCGACGAGGCCGGCCGCCTCGAGATCCTTGCGGTATCGATTGGCGACCTCATAACGGTGCCGGTGGCGCTCGTAGATGAGGTCCTCGCCGTAGAGCTCACGGGCAAGTGATCCCGGGCGGAGTTTCGCCGGGTACACCCCAAGGCGCATCGTGCCGCCCTTGTCCTCGACATCGCGTTGATCCGCCATGAGATCGATTACGGCATGTTTCGCCATTGGGTCGAACTCGGATGAGTGGGCGTTCGATAGCGCCAGCTCGGAGCGAGCATATTCGATAACCGCGCACTGCAGCCCGAGACACAGACCGAGAAATGGCACGTTGTGGTCGCGGGCGTAGCGAATCGAGCCAATCTTGCCCTCGACGCCACGAATACCGAATCCTCCCGGAACAAGAATCGCATCGAGATCGTCGAGGTAGGAGTCGGCGAGCAGACCGTCGACGTCCTCGGCCGCAATCCAGGCGATGTCAACCGTGGCGTTATTGGCAGTGGCTCCATGGCGAAGCGCTTCGACGACGGACAGATAGGCGTCGGGAAGATCGACGTACTTGCCGACGATGCCCACCTTCACCCGCTGTGTTGCGTTCGCCATCTGCTCGACCATTGCCTGCCAGCCGGCAAGGTCGGGCTCAGACGTCTCGATCTTCAGAGTACGGGCAACGACGTCGTCCAGCCCGCCGGCATGAAGCTCGAGCGGCACCGCATAGATATTGTCGGCGTCCACCGCGTTGATTACGGCATCCGATTCGACGTCACAGAACAGGCTGATCTTGCGCCGCACCGCATCGTCGACATCACGGTCGGAGCGGGCCACGATTACGTCGGGGTGAATCCCTCTTCCTCGTAGCTCGGCGACGGAGTGCTGAGTCGGCTTTGTCTTCAATTCTTCGCTCGTCGGCAAGAAGGGCACGAGGGTCACGTGGATGTAGCAGGTGTTGTCGCGGCCCACGTCCTTGCGCATCTGCCGGATCGCTTCAAGAAACGGCAAGCTCTCGATGTCGCCAACCGTTCCACCGATCTCGGTGATGACCACGTCCACCTGGTCATCAGCGCCGAGCTTGCGGATTCGGGCCTTGATCTCGTTGGTGATGTGAGGGATCACCTGCACGGTGGCCCCGAGGTAGTCACCGCGCCGTTCCTTGCGGATCACCGACTGGTAGATGGCTCCGGTCGTCACATTGGAATCGCGTCGCAGGCTTTCACCGACAAAACGTTCGTAGTGGCCGAGATCGAGATCGGTCTCTCCCCCATCGTCCGTGACAAAGACCTCGCCGTGTTCGAACGGGTTCATCGTGCCCGGATCGACGTTGATATACGGGTCGAGTTTCTGGAGGACGACTCGCAGTCCGCGGCACTTGAGGAGTCGGCCGAGGGATGCTGCGGTAATGCCCTTGCCGAGGCTGGACGTGACTCCACCCGTCACGAATACGTACTTGGTCAAAACCCTGGTGCTCCGCCTAGGAAGTGTGAATGATAACACCGACCGGACGAAGCTCTGGCTTTGCCCCAATCAGCCATTTGCGCGGAGTCGCTCGGCCGCGGCCGCCAGCAACTCCTCGGCGTGATCCATCCCAGTGCTCGTCTCGCCGAGACCCGAGAGCATGCGGGCGATCTCGCGGGCTCGATTCGATCCGGTCACGTGGCGCACCGAGGCCGCCGCGCCGGTGCGCTCAACGACGAAGTGGGCGTCGGCAAATGCCGCGATCTGCGGCAGGTGCGAGACGCATAGGACCTGACGCCCCGCGGCGAGTCGAGCAAGCTTCTCGCCCATCGCCAGAGCAGTCGCACCGCCAACCCCGGCATCGATCTCGTCGAATGCAACAACGGGGGCATCCCCGGCTCCCCCGGCGAGACGCAGTGAGAGCACTAGTCGGCTCAGCTCCCCACCGGACGCGATTCGATTGACGGGGCCGGGAGGCAGCGATCGATCGGACGCGAAAGTCAGAACGGCACGATCGCTTCCCCTGGGGCCGGGAGCGATCGTGTCGAAATCGAGCTGGATCAAAGGGTCCTTCATCCCCATATCGCGCAGGTGCCCGACCGCGGCGGTCACCAGCGCTTTGGCCCGGCTGCGACGCGCTTTGAGCAGCTCCGCCGACTTCTCAGCAACAACCGACCCGGCCTTGGCAATGTCCCCGTCAAGCGTCTCCGCCGAGGAAAGCCGCCGTTGAATCTCGCCCGCCCGCGCCTCGGCTGCCTCACCAAACCGCATCACATCGGCGACGGTGTCGCCGTACTTGCGCCTCAAGCCGTTGATGAGACTGATACGAGCCTCGACTGCTTCGAGCGCGGCCGGGTCGTGATCCAGGTCGGCGGCGATTCCGGCAAGCTCGGTACTCAACTCCCCCAGCATGTCGCTGGCCGCCACGGCCCGGGCATGGAGACCGTCGAGGGAACCATCGATAGCAACGAGCCGGCGCAGCTCGGCGATCACGTTACCGACGCGGTCGATGGCGCCCGCATCATCTACCAGCGCGCGGTGCGCGGCCGTGAGACCCTCGGTGAGAGCCTCCGCGTTGCGGAGCCGATCTGCCCGTGTGGCCAGGTCGACGTCCTCGGCCGTCGCCAGGCCCGCCTCGGTAATCTCTTCAGCCTGGAGGCGGGCTGCGTCGAGCTCTCGTTCCAAAGCCCGGCGGTCGCCACCAAGCTCCCGCTGCTCGGACTGCAGACGGCCCAGCTCACCCCACGCCCCCTGATAGTCGGCGAGTCGGCCCCGCCCGGCGGGCGACAGGCCGGCATCAATGAGATCCAACACTCCGGCGGGCCGGGCCAACGTCAATGCGTCATGTTGGGCGACGATCTCGAGAAGCGGGCCGAACTCTTCGGTGAGTCGGGTGGCAGTGACCATCGCACCGTCCTCGTACGCTTTGCTGCGCCCCTCCCGGGTGACCCGGCGCGCCGCCACCCTTTCGCCGTCGGCCGTGGCGAACCTTCCCTCGACCACAAGCTCGTCGCTGCCGGGCCCGACCCGGTCACGCCGGGCCGCCCCGCCGCTCAGAAGCTGGAGAGCACCGATCAGCATCGTCTTGCCGGCGCCGGTTTCGCCGGTCACCACCACCAGGCCCGAGCCCGGTTCGATACGAGCGTCCTCGAGGAGGCCGAGATTGGCAACGTGGAGTTCTTCAAGCATCCGTCAGCCCCGTCAACTGGCCGAAGTCGGCCTCGGTGACAATCGTGGGCTCCCGACGCAACCACAGCAGGAACTCCCGATTGCCCTTGGCCCCTGCGATCGGCGAGTCAGTGACGCCCCGCGCCCCGAGCCCCCGCCCCTCGAATGTCTCGATCACGTTTCGCAAAGTCTCCGCCCGTACTGCGACGTCCCGGACGATACCGCCTTTGCCTACCTGTCCCCGGCCGGCTTCGAACTGAGGCTTGACGAGAAGCACCCAGTCGGTATCCGGGCCGCCGACCGCGACAAGTGCCGGGGCCACTGTGCGCAGGGATATGAACGAGAGATCGGTGACAACCACGTCGAAGGGCCCGCCGAGAGCGGGGCTTTCCATGTGGCGGGCATTGAATCGTTCGTGGACCTCCACGCGCGGATCGTTGCGGATCCGCCAATCAAGCTGGCCGTAGCCCACGTCGACGGCAACTACCCGGGCCGCACCACGCTGCAGCAGGCAGTCGGTGAACCCTCCGGTGGATGCGCCGACGTCGAGCGCATTGCGGTCGACGACTTCGATGGCGAAGCGGCCGAGGGCCGCTTCGAGCTTCAGGCCACCGCGGCTCACGAATCTCGCCGGGGCGCCGACAAATCGAATCGAGACCTTCTCGTCTACCTGGCTGGAGGCCTTGGTCGCCACCAGCCCGTTGACCTCGACACTCCGCGACGCGATCGCCTCCTGGGCGGCCGATCGGCTCGCCACGAGCTTGCGGCGCACCAGCTCGGCGTCGAGCCGCCGACGAGTCATCAGTCCACTTCCGGCGGCACCTCGGCGGGGTGGGCTCGGCTCGATGCCGTCGCCAGGTCGGCTTCGAGCCGGGCGGCGATCTCGTCGGCAATGTCGGGCCCGGCCGCAGGATCGCCGGTCGCGAGCTCGGCTATGAGGGTGGCGAGCGGTGCTTGGTCGGACATCGTGCTCTCTTCTGAAGGTCGGGGCGTATCATGCATATCAGCATTATCGCCGCCAGTAGCGACAGGACTGCGCTTTGTTCCCGATTCGAGATATCAACCCCACCCGGATCTTCCCGATCGTCACACTGGCGCTCATCGCCGTAAACGTCCTGGTCTTCCTGCTGTGGCAACCCTCTCCCGATACGGAAGAGGGTGCCGAATTCCTCTACGAACGGGCAGCTATCGCTTGTGAGATCACCACCGGTGACCCGCTGACGGAGAAAGAGATCATCGATGCCCGCTGCGCGGACACCGAGGGGGGCACGCAGCCTTTCCCCGATAAGAACGTTTGGCTCTCCGGGCTCGTCTCGATGTTCCTCCACGGCGGGATCGTCCATATCGCAGGCAACATGTGGTTCCTCTGGATATTCGGCAACAACGTCGAGGAGGCGTTCGGCACGCTCGGCTACTTGGGCCTCTACCTGCTGGCCGGGATAGTGGCGACCGCGTCGTTCATCTTCCTGCACACCACCTCCACTGATCCGCTCGTAGGAGCCTCCGGTGCGATTGCAGGTGTGCTCGGCGCTTATCTCGTGCTATTTCCACGCCATCGTGTGATGACACTGCTGTTCGTGTTCTTTGTGCCAATACCGGCCCTGTTCTTTCTCGGCTTCTGGTTCGTTGCGCAATTCGCCGTCACCGAGGCAGCCATCGCCTGGGAGGCCCATGTTGGAGGGTTCCTGTTCGGCGTCCTAGTCACGTTGCCGCTGCGAGAAACCCTGCTGCGACGGGTGCGGGACCTTCATACGCCTCGTATGCCGGCGCGCCACACGCCCTACTGATCCCGGTTCGCCAATTCAGCGGTCGACGGTAAGTAGGCCCGCCAGATCGGCCAGCGATCCGACCACGGCGTTCGGGGCCAGGTCGGAGGGCACTTCCTGTAGCGATCGAGTTACTCCGCTGAGTACCAGCGCACTGGCCCAGCCGGCGCCGAAGGCCAATGCGACGTCCGTCTCCGGCCGATCGCCGACAACAAGGACCTGTCCTACCGCGCGGAGTGCGATGTGCTCGGCCATTGCCGGTTGCGGTTTGCCCGACACGACTGGATCGCGGCCGCTGGCAATTGCGAGGGCACCGACCATGACGCCGCCGCCGGGCAGCAGGCCTCGAGGGGTCGGATATGTCGAGTCGGTGTTGGTTGCATGGAAGAGGGCGCCGTTTCTCAGCGCCAGCGTGGCCGACGACAGCTTGTCGTACGTGATGTGCGTGTCGAGTCCCACAACAACCGCCCCGGCATCCTGCCAGGCGTCTGTGGTCGCAATACCAACATCGGCGAGCGCCGCATCGATGGCGGCACCTCCCACGACGAAAGCGGTCTCAACCTGGCCCGCCAAACGGGCCGCTGTGACCTGGGCTGAAGTGATAATCGTCGCAGGATCCGCGGCAAACCCGGCGGTGGCGGCAATCTTGGCGGCAACCTGTTCAGGTGTCTTGGTGGAGTTGTTGGTGGCGAACACCACCGCAACTCCCGCGTCCACTATCGACCGTAGGGCGGCACCCGACCCGGCGATGCCCTCGTCACCCAGGTACACGACCCCGTCGAGGTCGCACACCAGCGTGCCGATCCCTTCCCAGATGTTTGATTCGACCATGACGGCAAGTTAGCCAGGTCAACCGGCGCTGCTACCGCCCACCTGATCGAAGTACCCTCAGCGTATGAAGATCATCAACGCCGCCCAGGCACAAGGTGCTCTCGACTACGCCGAACTGGTGGAGACGATGCGCCGCGCTC
>Ga0316187_10004253_pt1 | contig 12387 bp, 8 predicted proteins | sample CroRivburrow1_MG_FD_204927 | JGI IMG/M metagenome (GOLD analysis project Ga0316187, IMG submission 204927) | Coastal sediment microbial communities from Maine, United States - Cross River worm burrow 1 | ecosystem: Environmental > Aquatic > Marine > Coastal > Sediment | place: USA: Maine...
AGCCAGTTGTCGCAAGGTTCCGTCGAGGACGAGCCGGGCCAATGCTGCGAATGCCCCTATTTGCCCTGCTGCGCTTCGATGGTCGCCAGAACGTGCGGCGGAGACATCGGCAAGTCGGTAAAGCGTATCCCGGTGGCGTGGGAAACCGCGTTGGCGATAGCGCCCATCGGCGGGATAATCGGCGTCTCGCCAACGCCACGCACGCCATAGGGATGGCGTGGATTCGGTACTTCGACGATTACCGTGTCGATCATCGGAACATCGGAACACACCGGGATACGGTAATCCAGAAACCCGGGATTCAGCAGGTGGCCCTTGTCGTCGTAGATGTATTCCTCATTCAGCGCCCAGCCGATACCTTGCACTGCGCCGCCTTGCATCTGGCCTTCGACGTAAGCAGGATGTATCGCCTTGCCGGCATCCTGAATCGCGGTGTAGCGCAGAATCGTGACCTTGCCGGTTTCCGGATCGACTTCGACGTCGACCAGGTGTGTGGCCAGGCTGGGTCCGGCACCGGTCGCGTTAATAGCGGCATTGCCAATAATCGGTCCGCCGGTTTTACCGGCTGTCCGCGCCAACTCCGCCAGCGAGAGCGATCGCGCTTCACCCGGTCCGGTGCAGCGCGCATGCCCCTCCACCCATTCGACATCTGCTAGTGGCACTTCCCAGATTTTTGCGGCGCGGTCGCGCAATTGTTCAATGACGTCGCGTGCTGCTTGCACAACGGCCATGCCACTGGAAAACGTCACGCGACTGCCACCGGTCAGGAAGTTGAATCCCAATGCGCTGGTGTCTCCTATAATCGGGTGCACGTGTTCCAGCTGGATGCCGAGCTCTTCGGCGGCCATCATCGAAAGCGACGCTCGCGAACCACCGATGTCGGGTGTCCCGACCACCATTGCCACACTGCCGTCCTCTCCCAGATTGAGCGACGCACAGGTCTCCCCCCCGATGTTGAACCAGAATCCGGAGGCTACTCCCCTGCCCTGATTCGCTTTAAGCGGCGCGCTGTAGTGAGCGTGCGCTCGCGCGGCTTCCAGCGTTTGCACCAGGCCGATCGGCCCCAGCTTCGGACCGTAAGGCGCGCGCGTGCCCTCCTGTGCTGCATTCTTGAGGCGGAATTCAACCGGATCGATGCTGATCTTCATGGCGACCTCGTCGATCACGCTTTCGACGGCAAATTCCGCTATCGGTCCGCCGGGTGCGCGGTAGGCCGCGACCTTGGGACGGTTGACCACTACGTCGAAACCGACAATACGTACGTTATCCAGATCGTATGGTGCGAAGGCGCACATGGCGCCGGGCTGCACCGGGGATCCCTGGAAAGCGCCTGCCTGGTACTTCAATAGCGCATCGCCGGCGGTAATGCGCCCGTCTTTGGTGGCCCCAACTTTCACCCAGATACTGGCGCCTGAAGTTGGGCCGCTCGCTTGAAAGACCTCGGTGCGGGACATCACCATTTTTACCGGCTGGCAGGCCTTGCGTGACAGGGCCAGTGCCAGTGGCTCGAGATACACGACTGTCTTGCCGCCGAATCCACCGCCGATCTCCGAAGCGGTGACGCGCAATTGCGAGACTTCCATTCCCAGGAGCTTGGCGCAAAACGCGCGCACGATAAACTGGCCTTGGGTTGTGCACCACAATTCCGCCTGGCCGTCCTCGGAAACGCTCGCCACGCAGGCGTGCGGTTCGATGTAGCCTTGATGCACCGGCTTGGTTGTGAATTCGCGTTCGACGATGACGTCGGCTTCGGCAAAACCGGCCTCCAGATCACCAAAACCGAACTCGACGCGCTTGGCGATATTGGACGGTTTTTCAGGCGTCGGTTCAACACCGATGGTGTACATATCATCGTGCAGTAATGGCGCGTCGGCCTGCATAGCCTCATTCACATCCATTACATGTGGCAACACTTCGTAATCCACTTCGATCAGCGACAGCGCTTGCGCCGCGACCGCGTCACTCACTGCCGCGACCGCGGCGACCGCATGTCCTTCATAGAGAGCCTTTTCGCGCGCCATGACATTGCGCGTCATGTCCTTGAAGTTCACCATCATTTCGCCGGCGGGGATAAATTCCGATGGCAGATCGCACAGATCGGCGGAGGTGACAACCGCTTTGACGCCTTTCAGGGCAAGGGCCCGAGACGCATCGATCGACTTGATACGGGCATGGGCATGGGGGCTGCGCAGGACCCGGCCAAAGAGCATATTTGGCAAGTGCATATCGGCACCGAACTTGGCTCTTCCCGTTACCTTGTCCACACCATCGGGTCTCAACGGGCGTGTGCCGACGATCTTCAGTTCACGTTCTACGAGATTCGGGTTCGTCATGTCATTCATCGCCGCACTCCTTTTTGTCCTTTGTCGTTTCTTCAGGCGCCCTGCATCTGCGCATTGCCGGCCACGCGTTTTGCCGACGTGCCGCGCATGGTTGCCGCCGCATCGAGCACGGCACGCACGATCTTGTCGTATCCGGTACAGCGGCACAGGTTACCGGCCAGCCAGTAGCGCACTTCAGTTTCAGTGGGATCGGGGTTTTTCTCCAGCAAGGCCTTTGCTGCCACAAGAATTCCCGGTGTGCAGATTCCGCACTGCAAAGCGGCGTGCTCAAGAAATTTCTGCTGAAGTGGATGCAGCTTCTCTCCGTCGGCCATTCCTTCGATGGTTTCGATCTCGCGGCCGTTGGCTTCCACGCCCAGCACAAGGCAGGCGCAAACCAGACGTCCGTCGAGAATCACGCTGCATGCACCGCAATCACCCGAGCCGCAGCCTTCCTTGCTGCCGGTCAGGAATAATTCATCCCGTAATACGTCGAGCAGTGTTTGCTCTGTGGCGCACAGAAACTCCGCACTGTCGCCATTCACCGTCGTCGTGACATGTTGCTTGCTCATCGTTGCTCTCCCCGTTCCAATACTGTGCGCACGTCCTATTCGTTCTGCTTGCTACGCCCTGTTTTTTGCGCGTTCGAACGCGATCTGTGCAGCGCGTCGGGCAAGTACGCCTGCGACTTTGACGCGATAGGCTACGGTACCGCGCTTATCATTGATCGGCTTGCATGCCGCACTCGCCGCTGCATCCAGGGCTTCCAGCGCGGCGTCGTCGACCCGTGTTCCGATCAGGGCAGCGGCTGCGTCACCGACCAGTAACGGTGTTGCTGCGACAGCCCCGAGAGCCACACGTGCCCGTGTGCAAACGCCTTGCGCATCGAGTGCAAGCGATATACCGGCGCCGACCACGGCAATGTCCATTTCGGTGCGGGGGATCAAGCGCAAATAGGCGTCGCTGGCGCGATCAGGGACATCGGGCAATCTGAATCCCAGAATGAATTCGCCGGTTTCGAGCGCGTTACGTCCCGGCCCGGTGATGATGTGCTCCACTGCCATTTCGCGCTGGCCGCCAGTGCCCACGATTTCGCACAAGGCGCCCGCTGCAATGAGGGCGGGGACACTGTCGGCGGCAGGCGAGGCATTGCACAAATTGCCGCCGATCGTTGCGCGTCCCTGAATCTGCGTCGAGCCAATAAGCTGCAAGGCCTCGACGACTCCCGGCCAGGCGGCGCCGAGCGCGGCATGCTCTCCAATCTCGGCGCACGTTGTCGCGGCACCAATACGCCAACCTTTGGCGTCGTGCTCTATGCCACGGAGGCGTGGCACGCTCTTCAGATCAACGACAAGGCGCGGCGCGACCGCGCCCGCCCTCAGCTTCACCAGCAGATCCGTCCCGCCGGCGAGCACATGGGCGCCTTCGCGAGACAGCAGACCTGCCGCTTCCTCTGCGCTGGTTGGTGTTTGGTATTCCATCGTAGAGCACTCCCCTCGCGAGTTCTTCCAGGTATTTTGCAGCCAGGTTTCCGGGGCCGCGCCCGTTTTTTTTGATCTTTCGCGGTCCCCAAGAATGATGCCCAGGCACAAACCTTTCAAACGGCTGCCCTGCGCACCCCAAACTCTACACGCTTGGCCCGTTTCAAAAAACCTTGTGGGCGAAAGGATTCATGCCTGGCTGCATGATCCGCCAAATCGATGGACGCAAACGATCGCCCCTGAGCAGTCCACGGTCGCGGAAGCGATGTGAGAACCGGTTTCCAAAGAAACGCCCGCCGGCTTAAGGCACCTTTTCGCTGACGAGACTGAAATTCAGGGCGGTGCACGGGCAACGTTGCAGACCAGCTTCCCGGTCGCCACGCTACCAACACCAATGTCATCCGCCTACACCCATTCGTGTACTACAAAATGGCGGTCCCGCCCTGCCTTTCGCCATACTCATAGACAACGTGTGCGCGACCAACGAGCAATGGATCCATCGGCCCGATGGCATCGACGTCCTTGTTGTCGTACGGTAGCTTATGCAGCACGTAGCGCAATGCGTTTAGCCGCGCGCGCTTCTTGCAATCGGACTTGATCACTGTCCATGGCGCATCGGCCGTATCGGTATAGAAAAACATCGCTTCCTTGGCCTCGGTGTACTGGTCCCATTTGTCCAGCGACGCCAGATCGACCGGCGACAGCTTCCACTGTTTGAGCGGATGTGCCTTGCGCTCCTTGAAGCGACGTTGCTGTTCGCGCTGACTCACTGAGAACCAGAATTTGATCAGTTGAACACCGCTGCGAACCAGATTGCGTTCGAACTCCGGGGCCTGGCGCATGAACTCACTGTATTCGTCCTGAGTGCAGAAACCCATTACACGTTCGACGCCGGCACGGTTGTACCAGGAGCGATCGAACAGCGTAATTTCACCTGCTGTCGGAAGATGTTTGATGTACCGCTGGAAATACCACTGACCGCGCTCGGCCTCATTGGGCTTCTCAAGCGCGACAACACCGGCGCCACGAGGATTGAGATGCTCCATAAAGCGCTTGATCGCACCACCCTTGCCCGCAGCGTCACGCCCTTCGAAAAGAATGACAACTTTCTGGCCGGTATTCTTGACCCATGCCTGTAGTTTGAGCAATTCGACTTGAAGCCGGTATTTCTGCTTCTCGTAACGCTTGCGATTCATCAGATTCTTGTATGGATAACCCCCTTCGCGCCAACCTGGAGCCAGTTCGTCGTCCGGGCTGCGCGGCAGGCGAGCATCTGCGGTATCGAGTCCTTCGATCAGGGCTGCTCGTAGCGCGCCCGCGTCGTCCGGCGAAGCGCCTTCCATGATGGCTGCGAGCGAGTCGGCCAGCGCCGGCATGTCACCACTGCTGGCGTGTTCAACGATATCGCGCGCCGCGACGACCTTGGCTTCCTGCGCTGAGCTCACGGCTTCGGATACAACAAACCCTTCGATACCTTTCGGTGTCAGTGTTCTTGCCGTATCACCGCCATTGACCCGGCGGGCACGGCGCGTTTTCTTTTGGGCAGTCAGCGGTTTCGTGGCAGACGTTGTTTTCTTGCGCTTGGTTGCAGCGGTGCTCGCAGCACCATTGGACTTTGATGTGGCCATTACGAATTTCCTTCAAAACGTGTGATTCTGGTGTTTCCTGCGACCTGCCTACGGCAGCGCGGAAAAAACCTCAATTATCCGTCAGCAAGCCAGGCTGGCCTTGAACTAGATCAAAACAAGGCCAAAAAGCCAAAATGGCGGGTTTCGGGCATGGCCGGAAAATGCGGGACCGTTGCGGAGAAGCGGCCGACTGGATTACGGCGAACACTCGAATGTCCCGGGATTCAGGGGCCTAGCCGCCACGGGTCGGCCTGACGCAACGAATTACAGTTCAACCCGGGTGCCGAGTTCAACGACGCGATTGGCGGGAATGTTGAAGAATCCCGTTGCACTCGAAGCGTTGCGTGACATGAGTGCAAATATTTTTTCGCGCCACAGGGCCATATCCTTACCGAGTTTCGGAACCAGGGTCTGGCGGGAAAGAAAGAACGACGTTTCCATCATGTTCACTTCCAGCCCGTGCGCCTTGCCCAGTTCCAGAGCCTTCGGCACGTCGGGTTGATCCTTGAAGCCATACCGCAAAACCACTCGAAAGAAGTCGCCCGACAGGGGTGTCACTTCGATGCGCTCTGCATCCGCCACATGCGGCACTTCCTCGGTGAGTACCGTCAGCAGCAAGATGCGCTCGTGCAGCACCTTGTTGTGATTCAGATTATGTAACAGGGCGTGCGGTACGCCTTCGGTTGCCGTGGTCAGAAACACGGCGGTGCCAGGAACGCGCGTTGGAGGATGTTGGGTAATGCTCTGTATGAACGGTTCGATACCAATTGCGCCCGGCGCAAGCTGATGCATTAATACCTGCCGGCCGCGATACCAGGTCGTGAACAAGACGAACAGCACCACCGCTATCAGAATCGGGAACCAGCCACCGTGCACCAGCTTGACCGAGTTGGCGCTGAAAAACATGAGGTCGATGCACAGGAAGGCAATCGCCAGCGGCGCGGCGATCCACTTCGACCATTTCCACAGGGTCGTCACCACCACGAAGGCGAGGATGGTGTCGATTGCCATCATGCCGGTGACCGCAACACCATATGCGCTGGCGAGATTGCTCGATGAGCCGAAGCCGAGAATCAGCAGGATGACGGCGACCAGAAGCGACCAGTTGATCCACGGCATGTAAATCTGGCCGATTTCGCTCTCCGAGGTGTGGAAGATATCCATGCGCGGGCAATAGCCCAGTTGTATCGCCTGCCGCGTAAGCGAATAGGTCCCGGAGATGACCGCCTGTGAGGCAATGACGGTTGCCATTGTCGCCAGTCCGATCAGCGGGTATAGCGCCCAGGCTGGTGCCAATTTGTAAAAAGGGTGTTCAAGTGCTGCCGGATCACGCAGGATCAGAGCGCCTTGCCCGAAATAATTCAACAGCAGCGCCGGCAATACCCAAAAGCTCCAGGCGATGCGAATCGGTTTCTTTCCGAAATGCCCCATATCAGTGTAGATGCCTTCGGTGCCGGTGATAGCCAGGACCACTGCACCCATTGCGAGAAACGCGGCAAACTGGTTTTGGACGAAGAACTGCACCGCATATACCGGGCTGAGCGCAGCGAAGATGCCCGGATTCTGGACGATGCTTGCGGCGCCGAGTAGTCCCAAAACAGCAAACCACACAACAGTAACCGGGCCGAAGATTGCCCCCACACTCGCTGTGCCTTTTTGCTGGAACAGAAACAGCATGATGACGATGATAATCGTCAGTGGAATCACGAAGGGCTTGAGGCCGGGTGCGGCGACTTCGAGGCCTTCAACCGCGGAAATCACCGATATGGCAGGCGTGATAATGCCATCGCCATAGAACATCGACGCGCCAAACAGGCCAAGCGAAATCAGCAGAAGCCGTTTTGCCGAGCCCTGCTTCGTGGCCCGCAGCACAAGCGCCAGCAAGGCCATCATGCCGCCTTCGCCGCGGTTGTCGGCGCGCATCATGAAAAATACGTACTTGGCGGTGACGACGATGATAAGCGCCCAGAAGATCAGCGAGAGCACGCCGAGAACGTTGTCAGGGCTCGCGGCCAGGCCGTATCGGGGGCTGAACGCCTCGCGCATGGTGTATAGAGGGCTGGTGCCGATGTCGCCAAAGACGACGCCGGTGGCGGCGATCGTGAGCGCAAACGTACTCTGTTTCGCCGCGTCCTTACCCGAGGTGTTCATCTGATCGCAGCGGGTACGCCCGCGGTAACAAAGTAGCGGTCAGGATGCATCAGCGCCTGGAGCCCTTTGCCGGCAACACGATACGGAAATAACCATCGGTTATGATCGGAGATCAGGAAGACAAGAAGTCAAAGCAGTGCCGCGCCTGCTGTATGAGGAGCGGCGACCTTTCGATTTGTTTAATTTTCGATTTGCTTAATGCTGTAGCGCAGCATTTTATACCCGGGAGTTCTCTGTGACCAAGCATCGAATTCAGACTGCCGACGCGCCTCAGGCCATCGGCACCTACTCGCAGGCAATCCAGGCAGGTGGCGCATTCTACCTGTCTGGTCAAATCGGCCTTGATCCGCAAACTATGGAGATGACTGGCGAGTTCGAGGCACAGGCGCATCAGGTGTTCTCCAACCTGCGAGCGGTCGCCGTGGCCGCCGGAGGCGATCTGAACGATGCGGTGAAACTTACTGTGTATCTGCTCGACCTAGCGAACTTCGCCAAGCTGAACGAGATCATGGCCGGGTATTTTGCGGAACCCTATCCGGCGCGGTCTGCGGTGGGCGTGTCGCAGTTACCCAAGGGTGCGCTGATCGAGATTGATGCCATCCTCGTTCGATAACGGCGAGTGAATCACGGTGGGTATGCTGGCACGAACGGGCCGTAAACCGTAAATGGCAACGCCCGCCGAGAAAACGGCCGCCTCGAAAAAGGGAACTACGTCGGGCAGGCCGGTTGCCAGGCAGAACAAGTCGAAAACGGCGCGAACGAAGGGGAGTGCTGTCTCGGAAAAAGCGCCAGCAACTACGGCAGCTGATTCACTTGCGTTTGCTACCCCTGCCATTCAGGAACGGCTGGCGCGACTGGGCGTACACAGACTCACCGATCTGGTGTTGCATTTGCCGTTGCGGTATGAGGACGAAACCGCGCTGGTTCCCATCGCGCAGGCACCAGCCGGCACCAGCGTGCAAGTCGAAGGGTCTGTGATCGATACGAGAATCGAATTTCGCCCGCGTCGGCAACTGCTGTGTCGTATTGAAGACGCGAGTGGAACGCTTACGATGCGGTTTTTCAACTTTTATCCGAGCCAGCAAAAAGCGCTGGCCGAGGGAACCCGGGTTCGCGTCATTGGAGAAATCCGCCAGGCATTTTTCGGGGCGGAAATGGTTCATCCGCGCTATCGGACGCTGCGCGGCGACGTGCCGTTGCCTGATTCGCTGACGCCGGTTTATCCGACCACGTCGGGTTTGTCTCAGGACAGCATCAGAAAAACCGTTGCGCGTGCGTTGCGCGAAACGGAGTTGTCGGAAACGTTGCCGGAAAGCACACGTAAACATCTCAAGCTACATTCGTTCGAGGCTTCGGTCCGGCTGCTGCACAATCCACCATCAGAAGTCAGCGCCATCGCTTTGCAGGAGCGGTCGCACCCGGCATGGCAGCGGTTGAAATTTGACGAGCTACTGGCGCAGCAGCTTTCAATGCGCCTGCACTACCAGCGGCGTAGTCGAATTCGCGCGCAGCCGCTACGCAAGCATGGTGTGCTGCCACGTCAGCTTGTTGATACGCTGCCGTTCAGTCTGACCAACGCCCAGCTTCGGGTGCTTGACGAAATACGCGGGGACCTCGCGCGATCGCAACCGATGCAGCGTCTGTTACAGGGTGATGTCGGCAGTGGTAAGACGATTGTTTCCGCACTGGCGGCCCTGCAGGCAATCGAGTCCGGTTTTCAAGTTGCGGTCATGGCACCCACCGAGATTCTTGCCGAGCAGCACTATCGGAAATTCTTGCACTGGCTCAAACCGTTGGGTATCGATGTCGCGTGGCTGTCGGGCAGTGTCAGAAAAAAGGAGCGCGAGCGAACACTGGCCAATCTGGCGTCCGGAGACATCAAGCTCGGCGTTGGCACGCATGCGCTGTTTCAGGAACAGGTGGTATTCCGCAATCTTGGTCTGGCGATTATTGACGAGCAGCATCGATTCGGAGTGCGCCAGCGGCTCATGCTGCGCATGAAAGGCGGAGATGAAAAGACACAACCCCATCAGTTAATGATGAGCGCGACGCCGATTCCGCGAACGCTGGCAATGAGCTTTTACGCCGATCTCGATGTGTCGGTGATAGACGAATTGCCGCCGGGGCGCACGCCGGTGGTGACCAAGCTGGTGGCCGATTCACGTCGTGATGAGGTGCTGACCAAAGTGCGGGAAGCTTGCGCCGGCGGTAGCCAGGCCTACTGGGTGTGCCCATTGATTGAAGAATCCGAAGCGCTGCAACTGCAAACCGCTATGGATACTTATGAGCGATTGAAGCGAGAGTTTCCGGACCTGAAAACCGGATTGGTGCACGGGCGGATGCGAGCTGCCGAGAAAGCGGACGTCATGAATGCATACCAGTCGGGGCAGATCCAGCTGCTGGTTGCCACGACCGTTATAGAGGTCGGCGTTGATGTGCCCAACGCGTCGCTGATGGTGATCGAGCACGCAGAGCGCATGGGTTTGTCACAGCTGCACCAACTGCGTGGCCGGGTCGGGCGTGGCGCGCGATCAAGCGCGTGCATTCTGTTGTTTCAGGGACCGCTATCGGACATTGCCCGGGAACGGCTCAGGATTATTTACGAAAACAACGATGGTTTCGAGGTGGCGCGGCTTGACTTGCGCTTGCGCGGCCCGGGAGAAATTCTTGGTGCGCGGCAATCAGGCGTACCGATGCTGCGTTTTGCAGACCTGGAACGGGATATTGAATTACTTGAAGCAGCGCGTGACGTTGCTGCCGTACTGGTTGCTTCGAGGCCAGATCTGGTCGAGCTGCATCTGGCGCGCTGGCTTGGCGGGCGGCAGGATTATTTGCGCGTGTGACAACATTCGCCGGTTCATGCCGGTACGTGTTTGATTCAGTGTCGACCTTGACTCGGAACGGGCTACAGAAAATGAAGAAGTGGTGTCGATATATGCATGCGGCAAGGCTGATTCGAAAATGAATCCGGATTCTGGCTTGTGCGGGTTTTCAGGACCGGCTCCAGGGAGCACACTGGCGCGCGCTGGCAAGTTATGAGCTTCCCCTCGAGACTGTTGGCTTACGCCAGGCTGGTGCGTCTGGACAAGCCCATTGGGACGCTGCTGCTGTTGTGGCCAACGCTCTGGGCGCTGTGGCTGTCTTCTGATGGCAGACCCGACTGGAGTATCGTTTTGATCTTTGTGGCGGGAACGTTTCTGATGCGCTCGGCCGGGTGTGCCATTAATGACTACGCCGACCGCAATATTGATCCTCATGTAAAGCGAACGCGTGAGAGGCCATTGGCCGCCGGGATCATCAGACCCCGGGAGGCATTGGTGGTCGCAGCGCTTCTCTCAGCCATCGCATTTGTTCTGGTTTTGCAGCTGAACTGGCTCACCGTAGCATTATCATTCCCGGCGCTTTTTCTCGCAGCGAGCTATCCGTTCACCAAGCGTTTTTTGGTGCTGCCCCAGGCTTACCTCGGCGTGGCCTTCGGATTCGGCATACCGATGGCCTATGCGGCGCAAACCGGACAGGTTCCATTGGCCGCCGTAGTTGTGTTGCTTGCAAACGTGTTCTGGGCGGTCGCCTATGACACCGAGTATGCGATGGTCGATCGCGATGATGACTTGAAGATAGGCATCCGGACCTCGGCGATACTTTTTGGCCGTTACGATGTTGCGCTGGTAATGGTCTTCCATGCGCTATTCATCGCAATGCTTGCGTTGGCCGGGTGGATAGAGGGACTTGGTCCGTATTTTTTCGCAGGGCTAGGGCTGACCGCGATGCTGGCGTCGTCGCAGTACCCGATGATTCGCGATCGATCGCGCGAGGGATGTTTTCGCGCCTTTCGCCAGAATAACTGGGTCGGTGGCATAGCGTTCGCCGCGATGGTGACCGACTACAGTATGCTAGCCGTATCCTGAACCGCGACGATTTCACGTAACAGCTGACGTTGGAGCTGCGTGGCTGTTGTGCCGGACTTTCCGGTCCCGCGAAAAAGTTTTCGTTTACAGCAAAGACGGATTGCCGATTATCGCTTATGAAGTATCGAGACCTCCGCGAATTTTTGAATTCGCTCGAAAAGCAGAACGAGCTGAGACGTGTTGGCGCAGCCGTGTCACCAGTACTGGAAATGACCGAAATCTGCGACCGGGTACTCAGGCAAGGCGGGCCCGCCATCGTATTCGAGAAACCCGTGGGTCATGATATCCCGGTGCTGGGCAACCTGTTCGGCACACCCAGGCGGGTGGCGTTGGCGATGGGGCGGTCTTCGACGGACGAATTGCGCGAAGTTGGCAAGCTGCTCGCGTTTCTCAAGGAACCCGAGCCGCCACAGGGCGTGCGCGATGCGTTTGGAAAGTTGCCGTTATTGAAGCAGGCTCTGTGGGACATGGCGCCCAAAGAGGTGTCAGGTGCCGCTTGCCAGGAGATCGTCTTCGAAGGCAATGACGTCGACCTCGGACGGTTGCCGGTGCAAACCTGCTGGCCCGGTGACGCCGGCCCGCTGATCACCTGGGGACTCACCGTAACGAGAGGGCCGCTCAAGAAGCGGCAGAACCTCGGCATCTATCGGCAGCAGGTGATTGGCCGCAACAAGGTGATCATGCGCTGGCTTGCACACCGCGGTGGCGCACTTGATTTCAGGGACCATGGTGAGGCGCATCCGGGACAACCGTTCCCGATCGCAGTTGCTTTGGGCGCTGATCCGGCAACCATTCTGGGTGCGGTGACGCCGGTGCCGGACGCGCTGTCGGAGTATCAGTTCGCAGGATTGCTGCGCGGCTCGCGTACCGAGCTTGCAAAGTGCGCGGGATCGGATCT
>Ga0316187_10004254_pt1 | contig 12385 bp, 7 predicted proteins | sample CroRivburrow1_MG_FD_204927 | JGI IMG/M metagenome (GOLD analysis project Ga0316187, IMG submission 204927) | Coastal sediment microbial communities from Maine, United States - Cross River worm burrow 1 | ecosystem: Environmental > Aquatic > Marine > Coastal > Sediment | place: USA: Maine...
CGATGGAATCTTTATTTGCAGTGGTAGATGTATTTTTCGTTGGGAAATTAGGAGTGAATGCAATCGCAACCGTTGGTCTTACTGAATCCATCATCATGGTTGTCTATTCGGTCTGCATTGGGTTGAGTATGGGTGTAACCGCGATGGTTTCGAGAAGGGTAGGAGAGAAAAAACCAAAAGAAGCCGCCGATGTTGCCTTTCAATCAATATTGGTAGGAGTGTTTATTTCAATATTGGTAGGAATTATTGGATTTCTATATGCCAGGGATCTTCTTCAACTCATGGGAGCTTCTGACGATTTGATCAATGAGGGATTTGAGTATACTCAGGTACTTATCGGGGGCAATATCACAATAATGCTTCTATTTATTTTGAATGCAGTATTCAGAGGTGCTGGAGATGCATCTATTGCGATGAGGTCTTTATGGGTATCAAATGGATTGAATTTGATTCTTGATCCATTATTAATCTTCGGGCTTGGCCCGATTGAAGGGATGGGAATAAAAGGTGCTGCCATAGCCACTACGATTGGTCGGGGTATTGGAGTATTGTACCAATTGCACATCCTTTTTAAGGGTAATAGTATAATTCGTCTTCATAAAGAGAACCTGGTATTGAGATTAAATATTATGGTGAAATTGATAAAAATTTCACTTGGAGGTATGGGGCAATACCTGATCAGCACCGCAAGCTGGATTTTTCTGGTTCGTATAATTTCATTCTTTGGGAGCGAAGCGGTTGCAGGTTATACCATTGCTATTCGCATTATCATTTTCACCATTTTACCCTCCTGGGGCATTTCCAATGCCGCAGCAACACTTGTTGGTCAGAATCTTGGTGCGAAACAACCAGAAAGAGCAGAAAAATCTGTTTGGAAATGCGCTTTTTATAATATGGTATTTCTTCTTTTTGTGTCAATTGTGTTTTTTACATTTGCCGGACCACTGGTAAGGATATTCAGCAATGAAGTCGTTGTAATTCAAAACGGAGTAATTGCCTTAAGATATATTTGTGTCGGTTATGTTTTCTATGCTTATGGAATGGTAGTTAGTCAGGCTTTTAATGGAGCAGGAGATACGCGTACACCAACGATAATAAATTTATTTAGTTACTGGTTTTTGCAAATCCCTCTGGCTTATCTTCTTGCACTGAATACAGGTTTTGAGATAAAGGGGGTTTATATTGCAATTTTAGCTGCAGAAATTGTACTGGCTTTAGCAGCCATCTTTATATTCCGAAAAGGCTGGTGGAAAACGGTTGAAGTATAATGATGTAAAGATTTCTGTTGATTAAAGTTTAATTTCTTATGATACGCTTTTTGATGATAGTGCTTGTTTCGCTGAACCTGGTTTTCATAGGATGCAGTTCTATGGAAACAAAAAGAGATCAATATTTTTCTGAAGGTAATAGCCTGCTCGAAAAACGTGATTACACAGGTGCAATAGTGAAATATGATCGCACTCTGGCTATTGATCCTGACTTCAGTGATGCTTATAACAATAGAGGTATTGCATTATTTGAGATAGGAGCATATGAAGAAGCCATTGCCTCATACGATAGAGCATTACAAATAAACCAGAATCTGGTCAATGCTAATTTTAATCGGGCAAAGGCTAATATGCAGATAAGAGAATATGAAGCATCTCTTAAAGACCTTCAGGTAGTTCAAGGTTATTATCCGGATACTCTTACTCTTCTTTTTGCTTTAGGATTGAACCATTATTATTTGAGAAACTATAATGAAGCTATTGATCATTTTGAGAAAGCCAGACAGCTAGATCCATCCAATTCGGAAATTTATGTTAATATGGCTTCAGTATTTTATAGCCTGAAGGATTATGAGATAGCCATCGGATATATCAATGATGCATTGCAGATTGATGATAAACAGAGCCATGCATTCAATGTACTTGGATTGATATATTGGAGAAAAAAACAATATGACTCAGCCTTGTTGATGATCAATAAGGCGATAGAATTTGACCCTGAAAATCCATTTTTCCTGAACAATAGGGGACTGATCCTGGTTGAGTCGGGTAATTTTGAAATTGGATTAAAGGATATTAATCATAGTTTGGAGATTAATCCTGATAATCCATGGGTATATCGAAATAAAGGTATTTATTATTTATACACAAAGAATTATTCTCGTGCAATCAGTTTATTGGAAAAAACCACATCAATGGATCGGGAAATTCAATTGGGACACTATTATCTTGGTATGGCTCATCTTGGAAATGGAGATAATAAAAAAGCTTGTGAAGCTTTTAAGATCTCCGAAATAATGATGGAAGATGAAGGGAAATCTGCCCTATCGAAATACTGTCGTTAATTGATTAGCCCCCTGATAATAAAAATTAGTTTATTTTTGAATTTAGTCGGTACTAAAACCTCCTATTTATGAGAAGAGCAGTGTATAAAATTATTCCTAAGGCGGGTAATATGGATCGTTTGAAATTCATTGAAGAGGAGCTGAATCAGCCCGGAGAAGAAGAGGTTACTGTTAAGGTAGAAGCAATAGGTTTAAATTTTGCAGATATATTTGCGATTTTTGGTCTATACAGCGCTACTCCTAAAGGCTCTTTTATTCCCGGATTGGAATATGCCGGAGTTGTTATCGCTAGAGGTAAAAAGGTAAGTCAGTTTAAAGAAGGTGATAAGGTGATGGGAGTTACCAGGTTCGGAGGGTATTCAAATTATCTGAACATTGATCACCATTATATCACGTCATTACCTGAAGACTGGTCTTTTGAAGAAGGGGCCGCATTTCCCATTCAAGGAATTACAGCTTATTATGCTCTTATCGAATTGGGAGCTCTTAAAAATAATCAATCAGTTCTGATACATTCGGCAGCGGGTGGTGTTGGGATTCTGGCTAACCGGATAGCCAAAAAATTTAATGCCTACACTATAGGTAGTATTGGGTCATCCTCGAAGATAGATGTCATGAAGTCGGAAGGTTATGACGACCATATTATAAGGACCGATAATTTCAGGGAAGAACTGCGCAATAAACTTGGAGATCGCCCATTAAATATTGTTCTCGAGTGTATTGGTGGGCAAATTTTCAGGGATGGATTTCGACTTCTAGCCCCGGAGGGTCGTATGATTGTATATGGCTCTGCCAGTTACGCAACTCCAGGTAAACGACCTAATTATTTAAAAATATTACGTCAATATTGGAAACGACCTAAGCTTGATCCAACCAGGATGATTGAATGGAATAAATCAGTGATGGGTTTTAACCTTATTCATCTTTATGATAATAAGGATTATTTCAGTAATTATCTTACCAGGCTTACTGAATTAGACATTGGCAAGCCTTTTATTGGAGGAACATATGAATTTAAAGACCTGATCAAGGCTGTTCGTTATTTCCAGACTGGAAAAACTATAGGGAAAGTAGTCGTTAAGGTATCAGATTAGTTTTGACATTCATTTTTTTCTTGTAATTTCATTCAAATTTTTTTTGAGATGAAACAAATGTTTTTTTTCCTCCTTTCAATCAGCTTCCTGAGTTTTATGTCCTGTGAGTCAAATGAAATTAATGAAGATCCGATAATTGGTGTTAAGATTTATGATCATGAAGGGGACCTTAAAATTCTTTTTAACGATTGGGAAAATACAGGTATCAACACCTTGTTTGTTAGTCCTGATTTAGCAAGAAAGCCTGAATTCATGGAGCTTTCCAGGCAATATCATATGCCAGTTTTTCTTATTGTACCTACATTCTTTAAACCTGAATTGTTGGATAATGATTCCTCATTATACGCAATAACTAGTGATGGAAAGGCTGCTATTGAAGAATGGGTGCAATTTGTTTGTCCCAATAGGAGATCTCACAGGGCTGAACATCTTGAATATTTGAAGTCCCTGGTAGAGGAAATACAACCTGATGGGATGAGTATTGATTTTATTCGTTATTTCGTATTTTGGGAAAAGGTATATCCAGATCATACCCTTAAAAATCTACCCATGACCTGTTTTGATGATACGTGCTTAATGAAATTTCAGCAAATAAATAATGTTGTAATACCGGATGAATTAATTAATGTAAATGCTAAAGCCAACTATATTCTTGAAAACCATAGTGACAAATGGACCGAATTTAAATGTACTACTATTAGTAATTATGTTATGGAGATTGAAGGGGCAATTCATAGTATAAATCCTGATGTCAAATTAAATTTTCATGCGGTACCCTGGACATCGGATGATTTTAATGGAGGGGTAAGAAGTATTGCGGGACAGGACCTAAAACTTATTTCTCCATTTGTAGACTATATTTCACCCATGTGTTATGCACATATGGTGAAACAAAATGCTGATTGGGTGAACAAGGTATCACAGGATATGAGAGATCAGGTTCCAGATAAGCAGATACTTCCCAGTATACAGGTTGGACAAGCTTATCTTGAAAATGAGTTGAGTAACGATGAATTTAAATTAAATCTCAAAGCAGCCTTACTTCCTCCTTCATCTGGTGTTATTTTCTGGTCGTGGGATGCACTTGCAAGAGAGCCTGAGAAAATAGAAATAGTTATTGAGGTTGTAAAGGAATAAGAAATCAGGGAATTATGAGGCTGAAAGGATCATTGGAATTCGATCTTGGGATCTCTATTTTATATAGAATAATTATTCATAACGTAAAGATTCCACCGGGTTTTGGATACTGGCTTTTATAGTGTGATAAGCAACCGTAAATAAAGCAATAATAACTAATGCTACCCCTGCCAAAGTAAGAGATAGAATACTGATATTAACTTTAAACGCAAATTTCTCCAGCCATAAGTTGAGTATATATATCGAAATAGGAACTCCAATAAATATGGCGATAATAATATACTTTAAAAACTGATTGAGTAATAGCCTTAGTATTGTAAAACTGGAAGCCCCAACTACTTTTCGAATGCTAATTTCCTTGGATCTTTCCTGCGCTGTACCCCAGGAAAGAGCAAACAATCCAAAACATGTGATAAGGATGCTAATAAAAGCAGATGCTAATATAATTCTGCTCATAACCAGATCATCCTTGTGTTTACTTAATAATTCATCATCCATTAATAAATATTTAAATGGATAGGAAGGGTATACAGTAGCCCAATATTTCTCAACTTCAGGAAGGATAGATCCTAATTGTTTTAAATCAATTTTTGTTAGGAGAGTTTGAAGATTTTCAGAAATAGAAATAATAGCTGGAGGGATATCCTGGTTAAGTGATGATACGTTAAAATCCTTAACTATTCCTGCTATATAATCTTCCTTTGATCCTGGAATCTTTTCCCCAAGTGGCTCCTTAAAATCAAAATATTTTATAAAGGCTTCATTTACCAGTTTGCCATTTGAGTTTTCCAGAGAAGGCATCCTACCTGAAATAAGCGTTAGCCCTAATGTATTTAGATAGTTTGCGTCTCCAATATAAAGATAAGGTGTATAATATTGATCATTTTCAAGATTATATCTTAAGATCATATTATCGGAAATAGGGTTGCCACTGCATATTGAACTGGAGGAAATACCGGGAATTCCATCCACCATATTCTGCAGTACTAGAATTTTATCACCTTTTAATCCCCGGGGAGCTCGTACTTCCAATAAATTACGATTAAAACCCAATGGTTTATTTTTTATAAATTGCGTTTGTCTGACTATCGTAAATGAACATATTAAAAGGATAATGGAAATGATAAACTGAAAGCCTAACATGTACCGGTTAATCCATATCCTAAATTGAGATTTATTGCTGATTAAGTTTATTGGGTTGATCCTATACATATACCTCGTAATCTTCAGCACTACAAAAATTGCAATAACCAGAATTAATATCCCGGTTACCAGTATTATCCGAATATTTGAGAAATAGGATAATGACAACTCTGAAGATAACATCAGGTTGAACCAGGGTAGTAAGGCATAAGTGATTAGTATTGAAAGCCCAAATGAAACAAGGACATATACAGCTACCTCAAAGATAGCTGTCAAACGGAAGACTTTAATAGTAGCTCCAAGTACTTTTTTCATTCCAAATTCTTTCCAGCGTCTCAAAAAAGCGTTGAAAAAGAGATTTAGGAAATTGAATCCGGCAAGGAACAATACCATAAAAGTAATTGCCCAGCTGACCCACAGAAACATTTTACTTCGTGCTTTTGAAAACCTACGGGTATTAAATTCATCAAAATATACTTGTTGCAAAGGTTGTAAATAGTAGTTGATTTTACCCGCTCCTTTTCGGCTGGGCATGGAAGGGTCATTATTTATTTTGGATTCAAACTGATCAGGTAAAATACCATCATTCAACAAAACGTAACTAATTCCTCCTCTTTCTTTATTAAAGTCTTCATAATAAACCAATCCATCAAATATCAGGTGGCTGTTTTCAAAAGGCTTTTCTAGTATTCCAGAAACTTCTAGTGGAATGATCATGGAATCAATGGTGAGGTCTACTTGATTTCCAAGAGAAGGATATTGGCCAAATAAAATATCAGATGTTTCCCTTGTAAATACAATTTTGTTAGGACCTATAGCATATCGATCAATTCCCTCAGTAAAGTTGGTACTGAAAATTTCAAGAAAAGAACTATCGATCATCAATAATATAAGATCATGAAATTTATCAGGTGATCCGTCTTTTGACAATCCGTTATTACTTAAAGTATATATCATTGAGATGGCTTCGATATCAGGATAATTATCTGACAGATATTTAGGAATAGGAGCATCCATATAGCTAACCTTGCCATCCCTGCCAAATGGATCATCACTTACCAGTCGGTAAATCCTATCTCCTTTCGAATGGTGTGAATCAGTATTTAATTCCCGCAGTGAAAATCCAATCAATACATTAGCAATAGCAAATCCGATTGCAAGGCTTAAAAGTATTGTTAAAGAGTAAATTTTATTCTTGAAAAAATTTCTTATACTCAATAAAAAAATATGCTTAATCATTGGCTATGAGCTAAAAAGATGAATTAAAAGTAATCATTTTTTCACTGTTCCAGACCGTTTTTCCATATATTTAGAAATAAGCTGTTCCGAACTAGCTATCGTTTTAATGGTCCATTCTAACTGAAGAACAATCATTTCAGATGGTTCCAGATGCCAATTAAGTTTTGACTTATGCAACTTTGACATCACATTATACAATAACAAAGCACCAGCTACTGAAATATTGAAACTTTCAGTGAACCCATACATTGGGATACTGATAAAACCATCGGCTTCCTCCATGGCTCTTTCTGACAATCCATCTTTTTCGCCGCCGAAGATAAAGGCCGTTTTTTTTGAAATGTCAAAAGCTTCTAAATTATTTTCACTTTTATTGGGTGAGGTTGCAATTATCTGATATCCCATACTTCTTAAATCAGAAAGGCATTGTCCTGTGTTGTCTGGGAAGTTATCATATATATTTACATTCACCCACTTATCAGCACCCTTAGAAATACCTTCTGATAGCAGATACTCATTGTTGTTTTCAATAACATAAACATCCTGGATACCAAAACAATCACAAGTTCTTACAATTGCGCTGGCATTTCTTTCTTTATGCAAATCTTCAACCACAACAGTAAAATGCCTCGTTCTATTTTTCAGTACCTCCTGAAATCGCTCACTTCTTTCGTCAGTCATGTAGTTTTTGAGGAAATCCAACAAGTCCTTTTTTTCTGATACCTTCTTCAACAATGTTTGGATGTCATACATTTTCAAATACTTTATAAGACGTTTTTCTGATGAGAGACCAAGCAGAATCCAGATGTTCCTTTTCAAAATAAGTCTGGCCAGCCACCAACCTGATGGTATACTTTCCATTTATTTTTGTATGTGTAAGAAATGTATCTCCGGATTTATTTATTTCTTCCAATATCCTTTTATTTAGATTATTTAGTGAATTCTCGTCATTCAGGCTTTCAGGGTGAAAACGGAAGCATATCATATTGAGAGGACTTTGAACCATAATTTCAAAATCAGGATTTTTGTCGAGTATAAGATATTGATCCTGAACAAGCTTAATATGCTTTCTCAATCGGTTTTGTATTTCTAAAATTCCAAAATTCCGAATTACAAACCATAATTTCAGGGCCCTGAAACGTCTACCCAGCTGAATTCCCCAGTCCCGGTAATTATTCACTTTTTCATCAACCTTTGTTTTAAGGTATTCCGGCATAATGGCGAATGTACGTATCAGGGCCTCTTTATCTTTTACAAAATAGGCTGAACAATCGAAATTTGTAAAAAGCCATTTATGTGGATTAAAAACGTAACTATCCGCAAGGTCCAAACCCTCAATCATCCACCGGTACTCCGGCAACACCATGGCTGAACCCGCATAAGCTGCATCTACGTGCAGCCATATCTTATATTTATCACATATCTCAGCTATTTTTTTCAAAGGATCGATAGCCAGGGTACCAGTGGTGCCAATGGTAGCGACAACAAGCAGTGGATTTCTATTTGATTTTATATCATCTTGAATAGTTCTTTCCAACTCTTCTGAACTTAGGGCCATTCTATCATCAACCGCAACTTTTATAAGATTTGCTCCTCCCATACCAGCTATCTTTACCGCTTTATCAATGGAGGAATGTGTTTCTGTTGAACAATAAATCCTGAAATTCTCATTTCCCTGATACCCCGTTTTATTGATTGTATAATTGCTGGCTTGTTCCCTTGCTGTTAAAATCGCACATAAGGTTGCTGTGGAAGCAGTATCCTGGATAACCCCAGTTAAATGCTCCGGTAATCCCATCATTTTTTGAAGCCATAGCATTAGTTTTTCTTCAAGCTCTGTAGCTGCTGGTGATGTTTCCCAAAGCATACATTGTGCCCCGAGTGTGGCGGTAAGCATTTCAGCCAGTACAGATGGATAACTGGAATTAGCCTGGAAATAGGCAAACCATTTCGGATTCTGCCAATGAGTAATTCCTGGCATGATGATCTCTTCAAAATCTTTAAAAATATCCTTTATAGATTCACCGGTATCTGGTGCCTGATCAGGAATTTTATTGAGAATGTCTCCCGGGCATACTTGTGATTTAACAGGATACCTATCAATATTTTTATAGTAATCAGCCATCCAGTCGACCAGATAGTGAGCATGCTCTCGAAATTCTTCGATATCGATCATGTGAGTTTAAAAAAATGTGAAAGATAAATATACTATGTAATTTACCTTGTAAGCAAAAGGGATGATAAAAATGGTTAATGAAATATAAAAAATCAAAGGTATTACTCAGCAAATTTTTTAATGAGCTTAACCAGATGATAATTGATAATATGGTTTCTGATCAAAAAATAATAAAAGAAAGGCCTGATCATTACTGACCAGACCTTCTCCATCAAACAATTACCCAACAACCTAGGATGCAGGAATAAGCACTTTATCTATTACATGAATAACACCATTTGTTCCCAGTACGTCTAAGAATGCAGCGTCTGAACTTAAGTTAGCTACTTCACCTGAACCATCAGTGATTGTACCTGCTGAAGCATCAATAGTAATATTACCATTTAATGTTGGTACCGGACCTGATTCAAGATCTGAAGAGAATACTCTTGGTGTAGCTATTACGTGATGTTGTAATACAGCTGTCAATGTTGCCAATGGTATATCGTCTATTGAAGCTACATTTAAAGCATCATACAAAGCTTCGAATGCTGCATCGGTCGGTGCGAATACAGTAAATGCACCGTCGCCGCTTAATGCTGCCAATAAATCAGGATCTTGACCAGAAGTTCTTGCCAATGCAGCTACTAGCTGTGTAAATTCATCAGGATTGAAACTTTGAGCAATCTCGACTATATTCAATGAAGGAGGGATCAAAGTTCTATTGATAACATGGGTAACACCATTAGAAGCTGCGAGATCAGTTGTTACTACTTGTGAGTTACCATTGATAAATACTCCAGGACCTCCAGCTTTGTTGGTAAGGTAGAAATCACCACCCAATGTAGAAATTGGAGCTGCACCTGTAGTTGTCGTTGGTAGATCACCTGCTTCAACCGTAGCATCAATAACATGGTATTTTAATACAGCACTTAATGTTGCGCCATCAGGAAGAGTAGTGATACCAGCTGCTGCAAATGCATCATTGGTAGGAGCAAATAAGGTAAGACCTTGATTGCTTGGTCCATTGCTAAGCAATACAGATAAAATATCTTCGTCGGCAGCTAAAACTGCAGTAATCAAAAGAGTAAAATCTTTATTGAAGTATGCTGGCGCTACAATAGTACCTACTATAGGAACTATTGATGGGGGTACCATTACATCCTCCATAACATGAACCACACCATTGCTTGCCTCAACATCAGGAATTATAACTTTTGCATCGCTTATAAAAACACCATTTCCGTCAATTTTAACAGTGATCTGCTCACCTGATAATGCTTCTGCAGTTTGACCGTCAGAAAGATCGCCTGACATAACTACAGCAGTTGAGATTACATGATATTCTAAGATGGTTCTTAATACAGATTCCGGAACATCGTCCACACTACTCTGACCAATAGCTGTCAGTAGGGCAGCGAATGCATCATTTGTAGGAGCAAATACTGTGTATGTGCCATCTGAACTTAAGGCAGTTACCAAATCAGGAAACTTCGTCAAAATAGTAACAAGACTGCTTAACTCAGGAGTTGCTTGTGCAATTTCTACAATATTATCCTTAGGTAATTCAATTGTTGCTGGAATCAAAACTTCATCAATTAGGTGTATAACACCATTGGAAGCTTCAGTATCAGCACCTATTACTGTTGATAAACCATTTAAAGTGATGGTATTTCCATCAACCACAACTTCAATTGAAGATCCACTCAATAATGTAGGAACAGATCCAGTAGTAACATCAGCTGACATTACCTTTCCTGCCACAACATGATACAGAAGTACCTGTTCCAGAATGTCAGGATTGGCTAATAGATCATCCAATACTCCATCTGGTAAATTTTCAAATGCGGCATTGGTTGGAGCGAAAACAGTTAGCGGGCCATCACCTCTTAAGGCATCTGACAATCCTGCTGTTTCAACAGCCGTTACAAGAGTGCTGAGAACAGGAGTTGCTTTTGCAATATCCATGATGTCATTGCCGGTAGCCGGTTGTGCATCATCATCATCTTTACAACTCGTTAATATTACTGAAAACGTGGCAAGGCCTACGAAAAGTAATAAAATCGATCTTAAAATTTTCTTTAAGTTTTTCATTTTTTAAATATTTAATTATTGGACATATTGTTTTTAAGGAATTATGAGTCAAATCGTTTTAACTCGATATACATTGTTAGATATAAGAACGGATAAGATTTAAAAATGTTTAATAAAATGATAAAAAAAATAAACAAAAAATAAATAATATAGTAAAAAGGCTCAATATGTTGAATTAACTGATATAAATATTAATCAAAAATAAATAAATATTATCATTGAAGTTGATGCGGTAACTCATAGCCCGTTATTGAATGAATCTGAGTGAGGTAGTAATTGTGTAAAGTTTTGTCTTATATCTTAGAATAAAAAATCAGAGTACCATTTGAGTGATTTATTTTGTGGATAGAGCCTGAATAATTCGAAAGGACAGTCAAATTCATTAAGTCACAATCTCTGAACATATACATAGTAGGCACCTATCTGGTTCCCATCTTTATCTGATAACCAGGTTTTGAGTTCCTGCTCACCCTCCTCTAAATAAAATTCAAAAATCGCATTGATAGCGTCTCTATTTGGCAGTAAGCTTTCCACTTTATTACCAATTTTCAGCTTAGCTGAAGTAACTTCAACAGGCCTTCCTTCAGGGTAGGGCTCACCTCCATCAATTTCATCTCCCAAAGGTGTAATAGTATTAAATCCTGCTCCGGACTCTTTTGGATATCGATGTAAAGCGATCGAGTATCTGCCTTTGTTCTTTACGTCAATAATCCAAAAACCATTTGGGTTTTGGTTTAATCTCACCTGCCTTTGGTTCCATGCTGGTTGCTCATTGTTCTCAGTATGAATATCATGACAGGTTAGTGTTACGGGATGCTCATCAAATCCAACTGGTATTGAATTGATTTCATCAGATCGCCATGATACCCGTTCCCACCAGATTTCGTATTCCTGTCTCAATGTTTTAACAATTTCAGGATGTTGATCGGCAAGGTCCAGGGTCTGTCCCGGATCTTTATTATGATCATATAACTCGTCCCCTCTAATTAATCTATAATCATCATTCATGATCGATGCGTCCTTCCACTTTACTAAAAACTCTTTCCTCTGCGTGTCTGTAATTACTACTCTGGATTGCCAGGGAGAGGAAGGATCGTTCAGTAGTGTGACCAAACTTTTACCTTCAAATGGCAATTCCGGTGTATATTCAATGTCACATAGATCCAGTAAAGTAGGAACTATATCAGTGTA
>Ga0316187_10004256_pt1 | contig 12382 bp, 12 predicted proteins | sample CroRivburrow1_MG_FD_204927 | JGI IMG/M metagenome (GOLD analysis project Ga0316187, IMG submission 204927) | Coastal sediment microbial communities from Maine, United States - Cross River worm burrow 1 | ecosystem: Environmental > Aquatic > Marine > Coastal > Sediment | place: USA: Maine...
CTGCTCAAGGTCCTCAAAGGCCTTGCGGAGTACACCGACCTGAGTCTCGGTGATCTCCTGGAAGGCATTGTTCTGCACGCATTCGAGGGCAAAGCCCCGTTCTCGGCGGATACCCGCCAGGTTATCGACCAGTTGAAAAAAGTGTATGGCTGCGAGCTCACGGCCGGCGACAGCCACAAACTCGTGGAGAGAGACTGATGGAAATGGAAAATGCAGCGAGAAATGAGTTAACGATAGAGCGGTTCGAGGCCGGCGATATCGACCCAGCCCGCTTCGATCATGAAGCGCACATTTATGTCGGCTGGCTCTATATCAATGCATATTCACGGAATGACGCAATCGCGCGTTTTGATACCGCCCTGCGGCGCCTGACCGAGAAGATCGGCGCGACGGACAAGTACAACGCGATGATTACGTGGTTATTCCTGCTATTAATCGCGGAACGCGCGCAGAAAGGCGAAGACTGGCTCGCCTTCCGCACCCGCAACGTGGACCTGTTCGAGGAGCGACCACAAAGCAAGGCCGCCTGATCTTGCCGCGGCTATCTCGCTAGAACAGCCCCTCGATCCGACCATCATCGTTAACGCAGATTGCGTTGGCCGCCGGCACGCGCGGCAGGCCCGGCATCGTCATGACGGCACCCGTGACGACGACAACGAATTCAGCACCTGCCGCTAAACGTATCTCTCGAATCTGAACATGGTGCCCGGACGGCGCGCCGAGCAGATTTGGATCGGTCGAGAAACTGTATTGCGTTTTCGCCATGCAGATCGGATACCTGCCAAACCCTTCGCTCTCAAGCTTCGCAAACTGCAATCGCACTTTCTTGTCTGCGATGATGTCCTCGGCACCATAGATCTCGCGTGCGATCGTTGCGGCTTTGTCCCACAGCGACAGCTCGTCATCGTAAAGTGTGCGGAACTGGGCAGCGCCACTGTCACACAATTCAACAACATGCTCGGCCAGCTCGGTCGTGCCCTCGCCACCGTCGGCCCAATGTGTGCAATTGATGGCCTTTACGCCGAAGCGCTCGCAGAACTCGCGTACGATCTCAACCTCGGCATCAGTATCAGCTGTGTAACGATTGATCGCGACAGTAACCGGAACCCCGAACTTGCCGAGATTTCGCATGTGCCGTTCGAGGTTCTTGCAGCCACTCTTGAGCGCTTCGACGTTCTCTGCACCCAGGTCCTCTTTTGCAACTCCGCCTTGCATCTTCAGCGCCTTGATCGTAGCCACCAGCACGACAGCGTCGGGTGAGAGGCCCGCCTTGCGACATTTGATATTGAAGAATTTCTCGGCGCCGAGGTCTGCACCAAAGCCGGCTTCTGTAATTACGTAGTCAGCCAGCTTGAGGCCGGTCGCCGTCGCCATGACGGAATTACAGCCATGTGCGATGTTTGCAAATGGCCCGCCATGCATAAGCGCCGGGTTGTTTTCCATGGTCTGCACGAGGTTCGGCTGCAGTGCATCACGTAACAATGCCGTCATCGCGCCCTGAGCATTGAGCTGCCGGACGGTGACCGGTTCGTCCTCGCGCGTATATCCAAGCACGATATTGGCGAGCCGGTTCTCAAGATCCTTGAGATTGGTAGCCAGGCAGAAGATCGCCATGATCTCGGAGGCTACCGTAATATCGAATCCAGCTTCCCTTACGACACCATTATGAAAGCCGCCGAGTCCCGACGTAACGCTCCGCAGCGCACGATCATTCATATCCACGACCCGCCGCCACGTCACGCGGCGCGGATCGATGTTCAGCTGGTTCTCCCAGTGCATGTGGTTGTCGATCAGAGCGGCAAGCAAGTTATTGGCTGCGCCAATGGCGTGGAAGTCGCCAGTGAAATGCAGGTTGATATCCGTCATCGGCACAACCTGCGCGTAACCGCCGCCCGCAGCGCCACCCTTCATGCCAAAGCACGGCCCCAGGCTCGGTTCGCGCAAACACATGAGTGCTTTCTTGCCGATCAGGTTCATAGCATCGCCAAGACCAACTGTCGTCGTCGTCTTGCCCTCGCCCGCCGGCGTCGGCGACACCGCGGTGACGAGGATCAGCTTGCCGTCCTTAGCTTTGGCCACCTGCTTGATGAAGTCAGCACCGATTTTCGCCTTGTCGTGACCGTAAGGAATCAGGGCATCCGTCGGGATACCCAACTTCTCGGCAATTTCCTGGATGGGTTTGAGGGTTGCCGCCTGGGCAATCTCGATATCGCTTTTTACAGCCACCGTTCGTCCTTTTGATTCGTACAGATTATGGCCGGAATTTTATAGCAATCACGCTATCAAGGGGCATCCCCGACCTTGTGGATTGTGCCTACGCTGTAATCGAGGACATACAATTCACCATCGTTGTCCTCGGCGAAACTGACGATCGACAGGCTCGTGTCCAACAGCTCATCCGGCGTGACACCGGCCGCGCTATTTGCACGCACGGCGAATATTCTGCCCGAAATGAAATCACCAAAGATATACCAGCCTATAAGGCTGGGGACGCTTGTCCCACGATAGACGAAGCCGCCCGTTACAGACCTGCCCAATGTGTGGTCATACTCGGTCTGCGGCTCTTGAAAATTGTCCGCGCAGCCGTTAGCCGGGTTGAAACAGTGCGCGCCTTCGCGAACATTCCACCCATAATTTTGCCCCGCGGCAATCACATCGATTTCTTCCCAGGCACCCTGCCCGACATCGCCGGCCCAAAGGACGCCAGTCGCTGAATCAAACGAAAACCGCCAGGGATTACGCAGACCCCTGGCGAAGATCTCGGGGCACGGCGCGCCGCCATATCCCTGCGTGCAGACGCTATTCATTGCATTGGGATTCCCTGCTGGAATTGCGTATGGCGCGGCGCCATCGACGTCGAGGCGCACGATCGAGCCATGGAGATTCGTGTCGTCCTGCCCGTTACCCAAGGGGTCGCCCGAGCCGCCGCCATCCCCGAAGCCGGCGTAGAGGAGCCCGTCCGGCCCGAACACGATATCCCCGCCATTGTGGTTCGTCTCGGGCTGCAGCACGGTCAGGACGATCTCCTCACTGCCGGCAAGCAGCGTCTGGCCGTTGTCATTGCTCAGGAATCTCGAGATGTATGAAACAAGCGGGGCACCGGAACGCGTGTAGGAAACGAAAACCTCCGGCGTCACCGGAAAATTCGGGTGAAACGCGAAGCCGAGCAGACCACCCTCGCCCGACGAGTTGACGACGCTCGAGATATCGAGAAACACATTGGCCGACGACGAACTCGCATTGTTGGCAAAGACCCGAATGAACCCGCTCTTTTCGCCGACAAACCAGCGCGAGCTGTCACCCGGCGCCTGCTTGAGAACCGTTGGGCTGTTGAACGACAACGCCGTGAATACCTGCGACGTCGTAATCTGTGGGGTGCTTACCGGTGGTGGTACCGGTGGACCGATCGCCACGTCACCGCCGCCTCCACCGCCACAGGACGTGAGCAAAGAGGCCATGAGACCAAAGAACAAAGCCCTGGCGGTCAGCGCGTCTACGCGCATAGTTGTCTTCCAGGCGACGGGGCACCCAGCTTAGCAGGACTGCCAACTCGATCACGAACCTGTCGATCGAATCGACATATACTCCAGACTTGTCGAAAAACTGCAGATATTTCGACATATCTGGCGAAAATGTCGATGATATCGACACGTTTACTCAATATGTCGATATTTTGTCATTTTTTCGACATATCTGGGGCAAATGTCGATGATATCGACATGTCTGCTCAATATGTCGATTTTCTGTTCTTTTTTCGACATATCAGGGAAAAATGTCGATATCATCGACACGTTTCGTCAATGTGTCGATTATCTGTCTTTTTTTCGACATGTCCGCAAATCATGTCGATCAGATCGACCTACGCAGATGGCAAGCCGGAGTACACTTAAGTGACTGATTTTAATCCTTCTTTACCGTACAACGACCTGCCCGACCTGCCCCCGCCGGCCGACCAGGTCGAAACAACACCAATCCTCAAGCGCTGCATCGACGCCCGTGTCGCGATGGCCGAGCTCAAACAGGCCGCAGAGCTAATCCCCAATTCGGCCGTACTGGTCAACGCCCTGCCCCTGCTCGAGGCGCGTGCCAGCAGTGAGATCGAGAATATTGTCACCACGACGGACAAGCTTTTCGAATACGCCGACATCGCAGAAGACCGTGCAGATGCGCCAACCAAGGAAGCCTTGCGCTACCGGACAGCGCTCTACGAAGGCACGAAGATGGTCCAGCGCGGCATGCTAACCACGGATATGGCAATACACATTTGTAGTACTATCAAAGGGATGGAGCTGGATATTCGAGCAGAATCTGGAACTACGCTGAAGAGCCGCATGACTGGCGAGGTCATTTACACCCCGCCGGTTGGCCAGAAACTGTTGATCGAGAAACTCGATAACTGGGCCAGGTTCATGCAGGAGGAAACAGATATCGACCCATTGGTCCGCCTGGCCATACAGCACTACCAGTTCGAAGCCATCCACCCTTTTGTTGACGGCAACGGCCGAACGGGCCGCATCCTGAACATCCTGTTCCTGGTTCAACAGGGCCTGCTCGACTCACCCATTCTCTACCTGAGCCGCTTCATCATTCAGAACAAGGCGGCCTATTACCGCCTCATCAAGAAAGTGACTCACGAGCAGGACTGGGCGTCGTGGATTCTGTTTGTCCTCGATGGCGTCGAGGAGACCTGCACCTGGACGACGGAAAAGATCAAGTCGATCCGCGAACTCATGGAGCACACGGCAGAATTTGTGCATGGTCGCCTGCCAAAGACCTACACCTGGGAACTGGTCGAGGTTCTGTTCAAGCAGCCGTATTGCCGCATTGGCAATCTCGTCGACGCGGACATCGCCAAACGCCAGACCGCATCGGTCTACCTTAAACAGCTGTGCGACATCGGCGTTCTGCGCGAAGTGAAATCGGGCCGCGAAACCATCTTCGTGCATCCCAAGTACATCGAACTGCTGACCGGCGAGGAAAATGTCTGGATTTACTACGCTGGCGTGGACACGGACACGATTATCGAAGCGGACCTGGATGTCTGAGAACTGACAAATTGCCGCGCGCCATTGCCTTCGGTGTTTCCACACACATAGAATCGACCAACCGCAAGGGGGAATGGCAGTTTGACCATCAACAGCAGTCGGCTGTACCTACTATTCAAGTATTCGGTGTACGCGTTTCTGACGCTGAATGTCTATTTGTTCTTCGACGAGGAGCTTGCCGCGGCGGCGCTGCAGTTCCCGAACGGTGTCGCTGGCACAGACATCATTGAGGCCTACTCGGCGACGATCGACACTCTCGCCTGGGTCATCCTGCTACTGATGTTCGAACTCGAGACCTATGTGCTGGACGACGAACAGTTCACCAGAAAGACCACGTGGACGCTGCACGGACTGCGGGCAATCTGCTATGCCTTTATCGTCTACGCCTTTTACGGCTATCTCCAGAATCTCGCATTTGTCGTCGACACGGTGTCGCTGGCCGGCATCGCCGATGTCTGCGCCCTGCTGCCCGGCGAGTGGTCATGGGCTGCAACGCTCGACGAATACGTACAGATCACGGCGGCCAACTGCGCATCCTGGTCGGACGCCGGCGCATTCGTTCAATTCCGTGACCTGCCGGCTGTTGTTGATGCGGCGGGCCTGACCGAGATCGTGCGCCTGGCCTGGGTCGACGTCATCAACGCCGCCGTCTGGCTCCTGGTCGTCCTCGTACTCGAGATCGACGTTCGCCTGCAGGAACATAACCGCTACGAGGGCCTGGCGCTCAAGTTGAGCAACGCAGCGAAGTTCGTTCTGTATGGGGCCCTTTTCCTTGCGGCCATCTACTGGGGCTTCAAAGGCGCCTTTGTCGACTTCTGGGACGCGTTCCTGTGGCTCGTTGCCTTCGTCTTCATCGAACTCAATGTGTTCGAATGGCGCGAGGAAGAAAATCTGGCGCTGGCGGCCGAGTCATCCCAGTAAATCAACAACTTATATCGATTCCGGTGGTTTCCTGACGGGAAAATCAGCTAATAGTCAGGGAAAGATCACCGCATGGTCATTTCTTTGCCCCCCGGATCCGCGACGATTCAATCTCACTTTCACGCCACAGAGATTGAGACGATGACCTACAACGAAAATCACAACCTCGACATCGACCCTGCAATGATCATCCTTGGACTCGGCTACGCTACGTGCCTGCTCGTGACGATCGCCTGGGTTGCTTCCTACGCATTCTGACCGGCTGCCTCAGTCGATCCCCAGGACCTTGTGCGTCTGCACGCTGAGTTTCCAGCGTGGGTGCTTGAGGCAGAATTCAACCGCAAGACGTGTGTTTTGTTCTACCTCAGGACTGTCCAGAGGCTGCAGGAAGAAATGATCGAACTTCAGCCTTTCAAAATTTGTCGGCTGAGCCTCGGATTCGGACTGCGGGTACACGAGTTTCAACTCCTGCCCTGATGTCTGAACGAGCGGCGCCGAGCCCTTGGGACTGATGCATAGCCAGTCAATGCCTTCCGGTGCCGCTAGCGTACCGTTACTTTCAACCCCGATCTCGAATCCTGCTGCGTGCAGGGCAATGACCAATTCATCATCAAGCTGCAGCAGCGGCTCTCCTCCTGTGCAGACCACGTAAGGGACAATGTCGGCCACGCGGGGCCAGGCTTGCCTGACCGCTTCGGCGAGTTCTGCGGCCTTCTCGAATTTGCCGCCGCCTTTGCCATCCGTACCGACAAACTCCGTGTCGCAAAAGCGGCAAACGGCCTCTGCGCGATGCTCCTCTCGTCCCGACCAGAGATTGCAGCCTGCGAAACGGAGAAATACCGCAGGACGGCCCGTGTGTGCGCCCTCGCCCTGCAAGGTGTAGTAAATTTCCTTAACCGAATACGTCATCAGGCTGTCAGCAACGGATCCTCGATGCCGGCCTCAGCGAATCCTTTCGCTCGCAACTCGCAAGCCGCACATCGGCCACATGGCGGACGTTCCCCGTCGTAGCAAGTGTGAGTAAGGGCCATCGCCGGAAGTGCGCCCAGGTCGCGTGCCAGCTCCACCGTTTCTTTTTTTGTCATGTGCATGAGCGGAGTATGAATGATGACCTCACTTTCCATGCCAGCACGCAGCGCATGTTGCAGCGCGGTAATAGCGCCCTCGCGGCAGTCCGGGTAGCCGCTGTAGTCAGTTTGTGCGACGCCCGTAACGAGATTTCCGATGCCCCGCTGGTAGGCATACGCCGCCGCAAAGGTCAGGAAGATCAGGTTGCGCCCCGGCACAAACGTGTTGGGCAGGCCTGTTTCTTCATCCGTGCCGCTCGCTACTTCCACATCCGGATCGGTCAGCGCATCGCCGCCCAACGCCGCAAACGTATCGATAGGCAAACAGGTGTTGGAAACACCGGCAAATTCGGCAACTTTGCTCGCGCTTTCGAGCTCGATGTGATGACGCTGACCATAGTCGAATGTCACCGTGTCGACCGCAGTAAGGCCGAAACGATCAATGGCCCAGTACAGACAGGTCGTTGAGTCCTGGCCGCCCGAGAGTACTACCAGCGCCTTTTTAGAATCACTCTGCATCACTCAGATTTCTTGCTTCGATTGCCGAATTCGAAGTCTTCCTTTTTGGGTTCCTTGAACTCGATGAGCCAGTCGGCAGTCAATTCGATGGACATCTGCAGCAGTCTCCCGGCCATGCCCAGGTTTTGCATGTGTCCCTGACCTTCGATAGTAACGGCATTGCAGTCCTCGAAAAACCGGCCACTGATGTTGCCGAGTTGCTCGTTCGTAGCGACATAGCAGGTAGTCGCTGCACCCTGCTCGACCGTCTTGCCGGCGACGTTCGCGTACAAGCCCCACGCAAATCGGGAGACGGGATTCAGATTGCGGTCGAGATCCGTGTTGATCACGCCCGGATGCAGTGCATTCGACGTAATTCGCGTACCGCGCAGTAATTCGGCGAGTTGCAGCGAGAGCAGCGCGTTCGCGAGTTTTGAATGGCCATAAGCCAATGCGTCGCTGTACTCGCGCGCCATGCCCGGATCGTCAAACAGGATGCCTTCATCGGGTGCATCCCGATAGGCCGTGCGACTCGAAACGGTAACGATTCGACCCTGCCAGGACAGGTACAAGCGTTCCATGAGCCGATTGATCAGGATGAAGTGACCGAGATGATTGATGACAAAGTGCTTCTCGACGCCGTTGATCAGCTGTCGCTCGTTGCCACCACCGCGATACCCGGCGTTGCAGATCAGCATGTCGATCGGCGATCTCAGAATTCGAATGTAGTCCGCGCACCTGGCGACCGAGTCAAAATCGCCCAAGTCGAGTTCCACCGGCGTCGTGATCCCGATGACCTTCCTGCAGGCCTCCTCGGCACGCTTGAGCGAGCGGCTTGTGCCGACCACATATGCACCGCGTTTAGCGAGAACGCGCATCGTCTCGAAACCAATACCTGTGGTGCATCCGGTTACGACTGCAAGCTTGCCTTTTAGGTCCAGTCCCTCGGTGACTTCCTCGGCCGTGGAATCTTCGTTGAAGCGACTAACCGGAACGCCTGCCGCTGGCACCTTCTCGTATCCGCCGCACGATGCAAGCTGTGGCACAACGAGCGATGCGCCCGCAGCCCCAAGAAAGCGCCGACGATTAACTGTCATCACCAAACAGCGCTGCCAGCGCGTCGTTGGCGGCGTCAGCATCGGACTTGCGCATGGGGTCAAACGCCTTGTCGGACGGCTTGAACCAGTCGCAGAAGTTAGGGCGCTCCTTCTCCGTTACATCCTCAGCACCATCCTCGCGACACTTGCGAGGCACGTTGCTATCGAAGCTGATGCACATCTTGCAGACATGCAGGTCGGCGTTGCAGTCAGGGCACTGGTCTCGCCGCGACAACGGCAACGACAGCGCGGACAGCGAAGCGCCGCAGCGATAACAGGCAATGTTGTGAGTCATGCGAACTCCCGGTAGTGCAGAGAGTTCGCAGTATAACGCCTCAGTTTAGCTGACTCGGTACGAACTCGTTCATGACTGCATTCTTGAGGATATCGGGCGGCAACAGTCCCTGCGCCAATACAAAGTCATGAAAAGCTCGCTGGTCAAATGCGTCGCGCAGCTTCAGCTCCGTCTGCGTGCGCAAGGCCTGCATCTTGTTGTAGCCATAGTAGTAGGCCGTAGCCTGTCCAGGTATGCGATAGGTGTAACGCTCAATTTCGTTCTGCGCCCAACTTTCGCCAAGGGCAACGTCTTTCATGAGGAGGTCCTTGGCCTCAGCAGGAGTGATCAGCCCGAGGTTCAGCATTGGATCCAGGAACATGCGTGCGGCACGCATGAGGCGATATTGCAGGCTGATCATTTGTGCCTCGAGTGGCAGGTAAGGCCGCATGACGGCCTCGGCGTACAAACCCCAGCCCTCGACGTTAGCGCTGTTGAACGCGAACAGGGCGCGGGCAATCGATATCCCGGACTCCAGGACACTGGAAAACTGCATCTCGTGACCGGGGCGCGCCTCGTGCACAGTGAGCGTCCACGAGCCGGCCGCATAGGTATCGTCAGTTTGCACCCAGCTGCCGTCATCGTTTTTCTCGAGAAGCGGAATAATGAACGACGGGTACTCGCCCGTATTGCCGATCATGCGGGGCACCTCGAGATGCGGAGCGGGCTGTGCGGCTGTTTCTGCAGCTGTCGCGATACGGATACCCGCGTCACGATCCGGAAGCGTAATAATCTTCTCGCGAACGATGATCTCTTCGATGTCCCGCAAGACGGCGTGGTAGTGGTCGAGCAACTTGTCCCCGTCAATCGCGCCTTCTGCCTTCAGGCGACCGATGATCTCGCGGTAGTCGCGCGTATCCCAATCCTTCTCCGCAGCAATCTGCGGCGCAAGTGCCTCCATTTCATTGCGGATATCCATGTAGCCCTTCGTTGCCTGTTCGATCAGCTCCTCGGGCGACGCGGCCACACCCCAGTTTCGCAAGGCGTCTTCATAAATGGCAGCCGGCAGGCGGTAATTCGTACGGGCGCGCGGCAGGATTTCGGCGCGGACCCAGTCGTTGTAATCCCGCATTTGTCTTGCGAGTGTCGTGTAGCTTTCTTCCCAGCCCTGCAGATCCGTCCCTGCGAGCAGACCCTCGATTCCGGTGATGAAGGTCTCGGCGCGCTCGAGATCCTGTTCGACCTCAGCCTGGTACGGACCAACCAGGCCTTCGACATCGAAGCGCTCGATAGTTCGCGCCTTTGCCTGCTCAGTGATCGGCTCGAAGCCGTCAACGAGCCCAGCGTACTTTTCGATGCGCGTGACCGCCGCGGGGTAACGCTCCCGAGGAATCTGGGCATCGATCAGGCCGCGCACACCGAAGAACACTGTTTGGCTGATGTTGTAATAAGGCAGCATGTATTCACGATTCAACTCGGAGGAGCGAATATTGTCCTCCAGTGCCTTGATCAGGATGCCGAGGTCCTGCCGTACCTTCGAGTTCTTTTCCTCCGCTTCAAGAGTCCGCAGATCGGCGAGCACCTCACGGGTCGCCTGCAGCGAACGCTCGTAAATGCCTGGCCCCAGGTCGGAGACTTCCTCGTCGAGGCCGTCCACGCCGATTCTCCCGGCACCCTCAGGGCTGAACTTCGACATAACGCCGAGCACGGCCTGTGCATGGGCGTCGCTCGTGGCCACCCAGTCGTCGTCGGCCTGCGCCGGCATAGTCATGGCAAGTATGGCAACGAGGCCGATTTGAATCATTTTTCGCATGCGAGGTAACTCCCCTTAAGACAGGACATTGGACGTTAGATGCTTGACGGGCACAAAAGGATGCGCCCCGGGACAAATAGAATTCAGCCGCTCGGCGCAATTACGAGAACCTTAGCACCCCGGACGTGGCCAGAGCGAAGCTCGTGCAGGGCCTTGTTGGCCTCCTCAAGTGCATAGAGCTGCACCTCAACGCGCAACGGGATTGCCGCGGCTATCGGCAGGAACTCCAACAGATCCTGGTGCGTGACGTTAGCGACGGACTTCAATTCCTTTTCCATCCACAGATGATCCTCGTAGCGAATGGACGCCATGAGGTCGCGATCGCCGGCCTCCTTGCGAATGGCGTTGATCACCAGGCGACCGCCCGGCCGCAAACATTCCAGGGCGGCGAGAACAGGCCTCCACGCCGGTGTCGTATCGATGATTGCGTGCGGTGCCTCCGGAGGTGCATCAATTGTATCGCCAACCCAGTCTGCCCCGAGTTCCAGTGCGAACTGGCGTTCCTTCTCACTGCGTGCGAAAACGAAAACCTTTGCCGCTGGATACAGATGTTTCGCAAGCTGCAAAACCAGGTGGCCCGAGCCACCGAAACCCGTCAAGCCGAGAACCTGGCCATCCTGCATGCGGGCAAGTTTGAGCGACCGGTACCCTACGCCACCGGCACACAATAATGGTGCGGCCTCCGCGTCGCTGAACACGCCGGGAATCGGGTAGGCATAATCCTGCGGGACAACTACAAACTCCGCGTACCCGCCATCCACATCACGACCTGTGGCCCGAAAGCGGTCACTGAGATTCTCGTCTGCGTCACCGCTCGAGGAGTGGATCCAGCCAACGCCGACACGCTCGCCGGGCGCGTGGTGCGTGCAGCCTTCCCCCAAAGCAGCGATCCGGCCGACAATCTCGTGCCCGGGAACGACCGGCAATTTGGGCGGTGGCGTGCGGCCTTCGATTTCATCGAGCTCCGTGTGGCAAACGCCGCAAACAGACACTTCAATCAGCAACTCGCCACGACCGGGCTTCGGCATGGCCTTGTCGACAAGCTCGAGCGGCACCGGGTTTTGGTCAAGGCTCCCGGTCGACGTAAGCACCATGGCACGCATCAAATCACTCCTTTACGACCCACGGATCAGAGTATATGGTTCATCCACTTCTGTCCGTTAGTTCCCCGCATGCGCAACACACATTTCCCACCCAGCGTCCTCGCGGCCATCCTGAGCGCCTGTGCGACCGAATCCGTAGTCCTCAACAGCGAACGAATCGAACGTAGATTCGGGAGTTACGGTATCGAAGTTCTCGCGAGTGAAGCCGGCTTGCGGCGATCCAGCCTTTTCAGCCATGACGGCGACACGGCTACCTGCCGCACATACGCAATCGTGCAATTCCAGGATCAACTCGACGATCGCTACGATGACGAACACGAGCAGATTCTCGCCGGTAACTCGATTGGTGCGACCTTCAAGGAGAACGGCTGGAACATTCGGAAGAACACGTTGTTTATCGGGACAATTCGGCTGCCGGATTCGCGCACCGAGATCGGCGAACTGATGCGTTTGTCCGGGGCACACGATCTCTCTCTGCATGTCTACCAGCTCGTCCTCGTCCGGGAGGACTCTGCACTGGAGTACGCGACGATCATGGAAACGCACCATCCCGAATACCTGTCG
>Ga0316187_10004257_pt1 | contig 12380 bp, 8 predicted proteins | sample CroRivburrow1_MG_FD_204927 | JGI IMG/M metagenome (GOLD analysis project Ga0316187, IMG submission 204927) | Coastal sediment microbial communities from Maine, United States - Cross River worm burrow 1 | ecosystem: Environmental > Aquatic > Marine > Coastal > Sediment | place: USA: Maine...
TTGACCCTTTATATAGTAGGAAAAAATCCTGTAGAATCAATTATATCATTAAGTAACGATAAAAACGTAATAGTGACAGGAACCGTAGAAAATATATGGCCACATGTGAACGCTATTGATGTTTTTCTGTTCCCGTTAAAAAGAGGGGCTGGAATGAAAAACAAGCTTCTTGATGTTATGTACGCGAGCCGGCCAGTTGTTACATCAGCAATTGGTAATGAAGGAATTAATGCGGCATCAGGAAAAGAGCTCTTAATCTGTGATACTGCTGATGATTATATAAGAGAAACAGAAAAATTATTGCTTTCAGAAGTGCTGAGGCAAAGGATTGGCGAGGCTGCAAGGCAATTCGTTACTACTAACTATTGCATAGAAAATATCACCAGGGATTATGAAAAAATAGTTCTTGAAGGTTAACAGGTATTATATGAATGCGTGAATTCAAGATATGAAACAAGTATAGGCATGAAAATGAAATCAGGGCTCATGGTTGTGGTGTGATAAAAAGACGGCGGGGTTAATATTGAAAATCAATAAACACGCTTATTAATTATAAAGGCTTAGGCTAAAAAATTATTTTTCTCCAATATGTATTGGCTGGAATTTTCTAGAATATTATATAACCTCTTAAGTGGCCGCTATTCGATCAGTTTATTATGCCTGTAATATAAGTATTATAAATATAATCCAATGAGACATGAAAAATTAAAGCGACAGGTTGTTTCAGGTTTTGCCTGGGAAGGCGTAACTAAGCTTGTTATCCAGACTGTCTCATGGGGGTCTACAATCATAGTGGCACGTATTCTCATGCCTTCCGATTATGGAATTGTTGCTATTTCCGGTGTATTTATTGGTTTATTAGCTATCATTACTGATATGGGGCTGTCAGAGGGATTAATAAACACAGCATCAGTAACGATAGAGGATCAGGATACTATCTTCTGGTTAAGCCTTCTTCTGGGTACGCTTATATATGGTGTTTTGTTTTTTTTGGCGCCATATATCTCGAATATATATCAAATGGAAATGCTGACAGAGATAATGAGAACAGCAGCATTTGTACTTATATTTTCGAGCCTTAAGGTTGTTCCTGTTGCTTTAGCAATGCGTAATATGGATTTTAGATTTAGGTCGCTTGTTGAGATGGCTGGGCAACTAGCCTCAGTAGTAACAGTGATAACACTAGCGATGCTAGGTTTTGGGGCGTGGAGTTTAGTATGGGCAATGTTGGTTAGCCAATTGGTGATTACCATTGCTTATCTCCATTTGTTGAAAAGCGCGCCTAGATTCACGTTTAAATTGAGAGAGACCTGGCCGATTATTTCATTTGGTGGAAAATTAATGACATCTAGAATTATTGGATTTTTTATGCTTGAATCACCTGTTTTCATCATTGGATTCTTTCTAGGTCAGAAGGCTGCTGGGTATTATTCTATGGCAGCAATTCTGGCTATGATGCCCATGGATAAAATAGGCTCTATATTCAACAGAATAACTTTTCCAGCACTGTCAAAAATAAAAAGTAATAGGTCGCAATCTAGAGCTCTATTTCTAGATATGCATCATTATTTGCTGATAATTTCATATCCAATATTAATTGGATTAATGCTAGTAGCAGATGATTTGATTTTGTTCTTTTTGACAGAAAAATGGATGTCGATAATTCCGTTAATTAAAATATTATGTGCTATCAATCTGATCAGAGTAAGCGGTATGCTGATGCCACCTGCACTGGAGGGGACTGGCCATGTAAATCGAGTATTATATTTTCATGTAATGGCCATTATCATATTGCCGATTGCCTATGTCATTGGCGTCAACTGGGGTTTGGAGGGTGTATTATACTCATGGATGCTAGCATACCCCCCATTGTATATGTATTTAATATTTTCCGTTTTTCGGGTACTAAATATTAATTTAATAGAATTCATTAATACCATAATATCACCTGTTGTAGCATCACTGTTAATGGTCCTGGTAGTGGCGGCAGTCCAGTATATTTCTGTAGATATGCCTATATTTATAAATTTATTACTGACGGTACTTGTCGGTGCTCTGACTTATCTTGCGACCTATTTCATCTTCTACCGGGATGAACTGGCTAGAATAAGAAGAGGTCTGTATTCCCTCAAAAAGGGCAAGGCAACTGTATAATTGGCATATGCATATGTTGCGTCTGCGATTTATTTATGGCTAATGATCATGGGGCAGTGCGAGTAATCAAATATTGTATGTGAAATATTAAAGTAAAGCATAGAATAATTTAGATGAATAAAATGATTGCCAATATACCTGGGCCTATAGTGACAAACTATAACCTTATTATACACGTGATTATGGTGATCTCAGTTTTACTCGGATCATATGTGAGATTCACTGGTATAGGTGTGTGGCCATTGGCGGTAGATGAATATTATATTGCCAAATCGGTAGAAAATATAATAAGCAGTGGACTACCGGCCTATCAATACGGCGGATATTATACACGTGGGATACTGTATCAGTATCTATTGGTCCCAGCATTATTTCTTGATATTCCGGCGGAGACGGCATTAAGGGTGCTGAGTACTGTATTTAACCTGCTCGCCATACCTGCAATATACCTTCTCGGAAAACGTATATCCGGTTCTGCTGTAGCCTGTGTCGCAGTGTTTATTTTCAGCATATCTCTATGGGAGATTGAGTTTTCACGATTTGGGCGCATGTACGCCCCATTTCAGACAATCTTTGTTTGGTATTTGTTGTTTTTACATCGTGTGATAAAGGGTGGTGGCCACTTTTCGAAAACAGGCATGTATTTATTTTCAATGCTGAGCCTTTTTGTTTGGGAGGGCGGGATATTACTTGTGTCGCTTAATTTTCTACATTTATTTTTTGATAAAAATAAAAATATATATAAGGATGTGTTGGTTGGATCCTTTTTGTTACTTATTGCCTATGTTTATATGTCAATTGATTTCAGAATAATGAATTCTGGTGTTCAATTACCATCAGACCTGAATACTGTCGTTGCAGGGATAAATGCATCTAGTGGCCCTGATATTTTATGGAAAACGTTATCACAAAATAACATGCCCTGGATGATTGGTGCAGGGCTAATGCTTTTAGCATCTCTCTGCATGACGACAAGTATATTATTTAAAAGCGATGTCCAATTGCTGACCCGTTTAGGGCTATCGGCTGCGATTATATTATCGAATATGAACCTGTTCAGTGTCGTAACGATATTTTCCGTCATGCTCCTGTTGTTTGGCTGGGTTGATTTAAGATCATTACGATCACGGAGCACCTTATTAGCATTCCTGACAATAACAGGTAATTTAATATTTTGGGTTTTATACTGCCTCAATACGGATGTTTGGTATTCTATTTTTCCAGCGTTTGAGCAAGAAGTTGTATTTAAAAAGATAATGGTAATCCTGTTTAAATACCCGGACATATGGAATAAGGTGATATTCGCGTGGTATAGCGTAATGCCAGTATTTAGCATTATGCTAGGGGTGGTGTTTGTGATTGGGGTGATATTAGCGACTACTGCAAAAAATGACAAGGTGAGCGTGGGTCTTAATTATTTAGCAATTATCCTGATCTATCTTATATGTTGTGTTGGTGCCATTAATACCAGTTATATAAGTACTCGCTATACTTTTTTTCTTTACCCGGTGGTGGTTTTATTTTCTACAATTGTTTTGCATAAATTAGTTAAGATATTCATAAGCAATAGCCATCTAAAGGCGCTGGTGTCTGGGATACTGATGGCTGCAGTAATCTGGGTGTCTGAAGATTTCGGTCTAAATCACATGCTTTATATAGACAGCATGGAGATTAATTATCGTATGGACTATGATGAAAAAATAGCGGAACATTATTATACACGGGCAGATTATAAGACCCCGGCAGAATATATTAATCACAATATTGAGGTCGGACATATTGTAATAACGAGCGAATTAACCCCTGAATATTATCTTGAGCAGCTAGACTATGTCTATAGGGATCATAAGCATGGTGAATTCTCGGCTGTATCCACTTCAGGAGGTAAGCGTGAGCGATGGACAGGTGCAAATTTAATATATCGCGAAGCAGAATTGTATAATTTAATAAAAAAAGCTAAATCTACCGTATGGATGATTGCCAGCAAAAAAACAATGAAATGGCATGAAGATCAGATAGCTATTTATCAAAAATACTCTGATAAAATCGTTTACACTTCCATTGATGATGCTGTTGTAGTTTATCGTATTGATAGGCCAATATAATGGGTTTTGGTAAATGTAGTGATCCCGGTTAAATTTATGTATAAATAAATCATAAATGGATATCATTGCTCTGGATAAGTGATGAATTTATTGTCATAAGGGTTATACGGGACATAGTCTATGGATAAGTATGACTTGATTCTTGTTGGAAGTGGTTTTGCAGCCACCTTCTTCTTGCTTAAATACCTTGGTAAAAATAGGAATGCACGGGTATTGATGCTAGAAAGAGGGCGGAATGATACGCACCAATGGCGTATTGACCACCGAGAGCAAATGGATCCTAGCGGCGTTGTTTCATCCGAAAATTATAATGATACCTATATCAATGAAACACCTGAAAAACCGTGGGTGTATACGCCCAGCCTCGGAGGCGGCTCAAATTGCTGGTGGGCTTGTACGCCCAGATTTATGCCGAATGATTTTAAAATCTACAGCAAGTATGGTGTAGGTACTGATTGGCCCATTTCTTATGATGATCTGGAACCCTATTATTGTGAAGCAGAGTCAATAATGAATATTTCGGGCTCGCATGAAAGCACGCCTTTTCCTATGAGTCGTCCATATCCGCAACCACCACATAAATTTAATGAAGTAGACAAGCTTTTGAAAAAAAAGTACCCGAATATGTTTTATCATATGCCTACAGCAAGACCATCAAGGAACACGAATAACCGCCTTGCCTGTTGCGCATCAGGTGTCTGCAATCTATGTCCAATAGATTCAAAGTTTACAATATTGAATGAGCTATCACACCTATTTAATGATAAAAGAGTTCGAGTAGAACTCGGGTCGCAGGTGTTGTCTGTGATTATAGAAAATAATCTGGCAAAGGGTGTAACCTATATCAAAGATTCTATAGAACATGAGGTGTATGGTGATATGGTAGCGCTAGGCGCTAACTCATTATTTAATGCTCACATACTGGCCAGCTCAGGTCAAATTCATCCTCTTTTAGGAAAGTTTCTGTCTGAGCAGGTAGCCTTCTCATGCAGAGTCAATTTGGATGGCGTTAATAATTTTACTGGTAGTACATCGTTAACCGGGCATGGTTATATGTTATATGATGGTGATCATCGAAGAAATCATGCTGCCTGTTTGATTGAGACATTCAATATACCAAAAATACGATTAGAGAAGGGGAAGTATACTCAGGTGGCACATTACAAATTCATATTCGATGATGTACCAATGCTGGCGAATCAAGTTAACCTCTCAAATGATTCGAGAAAACCAAAAGTTATATATAATGGTCATTCCAGTTATGTTGACCGTGCTATACAGAATGCAAAAAATAATATTTATAGTTTATTTGATTGCCTTCCAGTAGAAAGCATTGAATATAGTGCGGGCGTTCATAGAACAGAAGCTCACATATTAGGCACTGCGCTTATGGGTGACGACCCAAAGGGCTCTGTGGTTAATAAGTTCCAGGCCCTTCATAATGTGAGTAATCTGCTTTCTCTAGGGGGTAGTTCGTTTGCCTCTATCTCTCCTGCCAATCCAACATTAACAATCGCTGCGTTGTCATTGTGGTCGGCTGATCATATTAATTGAGGTCAATGTATGCCATCGCGACGAACAGTATTAAAATTTATAACAGGAATCCCTGTCCTTATAACGGGGGGGTATTTATTTGTTCGCCCAAAATACTCGTCAGTAGTAAAAAGGGCGATATTCAATAAATTATTTTATTTGAATCTGGACTCGGCCGGGGTTGAGCAGTTTTCTATGGATTTTGTTGATTTATATAACAAGGGCACATTAAAAGTTATCTCAATTGATGTGATGACACGATTAAGCGAACAATATACAGGCCTGGACCTGCTTGTAGACCGCGTAGCAGTTTTCGAGGATTTTGTTGCAGAGCAATACCTCTTGTCCTCAGACTTTTTTGTAAATAATCAAAATGAGGGGCGCAGCATCAAATACAGGGATATCAGTTATAGTGACCCCTATAGAAGTCCTTGTTCGAACGCCTTTGCGACATGGCTCTAAGGGAGTATTTCAGAATTGTTATTACAATACATGTTGGTAAATATTGTTTGCCAGGTGAGTACCAATTATATTGGTTGGTATGTGATGACAAGTCATGAATAATATTCAGTTAGGGAATAGTATATATGTTGATGCCCATGTCCATATTTATGATTGTTTTGATTTAGACGAGCTATTCGAAAGCGCACATGCCAACCTTAAAAAGGTTGCTGAAGAATGCAGCCCAAATTCACGATTTACAGGCATATTGCTACTTACGGAAACATGTGCGCAAAATAAATTCTCTGATCTTAAGGATCTGGCCTTGCAGGCTAAAGCAGATATTACTAGATCTCAATCAAAATGGGGTATATATGAAATTCCAGATGATAACGCTGCTTTGTTTGTTAAACGAACTTCAGGCGAGTGCCTGCTAATTGTTGCTGGGAGGCAGGTTGTAACAAAGGAGGGCCTTGAGGTTTTAGCGTTATTAACTTCGGCAAAATTTGATGATGGTCTGCCACTGGATGTTATTGTAGCTAAAATAGTTTCTGAAAATGGCTTGCCAGTACTGCCGTGGGGTGTTGGAAAATGGTTTGGACGCAGAGGTAAATTGATATTAGATTATTTAGGAAATAATAAAAATGGACACATTATGTTGGGCGATAATGGCGGGAGGCCTATATTCTGGAAAAAACCGCCGCAGTTTCGGCAGGCTTATACTCTGGGTATCGCCATTCTCCCGGGATCAGATCCTTTGCCTATTGCGTCAGAGGAAAAACGTATCGGCAGTTTCGGATTTATCCTGCAGGGTGACATTTCCTTGTCAAATCCTGTTCGGGATCTAAAGCAGTTACTGATAAAGCCGAATTTAAATATTGAAACCTTTGGGAAACTGCAGGGCCCTATGCGCTTTTTATATAATCAGCTTCATATAAGAATCAGTAAGCGCTCATAAGTTTATGAAAATTCTAGTTATCGCGCCACAACCTTTCTATCAGGAGCGCGGCACCCCAATCGCTGTTGATCTGCTTGTCAAGGCGCTGAGTGAGCGCGGTGACACCATAGATTTGCTGACATTTCATGAGGGAACTGATCGTGACTATGAACGGCTTCGCATAATCAGAATTAAACCGTTTCCTGATGTTGAAAATCTGCGTCCGGGTTTTTCCATAAAAAAACTGTATTGTGACGCCTTCCTTCTTTTTAGATTCATTTTCCTGTTTCTAAAAAATCGATATGATGTAGTTCATGCCGTTGAGGAAAGTGCCTTTATGGCATTGTTGATTTGCCCGCTTCGATCAACACCCTATATATATGATATTGACTCTTCAATGACTACTCAATTGGTCGATCGCTTTGGATTTCTCAAGCCATTAAGTGGTGTATTACGATTATTAGAATCTCTACCGACCCGGTATGCAACAGCCGTGGTGCCCATGTGCGACGCTTTAGCAGATGAAGCCAGGCGTTATAAGGCAAGAAATGTTGTGGTTATAAAAGACGTTTCTTTAATTAGCCAGTCGATTGTTACCGAAGCGGTTGGTGATATTAGAGACGAATTAAATACCAATGGTAAAATATTTATGTATATCGGTAATCTCGAATCTTACCAGGGGATTGACCTGTTACTTGAGAGTTTTTCTATTATCAACAAAAAAAATTATTCTGCTACGCTAGTCATCATTGGAGGCATTCCGAAGCATATAGAACAGTACACCGCACGTGCGCGAGACCTTAATCTTAGTAAACAGGTAGTCTTTATGGGGCCACGCCCAGTTGATCAGATTGGTGGATACCTGGAACAGGCGGATGTACTGGTGTCTCCACGCACACATGGGGCGAACACACCGATGAAAATCTACAGTTATCTGGATTCAGGGGTTGCAGTATTGGCAACGCGATTGCCGACACATACCCAGGTATTGACAGAGGATATAGCCAAGTTAGCTGAACCAGTGGCAGATGATTTTTCACAGGCCATGGCTAACATGCTTGATGATCCCGACATGTGTACGCAGCTGGCCAAAGCAGCCAAGTTATATGTTGAAAAGGAACACAGCTATACGACATTCCGTAATCGGGTGCATGACCTGTATGATGAGCTGGAAATGATAACTACATCATCATCTGGTTAAGCCGGCTAAGGTATTGAAATTGAGATGAATGGTGCTTCTATCCAAAGACGGCTAAATGACATTAAGGGACACTATGATGTCGCCGTTATAGGTGCCGGCATTCACGGGGCAGCAGTTGCGTGGGAAGCGGCTTCTCGAGGTCTCAGCATCATTTTATTGGACAAGGGTGACTTTGGTTGTGGCACTTCCTCAAATAGTCTTAAAACTATTCATGGCGGCCTCAGAAGCCTGCAGAGACTTGATTTCATCGCCTTACGTGAAAATTCCCAAGAGCGCCGCGCCCTGATGAGGATTGCCCCTCATCTAGTCCAGCCACTACAATGTGTCATCCCAACCTATCGTAAGCTGAGCAAGAGTCGGTTGGTGATGGGGGCCGGGCTTAAGCTCTATAATCTGGCTGTCATGGATCGAAATGCAGGATTAGATCCAGCCCTGCAACTACCGCCTGCTCAGATCATCACCCGGCAGGAAATGCATGAGCTTGTGCCTGAATTAGACGATGCCGCTGTGACTGGCGGGGCCTGCTGGCACGATGCCCAAGTATATAATACTGAACGTCTGGTGCTCGCCTTTGTCCTGGCGGCCCGCCAGGCTGGGGCAAGGGTAGTTAACTACCTGTTAAATAAAGAATATATTGTAAAAAATAACAAGGTGGCTGGGCTGCTGGCACAGGACCCTTTCTGTGGAGAAGCAATAAAGATTGAGGCGGGAGCAGTTATTGATTGCACCGGGCCGTGGGCGGCTCAAAACTCCTCATTTCAGGCCCATGCACAGCTGGGCCGGACGCATCAAGTATCTCCGCCTGTATCGATGGCGCGTGCGGTCAATCTCATCATTCGAAAAAGAATCACTTCCTGTGCGCTGGGTGCACGTACGTGTACGGATCAGGTGGATAACCGTTTGTTATTTATCGTACCCTGGCGCACAGGAAGCATGATCGGCACCTGGTATTATCATGATGCCAACGTTCCAGAACATCTGAGCTTGTCAGGGCAGGAACTGGCGGATTGTTTAAACCAGATCAACAGCATTTTCCCAGCGTTAGATTTGACGCCAGCGGATGTCACCTTTGTCCACCTGGGGTTGCTACCCGCCTACCCAGGCTCGGCTAACAGTGTCGGAGAGCCAAGGCTTTGGGGGCATTCCCGAATTATAGAGGCAAGCCAATCCGGCGGCCCAGGCGGGTTGTTTTGGCTCCAGGGCACCAAATTAACGACGGCACGGGCACAGGCAGTAAAGACCATTGATCGGGTGGCCCGGTATCTGAAAAAACCAATCCAGCGCTCACAGACGTACAAAATACCATTATATGGTGGGGAAATAGCGGATTATGCGTCCTATCAACAGAATTGTATGGCTAATCTGGCCAATCACTGGACACGACAAACGATAACCCGTTTGCAAAGAAACTATGGCAGTAATTTAGATGCTATAATTTCAAAAGCTGATGACGATGAGACCCTGGTAGAGCTCGTGCCTGGTAGCGCAGATGTGGTTAAGGCGGAGCTGAGTTATATAATTGAAAATGAACAGGTTTACCGTCTATCTGACCTGTTACTACGGCGTACTGATATTGGTTCATTTGCCCAGCCCGCCGAAGCGACCATTGCCTATTGTGCCGATGTGATGGCTGAATACTGGCACTGGAATGAGCCACAACGGGAGGAAAACATCGCCGAATTTTTACTACGTTATTCTCATATTGCCCAGACATATTCTCAGGAATAAGTAAAAATAATAATCAGGTATATACCATGGTTAGCACAAAACATGTCGCTGTAACCGGCGCGACCGGCTTTCTTGGCAGTAAGCTATGTCAGCGCCTCTTAGATGACGGCTACAGCGTCGCCATACTTGCCCGTGACCCAGAAAAAGCCAGGGTTTTTGAAGGCAAAGTCACAAGGATCGTAATAGGGGATATTACAGATCAAAAAGCAATAGCAGAACTGGTAGATGGCGTAGACATCGTTATTCATCTGGTATCCAATTTTCGTATCGCATCGGGCCCACCCGAAAGCTACCAATCGATCAATGTTGACGGCACCCGCACTGTGTTGGCCTGCGCCAGGGCCGCCGGTGTCAAACGTTTCATTCACTGCTCCACCATCGGCGTACATGGCCATGTCAAATCAACGCCGGCCAATGAGGAGTCACCCTTTAATCCCGGTGATTTATACCAGACAACCAAGCTAGAGGCCGAACAGTTGGTCAGGGCTGATATTGGCAAAAGCTCGATGGAAATCGTCATTATACGACCGTGTTCCATATACGGGCCGGGTGACATGCGCATGTTGAAGATGTTTAAAATGTTGGCCAAGCGGACATTTTTGATGATTGGCCCGTGCCAGGAGAACTTCCATGCTGTGTATATTGATGACATTGTGAATGGTTTTATGCTTGCTATGATCGTTAATAGTATCGATGGTGAGACGTTTATTATCGGTGGTGAGGCTTATCTTCCGTTGAAAGATTATGTGGCAGTGGCAGCACATGCTGTAGGCAAGCCATTACCGTTTTTAAAGTTCCCCTATTGGTTTTTTTATGGAGCAGCAATATTGTGTGAGGCGATCTGTGTCCCACTGCGGATCGAACCACCACTGCACCGGCGACGAGTACGCTTCTATCGCAATAATCGCGCATATAGTATTGACAAGGCGCGTAAGATTCTTGGTTATGAACCAAGGGTTGGCCTGGTAGAAGGCATGCGTAAGACGGTGGCCTGGTACCGAGAAAACGGACTCCTTAAATAAATAAAAAAGGTTTTATATGATTGTTCTGGGTATATCTGATAGCAGTGTCTGCGGCGGGGCCAGTATGTCGATAGATGGCAGGATAGTCGCGTCTATTAATGAAGAACGCCTTGATCGCCAAAAACTCTCAACCGGTTTTCCTGCGCTTGCCATAACGCGTGTACTAGATATGGCCGGCCTCAAGATGAATGAGGTGGATCGCGTTCATGTCTCCGATCAGCATAACTATTTTAAGCCCAAATCCAGTTATTGGGAAGGTTGGTTGATCGATCATGCCAGCAAACGCAAGGAGATTATGGCGACAGTATCATCGGCCACGTCATCGGTGGTAGGTAATTCCGACCTTGCCCAGTCGGCCTATTATTCACTCAAGCATACATTAACTAAAAAACGCCGCGCCGCACTTTTTGATCTCCTTAAACAAGATTATGGTTTGCAGACAGAACCGGAGCATATTGATCATCATTTTTGTCATGCCACCTCGGCATATTATACAGCGGGCTTTAACGAATGCGTAGTACTTACCCTTGACGGTGGTGGGGATGGCCTGTGTTCTCGTATCTACCATGCCAAAGACGGCCATCTCAAACCATTACATGAATTACGTAGTTATCACTCAATCGGCAACTATTATTCATATATCACCAAGATTTGTGGTTTCACAGCACATAAGCATGAGGGGAAAATTACCGGTCTGGCAGCATACGGCGATCCGATTTATATGGATATGTTGGCAGATATGATCGACTACGAGAACGGAGACATTCGCAACAAAGGCAATGCCTATTACTGGGCCGCCGTTAATAAGATCAAAAAGCGGCTGCCGAATGATTTTAAGATAGAAAATCTGGCCGCCAGCATCCAGAAGCTGCTGGAAAAATCTGTTGTGGAGTATTGCAAATACTGGATAGAGAAATCCGGCTGTGGCAATGTTGCACTGGCCGGTGGGGTATTTGCCAATGTGCGTCTTAATCAGGAAATTCATGCGCTTAATTGCGTAGATAATATTTTCATTCACCCCGGTATGGGGGATGAGGGTCTGAGCTTTGGCGCGGCAATGACGCCAACAACTGTGCCAAAGGAGAAGATTTCAGACCGGCTGGATGATGTCTATCTCGGGCCGGGATACAGTGATCAGGAAATCGAGTCGGCATTGAAGCAGCGTGGCGTGTCTTATCAGCGCCTGGATAATCTAGAGAATGAAGTGGCTAAGCTAATCTCCCGGGGTTATGTAATTGCCCGTTTTAACGGGCGTATGG
>Ga0316187_10004259_pt1 | contig 12379 bp, 8 predicted proteins | sample CroRivburrow1_MG_FD_204927 | JGI IMG/M metagenome (GOLD analysis project Ga0316187, IMG submission 204927) | Coastal sediment microbial communities from Maine, United States - Cross River worm burrow 1 | ecosystem: Environmental > Aquatic > Marine > Coastal > Sediment | place: USA: Maine...
GCGCAGGAGGTCGATAACGAAGGCATGGTAGTCGACGAGAAGCTACAGGACGCCAGCATTGTCTACGTCACACCAAGCCACCAGATTCCAACCGCGGTTGCCATGTCTTTGGAGCGTCGACAGGCGTTAATTCAGGCCGCATCAGTTGATGATTTCCTGATTATCGAAGATGACTACGAGTGTGAGACCAATTACATGGACCACCCGTTGCCGGCGCTGCGCAGCATGGATGTCGAAGGGCGGGTCATCTACGTCGCAAGTTTCTCGAACGCTCTGGCGCCCGGCGCAAGGCTCGGTTTTATTGTCGCCAACCCGGGTTTCATTCGGCGCGCCCGACAGTTACGGCGCAAGATACTCAATCACCCGCCACTCAATAATCAGCGTACCGCCGCTTATTTTCTCTCGCTCGGGCATTACGACACCCTGATGATGCGTCTTGGCAGGGTCTTTCGCGAGCGTCGTATGGCGCTACGCGACGCGCTGAACAATATGCGCGGAATTCCGTTGGAAATCTCTCCTGAAGTGGGCGGCACGACCTATTGGGTGCGCACACCGAAAGACTTCGATGTTGGCAACCTGACGAGAGAGGCAGAAAAGCACGGTATTTTGATAGAGCCGGTCGAGCAATACTATGCAGTGGCTGAAAACGCCGAAAATTGTTTCCGCATGGGCGTAACCAGCCTTCGGCATGACAAAATCAGACCCGGTGTTGAGAAACTGATCAAGCTGCTTCGCGATCTCGTGAGAGGGCAGGTAGAGCAACTGGAGACGTCGTCCGGTCGCTGGCTGACCGGTGATGAATTGCAGAGCACAATGGCGGGGGCAACAATCCTGTATCGCGAAGTATATGGCGCACCCTGCACGATCGAGCACCTGCCGGACGGCGCAATGAAGGGCCGGCTCGGCTTCGCAAATGAAGATCGGGATACTGGTCGATGGCGTGTCGAGGGCGAGCAGCTCTTTCGCAAATGGGACCGTTGGGTATATGGCGAAGAAACGGCCTATTACATTGTGATCGACGGCGACAAGATCAAGTATTTCAACGCCGACAAGCAAATTGTCGACTCTGCTTTCATTCGCCTGGCAGGCGATTAGCAATCGTCCGGCCCGGGCGTTTGGCACAATCTGGCGCAACCTAGGACTCCAATCTGGACCTATCCATTGACCCGCACCCCGGTTACGGTGTTTGGGAAAGGGGTAGCGAATGACAAATTTTGCGATTGCGGGCCTGCAGCTTGAAGCTGGGGACGCTAATAACGTCGACGCAATGCTCAGTGAGATTGAAGATGCGGTACGGCGGTTTCCGTGGCTGGATATGGTGGTATTGGGCGAACTCAACGCTTGCGCAGATAAAGCCTGCGCCGAGTCTATGCCTGGCCCAACCGAAGGCCGGTTTCGTGCAATTGCCCGAGAACACGGCATATGGCTGATCCCTGGATCCATCTTCGAATCAGACTCCGGGAATATTTATAACACCACGCCAGTCATATCGCCTGATGGCAAGGTCGTCGCACGCTACCGGAAGCTATTCCCATGGCTACCGTACGAGAACGGTGTGACGCCGGGTGAGGATTTCTGTGTGTTTGACGTGCCGGGTGTTGGGCGGTTCGGAATTTCGATCTGTTATGACATGTGGTTCCCCGAGACCATTCGCAGCATGGCGTGGATGGGTGCGGAAGTGATTCTGCACCCGAGCCTGACCAGCACGATCGATCGGGATGCCGAGATAGCAATGATTCGCGCACATGCTGCGATGAATCAGGTCGTGTTCTTCGATGTCAATGTTGCTGGCCCTCTGGGTGTCGGCCAGTCCTGTATCGCCGGGCCCGGCGGTGAAGTCATTTATCAAGCAGGAAAAGCAAGGGAAATCATACCATTAAGCATCAATTTTGATAATTTACATGAAGTTCGGAAGAACGGTTGGCACAATCTTGGGCAGCCGCTGAAAAGCTTTCGCGACAGCCGCGTGCAATTCCCTCCGTATACCCAGGGCTACGACTCCGAAGCGCTGAAAGCACTGGGTGAACTACGGCTTCCTGAACGACAGAAGGGGTCTTCTGGACCAGTATGAATAACACATCTGGATCTACGACGTCAGGTGTGACTGAGTTAGCTTAGTTCTTGCGATTTTGCTCCTACGAGCAGGGGGATACACAGACCATGAAAACGTCCACAACATTCATAAAGAAGCCACTGGTGCTAGCGATAGGCACCGCTATCGCGGGTGCTTCACCGATGGCGATAGCCCAGTCGGCTGATACCGATTCAGGCATTTTTGAGGAAATCATTGTTACGGCAACTCGACGCGAATCGAGTATGCAGGACATCCCATACAACATATCGGCTATTTCGGGTGACGCTCTGGAGCGACAGAACATTGTCAATCAAGCAGAGGTGCTCAGGGCTATGCACGGTATCACTGTTGTTGATCGCGGTTATCGCAACGGCGGGACAGTCAACAGCATCGTTATTCGTGGCCTGAATGTTGATAACGGGCAAAACGGCGACATTATGCTGAACGCGGTGCCTACGGTAGCAACGTATTACGACAATACGCCGTTGTTTGCGAGTTTCCTCGTCAAGGACATCGAGCGTGTTGAGGTTCTGCGCGGACCGCAGGGCACGCTGTATGGCTCGGGTTCACTGGGCGGAACCGTACGCTATATCAGTAACAAACCCAGTGCTGAGGAGTTTGAGGCGAAATTCGACCTCGACTACGGGCAGGTTTCGGGCTCAGAAGGTAACGATATCGCGATCGACGCGATGGTCAATATTCCAATCGGTGAGATTGCGGCTATTCGTGCGAACTACTCCCGCATTGATAACGACGGCATCATTGATTATGTAAACGCCTATCAGCTCAACTCTTTCCGTGAGCCCCTGGTTAACGTCAATGGTGATTGCGTGGATCCCAGATCAGCCACGGATGACCAGATTCTGGCCAATGTAGGCTGCTTCGAGACGGTAGAAGATGCAGATTACGTAGAGATTGATTATGCGAAGGTGTCGCTAAGAGTAGAGCCTTCCGATTCATTCAGCCTGCAATTGAACTACCAGATGCAGGATGACGAGACCGGGGCGCGCCGCTCGACAACGCTTGGCAATAACGCAAATGCTCCCTACGTATCGCCTGGCGATCCGCTGTATTTTGAATACAGTGACGATGACAGTGGCCAGGTACTGCTTGAACCATCGTCCAGGGAAGTGGAGCTTATCAGCCTTGATCTCGAGTGGGATCTCGGTTTCGCGACGTTTACGTCAACCTCGTCTACCTACGACCATGAAGGTATGGGCGAGAGCGACAACGGTGGTTTGTGGGCCAGCGGCGGACGCGACTGGAATTTCAACTTTTATGGTGGTGGCTGGCCACGTCCGGCACAGCGTGCAGAACGTGGTTATGACGACGAAGCTTTCATTCAGGAGTTTCGCCTTATGTCGAATTCGGCAGATAGTAAGGTCGACTGGCTGGTTGGCGCGTATTACATGGATCAGGACAACAGTGTTTATCAGCTTAGCTATAACCCGGGTATGAACCTGTTCCATCGAGCTTGCGTCGACACCGGTGTTCCCGCTGCTAATCCTGCGTGTGATGGATTCTGGCCAGCGGCGGTTTACCCAGGTAGCCAATTGACGGAAATCGACTTTGAATACATCCGTGATACGAACTACAAGGAAACGGCTCTTTATGGCGAGGTGACTTATCACGTCTCGGATACATTTCGTTTGACCGGCGGTTTGAGAGCGTTTGATAACAAAACTGTCAATGACGTGGTTCTTGGCTTCCCATTAGGAGAGGGCGCGGTCTCGCCCATGGCGCCGCAGTCGAAGGACAGCGATAGCGACGTGTTGGTGAAAGTTAATGCGTCCTGGGACCTGAGTGATTCCGATATGCTCTATGCCACGTATTCGGAGGGCTATCGCCATGGGGGTGCTCAATCGTTGCCAAGTGTGGACGATGGCGACCCGTTCGGAGAACCCAATGCGGAAAGCCTGCGTACCTTTGCATCGGACTCGGTAAGAAACTTCGAAGTTGGTGTTAAAGGTGGCCGGGACAATCTGCGCTATACCGCCTCGCTGTTTCAGGTGGACTGGAGCGACCCCCAACTGAATACGACCTCTGCCTGGTATGGATTCTACGTGGCGGCGAATGGCGACAAGGCGTCGACGCAGGGCATCGAACTCGAGTTAGAGGGGCGCCTGGCTGACAGTTTCCATTATCGCGCCGGCTACACGCACGTCAGCGCCGAATTGGATAAAGATTTTATCAGCCCGCAGACAGGTACGGTTGTGGCACCTAAAGGGTCGACTTTACCGGGGTCACCTGGCGACACGTTAAGCGTCAGCATTGATAACAGCTGGGCAATGAATTCGGATATGGACCTTATCGCCGGACTGAATGCCTACTATCAAAGTGATTCAGAGAATTTCATAAATCAGGCCAGTCCTGTCAATGAGACCTTTGATTCGTTCACGCTGCTTAATGCAACACTGTCGCTGAACACTGATACATGGAGCGCAATGCTGTACGCCAGAAACCTGACAGACGAAGCAGGGGCGTCTGGCGGCTTCTCGGCCACCGACTGGAGCTATGATACCGGTGTGTTCGAGAACTGGTACGGTAACAGCAATCGGCAGTTTATCGTGCAGCCGCGTACTATCGGCGTGAAATTTGGCTATCGGTTCTAGCTGTAAGCGTAGCTAGACCATCATTACTATGAAGCTCAGGAAGCCCGGCACATTGTGCCGGGTTTTTTTGTTCGCTTTGTATCTAGTATGTTAGCCACTATGAATCCAGAGCAATCTGATAAAAGCAGTTTCGAAGCGGCAAAGGCCCTGGAAGGTCGCGTGTGGGACCTGATGGGGCAGAACGACGCCAAACAAGCCATTGCTGAGTGCGAAAAGCTCAATCGACAGTTCCCCGAGTTTGGATCCGGATGGCATACGACGAGCCATCTGATGCTAAGGCTGGGCAACGTTCCAGCGGCACTTGCTGCTATCGAGCGAGCAACATCCATAGACTCCGGGCAAATTGACTGGCAATTGCAAAAAGCAAAATGTCTTGCGCGGCTTGGTCGGGTCGAGGAGGTCGATGCCGCGGTCAAGGAACTGTCGGGCCATGAGATGAGTACGGCTTATCAGTGCTCTGCTCTGGCTTTGCTGCTAACGCAACTTGGTTCACGGGAGGACGCGGTCGACCTTTATCAGAAGGCGATCAAGTTGCAGCCAGACAATGCGAGGCACTACTACAACATCGCTTGCCTGCAGCGTACCTTGGGCGATATCAATTCGGCCGAACGGAATTTTGACAAGACGATCAGCCTGGATCCTGCCGATTACGAGTCCTACAAAGTTCGATCAGATCTACGTCGGCAAACAGCAGAGCGCAATCATATCGATGAACTCGAGCAGTTATTGGGGGCAGAAATCAAGGATGAACGTGGTCGAGTTCAGCTTTGCTATGCGGTGGCAAAAGAGTTGGAAGACCTGGGCGAAGCAAAACGCTCATTCGATCACCTCAAGTCGGGTTCGGATCTCCGACGCAAGTTGATGAAATACGATGTCGAACGAGACCTGGAAACTATCGAGGCCATAAAACGAACATTTGGACACGCGGTCTTTGGTACTTCCGCCGAAGGCAGCGATAACTCCGAAGCGATATTCATCCTGGGAATGCCACGTACCGGGACGACCTTGGTCGAGCGCATTCTGGCGAGTCACTCCGACGTATTCGCAGCGGGTGAGTTGAACAATTTTGCCGCGCAACTGATGACGATGATGCGTGCACAAAATGCCGACAAGACGTTGTCTCGCGATGAGATCGTGGAATGTTCAGCAAAACTCGACTTCAGGAGTCTTGGCGATTCTTACTTGAGTAGTACTCGGCCATTTACTGGCCACACGCCGAAGTTTATCGACAAGATGCCGCTCAACTATCTGTATGTGGGCCTGATACATCTGGCGCTACCCAACGCAAAAATAATAAACCTGAAACGGAACCCTCTGGATACCTGCTACGCAATTTACAAGCAGTTGTTCGTCGATGCCTATCCGTTTTCCTACGACCTTGAAGAACTAGGGCGTTATTTTGTGGCTTATCACCAATTGATGGAGCATTGGAACGCCGTGCTGCCGGGTGTTGTTCATACGGTTGAGTACGAAAAACTCGTGGGCGATATCGAAACCGAGTCCCGTCGGCTACTCGAATTTTGTGATCTCGATTGGCAGCCGCAATGCCTGAAGTTTTACGAAAACAGGGAAGCATCAACGACTGCCAGCACAGTGCAGGTGCGTCAGCCGGTTTATCAAAGCTCGGTCGGCAAATGGCGTGACTATGAAAAACAAATGCAGCCGGTTGTGGAAATCCTGCAGCAGGCCGGTGTACTTCAGGATACAAACGCTCAATAGCTAATAGGCGTATTAATGAGAAATAAGATATTTCCGGTTGCAGCACCTAACGGTGAAATTGCCCGCGTTTTGCTTGCGTTCCTGGCGACGGCAGGCTTGTTCTATGTGAATATCATGCCGGCGCTCGTCGACGGGCTCATTGAGGGGCTGGGATTCAGCAACCGCGAGGCGGGATTCGTGGGATCTGCCAATGTCTATGGTGCGGCGTTGGGTGCGTTCAGTGCTGTATTCGTCGTCAAGCGTATCAACTGGCGAGTTGCTGCTGTCTTTTTGCTGTTCGGTCTAATGGCTTTCGATTTCGCGTCGATGTATGTAACGAATGCCAATACGCTAATCGGTACACGATTTGTTCATGGTTGTGTTGGTGGGTTGCTCGTCGGTATTGGATTTGCGGTTATTTCCAGGACGACGCATGCGGATCGTACATTCGGATATCTGTTGACCATTCAGTTCGGCCTGGGCGGTCTTGGGCTGATATACCTGCCCGGTTTGGTGCCTCAATACGGAACGACAGCGCTATTCCTGTCACTCGTTTCGTTCAGTTTTGTCACCTTATTAATGTTGCCATTCCTCTCTGACTACCCACCGAAGGAAAAGACCAGCGTGGCAAGCTCACGCAATAACCACAAGAAATTGGCGGCGATGGCGTTATTGGCAACGTTCTTATTCCAGGCGGCGAATATGGGTATCTACGCGTTCGCAATAGGCATCGGTAAGCACGCCATGCTGGAAACCAATTTCATTAGCAGTGCACTTGGCATCGCCGCCTGGGTCGCGATTGCGGGTTCGATTTTAGTCATCTTGATGTCGACGAAATTCGGGCGCCTTTTTCCGGTCGGTATAGCCATTGTTCTGACCGCATTTGGTATCTGGTTGCTGCATTTTAGTGATATCAAACCAGGTGGTTGGGAAACATCTGTCTATTGGTGGTCGAATGTACTGGTTGGAATTACCTGGGCGTTCGTCATCTCCTACCTGCTTGGTATGTGTGCCGAATTCGATTCGACCGGGCAGATGGCGGCGCTGGGTGGATTCGCATCCAAGATGGGTCTTGCTTCAGGTCCGGCGGTCGCTGCAATGGTTGTCGGACAGAGCAACTACGGTCTGTTGATTAACATAGCGATCATTGCCCTCATCGGATGCGTGCTGGTCATGATTCTTCCGGCGCGGGCGCTAGATCGCGAATCGAGCGACTAGCACGACAACTAAACAGGCGTATTCATGAAGTACGGTAAGGCGATTCTCGCGTGCTTGGCACTGCTGCTTCAGGCTTGCGACGAAGCTCGATTGCCTGGTGAAAGTTCGAGAATGCTCTCGTATGACTTGCTAATGGGCAGCGCTGCTATCGATGCGCCAGTTGCGCTCTCAGAATTTACTCCTCCATCTGACGCCAGGGCGGCAAGCAATAATTTATCCGGCCGTTTGATCCTTGCGACTGACTCCCAATCGAACGACTTCAGGATGATTGTCGACGAACTGAATTTCGCAGACCTCGACCGGCCCGGTATGCAGGAGTTGCCACCGTTCGATTTCGATTTCGTTCAGGACGGTGACTATCTGGTGCCGATGCAGCAGGGCCCGATCAGTAACGAACACAATTGGTGGGAATTTGTCTTGCTACCTGGAAAAGTCTGGGACGAAGACTCCGATAAGGGCTTTTCCCGGGTTGCATTACCATTTGCACTGAAGGAACGTCGCGAAGATTGTATCCACAATGGCCTGATGAGCTTTCTATTTAATGATGCTGGGGGTATTTCCAATGTTGCCTTTCAGATCAGCAATCAGACTTGCAGATACCTGCAGTTCGAAATGCGCGGGACGCTACATGCAAAGTACGAGCCGCGTGAAGCAGAGGGTGGCGCCGAAGTAGTCGCTGCTGCCGTTGCGAACAGGGCGGGCCGGATGCCACAACGCCAAATCGACTTGCTTCCAGAGTTTTTCCCCGGCGCCGACCCTTCACAGTTCGGCTCGGTCGATGAAATCGAGTCGGGCGATATGTCCGTTTTTGGTTTCATCATAGATGGCATCCATTACGTCGGCGGTTGCGATACTCCGCATGGCAAGTTTCCGTATTGCGATGAACTGGCGCTCCCGTCCTACTCCACGGCCAAGTCACTGGTTGGTGGGCTCGGGCTAATGCTCGCTGAAAAAACATATCCAGGTACAGCTATTGCGCAGATCAAAGACTATGTTCCTGAATGCAGTGGCGATTGGGATGGCGTCACAATCGAGCATGCGCTTGATCTTGTAACGGGCCACTACGATTCGCCTGATCCCCATGCCGATGAAGACGCTGCAATCGTCAGTCGATTTTTCCTTGGAGAAGACCATGCGACGAAGATCGATTTCGCCTGCAATGAATTCCCTCGGAAATCAGATCCGGGCGAACATTGGTCGTACCAGACATGGGCGACTTACCTGGCCGGCACCGCGATCAATAATCGTCTGAAGTCGATCAACGGCAATCAGGCGGATTTTTATGACGACCTTCTGGTTGAGAAACTTTGGAAGCCCCTGGGTCTAAGTCTGTTAGCAAGACAGACACGTCGCACAAATGATGAGGTTGCTCAACCGTTCACCGGGTTTGGGTTAACCTTCGTTCGTGATGACGTCGCCAGGCTCGCGCAGTTTATTGGCGTAGACGATGGTCGGTTGAGGGGAGAGGAAGTTCTTGACCGACGCCTGTTTGACGCAATTAAACAACGCAATCCCGAGGATCCTGGTATGCAGGCGGAACTTGAGGCTATTCGCTACAACAATGGTTTCCGAAGCTTCAATGTTGCCGACGTCATCGGATGCGATAAGCCGATATGGTTAGTAACTATGTCAGGTTTCGGTGGAATCAACATCGTTCTCTTGCCGAATGGCACGGCGTACTATTATTTTAGCGACGGTAACGTTCACCGTTACATGAAAGCTGTTCGCGAATCGCATCGGATTCGACCGATGTGCCCGGAAAATAAGTGAAAGACTGTAATCAATGCGGCAAGTGTTGCACAAACTATGGTGGCGGTGATCTCTCCGCTACGGCCAGGGAAATTGACTGGTGGGAAACCCACAGCCCGGAAATTGCCAGCTACGTCAGCAATGGCAAGATATGGGTGAGCCCCGTCACGGGGAAAACCATGGACAGGTGCCCCTGGCTGCGCAAGCTGCCCAGGCAAAATAAATACATCTGCCGCATCTATTACAACCGTCCGGACGACTGCAAACACTACCCGGTCGATATCGAGCAAATGGTCAAGGATGATTGCGAGATGCTTGAAGCTAATGACCTTCGCAGGCCAAAACAAGCACAGATAACGCTGGACAGGCTTATGTCTGATAGCCGACCTCCTGTGAAGCGCTAAGCGCGTTGCCGAACTGCGAACTCCGTTCCGCGGAAGTGTGAACTGATCGACACGGCCGGATGACTTCGATCGTCTAATCTGCAAACACTATGGGCAGTGTTTTTGGAGTTTAGTCATGAAAGTTACACGATTTACAAAACTGCGCAGGGCGGCGGTACTCGCCGTACTTGCAGGGTCTTTGGTCGGACCGGCGGCGTATGCCGATTCCGGCTTTTATCTCGGTGCGAGCCTTGGCGATGCAGCTGTCGAAGTTGACGATTTTGGCTTCGATGAAAACGATTCAGCAGGTAAGGTCTTTGGCGGATACATTTTTGATATGCCGGTTGTCGATTTCGGCATTGAAGTGGCCTACGTCGATTTCGGCGCACCGTCACAGACCATTCTCGACGAAACGCTTGAGCTGGATGTCAACGGTCTGAGTGCATTTGGTATGGCAGGATTGGATTTCGGTCTTTTTGGCGTCTTCGCGAAGGCGGGACTCGTTTCCTGGGATGCTGAATTTGCGGTCGCTGGTGTGCCGCTGGAGTCTGACAGTGGTAGCGATCCGGCTTATGGTCTCGGCTTTCGCCTGACCTTTAGTTCCATCGAAGTTCGAACCGAATACGAAGTATTCGATGTGTCCGATGCCGACACCGTTGACATGCTGTCGTTAGGAGTGCTCTGGCGCTTCTGAGTTAGAGCAACAACACTATTGGCACTGGAAGCCGCTCTTGCGAAAGTCAGAGCGGCTTTTTTAATGGCATGGGCAGATAATGTGGGCTGAGACAGGCAATCGTCAGGATCAGACGGCCATGACACACGAGAATGAAACAATTGCCGAAGCCCAACGTGAAACCGCTGCATCACATATGGTCACACGTATTCCACGAGCCGGGGCAGACATGCCTGCGAGCGCTGTCATTCAGTCGCTGCAGGGACATGAGTTTGAATGTGCGGACACGGTTTTCGTCACCGATCCCGCAGGCCATTTGGAGGGGATCGTCAGGGTTAATCGTCTCTTCGCAGATTGTGACCGCAAGATTGGCGAGATTATGGAACCCGAGCACGAGGCCGTGCAATATGGCGACGATCAGGAGCAGATTGCCATGCTGGCCATGCGGCTCAATATGATTGCTGTTCCGGTCGTGGATGATCAGGGAAGTTTGATTGGTGCTGTCCCTCCGGAGGCGCTCTTCGACATTCTTCGAGCCGAACACATGGAAGACATGCAGCGTTTTGCGGGAATGGCGCTTCACGAGAAGGGGCCAACAGTCGCATTGAAAGCACCGTTGTTCGACAGGTATCGGCGCCGATTGCCATGGCTCGTGTTTGGCTTGTTCGCGTCGTCCGTTATTACGTTCATCATGGCAGGATTCGAACAGTCACTTTCAGCAAATGTCGCGGTCGCCTTTTTTGTACCGGCTCTTGTTTATATAGCAGGCGCGATTGGAACTCAGGCTGTTTCTGTCGCCGTCCAGGGCTTATCCACCGAGAATATTTCGATCAAAACGCTCCTGCAGGACGAGCTTGCTATTGGCGTTGCAATCGGGGCGTCGCTTGGTTTGATATCGTTTGTCCTGGTCTTCGCGGCTTTTGGCGACAGCTTGTTGGCATTGGCGGTGGGGCTCGCGGTGCTTGGTGGTGGCACGGTCTCGGCATTGGTGGGATTCGGCCTGCCATGGCTCTTCAAGAATTTCGGTTCGGACCCTGCGCTCGGAAGTGGGCCTATTTGTACAATCATTCAGGACGTGTCGAGCTTGCTCATTTACTTCGTGTTAGTTGGTGCATTGCTCATGTAGTGGCTGCGCACGCAGTCATGATTGTCGTCCAGTTCGAGCGTAACGTCGGCCGTCTCAGGCAGACTTGCAATGTTGGCTCTCGTCAATCGCTCATAGTGTTGAATGAAATCCGTGAGTTGCTCGTGGTTCATAATGCCGGCGGCGCCAGGGTCTGAAATCCTGGCCAGCTTCTCCTCTTGTTCGACGCGCCATCGGTAGATGGCATCGAAGTTCGGAGCTTGCAGAAAGACCAGCGCATCGAGGCGTGTAAATAGATCGGCATAGGAGCCCTCAAGTTGCTCGTTGATATACAGCCGCCAGTCGCCGGATGTGTCCTGGTGTTCCTCGAGATCGTTGATGGCCTCCCGCAGTGCTTCCCCGGTTTGTGGCATGCTGCCAACGCACCAGCCTTCCAGAATAATCAGATCGATCGGCCCGCTGACGGTCGGCCAGGAATCTGGGTTGGCACGGTCATCCAGCGATTTGTCGAAGCGCGGCAGCGCCATCGTCTCATTCGGCTCCAGTGCTCTCAGACGTTCCATGCACTCCGTAAGCATCTGTATGTCGTGCGTTCCAGGTACCCCACGCGTTGCCAATAGCGGATGGATCTCTTCCGCCAGCTGGGTGCGCTCCAACTTCGTTAGATAGAAATCGTCGATTGACAATACGGCGACTCGCCAGCCGCAACCTTGCTCAAGTGCGAGCTGCAAATAAGCGGCGAGGGTAGACTTGCCGGTGCCCTGTGCTCCATTGATGCCGAGAAAATATGATCTTTCCGGGTGCCGTTGCTTCGACAGCCATTCGGCAACATGCGAGTAATGATCTTCGATAAGATTGAGAAACGCATCGGGCAATTGATGAGCGGAG
>Ga0316187_10004260_pt1 | contig 12373 bp, 6 predicted proteins | sample CroRivburrow1_MG_FD_204927 | JGI IMG/M metagenome (GOLD analysis project Ga0316187, IMG submission 204927) | Coastal sediment microbial communities from Maine, United States - Cross River worm burrow 1 | ecosystem: Environmental > Aquatic > Marine > Coastal > Sediment | place: USA: Maine...
GCGTGAGCGTTCCGGCGGTTGTTCGCCGGGCTTGAACGCCTCGAGGATGACATTGGCTTCGCCATAGGTGCCGCGCTTGCCGCTCTTGGGATCAATCGGGATCAGCCGAACACCTGAAGGAACACGAAACGGTGTGGCGGACACATCCTTCAGAGCGAGCTTCATGAACTTGGACACGATTGGCGCTGCCAGCGAACCGCCTGTTTCGCCCTTGCCCATCGGCCTTGGCCGGTCATAGCCAACATATACGCCAACCACGAGATCGGGCGTATAGCCAATGAACCAGGCATCGCGCTCATCATTTGTGGTACCGGTCTTGCCCGCAATCGGCTTGCCGATTTCCTGAAGTTTCTTGGCAGTGCCGCGCTGAACCACTCCTTCCAGCATCGACGTGATCTGATAGGCGGTGTACGGGTTCATCACCACCTCCCGGTTTTCGATAAATTCCGGTTCCGGCTGGTTTGTCCACTCTGCGGCATTACACTGAGTACACTCGCGCTTGTCATGGCGCCATACCGTGCGCCCATAGCGGTCCTGTATACGATCCAGCATGGTCGGCTCGATCTTCTTGCCACCGTTTGCCAGTACCGAATAAGCAGATGTCATGCGCAGCAGGGATGTCTCGCCCGAGCCAAGCGATGTAGCGAGCACCGCAGGCAGGTTTTTGTAGATGCCCAGCCGTTCCGTCAGGCCCTTGAATTTTGCGATGCCCATGTCCTGCGCGAGGCGCACCGTCATCACATTACGTGAAAACTCGATGCCGCGACGCAACGTCGATGGTCCGTAAAACTTGTTGGTGTAGTTGGACGGTTTCCAGGTCTCGCCACTGCGCAGCTTTATCTCGACCGGCGCATCCAGGACAACTGATGAGGGCGTGTAGCCATTATCCAGAGCGGCAGCGTACACAAAGGGCTTTATTGAAGACCCCGGCTGGCGCTTTGCCTGTGTCACCCGGTCGAACTGGCTGCGGCTGTAGGAAAACCCGCCTGCCAGTGCCAGCACCCGGCCGGTATGCGGGTCCATCGCGACCATGCCACCATCAATTTCCGGTATCTGAACCAGATGGTAATTATCGTCTGATCCCGCAGCGGTTGCATACACCACATCACCCGGTTTCAGGACGTCAGTTGCTGACTTGATCTTTTCGCCAAGCACCACGCCATTCTTGTCGATGCCCTTGTGCTGGCGCGCCCACTGCATGTGTTGCAACGGGATCACGCCTTGTTTGGCCTCTGCCGGCTTGTCCTTGACCACCGGCGAGGGCCGCAGTCCGATACGCGCCTGGTCGTCGCTCACGTCGAGCACGACCGCCAGTTTCCATGGATAGACATCGCCCAACGGCTTTATCTTGGCCAGCGCAGCAGGCCAGTCTGCATTTACTGCAACAGTTGCGACCGGACCGCGCCAGCCGTGATTTCGATCAAACTGGATAAGCCCGCCTGCCAGAGCCTGACGGGCGAATATCTGCAGTTTGGGGTCAATGGTCGTGCGGACCGACAAACCGCCGGTGCGCAGAACTTCCTTGCCGTAAATCCGCTCCACGGCCTGTCTGGCTTCTTCGGTAAAGTATTCCGCGGCAAACAGTTTGGCGCCAAACGGGCGAAGCGTGACTTCGATGTCCTTGGCCTGCGCCTGTTTCATCTCTGCTTCGGAAATATAACCATTGTCGTACATCCGCTCCAAAACCCAGTTGCGCCGTTCAATCGCCCGTTCGCGATGGCGCACAGGGTGATAGTTCGACGGCCCCTTGGGCAATGCAGCCAGATAGGCGATCTGAGCCAGGTCCAGTTCGATCAATGACTTGCCGAAATAGTTCAATGATGCCGCAGCGACACCATAAGACCCCTGCCCCAAGAATATCTCGTTGAGATAAAGTTCAAGAATCTGATCCTTGCTGAACGAGCTTTCCATGCGCAATGCGATCAGCGCTTCGCGCAGTTTGCGGGTTATGGTGCGTTCATTGGTGAGCAGAAAGTTTTTTGCGACCTGCTGGGTTATTGTCGAGGCCCCGATCAGACGGCGGTTCGAGCCCTGCAGGCGGGCCCGTACATTCACAATGACGGCCCTGGCAAGCGCTTCCGGGTCGACGCCCATATGTCTGTAAAAATTCTTGTCCTCAGCGGATGTGACGGCCTCCACCAGTTTTTTTGGCACCGCATCTATGGGTACGAAGAGCCGGCGCTCCTTGGCGTATTCCGCCAGCAGCGACCCATCGGCGGCATGAATTCGCGTCATAACCGGTGGTTCGTACTTGGCCAGACTCTCATGAGACGGCAAAGTCTTGGAGGTGTCGTAGATGATGTAGCCGATGGCCAGCGCAACAGCGAAACACACCGCCAGCCCAAAACTGAACAGATATTTGATAAATCGCAGCATTCAGATCAGCGTCCCGGGGTTTACAACGAACAATTCCAACACATTTCTTGAGTCTATACGTCTTTTGCGATCACAAAGCCAAATATTGTGGCAATGGGACGGCACTGCAATGGTTTGTGTGAAGATATCCCGATGGACGCCGTTTTTTCATTGTGCCAGTTGCTGACGGGCGGCCACTTCCGGCGAGAAAAACCCTTCTATCGCCGCTGTAACAGCAGTAGCAGCCTTGCGCCGCCACTTTGACGAGACAAGGTTTTCCTCGTCATGACGGTTCGACAGATAGCCCAGTTCCAGCAGGACTGACGGGACGTCCGGCGCGCGCAATACCTTGAACCCGGCCGACCGCATCGGCCGACTGTTCAATGGCGTAACCGGTTTCAGGTTTTTTACCACCCTGCGGGCAAAATAGATTGAATGATTCTTGGTCTCGCGCAACGCCAGATCAAGCAGTATGCCCGCTACTTCGCCGGCATCTTCGCCAAGATCTACACCGCCGATAAAGTCTGCGTTGTTTTCCTTTTCCGCCAGCGCTGCCGCTTCTGCGTCGGACGCCTTTTCAGACAATGTATATACAGTTGCACCCCGTACGCGGCGTTGGCGCAAACTGTCGGCATGAATCGCGATAAACAGATCCGCCTTTTTGGCACGGGCAAACCTGACACGCTTACCCAATGAAATGAACCTGTCATCATTGCGGGTCATGTGAACTTCAAACCGCCCGGTCGCCAGCAGTTTTTTGCGCAGTTCACGCGCAAATGCCAGAACGACCCGCTTTTCCGGCGTACCTTTTCTTGAAACCGTGCCTCCATCAATCCCGCCATGCCCGGGATCCAATACAACGACAGGCCGGACAGGGCTCCCGCCTGCCAGCTCCGGCAAGAGACCGGATGCTGCCCCGGACTGAGAAGGTTTCGGACGGGGCTTGGGGATCAGACTGGCAGCTTTTTCTGTCTGCTCTGCCCTTTCAGCCTCCTCATCGATCCGGGCTACGCCTTCCCGCTTCAGCAATTCTGCCAAGGTGTCGGGTGCCGATTGAACCGAGGAGGCCGCCGTGCTTCTGGTCGGACGTTCCGTTGCCTTGATCCGGGCAAATGTACGCTGGTCTGTCTGGACGATATCAATTATCATGCGTGCGGGCTGACCGTTCTCAGGATTGAGCACGAACGATTTTTCGATCAAGACCGGGCCAGTCGTGTCTATTACAATGCGTGATTTGCCAGGCGCAAGCTGACCAAACCGGTATGCCCTGATCAGGCCCCTGCCGGCGTCACCGGTTTCAGGAGGCATATTGAACCGCACATCGGGCAGATCGACCACCACGCGATAGGGGTTGTCGATCACATAGACCGAGTAGCTCACCGGCCTGTCGAGATCTGCCACAAACCGGGTTCGCGCTTGATCACCGGCGATTCGAGCTTCGCTCACGCTGGCAAACGGCGGAGTTGCCTTGGCGGGATCTGAATACACTGCAATGTGAACAGCGGCAAGAACGGCTGCAACAACAGCGACCGCAGCGCACCACCTGTGCAATGCATTGATTAGATTTAGAGCCCGGCGAGCCACGAGATTGCGCTTCCCCATCACGAGATTCAGTTGCGCAAACTCTAGCAATAGTGTGGTTAACCATTCGTTTAGAGTTCGCCCGCAGCGCGATCCAATTGGTAAAAAACGCCTGGTTTGCGGTGATATTCCGTTCCCGATCGGCAAATGCCACCTCACCGGGCCTTGGGCAGGTCACTCAAAGATGGCGTGGTCATCTGTGTCTGCCCTAACGGAATACTTCAAACACACTATTGCGTAACCCATGAGACGTGATAAAAGCACAAGCAATCCTCAAGCGTGGATTGACGATGCAGCAGAGCCGCATCACACGCTGAAAGGACCTGTAATTTCTTAGCGTTCACAAAGTCCGGGCTGGAGAAAGCCACTTTGTTGAGCTGCGAGTGTCACCGCACAGGGTGACGGGTTCGATGGGCAACTGCCCAGCGCGTAATCCAATCCCTGAAGCGGTTTAGTGAACCGTTCAGCGCCCGATTTTGGCGCGAACACATGTGGAAAACAAAGAATGAGCGTGGCCTACAAAATGACCAGCCGGTTCCTGCCTTGCAGCAGTGACGCCTCGGTTGTGTCGTGCCCTTTCGGCACTAGGCGCGCCCGTCCTGATTACCCCCGTACCAATGACCGCAATCGAATAGGTGCGCCGCCCGGAGAGCCGCCTGTTGGAACCTGTGACCATGTGTACGGCAAGGATTTGCCAATATGGCCAGCAAAATGCTTATCGACGCAGCGCACCCGGAAGAAACCAGGGTTTGCGTTGTCCGCGGCAATCGTATCGAGGAATTCGATTACGAATCCGCATCCCGCCGCCCCTTAAAGGGCAATATCTATCTCGCCAAGGTTACACGGGTTGAACCCTCGCTACAGGCCGCTTTCGTTGAATACGGCGGCAACCGGCATGGTTTTCTGGCGTTCAGCGAAATTCATCCCGACTATTACCAGATCCCCGTTGCCGACCGGCAGGCCCTGCTGGAGGCAGATGCTGAAGATGCACGTCTGGCACGCGAGGAAGAAGACGCCGAACCGGAAAAGACCAAACCACGCCGCCGCCGCTCGCGGTCTGCGCGCTCCAAAGACGACAAGGTCGCCAGTGATCCTGTAGACGATGAAACTGCGGCTGAAGACAGCGGGGCCGGTGAAACCACTGACGGCGACGCAACAGATGTTGAAGCCGCGTCAGGTGAAGCCGATACCGAAACTGTATCGCAAAACGCAGACATGTCCGAACCGGAAACCTCAGAGGCAGACGATACCGACGGCGAGCAAGATGTTTCCCAGGAAGCTTCTTCTGCTGATGAAGACAGCGAAAGTGACAGCGAAGACAGCGATCTAGAAACGGATGCGGATTCGGATGACGACATCGACGTTTCCGCAGCCGATGACGACACATTCGAAGCAGCGCCAAAACCTCGCAAGCGGGCACCGCGCAAGAACTACAAGATCCAGGAAGTCATCAAGCGCCGTCAGGTCCTGCTGATCCAGGTTGTCAAGGAAGAGCGCGGCAACAAGGGCGCCGCGTTGACCACGTACATGTCTCTGGCCGGCCGCTATTGCGTGCTGATGCCGAACACGGCACGTGGTGGCGGCATTTCACGCAAGATCACCGATGCCAGCGACCGCCGTCGCCTGAAAGACGTCATTCGCGAAGTCGAAGTGCCGCAAGGCATGGGTCTGATCGTGCGCACCGCAGGGGCACAACGCACCAAAACCGAAATTCGCCGCGACTATGACTATCTGCTGCGGATGTGGGAATCAGTGCGCGAACTGACGTTAAAGTCGGCTGCCCCCACCCTCGTCTATGAAGAGGGCAACCTGATCAAGCGATCGATTCGCGATCTCTATTCAAAAGACATCGAGGAAGTTGTCGTGGAAGGCGAGGAAGGTTTCCGCGAGGCCAAGGACTTCATGAAGATGCTCATGCCAAGTCATGCGCGCAATGTGAAGCTTTACAAAGACACCCGTCAATTATTCACCCGCCATCAGGTTGAAAGCCAGCTTGACGGACTGTTCACACCAAACGTCACCCTGCCGTCCGGCGGCTATATTGTAATGAACCAGACTGAAGCGCTGGTATCAATTGACATCAACTCCGGCAAGGCAACCCGTGAACACAGTATCGAAGACACGGCGTTGAAAACGAACATGGAGGCCGCTGTGGAAATTTCCCGGCAATTGCGCCTTCGCGACCTGGCCGGCCTCATTGTCATCGACTTCATCGACATGGAGGAAAACCGCAACAATCGTGCGGTTGAGCGCAAGCTCAAAGATGCGCTGAAGAACGATCGCGCGCGTATTCAGGTCGGCCGTATTTCGCACTTCGGGCTTTTGGAAATGTCTCGCCAGCGACTGCGTCAGGGCATGATGGAAAGCTCCACCATGCAGTGTCCGCACTGTGAAGGCACAGGCGTCATTCGCGGCGTTTCAAGTTGCGCACTGTCAGTGTTGCGCGGCATTGAAGAGCATCTTTTGTCACGCAAGCCTGAAAGTCTGGATGTGCGAGTACACCCGGACGTGGCTTTCTACATTTTCAACGAGAAGCGTGACCATCTGCTGTCTCTTGAAGAGAATTACGGGATTTCGATCTACGTCCTGCCGGATGCAGAGCGGGCCCTTGCAGACAGCATTATTGAACGCAAGCCTGACCGCAAAGGCCCGACCGCCCGTCCCGTTGCATCAGAAACCGCTGTCGCCATGGGCGACGGCATGGAAGCCAACGAGGAACCGGCTGCATCTGACGCAGATGACACAGACGCAGACGCAGACGCAGACGCAGACGAGGCTGACAACAAACGCAATGATGAAGTTCAACTGGATGAAAACGGCGAGCCGCGCAAGAAACGCCGCCGCCGCCGGGGACGCCGGGGTGGCCGCAAGCAGCGCGAGGAACGCGACGGCGAGGAAGCAGCCAATGGTGAAGACATTGCTGCTTCTGCGGAAGACCCGCAAGCCGACAGTGACGATACGCCTGACGCGAACGTTGGCGAAACCGACGTAGCAGCGGACGCCATTTCTGATGACGACAAACCGAAAAAACGCCGCCGCCGGTCCCGTGGCGGACGCAACAAGTCAGCAGACGAAGCCACCGGCACTGACACTGACGCTGACGCTGATGAAATTGCCGCAACAACAGACACTCAGGCTACAGAAGCTGCAGCACCTGAGGCAGACCGCGCTGTAGAGGCCGAAGCCGAGACAGAGGAAAAGCCAAAGGCCAGAAAGCGCAGTCCGCGCAAGGCTGCCAAAAAAGCCAGGGCGGAAAGTCCCGAAGCCGCCGCCGAAGATGCTGGTGACGGTGTGGCGAAAGCCGAGGCTGAACCGGCTGACGACGAAACACCTGCCAAAAAACCGCGCAAGCGTGCGGCGAAAAAGGTAAAATCCGCCGCGGCAGAGGCGCCTGTTGAAACAGTTGCCGCAAATGGAAGTTCGGCACCGGTTGAGCAGGCAGAAGCTGAGCAGACCCCGCCCAAATGGACACCTCCTGCACCGACCGTTGACCCTGCTACTGCGCCGAAAAAAGCGGGCTGGTGGGGCAAGCGCTAACATCGCGACATCGCGACCGGGGTGATTTTTGGCTGAACCTGCCAGAAATCATCCCGATCGTTTGCAGTGCGGCTCGCGAAGAACGGCGGATCGCATGAATGCAAATCGCCTTGTTCTGGTCGGCCTGGTTGTTATCGCGGTATTGATGGGGTGGCGGCTTTACGAGCAAAAGCACGCCGACACCGGGCAACTGGCCATACGCCAGAACGGCGATGTGGTAGTTCTCGCCTGGACCGGCGAGGTTGAATTGCCCATGCACACACTACTGGTGCGCGCCTTCGAAGAATGGCGCACCAAGTCAGAACATTTCTTGCTGCAGTTGAATTCACCGGGCGGTTCAGTGCGTGAAGGCGGCGACGTGGTCGAACTGCTGCAGCGTATCAAGCGCACCCACACGCTCGATACCTATGTTGCATCCAGAGAAATCTGCATGTCCATGTGCGTGCCGATTTTCCTGCAGGGCAACAAGCGCATCGCAGCACCCGATGCCCGCTTCATGTTCCACGAGCCTAAACGTTTCTATGATGACGGCAGTGAGGCGAAAGGCTTTTCATTTGAGCGCGAGGCGCTCACACGGCGTTTCTTCACCAGGTATTTCACGAATTCCCCCATGAACGCCAACTGGCGTGTCCAGCTCGAGAAAGACTGGTTGGGCAAGGACATATACAAGTCAGGCAAACAGTTGCTTGAAGAAAACGCCGGAATCGTCACCGATCTTGAGTGACGCCTGGATCAGTATGTTTTTTGATTGAATCAATCAAAAAGCATAAAATTGATCGCTTCCAAAGTGCTAGCGCGAGATGAGGTTAAATTGGAACATTTGAGTTCACTCGGCTAGGCGCGTCGCGCAGCGCGATGTGGTGCATCGGGCAAGCGGCGCAACGACGCCGATGGACCGATTTTCCCCACCCCGATGGCAACCATGCTGTTGACATATGTGATGAAAGGGCCGGGCGATTTTGCCCGCTGGCGTCGTTGTCTTGCGCTTGTGGTGAACAACACCACCGCGCGCAATCCGCCTAGCCAGCGACCAAAATCGCCGCGGTCAAATGATCCAATTTAACCTCATCTTGCGCTAGAGCAATTCCCACAACAGCCGACCCGCCAATGCCCACATGATGACACCGATAATGCTGTCAAGCACCCGCCAACTGGATGGCCGTGCAAACCATGGCGATAACAGCCGGGCGCCATAACCCAGCGAGAAAAACCACGTAAACGACGCAATGCATGCACCGGCCCCATAGGCAATTCTGCTCACACCATCATACCGCGCAGACAGGCCGCCCAGCAGCACAACCGTATCGAGATAGACGTGCGGATTGAGAAATGTGAAAGCGAGCACTGTGGTGATCGCTGCGCGCAGGGTTAGTGGCCCGCCGGCGCCTGCCTGCAACGCGCTCGGGAAAGCAGCCCGCCTGAAGGCAAGTGCTCCATAGGCCAACAAGAACAGCGCACCACCAGCGGTTATGAACTTCAGCAGGAACGGCATCTGTTTGATGAGTGTTCCCAGACCTGCGACGCCAGCCGCGATCAGCAATGCATCTGCCAGGGCACAGATGAAGCACAACACAAACACATGCTCGCGCTTGAGGCCCTGACGCAGAATGAAGGCGTTTTGCGCCCCAATGGCAATAATGAGGGTCCCGCCGAGCAGGAAACCGGCTATGGCTGCAGACGTCACCGAGTTGTCCTATCCCGCTTTTGGAAGCCAGCGCGACAGGCGCTCAACGGCCTTTTCCATATGCTCCATCGAACCGGCGAACGACAACCGCAAGAACCGGCTGCCCCTTTCTGCATCAAAATCAGCGCCTGGAGATGCAGCGACATGGGCCTCCTTGAGCATCGCCTGAGCGAAAGCAAAACTGTCATTGGTCAGGTTTGCGACATCGGCGTAGAGATAGAATGCCCCATCTGCCGGCGACAGGTTGCCGAGCCCCAGTCCAGGCAACTCGCGCAACAGAAAGTCACGGTTTTCCCGATACTGTGCCTTGCGTTGCTCCAGTTCTTCGGTAGCGTCAAACGCCGCCATGGCTGCAAACTGTGATATGGTTGGCGGAGAGATGAACAGGCTCTGAGCCAGGCATTCCACCGGGCGAACCAGGTTGTCCGGGACGATCATCCAGCCGATACGCCATCCGGTCATGCAATAGTATTTCGAAAACGAATTGATGATTATGGCGTCTGAATTGCTGGTCAGCGCGGTTGCCTGGGGCATCTCATAGTTGAGACCGTGATAGATTTCATCGGAAATAAACCAGATGTCCCGGCTCGCACATGTCCGGGAAATGGCTGCCAGATTGTCCGGTGTGACCATTGTGCCGGTTGGATTGGCAGGGCTTGCCAGCAACAGACCCGACAAACCGTTTTCACAGGCGGTCGAAATCTGCGCAGGCGTTGGCGCCCAGCGATGGCGAGCATCAACCTCTATGTCCGCAACCGTGATATCAAGCGCCGTCAGGATGTTGGAATAGGCCGGATAACCCGGCACCGTAAGCCCGACCTTGTCGCCCTGATCGAAGCAGGCAAGGAAACTGAGGACAAATGCCCCAGACGAGCCGGTTGTCACGACCACTCTGCCGGGATCGACGTCCACGCCATAAGCGTCGCGATAGTGCCGTGCTATGCGTTCACGCAACGCCGGCAGCCCCAACGAGTTTGTGTACCCCATATAGGCACCGTTCAGTGCTTCCCGGGCTGCCTCAAGCACTTTTTGCGGCGGTCCGCCGGCGGGTTGGCCGGCCGACATATGCACAACATCGTGGCCGTCGGCGGCAAGCGCATTGGCTTCACGAAACATGTCCATCACGATGAATGGCTGAACAAGAGCGGCTCGTCTGGAAGATGATGGAGACATGGTACCTGGAATCGATCGATTGAAGTCTGGAAGGTGAACTTTGTCCCTACCTACCAGATGCACTGGTTCGTGCAAACCGGTTGACGGCAAAACACCTCACGGCTCTGTGACCGCGCACCTCATCGCATCCCCCATGCTTTTGCCGTAATGTTCGATACAAATCCGTCTGATCCGGACATTCGCTGCTATGTCGTGATGACAGCATCGGGACCGGTTGCACTAAAGGGACATTTCAACAGGCCGATGCAGAACTCTTTGCGTACAATCGGGATCATTCTGCTGTCTGCAGTCATGGTGGCTCAGGCCAGCCTGCCCTCGTTTGCGCAACAGCGCGGCAACAATCCACGACTGATCCGCGACGCGGAAATCGAAGAATTGATGCGGCGCTACCTGAAACCAATCTTCAAGGTTGCCGGAATCCCGCCCGGAGCCGTGAACGTCTACCTGATCGACGACAGCCGTATCAATGCGTTCGTCGCGGGCGGCCAACGCATTTTCATTCACACCGGCCTGATCGAACAGGCCGGCACCCCGAATGAGATCATCGGCGTGCTGGCGCACGAGACTGCCCACGTTGCCGAAGGGCATCTGGCGCGGCTCGGTGTGCAGCTTGACCGTGCCTCGACGCAGGCCATCATCGGAACATTGCTGGGCGCTGCAGCCGCAGTCGGTGCAGCGCGGGCTGGTGCAGGCTCCAGCGGCGGCGCATCCGGCGCACTGGTCCTGGGCGGCGCTGAGTTTGCCAAGCGAAATTTGCTGACCTATGTCCGTGCCCAGGAAGCTTCCGCCGACGAAGGTGCCCTGCGCTACCTGAATGCGTCCGGACAATCGGGCCGCGGCATGCTGGAACTGTTTCAGAAGCTCTACAACCAATCCATTGCCTCCCTGCAGTATGTCGACCCGTACGCCGTGTCCCACCCGCTGCCTCTGCAGCGCATCCGGGTTCTGGAAAACCGCGTCCGGGCATCCGAGCACTACAACAAGAAGGACAAGGACTACCTGGTCTTCCGCCACAAGATGGCGCAGGCAAAACTGGCCGGTTTCACCCGCTCAGCGCAATCTGTCTACTTGTCCTATCCGGCTTCAAACCAGTCCATCCCGGCACAATATGCCCGCGCCATTGCCGCCTACAGGGTGGGTGATCTGCAAACCGCCATACCTGCGATTGACCGACTGATCGCGCAGATACCGAAGAACCCCTATTTCTGGGAACTCAAAGGCCAGGCGCTGCTGGAAAAAGGCTTTCCCGGTGAGGCCGTCGCTCCCTTGCAGCAGGCAGTGAAACTCTATCCGAAAAGCGGATTGATCAGCATTCTGCTGGCACAGGCACTGCTGGCTGCAAACACGAAAGCCTCGGCCCGGACAGCGCTGTCAGTCTTGTCAAAAGCCGAGAGGTTTGAGGGCGAGTCGGGTTCATTACATTTGCTGAAAGCGCGGGCGCACGGCATTTTGGGCGACTATGCACGTGCCGAACTGTCCACTGCGGAAAGCGCCATGTTGCGCGGTGACAAAAAGCTCGCGAAAACCAAGGCCGAAGGGGCCAAGCGCCGGGCAAAATCCGGATCGACAGTCTGGATCAGGGCAAGCGACATCCTCAACGCTCTGAAAAAAAAGAAAAGTTGAGGATGAATTCTCGCAAGGAACCGGTATAAACGGTCATCAAACCAATCCGTTCAGATTTGGACAACACAGGAGTCAAATTTCATGCGCACCAAATTCACAGCCCACCTTGTGGCACTTGCAATAGCTGCCGGCAGTGTGTGGTTGCCTCAGCCGGTGTCTGCGCAGGAAACATTCTCAAAGGCGCAAACCAATGAGATGCATAACATCATTCGGGAGTACCTGCTGGAAAACCCGGCCATTCTCAACGAGATGATCGCCAAGCTGCAGGCTGCCGAACGCGACCAGCAGGACAAACAGGCTCGCGAAGCCATTGCCAGTAATGCGAAACAGCTTTTCCACAACGAAAATGATTTTGTTACCGGAAACCCCAATGGCAACGTCACCATGGTCGAGTTCTTCGATTATAATTGCGGTTACTGC
>Ga0316187_10004261_pt1 | contig 12372 bp, 12 predicted proteins | sample CroRivburrow1_MG_FD_204927 | JGI IMG/M metagenome (GOLD analysis project Ga0316187, IMG submission 204927) | Coastal sediment microbial communities from Maine, United States - Cross River worm burrow 1 | ecosystem: Environmental > Aquatic > Marine > Coastal > Sediment | place: USA: Maine...
ATCCTTTCCAAAGTCATTGAGGATATAGTTCACATCCCACCCCAGTCCGTCGCCGAGAAGCGCTAGGGTGAATATGTCAAACTCACCTGTAATGCTTTCAGCACTCAGAATATCGAAGCTATCCCCCAGTGATGCCTTGAATGGATTTCCATCGCCATCCAGGTCATATAACTCAACCGCAAGTGTACCGGCCAGGTCGGCTGAGCCTGTTATATTCAACAGATCAAATTCACTGCCGGATATCAGTCCACCAATCTCAATGAGCAGTGTGCCATTAACGCCCTGACTGTAATCACCCTCTAAGGTAGTTACGCCTGGTGAGTTGCCTGGTGCCAGAGTGCCACCATCATTTGCAAGATGACCAATAAAGGTATCAACTGCCAGTGTGCCGCCAGTAAAATTAAAGTCTGCATCGATATTATCAGCATCAATAGTACCTGCAGTAAGGGATCCACCTTGGAGATTAAAGGTTCCGCTGGCACCGGATTGGGTCGCCAAAGTTAGCGCACCAACTGTATGCGTGCCTCCGGATTGTGTGAAGGTACCGACTCCCTGGTTACCAATATTCTCATCAGTAGCAGTAATATTTTCACCGCTCACTAGAGTATGGTTACCACTACTGTTTAAGGAAGAGCCGACATTCAGTGTATCGACATCCACGTTACCCGCATTAAGCGTGCCGCCGTCGATGTTAAGCGTGCTTTTTCCAATACTATTGAGGATGCCACCATTTACGGTCAGGGTGCCGCCGGTTAATGTATAGGTTCCATCGCCCACGTAAAGTTTGGGTATGTAACTGTTATAGAATGCACTCACACCCATCTTGAGATCAGTGTTTACAGTGTGAGTGCCGCCACTTTGCACAAAATTACCAGTACCACTGTTGCCAATAAACGCTCTATCTGTCATCAAAGAGCCTGCACTCAAATGATATGAGCCGCTGCTTCCAACACTACTGCCCAGAGAAAGATAGTCACCAATATTTACAGTGCCGGTATTCTGTACAAACGAACCCATACCACTATTACCTATCGTCAATCCTTTGCCTATTGTTAAGCTGCCAGTTCCGGAAAGTGTGTAGTTGCCATTGCTACCGCCGTGCGAACCTAAGTTCAAGTATTGGTCGACAATATGTGTACCACCATTTTGAGTGAAGCTACCTGATCCAAACTCACCGATACTGGCAATCCACGTTTCTAGGCGGCCGGTATTGCTTAATTCATAGATACCGTATGAAGAACTGTTGGAGCCAAGCACGAAGTTATTTGTAGATGAATTCAGCCCGCCACTTTGTGTGAATGAACCGGAACCGCTCCGCCCGATAATCTCAACCACAGCATTCAGCGTGCCCCCCGTTAAATCATAAACCCCGTGTCCAGTAGACGTTTGCCCAAAGTACATGAAAGTAACTGTATGCGTACCGTCACTTTGCGAGAAGACCCCGTTGCTGCTATAGCCCAGATATTCTGTATTTACGCGTAACGAGTCTTGAGCCTGAGAAAGGGTCATCTGGCCAGTACCCGTTGCATCAATGGTCAAACGCCCCAGGTTCAGGTCGAGAGCCAGAACAGGCGATGTAGTTATCAATCCAAGCATCAACGTTGTGAACGAGGCTTGTCTCAGTCGGACGATAGAAGAAATAATTGCATTCATTTAGAAAATCCCTATCTATTATTAGTATGTTATTGCATATCGTGATTAGCTAGAGACCTCTGCCTAAATACAGTAATCCACCGGATCACGAATCGCTTATGATCGCATTTATGTCGACTCCCGCCGATTGCCAACAGTTTTTAAATGACCGCTGTGTATTGTGAGTTCAACTGATCGATGCAACACATGCGTTAAATCCCCCAAGCAGGCATCATTAAAAAGGGGCAGTTAAAAACTGCCCCTTTTTTACATCAATTACTCGCTGCCCGTTCTGCTTCAGGCCATGACTCTGGATCAAAAGACTGCGCCGTTCCCACAGCATTCTCAGCGGCAGCCTGATACCAGTTCAGCTTATCGCGTAGTTCAACTACTTCACCAACGATAATCAGGGTCGGTGGCTTCGGCTTGTATTTCTCAGCAATCTCAGAGAGTGTGGAGAGGGTTCCAGTGTAGACCTTCTGTTCTGGGGTGGTGCCTTTCTGAACCAGCGCTGCTGGTAGATCAGCTGGCATACCATGCTCCTGAAGAGCACGGCAGATATGAGGCAGGCTCATCAGCCCCATGTAAAAGACAACTGTCTGGTTGGGTTGAGCCAACGCCTTCCAGTTGAGATTCAGGCTGTCATCCTTCAGGTGACCGGTTACAAAGACGACTGATTGTGCATAGTCCCTGTGGGTTAGTGGAATGCCGGAGTAGGAAGCGCAGCCTGAGGCTGCGGTCACACCCGGCACCACCTGGAATGGAACACCTTGTGAAGCAAGGGTATCGATCTCTTCTCCGCCACGTCCAAAGATAAAGGGATCACCACCTTTCAGTCGCACAACCCGTTTACCCTGCTTGGCCAGATCGGCCAGCAGTTGGTTGATATCTTCCTGGCACATAACATGATGGTTGTTCTCTTTACCGACGTAAATGCGCTCTGCATCACGCCGCGTCATCTCCAACACGGCCTTTGCGATAAGACGATCATAGACCACCACATCGGCCTGCTGCATCAGGCGCAGAGCACGGAAAGAGAGCAGGTCTGGATCACCTGGGCCACCACCGACCAGATAGACTTCGCCCATGCCATCATTGGTCAAAGAGGTCTCGGTCAACGCCTGCTCCATCAACTGCTCAGCTTCTTCATTGTGACCAGAGAATACACGCTCTGCCACACCGCCCTGCAGAACATCTTCCCAGAAGCGGCGGCGATCAGTTGGATTGGTGAAGCGTTCCTTGACCCGATCACGGAAGCTGCTGGCCAGCTCTGCCAGACGGCCGTAACCGGAAGGGATCAGTGACTCAAGCCGGCCCCGAATCAGACGCGCCAATACGGGTGAGGCACCACTGGTGGAGACTGCGGCAATCACTGGCGAACGATCAATGATGGAGGGCATGATAAAACTGCATAGCTCTGGCTGATCAACCACATTGACGGGAATACCTTGCGCCTGAGCCTCTTCTGAGACCTGACGATTAACATCGGTATTGTCTGTGGCTGCAATCACAAGACGGGCACCTTCCAGGTCTCCCTGGCGGTACTCACGTGCCTCATGTTCAATCTCATTCTTCTCTTTCAGCTCCGACAGACTGGTACCCAGCTCCGGAGAGATCACACGAATGCTTGCACCTGCATTTTGCAAAAGTGCCGCTTTTCGACTGGCAATCTCTCCCCCACCGACGACGATGCAGGGCTTGGTTTTAACATCAAGAAATATTGGTAAGTAATCCATCGGCTGACTTCTATTACGTATCTTAAAAATGGTTTCTATCTTACCTCAGGAAAACTTCAAATACCCGAGGTTAATTTTTTCGCCCACTCCAGGCCAGAGCTGCTTTTGAGGCATCGCCCCACAACCCCTGTTTTGAGGCAATCGCTTCTGCTTCCAGGCTCTCCAGTCGCGCTTTCAACCCGCCCTCAATCGCGCCATAGCGCGTCATTATCGCGTAACCATCCTGCACCATGCGTTCATTCAGTGAGCGCCCTGCAGCATCCTTGGCAACAACCAGAATACGACCATAGCGATCACGTTTGGCAAAATCACCACTGACCTGCAGGGTGTCGCCAGGCTCAACCAGCATCTGCAGATGCTGGGTAGCCGCCACCCCCAATGGCAACAGGGTTGCGCTATCCAGCCCGGTTACCTTGATATCACGCTTGAGTTTGGCATTATCAACATCCTCTGGCGCATCAATACCCTGCAGCTGTAAGCGCTCCGGTTTGCCCTTTAGCGTGACGATGACCGTATCACCATCCTCAATCTTCTCCACCACCAGTGGCAGCGTCTCCGCAGATGCATTTGATGCCGCAAGCAGCAGCGATAGTGCCAAGCAGATACTTATTCTTCTCATCAACCCTCTCCACTCACCCTAATGACTCGTCCCACTGGAACGGGTCAGTTTATTGTGCACATTATATTTACCCGAAGGTTTGCTCATGGGAATCCGCTTCGTCTCTTCCAGAGTTTTGGCATCATAGATGATCAATGCTCCCTCTTTATCCCAGATACTGAGCAGGGCATGTGAGCCATTTTTAGTGAACTCGATATGGGCTGAGGTTTTTCCTGGAGCAGGCTTTAGCGTTTTTACAACTTCCAAGGTGCGTTTGTCGATGACATGCATCAGGTCCTTGTTGGGACCAAAGAAGACATCCACCCAGGCGTAGGGGCTCTTCTCATGGCTACGCATGAAGAAGCCAGGGCCATCGGTTTTGATCTCCTTCACCACTTGCCAGCTCTCCATGTCGATAACAGTCACCAACCCTTTTTTAATATTGGGTGTCGCCATCACCGGACGGCCTTTGTACTCCCAGGTAATCGCTGAGCTAAGATGCGGCATACCCGGCAGCACAACCGCCTTAACCGCCCGCCGCAGATCCAGATCCACCACCTGGCCACCCCCACTGCGAGAGGTGCCTATGATCTGGGTGTAGTCCTGGTTCATGAAAAAATCATCCAGGTAGTCATCGGTCTTGACCCGTCGTACCGCAAACTGCTGCTCTTGATTGCCTTCACCAGCATCAGGGTTGTAGTCATGCATCCAGCCTGAAAAGCCCATCGGTGGTTGATCTGCATAGCTGATCTCCCACACCTCTTTGATATCCTTCATGGCTGCAAAGAAGCTCTCGCGCGGAGCAGCCGTATAGACGGCACTCACCCTGGAGGTTTGCTTCTTGAACTCATCCATTGCCGTAATAACCTTGAGTGGCTTGAGATCTTTGGCATCCAATATCGTTAGCGTATGCGGCAGATAGTTGGCCACAATGACGTAGCGCCCATCCGCAGAGACAGCTAGGTTGCGAGTATTGATTCCAGCACGCACCTCAGCCACATATTTCAGGTTGTAGATATCAAACTTGCTGATCCATCCATCGCGTGAAGCGAAGTAGACATAGCGTCCATTCGGGCCATACTTTGGGCCGCCATGCAGGGCAAAACGGGTAGGAAAGCGCTTGATAGGCTCGAAGGTGTCGCCGTTCAACAGTGTGGCATGGTGATCACCCAGCTCCACCACCACGAATAGATTATCCATTGTGGCTTTAAAGACAGGCTTGTCTGAGAGGGTTTCAGGTTTGTTGGGTACCAAGTGGCTGGCGCGGATCTGCTTCATGCCCCACTCAGGAATGGTCTCCAGCGGCGTGTAGACCAGATCAACCAGCGCCTGGATCTCATCCGCCTTCAGCTTGTCGCCAAAAGCGGGCATCTGAGTCGCGGCTCGGCCTTTAGTGATAACTTTAACGGCTGATTTTTTACGCAGGCGTTTTAGGTTTTGCGGCAGTAGCGCTGGCCCCATCTTTCCCAATCGGTCTGGGTTGTGGCACTCAGCACAGTGGGTTTTGTACAGCGCCTGGGCATCAATGGCTGCACTGCCAAATGCGGTGCTACTGCACAACAAAGCCAGCAGCAAAGCCCAGGCATGCTTATTCGCACTCATCTGTCGCATTTTATTGATTGCCCACTGGATTGTTATCCATATCCCGCGACTCATCTCCAACACCAATCTCGGCATCGGTAAGGTAACAGGCTGGATCTTCAGACCAGGGATCACCCGTAAGCTGCATGGCCCGCACCCGGGTGTTGCCGCCACAGATACCAAAATATTTGCACTGGCCACAGCGACCTGAAATAACCCTTGGGCTTGCCTTCAGCCCCGCCATAATGGGATCGGAAGTGTCCTGCCAGATCTCTGAAAAGGGACGCTTTTTTACATTGCCGAGATCATAATTCCACCACATAGTGTCGGGATGCACATGACCCAGGTTATCGATGTTAGCCACATTGACCCCAGAGCTGTTGCCGCCCCACTGATTCAGTTTGGCCTCCATATGCTCTGCCTGCTCTGGGTAGTTCTTCTTCACCCAGTGCAGCATGTAGACGCCGTCTGCATCGTTATTGCCGGTGACAAATTCACTCTCTCTGCCTGCGCGCACATCAGCCAGGGCACGTTCAAACAACAGCTCCATCGCCCAGCGAGTGGTCTGTAGGAAGACATCGGTCTCGCGGTTTTTGTTACCACGCCCGGCATAGTTGAGATGGGAGAAGTAGAACTTGTCGATACCCTCATCATCCATCAGCTGCAGCAGTTGCGGCAGCTCTTCGGCATTATCCTGGGTCATGGTGAAGCGCAGCCCCACCTTCATGCCTCGGTCACGGCACATCCGCAGGCCATTTAGCGCCGCATCAAAGCCGCCCTTCATGCGACGAAACTCATCGTGCGTCTCTTTGATGCCATCAATACTGATGCCGACATAGTCGTAGCCAATCTCGCTGATGGCATCGATATTCTCATCACTGATCAGGGTGCCGTTGGTGGAGAGGGCAGTAAAAAAGCCCATATCCTTCGCCCGGCGGGAGATCTTGAAGATATCCGGGTGCATCAGCGGCTCACCACCGGAGAGGATCAGCACCGGTACGCGGAACTGTTTGAGGTCATCCATCACGGTATAGATCTGGTCGGTGCTCAATTCACCAGGGAAATCCGTATCCGCAGAGATGGAGTAGCAGTGCTTGCATGTCAGGTTGCAGCGCCGAATCAGGTTCCAGATCACCACGGGCCCCGGAGGGTTGCGTTTTGGCCCCAAAGGTTTTGGGTTTACCAACTCATTCATGTATTGCGAAATACGAAACATCTTTTACTCTCTAGTGATAGGTTCCTAAGAACCAGGAACCAATCTTAATCCAGTCTTTTTAAGTATGCGGGTGCTGAAGAGCACTTCGTGCGCCCGATTGTCTGCACCCAACAGCTCTGCGATAGCATCAATCTTGTGCTTTAGCTCATCCCGATTGGCACCGTGCACCATGGCGAAGAGATTGTAACGCCATTCGGGCAGGAAGCGGGGGCGATGATAGGCGTGGCTGACAAAATCGAGCGAGCCGATTTTCTCACCGTATTCCACCACCTTCTCATCCGGCACATCCCAGACGGTCATGCCATTGCCACGAAAGCCCAGGGTGTAGTGATTTGGCACCGCGCCGATGCGACGGATGATGCCACTCTCCAGCATACGCTGCATGCGCTGCATCACATCCTCAGCGGTTGTGCCCAGCTCTTCAGCAACATGCTGGTAGGGCTCTACAACCAGTGGCAGACCGGCTTGGGTGGCAACCACAATGCGCCGATCCAGTTCATCAAGTTTGAGAGTATCGTCACTCATGCCATCAGACCTCAAACTTCAGGCCAACAAAAAACTCCTGCTTCTTCGGCATGTTGTAGACTCTGTAACTCGTCACCTTCTCAATCTCCTGGCAGGTCTCTTCGATCCGCTCCGGGGTCTCGGTGCCCAGCACAAACCACATGCTGAACTCATGATCCCGCGCGTAGTTGTGAGCCACTTCAGGAAAGGCATTGACCTGCTCCGTGACCCGCTCAAAATCCGCCTCTGGCACACGCATGGCACAGAGACTCAGGCCACCACCCAGCCGCTCGGCATGGTACATGGGGCCGAAGCGGGAGAGCTGTTTTTTCTCCAGCATCTGCTGCAGACGCTGTAGCAGGTCTGCCTCGTCGATACCCAGTTGCTCCGCCACCACCGCATAGGGATGCTCGCAGATGGGGAAGCCACCCTGCAGGTTATTGATAATACTGCGATCTATATCATCCATAGCGATAGGTGCAAGGCTCAAGGCCCAAGGTGCAACGGGTATACAACATCTTATTCACACTGATTTCTCTTGGATTGAATTAAACCATGTAACATTTTTGAAATCTCAAGCACTTCATCCAACCACTGCTTACCAACATTTCGATGAATGTACTGTATCTCCATCCCAATATAGATCTGAGTTCTTAACTCACCTGCTGACCCTTTTGCGTATGAAAGAAAATTAATCATCTCTTTCACCGACTCCCTCTCATAGCCTTCTGCAATATTTGAAGGCACCGAAAGTGCAGAACGCGTTATCTGGTCCTTGAATCCAAAATCTCTTAGCTCACTCAAGCCTTTATACACATCTGCACAAAGCCGGGCTGAACGCTTCCAAACCTCCAGATTCTCAAATTGCATTGCTTTCCCTTGCGCCTTATTCCTTGAGCCTTGCTACTGATATCTAGCACCACGCTGTTTAAAACGCTGACCACTGAATAAAATCTCATGCGGGATATCACCCAATCCCAGCTCATCAACTAGCCGCTCCACCTGGGCAGTCACTATCTCCTGACCACAACCATGGATCATGCTGAAGAGATTGTAGGGCCACTCAGGCAGTCGCCGGGGACGCTGATAGCAGAGGGTAACACAGGGCTGGTCGCCTAGCGCTTCACCCACCTCATCCAGGCGCTGTTCGGGCACATCCCACACCACCATGGCATTGGCGGTATAACCCAGCTCATGGTGACGCACCACCACGCCAAAGCGTTTGATCACGCCACTCTGTTGCATCTCATTGATGCGGGAGATCACCTGCTCTTCGGACATATCGATACGTTCGCCCACCGCTGCATAGGGGTGACTCACCAGCGGTAGCCCTCCCTGAATGGCGGCGATCAGCTGGTAATCCTGCTCGGTCAACACCATAGCGGAAACCCAAGGTCAATATGGAAATGTTTCATCAGTGGCAGGTAGAGCACAGGCTGACCGCAGCGCGCCTCAATCTCTGCCAGCACCTCATCAACCCGCAGCTGATTGGGCGCAGTCACAACAAACCAGAGATTCAAACGGTGTAGACGTTCGTAGTTGTGGTTAACCTCATCAAAGGCACTGATGAAGGTTGCGACAGACTCCAACTCCTCTGGTGGCACTGCCACTGCCGCCAAAGTGCTGGCGCCAGCCCGCTTGGGCTTGAATACCGGCCCTACCCGACTGATAACCCCCTGCTGCTGCAGGTCATCGAGGATGCGCAGCACCTCTTCCTCTGTTGTTCCCAGATGCTGCGCCATATCGGCGAAGGGGGTCGGTGAGAGTGGCAACCCCTGCTGATACTCATTGAGCAGACGTTTCTCCAGATCCGTAAGGGTCTCTGGATTTACTGCCACCAGCTCGGGCTGCAAGCTCTCAGCCAACATCACAGGCCTGTTTGGTGGGCGCGCGAGGTAAAAAAGATTCCGCTGGGTTTATCCACCGGCAGGCTGCCAATCTGTTTCAATGTGGTCGTATCAAAGATCTTGACCTGATCCTGATCACGGATGGAGATCCACACCTCTTCACCACGAGGGGAAAACTCCATATGCAGCGCACCTTTACCTGGCTTCAGGGTTTTAATGATCTTCAGCGTTTCAGTGTCAATCACCTGAATGGTGTCATTATTGGGGAAGGCAAAATTAACCCAGATCTGGCGGCCATCTGGCCGAGCCATAGCAAATACTGGCTGTCCATGGACAGGAATGTGTCCGGCAGGCTGCCAATTATTACGGTTCACCACCAGCACCTCGTGGTGTCCGATGGCAGGCAGGAAGGCCTGATCACCCGCAACGGCCCACCCTTCCAGATGTGGCATTTTGTAGACCGGCAACTGTTGCTTGCCTTTGCCATAGTTGCCCAGGATGCGGGTCGGCCCTTTTTCAACATGCCAGAGATCCAGCAGGGTTAATCCATCTTCCCCAAACAGACCCGCAATATAGTAGCGGCCATCTGGCGTAATGAGGCCATCATAAGGCTGAAGACCTGCCTCTTTAAACCGAGTCACTTTAGGCGCCTTTGGGGTGCTCAGATCAGCAACCCAGACCTCATGCGTATCATAGAGACCAAAGACAAAACGCTGCCCTGGCGCATCGACCAATCCTACCGTCTTGGAGCCTTTGCCTTTAGGCGTTTGGGTTGCAGGGATATCCGCCACCAGATCAAGCGTCACCGCAGAGAATACCTTGACCCCACCCGGCTCGTAGTTGGAGACTGCAATCAGACGCCCGTCCTGCGAGATGGCGCCACCAATGCTATTACCACCCTGCACCACCCGCTTGGCCAGTGTGCCACAGAGTATATCGACCTTTGAGAGGCCACCATCGCGCCCGAAGACATAGGCATAGCGCGCATCACGGGAGTAGACGGCTGAGGCATGGGACAGATCACCCAACCCTTCAACCCGAAACAGCTCTTTACGGTTGGTGGTATCTACCACCTTCACACTACCTGCGGCTCGCTCAATAATGACAGCAAGATCACCTGTCCCGCGGGTTAAGCAGTCGGCTGCCTGCCCAACAGATGAGATCAGGAGGAGCGCTATAAAAAACAATCTCATGGCTTAATACCTTTTTTCAGCAACCCTGCCAACCACAGGGCCTCTTGCTCAGTCAGAAAGGGTTTCCATGGCGGCATGGGCGTGCCGGGGCGGCCATGAAGGATGGTGGCGGCAAGATACTCAACCGTGAATGGCTCAAGCCGTTCCGGGGCCAGCGAAGAGCCAAGACCACCTTGCAGCGTCATGCCATGGCATGACCCACAATCATGCTTTAGCAGGTGCAATATCTCCTGTTGCCGCTCAGGGGCTATATCAGCAGCACCTGTTTGGCTAGCTAGCGTCAGCGCCAAGCCCGCTAAAATAATCTTGCAATTGAACACTTGGTACCTGCTTGAAAAAAATGGATAACCACGGGGGGGAATAATCATGGCACGCAGAGCAGCTTAGCTCAATTACGAAGCACAAGAAAAACCAACCTAGCGACCCTGCAAAAACTGCGTATAAACCTATCAATCAACACCATCCTGAACATTGATTTTAATCAAAATCCAGGATGGCGGTTATGGCTCAGAGGCTATTTAACGTGGATTACGCCCGTCATCTCCTCATGTGGACCACACCGGTAGCGGAATGTTCCAGGCTTAACAAAGGTACGCTCATAGGTCTCATCAGGGAAAAACTCCACAGGTTCCTCTTCACCTGACTCCTCAAACCAGACACTGTGGAACTGGCGTATCTCATTGTTCACCCAGCGCACGGTCTCACCCGCCTGAATGGTGATCTCCTGCGGAGTAAATTTATATTTTTTGATCCCCACCTCATGCACTTTATCGCCTCCGGCATGCACCAACAGCGGCACCAATAAAAAACCAGCAATCAATAGAAAAGTACGCAGTGCGCCCCAAGTATGAAATTTTCTATCCACAACTAACCTCCTATTCTCTGACAGAATCCCTAGATAATCATCAGGAGACATGGTTAATACGGTTATAGACATTAAATTTGCCCGTTGGTGTCCGCAATCCTTTGATACGCGCCTTTTCTCTCAGAGTCTTGGCATCATAGATGACAACATAGCCGCTATCGTTGCTATAGTCTTTGCGGTTCCAGGCAGAGACCCAAACCTCTGTCCCATCTTTGTTAAACTCAATATGCACTGCAGCAAAACCTGCATTTTTGGTGACGCGGATGGTCTTGATAATACGCCCTGTCTTTTTGCTGATAACCTGCACACTCTGCCTAACCTCTTGTTTCGGGTGCATCAGCTGATCAGCCCAGACAAAATCACTCTTTGGGTGGGTGCGGATAAATGAACCTGCGCCATCAACCTTAATTTCACGGCAGATTTTCCAGGCTTTATCCGGATGTCCAGCAGGATCATTGCCCCAGGTGGTCACCTTAGCTTCAGCCAAGTGCACTGTGGCGCCAACAGGGCCGCAATCCGGGTCAACCCAATTGGCACCAGGACCAGGATGAGGCTTTTTAGCCACATCGATCATAGCTGCCAGCTTCCGGGTCTGAGTATCAATAATCACCATCTTATTGGAAGCATTCGCTGCAACCTGGAAATAACGACCGGTAGGGTCAAAAAAACCATCGTGCAGGTAGCGGGCAGTATTGATCTTATCAACCCGCAGACTATCCAGGTCTCGATAATCCACCTGCCAAACCTGGCCCAACTCCTTGGCTGAAACCAGGAAGTTCGGCATATTTGGAGTAGTGTCTACTGAAGCCACACGAGATTCATCGATAAAGTAACCGTCAATATTTACACCGCGGGTGGAGACCACTTTGAGTGGATCCATCGTTTCGGCATCAACAATGACGAAATGCGGTGGCCAGTACCCCCCCGCAATCAGGTATTTGCCATCACCAGAGACAGAAATATCGCGCGCATCATAGGCAATCTGGGTCTCAGCAACCAGCATCCGCTCAGGTGTTTGCCAAAGATCAATCTTCTTCACCCGACCATCACGGCCAATGGTGTACCAAAAACGGCCCGGATTCGCCACGCTCTCTGTCGCATGGTTCTCGGCAGATTTAGCCACATGCACTGCATAGCCCGTGTTGATATGGGCGACAATCTCATGCTTATCACCATCAACAATGGCCACTTTTCCCGCAT
>Ga0316187_10004264_pt1 | contig 12369 bp, 11 predicted proteins | sample CroRivburrow1_MG_FD_204927 | JGI IMG/M metagenome (GOLD analysis project Ga0316187, IMG submission 204927) | Coastal sediment microbial communities from Maine, United States - Cross River worm burrow 1 | ecosystem: Environmental > Aquatic > Marine > Coastal > Sediment | place: USA: Maine...
CCTTTCACACTGATTGTTTTTCTCAACGCGTTTGTGGATCTCGGTCACAAGATTATTATTCAGAATACGGTGTTCAAGGTTTACGATGGTGAGGTACAGGTCATTCTTACAGCAGTGGTAAACGGCCTCATCCTGTTACCCTTTGTTTTACTCTTCACTCCCTCCGGATTTTTGTCCGACAAATATCGCAAACCATGGATCATGCGCATCAGCGCCATGGCAGCAGTGGTTTTAACGCTTATTATTACTTATTGTTATTATCAAGGTTGGTTTATCGCTGCCTTTGCAATGACCTTTTTGTTAGCAGTACAAAGCGCTTTTTATTCACCGGCCAAATATGGCTATATAAAAGAACTGGTGGGCCAGGAAAAATTGGTGCCCATGAATGCGGTGGTACAGTCGGTCACTATGGTGGCCATCCTTTTAGGGGTTTTCTTCTTTTCGATTTTATTTGAAAGTAATTTGGCCAGCCAAAGTTATCACAGCGAAGCCGATATCCTAAAACTTGTAGCGCCCTTAGGCTGGGGACTGGTGATATTATCCATTGTAGAAACCGTACTGGCCTTTCGTATACCCCTCAGCTCGACCGAACAATCTGCCAATAATGAAAAAACCTTCCGTGCCAGTGAGTACGTTCAAGGCAATTATCTAAAGACAAATGTGCAAACCCTATGGAAAGATCAAAATATCTGGTTATCAATTGTGGGTCTTTCTGTGTTTTGGGGTATATCACAGGTGATGCTAGCCTCCTTCCCCGCCTTGGCGAAAGACGTATTATCCGAATCCAATACCATTGTTATTCAAGGTCTTTTGGCCTGCTCAGGAGTGGGCTTGGTAATGGGTTCATTACTGGCAGGTAAAATTTCCAAACACTATATCGAAACCGGTCTGGTGGCAGTGGGCGCCGTGGGCGTAGTGATTACTTTGTTTTTGATTACGCAATTAGGTTCTACGCTGACATTGGGGCTGGATATTTTGGCAATGGGTTTTTTTGGTGGCCTATTTATTGTTCCACTCAATGCAATGATTCAGTTTCAGGCACCTACAGACCAGCGGGGTACTGTACTTGCCGGTAATAACTGGGTTCAGAATATTATTATGCTGAGTTTCCTAGGGTTGACTGTAGCATTTGCCCTAGGGGGTTTAGACAGCATCGGGCTGTTTTATGGGATCACGGCAATTGCATTGCTAGGTGCTCTTTATACCTTGTATCGTTTACCCCAATCCCTTGTGCGTTTAATGATAAGTGGCATCTTTGCCAGTCGCTACCACATCAGTGTGCAGGGCTTTGACAATCTACCGGCACGAGGCGGTGTTTTAATGTTGGGTAATCACATTAGTTTTCTGGATTGGGCCATGATACAGATAGCGTGTCCGCGCCAGGTGCGTTTTGTTATGCACAAACGCTATTACCAACGTTGGTATTTGCAATGGTTCCTAGATTTTTTCGGTGTGATTCCCATCGCCGGTGGCCAAAGCGCCGAAGCATTGAAAAAGGTCAATGAAATGCTAAAGGCTGGTGAAGTGGTCTGTTTGTTTCCAGAAGGAGCCATTAGTCGTAACGGACAACTCGGTGAATTCAAACGTGGATTTGAAAAGGTGGTGGAAAATGTCGACGCAGTAATCTTACCCTTTTTCCTCCGTGGATTGTGGGGTAGTCGCTTTTCCCGCTCCAATACTCACATGCGTACCTTGCGCGCCGGTGGTTTACGACGTGATGTTATAGTGTCTTTTGGACCTCCAATGGATATTAATAGTAAGGCGCCGGAAGTAAAAAGCAAGGTATTTGATCTATCCATTAATGCATGGCAAGGCTATACCCAAGGTTTGGATTCGGTGCCCATGAGCTGGATGGAAACGGTAAAACGACAAGGTAATAAATTGTGTATGACCGAGGCCCAAGGTGGTGTGCCCTTGTCAGGATACAAGGCCTTAACGGCGTCCATTGCCTTTTCCCAACTCATCAAATCACGCAGCCAGGAAAAAAACGTAGGAATATTGCTGCCAACCAGTAGTGCCGGCATGCTAACCAATATGGCCGTCATGTTATTGGGTAAAATCGTTGTTAACTTAAACTACACTGCCAGTGTTGAGTCGTTGCTGGCCGCTGTTGAGAAAGCCGATGTTCGCAGCATTTATACTTCAACCCGCTTTGTGAAAAAATTGCAACAACGTGGAATTGATCTAAGTGACTTGTTTGCCAAGGTAAATGTCTTTTATCTTGAAGAATTAAAGGAAGAAATCAGCAGTACCAAAAAACTGTTTTTATTCGCACTGACAAAACTGTTACCTGCCACATGGCTTTATAGCTTGTTCGGCAAACGAGTGGACATAAGTAGTCCCGTTGCGATTCTGTTTTCCAGTGGCAGCGAAGGGTCGCCAAAGGGAGTGGTATTGAGCCACGAAAATCTCATGGGTAATATTAAGCAGGTTTCCGATATGCTCGATGTGGAAGTAAATGACGTAATGATGGGCAGTCTGCCACAGTTCCATGCCTTTGGTCTTACCGTCACAGGCTTATTACCACTTATTGAAGGCATCCCGGTAATTTTTCATCCAGACCCAACGGATGTATTGAATATAGCCAAGGCTATAACCGAGCACAAAGTGACGGTTATGTGTGGTACGTCGACTTTTCTACGCTTGTATGTGCGCAATCGTCGGGTATTACCCCTCATGTTGCAATCACTCCGATTAGTAGTTGCCGGTGCCGAACGCCTGAATAAGGATGTGCGTAACAGCTTCGAACAAAAATTTAACAAACCCATTTATGAAGGTTACGGCACAACTGAAACCACGCCGGTAGCAGGAGTGAATGTGCCGGATCGTCTGGATGCAACAACTTGGCGCGTGCAAACCGGCAACAAACTAGGCACGGTGGGTCTTCCCCTGCCAGGAAGCAGTTTCAGAATTGTTGACCCCGAAACACTGGAAACTCTCCCGGTAAACCAAGATGGTCTAATACTCATTGGTGGTACGCAAGTCATGTTAGGTTATTTGAACGACAATGAAAAAACCAAGGATGTTATTATCCAACTGGACGGCCAGCGGTGGTATAAATCGGGCGATAAAGGCCATCTCGATGAAGATGGGTTTCTTAGCATCGTGGATAGATATTCCCGCTTTGCCAAGATTGGCGGTGAAATGATCAGCCTGGGAGCTATTGAAGAGAGCGTATCAAAGATGCTACCAGAGGAAGTGGAGGTGTTAGCTACCGCCGTTCCGGATAACAAAAAGGGTGAAAAAGTAGTATTGCTCTTTAATGGAGACATTGATGAGAAGGAACTCAAAATCAGAATAAAAACCAGTGAACTGAATTCATTAATGATTCCTTCAGAATATCTTAGCGTGGAAAGTATTCCCAAACTTGGTACGGGAAAAAGTGATTTTAAGACGGCAAAGGAGATAGCCTTAGCAGTATAAAAAATAGGATTAACTTAGATATCATGTTTTGTCGAATTGTGCTAATGTGTGCATAGTCAGTGTAACGGAGCGATCAATTCGTTTGCTCATCTGTTTGCATAGCCATATTCAGCTAGCTTGCTGATCACAACAAAACACTCCGCATTTCATCACGTTAAGTCTATTAGTAAACTGGTACTAGTATTCCAATCAAATTGCCTTGGTGGCAAGCTTGAATTTATACGCCAGACGTTTTGATTTTCATCGAATACTATTGAGTAAAACCGGAAATCCCAAATGCATATTGAAATAATTACGACACATAATGAGGCGCTAAAAGAGAGCGGATTCGGATCGTTAAAGGCATGTACTAATGTTTTAAATGCAATTCAGAGAATGGGTTTAAGTGTCAAGCTGAATGTGTGCACCACGAAACAGTGTTTAAATGATGTTGTCAAAAGAAAACCCGATTTGGTCATGCTGGCAGTTAAGTACATTCCCGTTACAAATGGAGATGATCTTTGGTTACCTGAGTATTTTTCCATGAATGGAATTAATTTCACGGGTTCATCGAGAGAAGTTCTGAAATTTGATTCCAATAAAGTTCTTGCCAAAACGCACTTAAAAAACAAAGGCATTAAAACGGCCGATTATTTTATTGCGATCCCCGGGCAATATAAAAATGAAAGCGAATTACCCATCAGTTTTCCACTATTTTTAAAACCTTTGGATGCCGCCAATGGAAATGGAATTGACGACTTATCTTTTGTTACCAGCTTTACGGGCTACGTAAATAAAGTTGAGTCCTTATACCGAACATTTAATCAACCAATTTTGGTAGAGGAATATCTGGATGGACGTGAATTTACGGTTGCGATCATTAATACCGGCAATGAAAAATTAATTGTATCTGCTGTTGAGGTCATACCGCCAACATCAACTCATGGGCTTAGAATTTTAGGTGCTCAAACAAAAATTGATGATTCAGAGCAACTCATAGAAATTGTTGATAAAGAAGTAAGCCGTAGAGTAACTACACTGGCTATTGACGCTTTTAGTTCGCTAGGTGTCAGGGACTTTGGTCGCATCGATATCATAAGCAATAGTCTCGGGGACTATTTTTTCATGGAGGCAAATCTGGTACCGGGTATGACCTATGGTTCCAGTTATTTTCCTCAAGCTTGTGATATCGCAAATGAATTCGATTACGATAAAGTAATTGAACTACTACTGGCAGGAGGTCTTGCCAGGGTTTCCTCAACCGTACCACCTCAAACACACCCTGAGACAGATGACACGCTCCTTGCTGCCCTATAGCAAATAAACCGAATAGCTTAGAAAACCACGCAAAGTTGAAAATGGTGGTTTACATCAGGGTTATCAACTGTCGAATTTGACGATATTCGTTATCCAACGTAGAGTTAAGTTACCATCACTTGTTAGAATTTAGAAATCGAACGTATCAAGCATATCGAGGAGTTCCACCAGCATGTCTCATGAACTATTGGTAGAAGTTACGCGCAATGGTACCGTCGAGAGTAGTCATGTTGGTGCGGCCGTTGTGTGTGATTTCAAAGGCAAGGTTTTGGATAGCTGGGGTGACATAGAAAACCTGGTATTTCCACGCTCTGCTTTAAAACCGATCCTGGCCATTCAATTGATTGAGAGTGGTGCCAGCGACCGTTATTGTCTCAACGATGCGGAAATATCGCTTGCGTGTTCATCCCACCAAGGCGAACCAATGCATCAAAATCTGGTGGAATCATGGCTAAAGCGAATTGGTTTAACTGAGGATGCTTTAGCCTGTGGTGCAGTGCTACCCGAAGATACAGAGAGTGCCCATCAACTGCTGGCTTCTGGGCAACAAGGTTGTCGAATTCATCACAATTGCTCAGGCAAGCATACCGGATTTTTAACTACGGCACTGCATTTGGGCTTGTCACTGGAAAACTACCACCTGATCGAACATCCGTTACAACAATTATCGCTAGATATACTGTCCAATCTGGCCAGTATTGATATTAAACAGTATCCAATGGGGATCGATGGTTGTGGACTACCGGCACCGACAATGCCTTTGCTGCAGCTTGGGCGGGCCATGGCCCGTTTTGCTAATCCTGAAGATTTAGCAGATTATCGCGCACAGGCGATTTATCGTCTTCATAAAGCCATTACCAACGAGCCATTATACATAGCCGGACATGGATCTGTGGTCAGCGAATTGAACGAAGTCACTAAAGGTAGCGTGCTGGCAAAAACCGGTGCCGAGGGTGTTGTCACAGCGGCCTTGCCCAAGCAAGGGCTGGGGATTGCAGTTAAAATAGCGGATGGCGGCGAACGCGCGCGCTCGGTCGCATTGTTGGCAATTCTTATTCATTTAGGCGTACTCTCAATTGAAGAACGACAGAAACTTCAAGCGCATATTACTCCACAGATTATAAACTCAAGAGGCCTTCCCGTGGGAGAAATTCGGCCTGCAAGGTCATGGTTGTCAACGCCCGATGTCAAAAACTGACAGTATCAGTCAATTTAATTTGCTTTATAGCGTTAATAAGAGGACACTCAATAAGAACCTCGGCTAAAATTTCACCAGCCTATTCTGCACACAACATTAACTGAACGGTAAATGTTGCTGGTCATGCAGCTTTTCTACAACATTCAGTTATCAATAACGCAAGCCTTCTAAAAAGGAAGATACTCTAATGTCATCGCACTACGGCAACAATAAAGAAAACAAGGGCATGCACCCGACTGTCCGTCCCATTCAGTCTTCCGGAGACAGGCAATGAAATTAAGTTTTCCCAACCCAAGTCGAAGTTTTGACGAAACTAAAAGCCGCGTTTGTTTTTGGGGCTACGACAGTACTATCGAGGTATCTTTTTTTATGGAAAGAGATGCACTCAAACGACTTTGTCCAGACGTGAGCAACGTTGAGGAAGGGATTCTACAAGCCTTTGATTCTAAGAGGCAAAATATTTACGACGTAGCAGATAAAGTTTACAGAAAAAGCGACAAAGGCGCCTTTTCTTTCATTTTGGTCGCGAATGATTTTTGATGGAGTTCGTGGTCGGACCACGGAGCTCGGGGTCGGACCAAGCTAAATGGATATAACTTGTTGTATTAAAACAATTATATATTGAAATACAGTAAAAAAAGGGCCTTAAACGGCCCTTTTTGTTTATGAAAAAGTGGGTTTAAAGTTTAGTACTTTAATCGTGATATCAATGGTCAAATCCATGCGATCGAGCTTTGCTGCGGCTTCCTTACCTTCTTTACTCGCTCGATATAAGTGGGGTGTCATAACCAGCATATTATGGATGTCTTGTTGTGGCATATCGGTGATTGTGTACTTTAAAGAACAACTGTCCACCAAGTTGGTGTACTCAGTAACTGCAGATGATTTGGAACGCGCGGTGTTTAACTGAGGATAAATAATATTTCTTAGTTCTATGAGATGTTCCGGCCCGGCTTCAGTTAGGATTATTTTCCCTTCGGGCTTAAGTGATTTCTTGAATTCTTCATAAATGGGAAAACCAAAATGGCTATAAATTACATCCAATGATTTTGGCAAAACAGGGATATGCTTATTTGTACCCACAATCCAAGTGATGCAACTCGTCCGCTTGCTTGCCGCGATAATAGCCCACTTAGAGATATCCAATCCGATAAAACTTGCCTGACCACCGCCATCTAAATTGTTATAGTGTTGGGCAATACAATTGAGGAAATATCCTTCACCACAACCCGCATCCAATAGACAAATATCTCGCCGGTCTGCTAGGTGTATATGACTAAGCTCAATAAGTTTATCCGCTATGTTAGAAAAATAACCACGACTAACAAATTCTCCGCGGGCGACGATCATTGCTTTACTGTCACCAGGATCTTTTGATTTCTTAAATTGAACAGGTAGTAAATTGACATAAGATTGACGCGCAATATCAAAACAATGGCTATTGGCGCATACGAGTTGTTTATTATTAAACTCTAACGCCGTTCCATCCAAAGGACAGGCAAGGTTTTTTGCTTGTGTGATTTGCATTGAGCTGTAATGATACAAAATATTGTTTGGCTAGTCTTTAAAGAATGACTTCAAAAAACCACTCGTTGAACAAATACATAGAAACGACTGGATAGACAAAGAAAAATAGCAATACTAAAAGGGTAAGAGGTGTTTTTGATTGAATAAACGCAATGAAATTTTTAACCAACATTATTACCACGACAACAAAAAGTGGGATGTAAGCAATCATGGATGTTAAAAAGAAGACATCTAACAATATGAATTTGCCAGCAATACTTTTTGCATCAACAAAATACAGTGCCAACATCATCGTTGATACAATGACAACACCATATCTTGATATAAGCATTAACGCAGACCTTTTTGGTATAGCTCCCGTATGAGTTCTCGGCGCCTAGCTCTTCCTGCTTTATTATCGCCCGAGTAATAAAAATGCCCGGATTGATCTTTCATTTGCAATCCTAAGGTAGGCGCCGAGCTAATAATTTCGCCATCCGTCATCCCAGCATAAACGGGATCACCGTATTCTTCCAAATCTTTTACAATAACGTTGTTAATATTTGGGTGTTTTTGCACTGCTTGCAATAGACTGTGGTTGATCGGTGCGCCCAACAAAACCAAGTATGTGATTTTTATGCCTAAATTGGCGTGATACAGGGCTGAGCGGGCAGCAACAACGCCGCCCCATGAATAACCAAATAAATTAAAATTACCATACATAGGAAGTAAATTATTAATCTGCAGATCTTTAAGTGAAAAAGAGAGTGTACTCACCTTACTTAGCTCGATACGCGCAACAACTGTATCGCACTCCTCATCTTTCATGTTTTTACCCTTATAGATACGCACTTTGATGCCGAGTACATTTGTTTCACTATCAAGTTCACACCCATTTGTTTTTGCAAATTGCAGTACAATCGGGTCATCTGATGCTTGGTTATAAAACATTAAAAGACCGGCATCACCAAGCATGTCAACAAGATCGGGTATTTTCTTATCAATACCCTCTACAAGTGTAGAATAGTTACCATATACTGAATTTTTTATTCCTACTGATATTAACGCGTCTACCATGTCCTGATTATAATTTCCAACCATGCCTGCGCCGCCTAGAAACACCGTTAAAGAATCATCTGAGCACATGTATTCTGAGCTCGAAGTTATTGGTTCTAAATTTATTCCTGGCAAAAAGGTATAGTATTTTTGTAGAGAATTAACCTCATGGTTTTTATTCAAACCTATTATCCCCGGTGTTTTGCTGGCTGGCATAAAATCGTACCCCTAAAAGAAAATGTTTTAATGACGCTGGATCTCGTAGTTATTGTTTAAGTATAAAGTATCAAAACAGAAATATTCATACCTAGAAGTGTGAAATATTCACATATTGCTAGTCTGAATCAACCCTAAATGACATTATAATATTATTATTATCTTCAGATATCCACAATCGGCTCAAATAACGGGTTGGGGGACCTTGATCATTAGCTAACTTGGCGATTTGGGAAAACACTAAGTCTGGTTTTGTATGATTTATGCCATATGAAGTAAAGTCGATTTCTTTATCCATCACATCTTGTAGGTCCATGTCGTCAGGGTCGACATTCCCCATTCCCCAATTGCCAATGGTATTTTTTCGCTATTTGAGTTAGATCTTCTAACAGAACGTTTTTGACACTAGGTGCATTTGGTGTATGTTGTAGCGCTAAATGTCCCCAAGTAGAAACTAGATCGCTATCTTTTGTTAAATATTGCGCTGAAAAATCTTTAATTTCCAAAATAAAAAGGAATGGTGTATCGAGAGAGGTTCGCATTACCTCAGGCACATTTTCAGTTTACTCGTTAGGTGCAGTAGCTGTCCCCATTAATTTCTTAAAAACAAAACCGGCTACAGTAAAAGCAATCACTAGGGCTAAAAGAACACCAATTATCCATTTGATGACTTTCGTGATTTTATTATCCTGCCTAAATATCCAATGAGTGCGATGCCTAAGTTTTTAATGACGACGACATGGCGCCTATACTAACATTGAAATTATATGAATAACAGAAAGGTATTAATCGTTACTATTTGATATCATCCCAAGAAACATCGGTTGGTGTTGTTAACCAGCGCCAGAGTTTTTTTGCACGATTTTTTTCTGCTTTAGGTTTATCTTCTAGTTTTGTTTCTTCTTTTTTATCCTGTTCCTCTTCGAGAATTATTTCGGTGTCGTCACCACATTCAAATATTTCGACAGCCATAGGCATGTCTTCAATTTTTTTGCCGGCTTTAATGTGAATCAAATCTTTTGATAAAAAGTCATGCATTTGCTTCGCGATTTTTCGGCTTTCGATGGCTAGATTGGTGTTTTTAAAAATTAATTCAGCGTCTTTCTGAAGTTCAATAATGCCATTGGTGATTTTAGTACGATAAGACTGTTGTTGTTGTTTTAAGTTGTTTAGTTGTGTAGAGATAAGCTCATGATTTTTAGTGATATCGATGGGTTTTGTAAATACACCTCGTTCTTTTAATAAAACGCGAAGAGCGACGGCAGTTTGTGCCGTGCGTTTAAATTCGTATACTAATTTATGAATTCGATCTTCAGCATCAACCTCGCCAATCGTTGCTACCTGAAAAACATTGCTCTTCGGGTCTTGATTAGACTCACTGGACGTGAGTGACATTATTGTATTGAGCTTTAACTTTATTATCTTATCAAGATTGGCAAGTGTCGCCTGTAAACTTTTTGTCGGTTGAGTGAGGGTTTTTTCACTCAAGCTCTCGAAGGTTTTAAGAATGGATTTAGGAATACGACTGGCGGATTTGCCCAATAAAAGCACCGACTGCAAACTGTCTTGCAGCCGTTCCATGGATTGTGCAATGCGCATAAGCCCTTCCAAGGTGTCCATTTTGTGTTCAAGAGACACCAATTCGTCAGGTATATTTTTACTTTCTGAGTCGGGCATACTATAGATAACTATCTAATTTGCCGAACTAAAAGCGCTAAGGGCTTGGCCGGCACAAGGTAAATTCACACAATGGTTTAATGAATAACCTCAAAAATAAAGCAGCTATCATGCCAGCCGAGGTACGCGGCTATTTACACTAATTTAAACGCAGCCACAGATTGCGATGTTGGTAAAATAGGATTTACCCTTACTTTTCAATGCGTATGAGCTCAAATTCAGTGCTCGGATCCGCTGGGGGAAATCCAGGTAATGGTGGTGGTGCCACATCAAATTTGGCATTTACGACATATAACCAATCACCAAAACCTGCCACCGTCGTAGGTATTTGAAAACTTGGATGGGTGATATATTCTTCCACCACCGCACTGAGATTATCCGAAGACAATTCCACCACGGCGATTTGATTTAAGAAATTTTGCACAATATAAAGGTCGTCTCCATCGAGCAGCATGCCGTCCCCATTGATCAATTCCCCACCTACAACACTAATTTCTTTGGCCTTGCCGTTTTTAGGATTAACCTTGTACAAGGCCCCAGTCGTTGAATTAATGATGATTAATCGCTTGCCATGGTGTGTGGCGACAATTCCATTGGCGTTAAATTCGCTATCAAGATATTCGAAGTCGTCACTTAAAGCGATGGTTTTCACTTCGGAATCTTCTTTGATATGGCCATGATGGTTAAGTTTTACTTTATAAATAACGGGTAAAAAGGAATCGGTAAAATAAGCGGCCTTGCGAGTAACAATGCCATCATTTACGAAGCCACCCGCTGCAGCGGCAGCAAATTCCCTCACTAAACTTCCATCACTCGTATCGTAAACAGCGATGGTTCCGGTTAAGCCACCGGCAACAAATAAATAGTCGGAACGCTTGTCAAAGGCAAGACCCACAGCGGATTTGCCTTCACTGCCTTCCACCAGCATTTCTCCATTACCGGAGACAAGATCAACCTTATAGATACCGCCATTTTTTAAGGAACCCACATAGGCCGAGTGGTGTTTACCCGTAACCACACCTTCAGGCTGAAAACCCGTAGGTAGAGAGATGATATCGGGGAGGGTGTGGGCACTTACAGCGAATGGAATCGAAAGAATGAATAGAAAATATACAAATTTGGTGAGAATAGCTCTAGCCATAGTGCGTCCCTCTTTTGTCTATAATGAATAGTCCTTTGACGTTAAATTATGGCATAAAGTTCAAGATGAGTCATGGTGATTTCCTGAAATATTAAGTACCTTGTTTGGCTGCTGATACGCTTATTCATCTACTATTACTGGTTTTTATAGCCTAAATTACAAGATTCTTATTGAAATTTTTTCCAGCATTTGGGGCAATATTTTTGTAAATTGATTTGTTTCTGAATTTTCATCGTACTGATGCGCATAAACTCCCAGCACAAATTGCTCATTCAATCTCATCAGGTAGGCATCTTCGACTTTATTGTTTAGCTTTTGATCTGCGTTTGGACCGGTGCTATAACCTACTCTATATAATACAGATCTATCTTTGAGCCGAGTTACCCCACCTTGATTTTTGTGCCAGGCCAAATTGGAATTGTGGGATATAATATTGTGATCCTTAAAAAGCTTACTTGACAGTCGGACAAGATCTTTTTCAAAGTATTTGCTTACATTGTACAGAATGACCGTTAAATAGATTTCTGCAAATGTCCTGTCCAGATGAAAATAACCTGTACTTACTATTGAATATTCTAAACGAGTTGGATTTTTAATAATGCGTGGAGGAACATTTATAACCTTAGCGCCAGGAGGTAGAGAAAAAGTTATAAATAAAGTTTCTTGAGTAATGACTTCTGTCGTAAATTGTGTCCAATATTTTGATTCATCGTAAATTGAAAGACTAGAGCACGAAGTCAGGATTAACGAGATTATGATCGTTAACATAAAATGAAGTTTGCTAAAAGTAAATATTACACATTTTGTTTGCATAATAGTGTTCCTATATGTAGTAACTTTTTACTAGAGAATTAAC
>Ga0316187_10004266_pt1 | contig 12367 bp, 10 predicted proteins | sample CroRivburrow1_MG_FD_204927 | JGI IMG/M metagenome (GOLD analysis project Ga0316187, IMG submission 204927) | Coastal sediment microbial communities from Maine, United States - Cross River worm burrow 1 | ecosystem: Environmental > Aquatic > Marine > Coastal > Sediment | place: USA: Maine...
GTTTTCGCCTGGTTGTCACCGACGGGGTGTTCTCGATGGATGGTACTTACGCTAATTTATCCGCGATCTGCGATCTTGCCGAACGCTACGATGCGCTGGTGATGGTTGATGACAGTCATGCCATCGGTTTTATCGGCGAGCGTGGCGCCGGCACGCCCGAGTTACTTGGCGTCGAGGGCAGGGTGCATATCACCAGTGGCACCTTTGGCAAGGCCCTGGGTGGCGCCAGCGGCGGCTACATCACCGCGCCGCAGGCGGTGATCGATTTACTGCGGCAGCGCGCGCGTCCCTATCTGTTTTCCAATAGTCTCGCGCCCGGCATAGTGACAGCCACTCTGAAGGCCCTCGAATTGCTCGAGCAGGGCGCTTCACTGCGACTCCAACTGGCTGAAAATACAGCCTATTTTCGTCGGCGCATGACGGCAGCGGGGTTCGACATTATTCACGGCGAACATCCCATAGTACCCGTTATGACCGGCGAAGCCTCGATCGCGCAACAGCTCGCCGGCAAACTGATGGAGCACGGTGTGTACGTCACCGCGTTCTCGTTTCCGGTAGTGCCCAGGGGGCAGGCTCGAGTACGCACCCAGATGAGCGCCGCGCATAGTCGCGCGCAGCTTGATAAGGCGATCGACGCGTTTATTACCGTTGGTCAACAGATAGCATTAGTTTCCTAGGAGTCACAGATGAAAGCCCTGGTAAAAGCCCACGCTAAACCCGGCCTCTGGTTACAGGACGTGCCGAAGCCCGAGCCCGGGCCGGAAGATGTGCTGATCAAGGTTAACGAGGTCGCAATCTGCGGCACCGACCTGCATATCTACAACTGGGACCAGTGGGCGCAGGAGCATGTGCCGGTGCCGATGACCATCGGGCATGAGTATATTGGCGTTATCGAGGAGATCGGTGAGCTGGTGCATTCGGTCGAAGTTGGCGATCGCGTTTCGGGCGAAGGGCATATCATGTGCGGTGAATGCCGTAACTGTCGTGCCGGTCGAGGTCACCTGTGTCGGGATACCCGTGGCGTCGGGGTCAATCGTCCCGGTGCGTTTGCCGAGTATGTCTGCATTCCGGCGCAAAATGCCTACAAGATCCCCGAGCAGATCAGCGACGATATCGCCTCGATCCTCGATCCGCTGGGTAACGCCGTGCACACCGCCCTGTCGTTCGACCTGGTGGGTGAAGACGTATTGATTACCGGTGCCGGCCCCATCGGCCTGATGGCAACCGCAGTGGCGCGGCACGTTGGCGCGCGACACGTGGTGATTACCGATGTCAATGAAAAGCGGCTGGGTATGGCCGACCAGTTCGGCGCGACGCGCACGGTCAGGGCCGGGCAGGAAGACTTGCATGACGTCATGGATGAACTCGGTATGCTCGAGGGTTTCGATGTCGGTCTCGAGATGTCGGGCAATGAAAACGCGTTGCACGATTTGATCGATATTATCAATCACGGCGGCAAGATCGCGTTGTTAGGCATTTATCCAAACATCCCGCGGGTGAATCTTAACCAGGCGATTTTCAAGGGTCTCAGCCTGAAAGGAATCTATGGGCGTGAAATGTTCGAGACCTGGCACAAGATGGTGGCGATGCTCGGCAGCGGCCTCGACGTCACTGCGGTGATTACCGACCATATCGATTTCGAAGATTTCGAAACCGGATTCAAGCGCCTTAATGCGGGAGAAGCCTGTAAAGTAGTGATGCGTTTCTAGCTGCGTAGCCATACCCGCACTGCTACTCAGTCATCCCGGCATCACTATTAAGTAATCCCCCGCGAAAGCGTCGGTCCGAAGTATCGGGATCGCGCAGCGATGTCGCGTTGCGATGTCGCGTTGCGAGATTCCCGCTTACGCGGGAATGACAGAGTAGTAGTACGGGAATGACTGAGTAGTAGTGCGAGAATGACCGGGAGTCCGGGTGAGGGATGACGGTGATTGTCAGTGGTCAGTCGATATCGAGGTGATCGATAAAATTACTGAACAGGTTCGAGCCGCTGGCAGCCGCGGGCATGGCCAGGACCTGTTTACAAACCTGGCGTGCCTGCGCTTCATCGAGACCTCCATACTGCAGTAAACCCATTGCCTTGATGCGCATCTCGTCGCTATCCAGCGCAAGTTCAGGGTCTCCCTTGCAATCCTTGCGCGATATCTTGAAGCTGGCCCCCGATTCGGTCCTCGCGGTTACCTCTGCACCCCAGGAGAGCGGGTAATTCGAGGCATATGGATCGGCGACGGTCACGCTTGTCTGACCGCGTAGCTGCTCACTCCGCTGTCTTGCCCCGGCGTCGAAGGAGTTGAGTCCGACCACACCATCGAGTACTGCGATCGCAGCGGTATGATAGAGTGAAAATTTTGCCTGGTACTCGGTTTCCGGCATGGGGTAATCGCATACATCGAGGGCCGCCTGGTAAGTCTTGATGTCAATCTCCTTTACCCGGTTTCCGTCCAGCAACTGATGAATTTCAAGCGCGCAGTCGATAATCGGATGGGTATGTCGGCAGGAAGGCCAGGGCTTGATCGAGGTCAGGCACAGTTGCCAGGCCGCGTCCGCCTCATCGAGAATGCGATCTGGATCCGGATCATTACACATCGCCGCGAAAAATCCCTTTTTCCCCTCGAGGATTTCCGGCGAGCCGGTAAAATCATAGGCCGCGAGTTCGGCGGCGAGCATGCCCGACTCGCAGGCGCGCCCGGCATGCAGGTGTTTACTCATCGCGCCTGTTTCCATGAATTGCCAGAAGCCGCTGGACTGGGTGCCAGCGTTACCCAGCGCATTCACTGTTTGACTGGCAGATAGCCCGAGTAAGGATGCGGCGGCCATCGCCGAGCCGAACGGGCCGCAGGTCGCGGTGTTATGCCACACGCGATAATGCGCGGGACCAACCGCGGCACCGATACGGCACATGGCTTCGAAGCCGTGCAGGATGGCGTGCAGCATGCGCCCCGGGTCGGCGCCGAGTTTTTCGCCTAGCGACAATACTGCCGGTACCACAACGCAACCGGGATGCGTGACCGAAGCGCGGTGTAAGTCATCGGTTTCGGTTATGTGGGTAAGTGCGCCCATCAACATCGCCTTGCGCTTGCTATCCATGTCACTTTGCACGGCCCAGCTGCGCAGCACCTCACCCACCCCGGTTCTGCTGCCGGCGTAGGCACAGGCGATTGCGTCCAGGGTAAATAACGCGGCGTGCTGCAGGTCCTGATCCGCTACCGGCTTGTCGCGGATCAAATCGATTAATTCTTGTGTCAGGCTCATTGAAGTTCCAGAATAGTCGTCGCTAATACGGATCAGTCTGGCATAGATTTAACCTAAAAAATAAGCAGGAGTACAGCATGTCTCGAAAACAGGTTATTGGAGCACCGTTGGTGATCGATGGACGCGAGCTGTCGCTTTCGCGAGCGATTCGTGCCGGCGACTTCGTTTTTGTAACCGGACAGGTACCAATGCGCGACGGTCAGCCAATGACCGATGGCAGTATCGAAGAGCAGACCCGTGCCTGCCTCGACAGCCTGCAGCAAATCCTCGCCGAGGCCGGCTGCGATCCTGGCGATGTGGTCAAATCAATGGTGTGGCTGAAAAATCGGGCAGACTTCGCGGGCTTTAATACGGTTTACGCGGAGTATTTTCCAACCGAACCGCCCACTCGATCCGCGCTGGTCAGCGAATTCCTGATCGATATCCTGGTTGAAATCGAGTGCGTCGCCTACAAGCCCCTCTAACTAACGAGGCGCACCGTGGCATTGTTTGAATTTCTTGCCTGAATTGCAGGGGCAGGGTTCGTTGCGACCCACAGTTCTGCCGTTATAACTGGGTATTGCGCTGGTACTGGCTGCCGGTTTGCGGACGACTGGCGGCGGGCGCTTGTCTTCCGGACGTAGCGTTGAATTCGGTACCCAGTCGATGATCAAATGGATGCGATCTTCGTCGCTACGGTTATCAACCGCGTGCAGGGTGGCATTGTTGATTTCCCACATCTCGCCTTCGCCGAGCACTTTTTCTTCGCCGCCAATGTTGAACACGACCTGGTCGTTGGTGATGATCGGGATGTGGATGCGATGGCATTTGAGCAGGCTGAAAAGACCATCGGTATGGGAATCGATCCTGCCGTGAGCCGCCAGCCGCGCAAATAGCGCCCGCACGATATAACCATCGTTACCGAAATAGTCGGCGATATAGTCAAAAACCGGTTTTAGTTCTCTTCTGAATTCGCTGTATAAATCATGGTAAGTGGGATTGTAATGGCGAAAGTCATCGTCGTGGATCAGCAGGAGTGCCTGGGTTTGCTTGTGTACCTGGTAGGTTTGCTCGCGCCCGGACTGGTGCCAGGCACGCTCGGGAATTTTGGCCAGTTTGCGTTTGATGAATTCGAGATCGACATCGGGTTTGAGTAACAGGAAGTTGCGTGCCTTTCCCGATAGCTTGTGAAACGAGTCATCGCGGTAACCGATTTGAATGCTTGGAAACTCGATACGCTTTTCATCTGATTCGAGCTGTTCGAATTCGTAACCGAACCTCTCGATAAGCGCCGCTTCCTTTTGCGCGATCAGTTCGCGTAACTCGTCATCGATGTATCTCGAGTAGTGGCTGTGCCTGGACGCGTTGATGCGGGGTGTGCTCTCGAACTTCGCCTGCATCGCGTCAACCTGCTCGACATCGAGCGCTTGCATGATCGCAATGAATTCCTGCTGCAGGTTTTCAAAGCGACCGATATGCAGGTTTTCATTGTCGAGATTTCCATGCATGCGCTGGAACTGCCAGGAGTAATAGCCGAGCTCGGGTGAATTCATGTTGCGGATCGAATCCTTGGTCAGCCCGACCCCGGCATTGCCTTCCAGGGTATCCGGCAACATATCGATCAGTGCCTTGCGATAATTTTTACTCTCGGGTGAATCCGAACACAGCTTGATCAGGTTTTTGATAGTACGTTTGTAGTCTGCCTGGAAACCATCGGAAATAATAAAAAACAGTGGATTGCCTACTTCTGGACGGGTGTTGAAGGCATACCATGACAGGTACCAGTCCCACGGATTGCGCACCATGCCGACGACCGGCAGATCGGCGTATTTAGCGGGCAGCATAGCGTAAGGATAGTGATAACCGATGGGCTTCATGCCGGGAATGCAATCTGCAATGATATGCCCCAGCGATTGACCGCCGGTTTTGTGCATGTGAACGAACACAAATTTATCGGTAGTGATCATAGGTTAAAAGGATTTATTCGTGGTTCGGGAATGGTCGACATTCTACTTTAATCCCGGCTGGTAACAAGTTGCTTAGGTCTGGATGCCAGCTCGCTTGAATCGATTGTCGAGCCAGCAGAACAGGTATCCGCGCGGTTTGTCCTCACCGCTAATCAGGTAATCCAGGGTATAGACATTGTTCATGCTGGCCGAGAGCATGCGTTCACTCTGCTCGGTGCCGCAAAACAGGATTTCATCTCCCGCCATCAGCAATTCATTTTCGTCCGGCAGCATGATGCGATTTTCACCGCGCGCGATGGAAAAGGGCATACACGGCAGTGAATCGTCCAGCTTATGTGGATCGCGAATCAGTTCGCGCAGCGACAGGGTCTCGCCCTCTTGCAGGCGCTTCATTACCGCGCTGGCTTCCTGCGGGCAGATTTTTACCTGCCAGAGATGAGGTCGCTCGTCACCGATCAAGCCCTGCAGATTCTTCACGGCCTGTGCGCAGATATCTTCGCCCTGTGCGCGCAGGTAATCGATGAAAATCTGCACCTGTGGTGAAATCAGGTGCTTGAGCACCCGCCTTGCCGTGGTCAGGCTGGACTGTAATACCAGGTTTGCATTTATTGCATCGAAGGCGATCTGGTTTTCGTGAGTATTCTGCCGGATGATGGTAAAGGCATCAGGTTTCAATGCTTGTACAGACATCAGGATACTAAGATTGTCGTGATCGCTGTCAGTGCCGGCGACGACCCCTGCCGCCTGCTCCAGACCCGCGCTTGACAGGGTTTCGCGATTGGCATGGCTGTTGATTATCCTGGCGGCGCCTTCGATTTGCTCGGCCCTGGGATCGATGATGACCGGTTTTATGCCATTAAGGACAAAATGTTTGTACAGCCATTTGCCCATGCGGCCGTAGCCGCAGATTATCCATTCACCGTTGGGTACCTGTATCGGTTGCCCCAGTCGCACTTGCGGACTACGCACCAGGCAGGAGTTCAGATTGTGCAAACGCGGTGCCGTGATCGCCATGCTGAGCAACTGCGCGAAAATTTCAAACGGATTGATGATGGTAACCTTGCCCAGTGATTGCAGATGCTCGATGTGGCTTGTTGAGCTGGAACGACACAGGATATGAATGTCGGGGTTCAGTAATCGCGTCATCACCGCGATGCGCGCATTGATTTCCTCATTGACCGTAAGAATGACCACGCCCTTACAGTTGGGCATGCGCACACCGGCGTCTACCAGGTGTTTGGGATTCGTCGGATCGGCGCATAGCCCGGGCATGGTGACCCGGTAATCGCGCAACTTGAGGGCCTTGATTCTTTCGGGATCGATATCGATGATGACGCCGCGCAGCCAGTGCTCACTAAGGCCGCGCGCGAGCAGACTGCCGGTGTCACCGAAACCACAGATAATAAAAAACGGATGCCTGATACGCCGCACCTGCCTGGCGAAGTGATGTTCATTCAGGGCGAGCAGGAAATGCGGGTTTTGCACCAGCCGGAAAATAGATCCGATGGCATACAACCATGCAACCACCCCCATGTAGACGCAGAGAATCGCCCATAAGCGCTGCTGATCGGTAAACTCATGCGGTATTTCACCAAACCCGGTGGTGGTTGCGGTATAGGTAAAAAAGTAAAACGCATGAAACAGGTTCATATACTCGACATTGCCGTCGGCGTCCTTGCCCGGAATCAGGGCCATGCCGGTAATGCCGATCGCGTAGACGACGATCAGTGCGAAAACCGGCCCGCGCATATAACGCAGGACCACCATTGAAACCCGGTCAAGTTCTGAAGTGGTCGCCATGCAAGCCTGCTACCTGCGCGATATCAGTGTATCGCCGACCAGGATTACCACGCTGACGATGCTCGCCACCAGCGCGCCTCCCGCCAGTGAAACGATATTTGCCATCGAATCCGGGCCTGGCCCGAGCGCAGTCTGGTCCGCCTCGATGACCCAGACCACGCGCGCGGTAATCAATAGCACATCCACCGCCAGGCTACTCGCCAGCAACAGCGCCCCGACCTGGGAACGGTCCCCCAGTTTAAGCCCGGTGGCGATCAGGTTAATCAGGATAGCAATCGTCAGTAGCCAGATATTGTGGTGACTTGCATCGTCGATTCCCCCCATCACGAAGGCGTAGGTAAAGGATAACGCCAGAATTGTTACAAACCCAAACAGCACTCGTTCCAGGTTCATCGCATACCTCGGTTTTATGTTTTTGTTGTGCCTAGAATACGCCGATGAAATTGATTCGTCACCCGGCACTAAAAATGTCGATTTATTTACCGGTAATTGTATTATTCTGCTTTCTTCGCGTTCCGGGTATTAGTTGAATATGGATGACGATTTTGCAGCGATTGTCGATGGCGATACGCTGCGCAGGATTCAGGCTTATCGGGTCGAACGGGTCAGGCAGCGCCTGGTCGATGCCGATTGTGCCGCGATCGTGCTTTTCGATCCGGTGAATATTCGCTATGCCACCGGCACGCGCAATATGCAGGTCTGGAGCATGCATAATATTTGCCGCTACGCGGTAATTTTTGCGAATGGCGAAGCGGTAGTGTTCGAACTGAATAGCTCGGCCCACCTGGCGCAGGGTTATGTCGATGATGTCCGTCCCGCGTTGACGACCGATTTTATGGCGGTCGGAAATCGTGCCGGGGAAATGGGTCGTCGCTGGGCCGGGTCGATGCTTTCCCTGTTGAAGGAAAAGGGTATCGCCGAGCAAAAGCTGGCTATCGACCGTGCCGATTTGACCCTGGTACTGGAAAGCCAGCGGCAGTCGCTGCAATTGATCGAAGGTCAGTCCATCATGGAGCAGGCGCGTGCGATCAAGTCGCTCGATGAAATCGATTGCCTGCGACGTTCGCTGCGAACCTGTGAGCAAAGCGTGACGGCCATGCGCGAGCGGTTAAAACCCGGTATGCGTGAAGCCGATGCGCTGGCGATGTTGATCGACGGCAGTATTCAGCGTGGCGGCGAATACCCGGAAACCCGCTTGCTCACGACTGGACCGAGAACCAATCCCTGGTTCCAGGAAACCTCCGACCGAATTATCGAAGATGGTGACCTGCTTGCATTCGATACCGACCTTATCGGACCCCAGGGTTACTACAACGATATTTCGCGCAGCTGGGTAGTTGGCGACAAATCCCCCAGCAGCGCTCAGCGGCGGCTGTATGAACTGGCTTACCGACAAATGCAGCACAACACCGAGTTGCTTAAACCGGGCGCGGGCTTCCTCGAGTACTCGGACAAGGCCTACCAGTTACCGCCGGAATGTATTCCCAACCGCTACGCCGATGTTGCGCATGGTTGCGGTCTTGGCGTCGAATACCCGTTTATCTGGTACCGGGAAGACGAGGAATGGGGGGCCTATGATGGGGTGTTTGCAGAAAACATGGTGGTTTGTATTGAATGTTATGTCGGTGAACACGGCGGTCATGAAGGGGTGAAACTGGAGCAACCGGTCTGGCTTAGCGCCGATGGCCCGGTGGTGCTGTCAGAGTATCCTTTTGAACTGGATTATTTATGAGGCTATTGCAATGAAGACAGGATTTATTGGTCTGGGCAACGTCGGCGCGAAACTCGCTGGAAGTTTACTGCGCAACGGTTTTGATCTCGTGGTGCGCGATGTGGAAAAAGATGCGGCGCAAGATCTGCTCGATCGAGGCGCCAGGTGGGGACATTCGGGGCAGGAAATGGCGCAAGATTGCGACGTCATCATTACCTGCCTGCCATCACCCACGGTATCGGCCGAGGTCATGGAAGCAGATCAGGGTGTGCTTGCCGGCATGGGTCCGGGTAAAATCTGGCTTGAAATGAGTTCAACCGACGCCGACGAGATCCGCCGGCTGGGGGCCCTGGTCGAAGCCAGGGGTGCGATGCCTCTCGATTGCCCGGTGTCGGGTGGCTGCCATCGTGCGGCGACCGGTAACATCGCAATCTTTGCCGGCGGTAAACGTGCAGCCTTTGAAAAGGTTTTACCGTTGCTGACGACGCTTGGGCGTAATATCCTGCATACCGGAGAACTCGGCAGTGCGTCGATCATGAAGGTCGCTACCAACTACCTTGCTGGCGTACAACTGATTTCCACCGGAGAGGCTTTCATGGTAGCGAAAAAAGCAGGTATCGATCTCGGCGTCGCCTACGAAGCGATTCGAATTTCTTCGGGCAACTCTTTCGTGCACGAAACCGAGGGGCAGTTGATTTTAAATGGTAGCTACAACATTAATTTCACCATGGACCATGAAGTCAAGGACCTGACCCTGTTTGACGATCTTGGCAAGAAATACGATGTGCCGCTGGAGATGTCGCCGCTAGCGGTGCAGATCATGCGTGACGGCCTGGCCAAATTCGGCCCCAGGGTGTGGTCGTCAATGGTGGTCAAGCGACTCGAAGACGCCTGTGGCGAAGATCTGCGCGCGCCCGGGTTTCCGGAATACCTGACCGATGAAGAGCCCGAAGCAGCGGGTGCTGAAATCAGACCGAGACAAGCCTGACTGGGGATTTAGATATGGACTCAAAATATAAAACCATCACCGTCTCACCGTTAAGCCCCTTTCTCGGCGGTGAAATTTCAGGTGCCGACATCGCTGTCGGGATCAGTGACGAGCAGTTTGCGGAAATTCGCCAGGCCTTCATCGACTACGGCGTTATATTTCTGCGCGACCAGGACATTTCTCCGGATCAGCATATCGAGTTCGCGCGTCGCTGGGGTGAGATCAATGTGAATCGTTTCTTTCACCCGGTCGACACCCATCCGCTCATCGCCGAGGTGCGCAAGGAACCCGAGCAGAAGGCGAACATCGGTTCCAGCTGGCACACCGATCACTCCTATGATCAGGTACCGGCAATGGGATCGATTCTTTATGCACGCGAAGTGCCAAGCGTTGGTGGCGACACCATGTTTGCGAGCATGTATGCCGCTTACGATGCCCTGTCCGATGGTATGAAGCGGATGTTGCTGGCGCTTAAAGCCGAACATTCGAGCCGCCATGTCTTCGGTGAAGCCGCCTATATAGACGTCGACCCGGAGGATGTCGGTGACAGGCTTGGCAATACCGCCGCGGCAACCCAGGATGCGGTTCATCCGGTGGTGATCAAACACCCCCTCTCGGGCAGGCCCGCCCTGTATGTGAACGGTGATTTCACGGTCAAATTTGAAGGCTGGAGTAAGGCAGAATCGCAGCCCTTGCTTGATTTCCTGTATGCGCATGCGAGCCAGCATGAATTTAGCTGTCGCTTCAGGTGGCAGCAGGGTTCTATGGCCATCTGGGACAATCGAGCGACCCATCACCTGGCATTGAATGACTACCAGGGCGAGCGCCGCCTGATGCACCGCATCACGCTCGAAGGCGTCGCACTCGAAGCCGCGGCAGCCTGAAGGCTGCCGCGAGCAGAGCGATTAACTGGCTGCCTTGACCTCGTGCATGTACACGTCTTGCTGCGGGTAGGGGATGCTGATGCCGACTTCATCGAACTTCACTTTGATGTTTTCGAGCAGGTCAGCACGCACTGGCCAGTAATCCCCGGAATTGACCCAGGGGCGTACGTTCAGGTTGACGCTGCTGTCGGCCAGTTCGCCCACCGCGATCGCGGGTGCCGGGTCCTTGAGAATGCGCTCGTCGGCCTCGATGATCGCCATCATGATGTCACGCGCCTGGCCGATATTGTCGTCGTAACCAATGCCGAAAACGAGGTCGATACGTCGCGTTGGCAGGGCGCTGGTATTGGTGATATTGCCGCCGAGGATGCCAGAGTTGGGAACAATAATGCGCTGGTTATCGCCGGTATGCATCAGCGTTGCGAACAGTCCAATTTCGTCGACTACGCCGGAGACACCGCCCGCGGTAATGAAGTCACCGATTTTGAAGGGCCGGAAGATGATGATCATGACTCCGGCGGCAAAATTACCGAGCGAGTCTTTCAATGCCAGGCCGACTGCGAGTCCTGCCGCACCGAGAATCGCCAGCAGCGAAGTGACGTTGACGCCGAGCGAGTCGACCGCGGCAAGCACCACGGCGACGAGCAGCACCGCGTAGGTGATGTTACCGATGAAGCCGACCAGGATGGTGTCGGTTCCAGCCCGTGTCATTGCTTTTTTCACCAGGTTGCTAAGCATGCGCGCGATAATTTTACCAACGATAAAGATCGCAATCGCGATGCCGATCTGAATAGCCCAGTTGATACCGTGTTCCGATATCCAGTTTGTCATGTTTTCCATGTTCTCTCCTAAGAATGATTTCTTGTTGTGTTAATTTTGCGGCGCGTATTGTGCCACGTACCGGTTACTATTGGGAGTATAATTTTTCAAACGAATATAAACGTTATAAAGCCGGGATGCATTAATTCCATAACCAGTCGAGAAATAATATGAAAGCAAGTGATCTGTTTGTGCGTTGCCTGGAAAACGAGGGCGTTGAATATATCTTCGGAATTCCCGGTGAGGAGAATCTCGATGTCATGGATTCGATGATCGGCAGCAGTATCAGGTTCATCACCACACGCCATGAGCAGGGTGCGGCGTTCATGGCCGATGTCTATGGACGCCTTACCGGCAAGGCCGGGGTGTGCCTGGCGACGCTGGGGCCGGGTGCGACTAATCTGGTTACCGGGTTTGCCGATGCCAACATGGATCGCGCACCGATCATCGGTATCGCCGGGCAGGGCGCGACCACGCGCATGCACAAGGAAAGCCACCAGATCCTCGACCTGGTCAACCTGTTTGCACCGATTTCAAAGTACAGTGTACAAATTCGCGAACCCGAAATTGTCGCTGAAATTGTGCGCAAGGCCTTCAAGGCGGCTGAGGCTGAAAAACCGGGCGGAAGTTTTATCGACTTTCCCGAAAACGTGGCTGCCATGCTGGTGGATGGTAAGGCACCACTCAAGGTACAGAGCGCCAAGCCGCCAGTGCCACCGGCAGATAAGATCACCCAGGCCGCCGACCTGATTTCCAATGCCAGCTACCCTTTGATCATGGCCGGCAACGGCGTGGTTCGGGCCAGTGCCAACGAGGCACTGGTCCGGTTCGCGGAAAAGCTCAATATTCCCGTCGCGACCACTTTCATGGCCAAGGGCAGCATCCCGTTTTCACATGAGCTATCTCTTGGCACAGTGGGGTTGCAGGCCCATGATTACGTTGCCTGCGGTTTCGATCGCGCCGACGT
>Ga0316187_10004267_pt1 | contig 12366 bp, 7 predicted proteins | sample CroRivburrow1_MG_FD_204927 | JGI IMG/M metagenome (GOLD analysis project Ga0316187, IMG submission 204927) | Coastal sediment microbial communities from Maine, United States - Cross River worm burrow 1 | ecosystem: Environmental > Aquatic > Marine > Coastal > Sediment | place: USA: Maine...
CTGGGAGTAGAGCAGGCTTTCGTCGGGATAAAGGCCTCCTTTTCGTCAGAACGCAATCGCCTCGAATCGGCTGCGGACGAAATGCAGGAAGCCGGACTCCTTGGTGAAATCCCGCTCACAATCGTTCCCGGTCCAGACGACTACCTATTCGGTGAAGAGAAAGCCCTCCTCGAGGTTATCGAGGGCAACGATCCCCTGCCGCGGCTCGACCCGCCGTATATCCGGGGCCTCTTCACGAGTCAGAGCGCTCCGGCCAATCCGGCGGTGGTGAACAACGTGGAGACTCTTTCCAACGTGCCACACATTCTGCGGGAGGGGCCGCAGTGGTTTCGATCGTTCGGAACCGAGAGAAGCCCCGGCACGATGGTGTTCACCGTGTCGGGAGACGTGAGGCGTGAAGCCGTCGCTGAACTGGCCCTGGGCACTCCGCTGGCCGTACTCATCTACGGCGTCGGCGAAGGACCGGCCGATGGGCGATCGGTGAAGGCCGTGGTTTCCGGCGCCTCCAGTGCGCCTCTCTCTGCTGAGCATGTCGATCTTCCGCTCGACTATGAGTCGTTTCGGGCTGCTGGTTGTGGCCTGGGTTCGGGAAGCATCATCGTTTACGACGACACTGCCTCGATGGTGGACGCCGCTCTGGTTCTGTCGAGCTTTCTGGCGTCGTCTTCATGCGGTCAGTGCCCTCCCTGCAAGCTCGGGACTGCGGCAATAACAGAACGGTTGGAGGCCCTGGCGTACGGCGTCGCTACCGAACTGCAACTCGAGGAACTGGCTGCCTGGCTTGGGCGGGTGACCGATGCCAACCGGTGCGGATTGGGAGCCGGCGAACGGGCGATGGTTGGCGGATTCCTGGAGACCTTCTGGGATGAGTTCGCTGCTCAGGTCGAACGGGGCGTTCCGGTTCCTCGTCGGTTGCAGGTCCCGCTCATCGTCGACTACGACGACGCTGCCGGACGATTCACCTACGCATGACGGCGGCGACACCGACCCGGCGGTTTCGATCGTTCGGAAGGGTTTACTGATTCGGCCTGAGATGCGCTCAGGGCCGAGCCGGCGCGAGGGGTTCATGCGGGTATTGCGGTTGGCGCTCCTGGAACGAAAGGATTTCCGGCTTCTGGATCACGCCTTCGTCTATCACGACCGCTCGTCGAATTGTCTCGTTCTCGTCCCAGGCCTCGCGACCTTCCAAGACGGTGGGCAGATGAACGAGCAGAGCCGCTGAAATCGAACGGGACGCGCTCTCCCACAGGTAGCTGGGCGTGTGATCCACGGCGTAGTAGTCGATCGATCCGACTTTGAACATCGGATCATCGAAAGTGGTTGGTTTCGCGAAGGAGAAGCCCATTCCCTCGTCGCAGCTGACATCGACGATGAGGCATCCCCTCTTGAGGCGGGGTATCTCATCCTCGGTGACGAACATCATCGGTTGATCAGGGTTCTGGAAGATCCCGTTCACGATGATGTCGGCCTCGCCGATCAGGTCGAGAAGTGGTCGCTCGGTGCCGTCGTGCTCGACGACCATCTGACGCGCGTCACCTTCGGTGCCCGGTCGTATGCGAACGTATTCGCAATCGAGTACCTCCTCCCGCACCTCGTGGTCGGGACGTTGGATACAGATCGTGATGTCCCTGAACCCGCGTGCCTTGAGTGCGTAGATAGCCCCCCTGCTCACCGCACCAAAGCTAATGATGACGGTCTTGCGTTGGTCTCCGTAGTGGCCGTCGATGCCCTTCAACTGCAGTGCATGCAGCACTCCGCAGTACCCGGCGAGTTCGTTGTTCTTGTAGAAAGTGTGCCGGCCGGCGTGCCCATCGGGCCCCCAGACGAACATATCCTCGAACGCAATGAGAGTCTGTCTGCGCTCGATCGCCACCTGCGTCAGAGTCCGCTGCTGAACACAGTGCGGCCAGCCCCACAGGAGGCCACCTTCGCGGAGAGTTTCGAGGTCCTCCACCTCAGGCTTGGCAAGAACGACCGCTCCAAGGTCGGCCAACAGCTCACGCCGTGTCGCAATGCCACCGGTCTGCTGAGCGATCTCTTCGTCCCCTATCCCCAGGGACGCCCCGTAGCCCTCCTCGAAGATCAAACGGCGCCGCAACGGCTCTGGAAGGCGCGGCAGATGATCCGGGTGGATGGGAATCCGCCTTTCGTTCTTCTTGCTCGACGTTCCAATGACTCCAAGTTTCAGCATCGAGTTCCTGTTCGCTTCCATGGACTGCGGTTTCCCTGATCGGGCGGTAGACGGCCCCCTACGGGATGTTCCCACAAACCAACCGGCGGCGACACCGATCCGGCGGCTTCAATCGTCCGAGGTCAGTTGGATCGACGCATCATCTGCAAGTCCCTGTCCGGCCTCGCTGTACAGATTCCGTGCGACGTCGACTCCCACCGCCATGAGTTCGGTGACCTGGTCGGCGTACCGCGCATTGGCTGCGATATGGATGTTGGGACGATAGGCCCTGATCCGGGAGGCGGCTTCGACGTTGGCGGGATGCTCATTCATCGCCAGCACGATGAGTTCGAGATCGTCGTGGAGACTGATGCGTTCCCAGAAGTCCCGGTCGAGAGCGTCCCCACGAACTGCCGGCCGTCCTGCTTTGACACTGTCGGCGACGACGTCGCCGTCCCGATCTATGCCGACTACTACAGCCCCGTGCCGGTTGACGAGTTCATCGAAGGCACCTTGACCCACTCTGCCCAGCCCGAACACCAGCATGCGAGCCGGACCGGGGTCGATAAGGGCGTCGTCGGGGTGCGATGGATGCCTCTCCAGCCGGCTGAGGGTCTGACGCCATCTCCCGTAGATGTCGTATCGGCGGGAGTTGGCCGGCGCCGCCACGAGAAACGACAGAGATACCGCTACCGCCAGCGCCGAAACCCACACCTGATCGAGCATCGCTTGTTCGGCGGCGACGGTGGCGACGATGAGACCGAATTCCGAGTAGTTCGACAATGTCAGGGAGGCGTGCAGCGAAGTACGGGCGCGCAGGCGGAACCTCGCCAGCAGAGTGACGTACAGCACGGACTTCACCGGCAAAAGGAGGAGCACGATTGCGGCCCCGACGAGCGCGGTCGGACTGGGTGCTCCTCCGAGGCCGATGGATAGGAAAAACCCGATCAGCAGGATGTCCTTGAGGCTCAGCAAGCGGTCGGCTAGTTCATGGGCCTTGGGGTGGCCGGCCAGGATGATCCCGACCAGCAGCGCTCCGAGGTCGGGTTTGAGTCCGACGATTTCGAAGGCGCCGGCTCCTACTCCAACAGCGAGTGCGAACCCGAACAGCACCTGCAGTTCGCCATGACCGCTGTGGTTCAAGAACCATCCCCACACAGGCCGTGCCGCCACCAGCGCCAAGACCACCGGGATGGCCCACGGTGACGGCACCTGATCGGCCGACAGGGCCAGGAACGTGACGGCGACGATGTCCTGCATGATGAGGATTCCGATGGCCAACCGTCCGGCCAGAGAGGCGGTTTCGTTTCGCTCTTCGAGCGCTTTCACGGCGAAGACGGTGCTCGAGAACGAGAAGGCGAAACCCAGCAGTGCTGCTTCCGGCAAGGTGATGCTCGTGCTGAGCAGACCCGCGAAGGCGAGGAAGGCGACACCGGTCAGTACCGTCATCGCCACCATGTGGGCGCCGGCAACTGCCCAGACTTCTGGTCGGGCGAGAGTGCGGAGACGGAGTTTGAGTCCGATCCCGAAGAGGAGCAGCAGCACACCTATATCGGAGATCGTCTCGATGGCCGTGTTGGTCTCGTAACCGCCGGCGTGCAGCAAGAACCCGGCTGCGAGGAATCCGACCAGTGGGGGGAGACCGACGCGGGCGGCGCCAAAGCCGAGCGCAAAGGCAGCGAGAATCGGTGCCAGGTCCATTTCCCTCATTCCGTCGGTTGTCTTCTTGGGCGTTGGCGATCCTACCCGGCGGGGGAAGGCAGGGTTTGGCTGGTGGTCGTTGTCGAAACCTCCGACGCCTTCGATGCGTTGTGGGTGCTGATGAACAAACGGACGGCGGGCAGGACGTGTCTGCGGCTCGCTCGATCCGAGCGAATCCGACTGTTCTCAGGCAATGATCCTTCGTCTCGAGTTGTGATTGCTCGCCCGTCTTGATGCGGTTGACCCCCGCAAGAGCGGTGTGGCAGCTTTCGCTACTGGCGCTGATAGTCCTGGTCGCTCACCTTCTCGGAGAGCCACTCGGTTGAACCACCGGTGGTGAGGGATAGGTGCATCAGATAGCTGGTCTCGGAGGCTCCGTGCCAGTGCTTCTCACCGGCGGGGGAGTAGACAACATCCCCGGCCGAGACATGCGCCGTGTCTCCATCTTCGGTCTGCACCTTGCCTGCGCCAGAGGCGATGTAGAGAACCTGGCCGTCGGGGTGAGTGTGCCAATCGGTGCGCGCTCCTGGTTCGAACAGAACGCCGAGAGCGTTGAGGCTACGGTCCGGGGCCCCCGACAACGGGCCGAAGTAGACCTTGCCCGTGAAGTGCTCGTCGCCGGCAGCAACCCAACTGATCTTCTCTGCCGGGGTGTGTTTCACCGCTACTCCCTGCTCTGGATTCGGTTTCGAGGCTAGTTGGTGGTCTAGCTCTCACCTTGACATGGAGCTCTGGAACCCGCAACGCTACTGAAACACCCGATTGTCAGGACCGAGTATCAGCCGCCTCGTCGCCACGCACCGTCTCCCGAATCGCCTGATTGGTGGCCAATCGGGGTCGCTCCGCGTTCGCGGGGTTCCAATTGGAATGGACCTTCTGTGAGCGCCGACCGGCTGACGGCGTTTCTCGACCTGCGCGGCGCCGTTAGCGCTGCGCCGATCGGCGACGGCGGTCCCGATACGTGCGCGGCTTTGACCGCGGCGCTCGACAGTGCCATTCAGCAGCTCGGCGCAGAGGTGGAATCGGAAGCGGCGGTCGTGGCCCTCGGCGGTTACGGACGCGGCGAACAGTGTCTCTGGTCGGACGTAGACCTGATGCTGCTCCATCGCAACGCCGACGAAGAGGCCCTGATCAGAGCTGTGTTCTATCCCTTGTGGGACGCGAATCTCAAGGTGGGCCATGCGTTGCGCACAGTCGAGCAATGCCGTATCGCCGGTCGAGAACAACTCGAGACCCTGACCACGCTTCTGTCGGCTCGCCTCGTTGTCGGCGACGCCGACTTGTTCGACGAGTTCGAAGGTGCGCTGATCGAGCTTGTGCAGGACGACCCTTTGTCGGCTCGCCTGGCTGAACAAGAGCGGCGGCGTCGGCTCGCCGAGCCGTACCCGTTGATGGCGGCAGACCTCAAGGATGGTCGCGGTGCGCTTCGTACACATGAGGGGTTCTGGTGGGAACGGCGGCGAGCGCAACTGATCGGCGCTGGGTATGACTCTCCGACTGCCGAGGAACGCCTTGCCAGGACAACCCTTCTGTCGGCACGAAACGCTCTGCATTCGGCGGCGGGTCGAGCGGTCGATAGGTTCGTTGTCGATTTACGGGAACCGGCTGCCCGCTGGTTGGAGACCGACGTCCACACGCTTGCTACATCCCTGACAACTGCCCTCCATGTCGGTGATCGGTTGGCCGATCGGCGATGGCCGGATCTCCACGTTGAGCCCGACGCGCTGGTGGGGCTGGGTCGCAGGGTCTTCGGGGCGATCCGAACCCGTTTCTCCTCCCCGGAAGCTGCACCAGAGGCTGGCTCGCCCAACAGCGTGCTGACGGTTGCCGTCCAGGCAGCCGGCCGCCCGGCGGGGGCCTGGCTCGAGCCCTCCGAAGAGGATTTCGTCCGAATGTCTCCTCCGACAGCTTGGACCGCCTCCGACAGAACGGCGTTCATCATGCTGCTCTCAGCAGGAGCTCGCGGACGGACCATCTTCGGCCTCCTCGAACAACTCGGATGGGTGGAACGTCAGTTTCCGGAATGGACGCCGGTGGCAACTGCCCCCCAGCTCGCCCCCTTCCACGAGCATCCGGCTGGAGCCCACCTCTGGCGTTGTGTCGACGAGATGCAGACGATGATCAATGATGATGGAGACAGCGCCGTGATCGTCGACGAAGTGGGATCAACCGAAGAACTCCTCCTGGCCGCCTTCCTCCACGACATCGGCAAAGCGCGGGGCGGAAACCACGAAACCGTAGGAGCCGAACTCGCTGCCACCTTCCTTCGCCGGGCCGGTTTCGGGCCGGCAACGATCGCCGTGGTCGTCAACGCAGTACGTCACCATCTCCTCCTGGCACAGACGGCGACCAGGCGGGACATCGCCGATCCGGCCGTCATCGACGACCTGGCGGCTACGGTCGGCGACCTCCACCAACTACAGGTTCTATATCTGCTGACTATCGCCGATCTTCGGGCGACCGGTTCGACGATGTGGAATGACTGGCGGGCGACCCTCCTTCGGCGCCTCTACCGGCGGGTCGCCAAGGCACTGGAAACGGGCGAAGCCGTCCGCGCCACGCCCGATATCGAGTCGATAGTTGCCGCAGCCGGCGGGATGCTCTCTGGCCGGATGATCGAAGAACACGTCGCCGCTATGCCGGCCGATTACCTGGACACCACATCCCCATACGAGGTGGCGTGGCATATCGAAGTGGTTTCCCGACTTGACATCCCCGGTCTCATTACCGCGTATCCGCGGGATCCCGGCAGGATCGTCGTGGCCGGGACAGATCGGACCGGTTTTCTACTGGCGGTCAGCCGTGCCTTCACAGTTAACGGCGTAGCAGTTCTGGATGCACGCCTCCGTACCCGGTCCGATGGAATCGCCCTGGACACTTTTCACGTCGCTGATGATCGAACCGGAGAGGTGGTGTCTCCTGATCGATGGGACCGGGTCGCAGGCGATCTCGTCGCAGCTCTCACGGGTGAGGTTGACCTCAGACCGGTGGTACACGAGCGGGTCAAGTCGTACCGGGGTCACGGACACAATCCTGGTGAGGTAGAAGTGAGAATCGACAGCACAGGTCGCCAGACGGTGATAGAGGTGCGCTCTCCCGACCGGATCGGACTGTTGACCGACATCGTTGAAGCACTACACGACGAGAATCTTGATGTCTCTCTCGCCAAGATCGACACGATGGGTGAGCAGGCACGCGACATCTTCTACGTCCGCCGCAATGGTGGTCCGGTCCGAAACGACTCGGATCTGGCCTCCATCGAGAACCGGATCACCGATCGGCTTCGAATGTGACGAAGCAGCGGACCGCCGGACGCATTCCTACGCTCGACGATCCGCCGCCCGCATCCACAATCACACAACTGCAACCAGCAGTCGATGCGGATGATTAGGCCCCCAGGGTCAGATGGCGTCCCTGCCTTGCTCTCCCGTGCGAATCCGGATGATCGTGTCGAGGGTTGTCACCCAGATCTTGCCATCGCCTATCTGACCGGCGCCGGCAGTGGATTGGATGACGTCGGTAATCCTCGGGACATCAGACGCATCCACCACGATCTCTAGCTTCATCTTCGGTGTGAAGTCGACCGTGTACTCGGCGCCACGATAGGTTTCCGTGTGTCCGCCCTGGCGGCCGAAACCCTTCACCTCGGTAACGGTCATCCCCTGGATGCCCGTGGCCTTGACTGCCTCGATGACTTCGTCGACTTTGTGCGGCTTGATTACTGCGGTAACTAGTTGCATGTTCGCTACTCCTCTCAGCCCGCGGCCGGTGCCGTGGCGAAAACGTCAGGACCGTAGCCCGGAGTGCCGTGCTCGACCACATCAAGACCTTCGATCTCCTCTTCGGGCGGGACTCTCAACCCGACCGTCACCTTGATGGCGAGGAAGAGCAAACCGGCGGTGATGGTCACGAAGACAAACACCGCGACAACGCCGATGAGTTGCGAGAGAAGTTGATCGAATCCACCGCCGTAGAACAGCCCGCCGTCGGTGGCGAGAAGGCCGACCATCAGCGTGCCGAAGGCACCGGCGACCCCGTGCACGGAAATCGCGCCGACGGGATCGTCGATCCTGCGCCTGTCGAGGAAGAAGACGGAGTACACAACGATGATTCCCGCCAGGGCACCGATTAGAGCCGCACCCCAGTTGGAAACATTGGCCGTCCCGGCGGTGATTCCGACGAGTCCGGCAAGGGCTCCGTTTCCTGCCATCGCCACGTCGGGGGCACCTGTCTTCCACCACACCGTGAGGGTGGCGAAGACCGCACCGGCCGCGCCGGACAGCAGGGTGGTCAATGCGATGACACCCACCGCGTCATCTGCGGCCAGTTCCGAGCCAGGGTTGAAGCCGAACCATCCGATAAAGAGAATGAAGACTCCAATAATGGCAAACGGAATCGAGTGGCCCGGAATTGCCCGGGGGGTACCGTCTTTGGCGTATTTCCCGATTCTGGGTCCGAGAATGATTGCGCCCATGAGCGCCGCCCAACCGCCAACGCTGTGCACGATGGTGGAGCCTGCGAAATCGATCATCGGTGTGGCGAGTTCGGCCAGCCATCCCCCTCCCCACAGCCAGTGGACCACGACCGGGTAGATCAGCGCCGTGAGAACGAAGCTGTAGATGAAGTAGCTCTTGAACTTGGTGCGTTCGGCCATCGCTCCTGAGACGATCGTCGCCGCGGTTGCGGCGAAGGCGGCCTGGAAGATGAAGAAGGTCGGCAGCGACAGAGTCCCGAAGTAGCCATCCGTGAAGTGATTCGGGTCGAGCAACCACCCCTCGGTCCCGAAGAAGCTGTTCCCCGACCCGAAGGCGATGGCGAAGCCTACGACCGCGAATGCGAGCACCCCGGCCGAGAAGTCCATCAGGTTCTTCATCATGATGTTGGCCACGTTCTTGGCTCTTGTCAGCCCTGCCTCGACGAGCGCGAAACCGGCTTGCATGAATATCACCAGCACGGCGGCTACCAGGACCCAGATGTTGTCGAGGGTCGCTTGCACCGCCTCGGCGCTCGTTCCATCTTGCGCAAACGCGGGTGCGGCCAATCCGAGTGTCGCCACACTCGCCCCCGTTCCCACGAGAATCAGTCTTCGTTTCATCAGATCTCTCCCTTGCGTACGCGTTGTATCAACTCAGAGCCGAGGCCTGCCTTTGGCCGAGCTGCTGCGACCGCAACATACGAGAGGAACGTTTCGAGTCGGTTTCGCAGGAGTTAACTGACGAAATCCCCAAGCCGTCTTCGGAAGCTGGCTGATGACCAGCGGAGTGTCTCTGAAGGAGCCCGAACCAAGCCACGGGCGTGTGTTCGGGGATCCGATCTAGAACGGCTCCCGGGCGGGAGGGACCAGGCAGCTCGCTTTGTCAGGTGGCGCGGAGCTCGTCGATCAGAGGATGGATCCAGCGTGCACCCATGCCCAGCAGCTCCGGATGCTCGTTGAGCGTGTCCAGATGAAGGGTTTCGACTTGATCTCTGACTTTGTCGATCGTGTAGCCGATGTCCAACTGAGTTTCGTGGTTCTCCGTAACGAAACCGATCGGCATGAACACGAGCGCCCTGGCTCCAAGGCCGATCAGGTTCTTTGCAGCCTGGTCAACGTCCGGCGTTGTCCACTTTCCGGGAACCGGGTGGTTCATCCAACCAGGGCTGACCAGAGGGAAGCGGCGGTTGAGGCGTTCCTGCATGGCGTAATACAGAGCCGTGCTCTCCCTGACACCCGTTTCCATGCCCTTGGTCTCGAGGGGGCAACCGTGCAGGCACAGCACAATACCGACCTGGGTCGGAACGAATCGATCGAGAAGAGGGGCAACCCCACTTTCGATGTAGTTGACCAGGAGCTCCTGAAAATCGGAACGCTCCCAGAATGAAGGGAGATAGCGAATGTCCTTGAGCCAGGCACCATCGGGATTCAAAGCCTCATTGATCTGCTCGAGAGCGAGGCCGCTGGTGAAGACCGAGTCGACAACCAGCCATGGATAGACAACCACCCGGTCGAAACCCTGCTTCCTGATGTCGGCCAGCACCTGGTGGGGCATGAACGGCTCTACGAAGTTGTAGGCCTTGAAGACGGTCACGTCGTCCCCGTAAGTCTCCTTGAGGCGCTGCTCGATTCCCTCCCGCTGACGTTCGAATATGTCATTGTGCGGTGAGTGGTAATGATTGGCGGCGTGCCACTCCTTGCGCTGCTGGCGTTCGAGACGGCGGGACAGCCAGGGAATCGAGAAGTCCGGAAACTTGATCGACTTCGAAACGAGCAGCCGAAAGGACCGCTCGTTGTATTCGGCAAACTCGTCGTAGTCCTCGACTTCACCGTATCCGCAGAGCAGAACAGCAACTTTGTTCGTCATCATCCGTTCCTTACCGCCGTACCGTACGATGTACGGAACCACGTAGCGTGGTGGATGAGCATAAAGGGGCCGGGATCGATATGGAAGTGGTTCTACTAACTGAGATTTCAGATCCCAACGCGCCAATTGGTGGGAAGGCTCAACACATTCGGTGGCTGCTTGACCATGGAAGGCGGGTTCCCGCCACCTGGGTACTCCCCGCCGGCGCCGGCGGACATGGCCCTTCCGACGTACCCACCTGGCTGTCGCACGACGGACCGTGGGCGGTGCGCTCGTCGGCTGCGGTTGAGGACGGCCTGGAGTCATCGTATGCCGGCCAGTTCGCCACCTTCCTCGATGTTTCCGGGCCCGACGAAGTGGCAGAGGCGATTCGCGCTGTGCAAGCGTCGGCTCAAAGCTCGATCGCCGGGACTTATCGGAAGCGCAAAGGTGACAGCGAACCGGTCGCCATGGCGGTGATCGTGCAGGAGATGGTCCCCCCGGTTGTGTCGGGAGTCGCCTTCTCCCGCAACCCGATGACCGGACTCAACGAAGTTGTGATCGAGGCCGTCCGCGGGCGGGGGGATGCTCTCGTCGGAGAAGGAGTAACGCCCGAGCGCTGGATTGAACGGTGGGGAGGATGGACCGAGCGGCCGTTAGAAGAGCCTGCCCTCCCGGAATCGGTGGCCCGGACGATCGCGGCTGAGACTATCCGGATTGCCGGGGAGTTCGAGTCGCCCATCGATCTCGAGTGGGTGTGGGATGGAACCGATGTGTGGTGGGTCCAGCTGCGTCCGATCACCGGACTCGACGATGTCACCGTCTACTCCAACCGGATTTCTCGCGAAGTGATGCCGGGCATGATCAAACCGCTGGTGTGGTCGGTCAACGTTCCGATTGTGAACCGGGCCTGGATCGAGTTGTTCGGCGAACTGATCGGTCCGAACGACCTCCGACCGGAGCAACTGGCGAAACAGTTTGCCTATCGGTCCTACTTCAACATGGGGACTATCGGTGAGATCTTCGAGTTGCTCGGTATGCCGCGCGATGGCCTCGAGATGCTGCTGGGCCTCCCGTCCGACACCAAGCCGAGCTTTCGCCCATCGTTTTCCACGATGCGACACGTCCCCCGAATGCTCGCCACCCTCGCCGGGAAGGCCCGCTACGGACGGCGAGTGCAGCCCGAGATCGCCGAGCTGCAGGCGAGCTATGCGGGCCTGGCAGCTGCCGAACTCGAAAGCTTGAGCGACACTGGTTTGCTGTCACATATCGATGACCTATCCGCGGTCACAACCACTGCCGCCTATGCCAATATCGTCACTCCGCTGCTTGCCAACGCATATGTGGCAATGCTGCGCCGGGCCGTCGCCAAAGGCGGCGTCGACGCCGATGCCGTTGATCTGGAACTGGGCGACCCCGCCAACCCGTACAATCCCAACCCGGCCCTCGACCGGCTGGGCAGTCAGATCACCGGGCGCGGAGAGGAAACCGTCGCAGCCGTCAAGGCGCATGGGCACGAGGCACTCCCGGGAGACCTGGCCGGGGAACTCGCCGGCTTTCTCGATCGCTTCGGCCACCTGTCGGACAGTGGAAACGATTTCTCTGTGCCGCCCTGGTCGGAGCAACCGGACGCGGTCTTGAGCCTCGCAGTGGATCATGCCGAGGTAACCGGAAAGCATCGACCCCGACCGTGGCGGGAGGCGACGGCGGAGATGAAGGGTCTGTCGAGCCGGAGGCTTCACTTTTTTCAGCGTAAGGCAAGCGAGTTCGTAGACCACCGCGAGCAGGTCAGCTTCGTTTATACCTTCGGGTACGGGTTGTTCCGGCCAACCTTCCTGGAAGTGGGGCGGAGACTCGTCGAACGAGGTCTGATTGGAGACCCGGAGGACGTCATGTACCTCAACGTCGATGAGGTACGGCATGCGCTCCTCAACGGCGCCTCCGCAACGGACCCGGCCGAACTCGTGGATCTCCGCAAGGCCGAGATGGCCGACCTCACCGAGGTTGACATGCCCGAGACCATCTTCGGAGACGACTTCTTCCCGGCTCGACCAGGGCTTCTGCAAGCCGCGCATCTCCGCGGTGTAGCCACCTCGCGGGGGCGGCATCGGGGAACTCTGCGGGTCGTCAAAGGTATCGAGGACTCCCCGAGGGTCGAGGCTGGAGACGTCATCG
>Ga0316187_10004269_pt1 | contig 12364 bp, 9 predicted proteins | sample CroRivburrow1_MG_FD_204927 | JGI IMG/M metagenome (GOLD analysis project Ga0316187, IMG submission 204927) | Coastal sediment microbial communities from Maine, United States - Cross River worm burrow 1 | ecosystem: Environmental > Aquatic > Marine > Coastal > Sediment | place: USA: Maine...
CTGCGCGTGGCGGGACATCACCCGCTCCGATGTCCCAGTACAGTCCGGTCATCACGTCCAGAGCCGACCGGCACACCGACATCAGCACATGTTCATCAGGCGCATGCTGTGAACACGATGTGTAGGAGTGCGGCAGCCAGATCGCAGGCAGATCCAGATCATCGGTGAAGATGTCATTGCAGATGGAACCGCCCATGGACGGCACAATGGCGGGCTTTGAGTTTGTGGAGCGCTGCACGGAGTTGCGGACAAACATGGCCCACGGGTGATCAGGTTCGGTGCGGGTCGCCTTGAACTCGCCGTCGTTCGAGGCAGGCGGCGGTGTCACTTTAACGATGCCGAAACCGGCCTTGTCGAGGTGGGCCTGCAGTAAGGAGATAATGTTGTCAACATCGGTGCCGGCCACGAAACGAAGCTGGCAATTGGCTGACGCCATTGGCGGAATGGCATTGACCGGACGCCCCGGTGTGCCGGTTGAATAGGCCAGCACATTGAATACATTGGCGGCGTAAACACGCTGCGGCGGTGTCAGGTCCGGTTCTCCCCACCATGTGTCGATGCTCGGTCCGCTCTCGCCGCCATCGATTTCAATATCATCCAGAACGTCGCGTACAGAATCCGTCATGGCCGGTGATTTGAGGCCGTCAACCAGAAGCTCGCCCTTTGGCCCGACAATGGTTGCGATGGCATGGGCGAGAATAATGCCGGGATTGGCCAGCAGCCCGCCCCAGTTGCCTGAATGATGGCCGCCCTCCCTGAGATCGCAGACAAGGTCCAGGTTTACCGCACCACGGCAACCCAGGGACAGGGTCGGGCGCTCCGGTGTCACACGCGGCCCGTCAGAGGCGATAAACACGTCGGCGACAAAGTCCGGCTTATTGGCCCTTACCAGTTCGGCCAGGCCCTTTGATCCGGCTTCCTCGCCCATTTCGATCAGGAATTTCGCATTGAAGCCAAGCTGGCCGCGTTCTTCCAGTACGGCGCGCATGGCAGCCATATTGATTGTGTGCTGGGCCTTGTTGTCAGCCGTGCCGCGACCGTACAGCCTGTCGCCATCCCTGGCCGTTACCCAGGGTCCGTCGCCCCTGGTCCACTGATCATCAAGCCCACGGATCACGTCGCCGTGCCCATAACCTAAAACTGTCGGCAATGACGGGTCTTCAAGCCGGGTCGCGAGAAGGGCAGGTGCCTGGCCGGCGATCGGATTGTCATAGCGCTTGACAGTGAAGCCCATGGCTTCAAAGGCAGGGGTCATTTCGGTGTCGAGATACTTGTGAAGGTGCGGCATGCTTTCGGGCAATTTCTGGCTCTCGGTGCGATGCGCGACACGGGTTGCCAGTTCGGTTTCGAAATTGCCGCCGTCAATGTAGTTTCGGATGCGATTTATCGCGCCTTCACGGCTGCCGGTTTCGCTCATGATGCCAGCTTTCCCTTTCCTTCATTCTCGTCATACAGGTGACATTCAACATGACCGTCGCCAAATGGTATTTTTCGAGGCGCTATGGTTGAACAGTGCGGCAATGCCTTTATGCAGCGTGGATGGAACCGGCAGCCTGACGGCATGTCCAGCGGGTTAGGATAGGCCGCTCCCAGGTGCGTGTCGGGGACGCCAAGGCTCGGATCCGGTGTCAGGACCGACTCCAGCAGTGCCTTTGAATAGGGATGCTTCGGTGTATCGAACAATGTGCCTGCATCTTCTTCCTCGACAATGCGGCCGAGATACATGACAGCCACTCGCGTAGCCATATGTTCGACAACCGCCAGATTGTGGCTGATCACCAGATAGGTCAGGCCGAGTTCTTCCCTCAAGTCCTGCAGCAGGTTGAGGATCTGGGATTGCACCGACACATCCAGCGCCGACGTCGGTTCGTCACAGATGACGATACGCGGGCGGTTGATGAGGGCGCGGGCAATGGCCACGCGCTGACGCTGGCCGCCGGAAAGCTGACTTGGATAGTTGTTGTAGACGCGCCGCGGCAGTCCGACGAGTTCCATGATTTCGTCTGCCCGTTTGCGCCATGTGCCGGGGTCCTTGTCGCCCTGCACCTTGAGCGGCAACGTGATGATGCTGCCAATCGACTTGCGCGGATTGAGAGACGAATAGGGGTCCTGAAAGATTGGCTGAACGGTTTGCGCAATGCGCAACCGGTTCATTGTCTCGATCGGGTTTCCGTCAAGCTCGAGGGAGCCGGATGTCGGGGGCAAGAGACCCAGCAGCATTTTGGCGAGCGTGGTCTTGCCGCAACCGGATTCACCGACAAGGGCCAGGACTTCACCCTGGCGGATGCGTAAATCTATGCCATTGACCGCATGCAACGGCCGTTTGGGTTTCATGAACCCGCCGGAAATCATGAAGGTGCGGGTGACGCCCTTGGCTTCCAGCACTATGTCGTTCATGAGGCAGCCCCTTCCGTTTCGCGAGGTGCCGATCCGGCGCCTTGCGTCAGCAGGCAGCGGCTGAGATGGCCTGGCTGCGCGGTCGGCAGAAGGTCGATGTTTCCGGTCTTGCAGGCCTCGTGCACCTGCGGACAGCGGCTGGCGAAATGACATCCGCTCATATGACCGACCAGAGATGGCACGATACCGGGGATAGCTCCGAGGCGTGCGCCGCGTTTGGTCTTGCCGGGAATTGGAATGCAGTCCAGCAGGCCGCGCGTATAGGGGTGTTGGGGCGCGTTGAATATCTGTTTGGCGGTTCCCGTCTCGACCACCTGGCCGGCATACATGACCGCGACCCTGTCAGCGATGCGGGCCACCACGCCGAGATCGTGGGTGATCAGGATCATGCCCATCTGGAATTCGCGTTGCAGATCGGCGAGCAGGTGCAGGATTTGCGCCTGAATGGTAACATCCAGGGCCGTGGTCGGCTCATCTGCAATGATCAGGTCCGGGCCGCACATCAGCGCCATGGCGATCATGACCCGTTGCCGAAGCCCGCCAGACAGTTGGTGCGGATACTGGCCGAGACGGCCCGCTGCTGCGGTAATGCCGACCTTTTCCAGCAGGTAGATGGCACGCTCGCGCGCTTGCGCCTTGGATACGTTGCGGTGGCGCTGCAGCGCCTCGGCCAACTGGTTGCCGATGGTGTATGCCGGGTTGAGCGATGTCATCGGTTCCTGGAAGATCATGCTCATGCGATCTCCACGAATGTCTGACATGGCCCGTTCGCCAATGCGGAATACATTGTCGCCTGACAGTTGCATCTCATCGCAGGTGCGCTTTGCCTTGGTCGGCAACAGGTCCATGATCGCCAGCGAAGTAAGCGACTTGCCACAGCCTGACTCACCCACCACACACAGGGTTTCGCCGCGGTCCACATGCAGTGATACATCCTGCACCGGGCGCAGCATGCCGGTGGGAACCGGTATCTCGACATTGAGACGCCTGACTTCGAGAACGCGTTTGCTTTCGGAATGTGCCGGCATCAGTTGCGGTTCTCCGGAGCAGTTACATCACGGATACCGTCGCCGAGCAGATTGATCGACAGGACCAGGGCAAACAGCGCCAGGCCCGGAATGGTGATCAGCCAGGGATCAAAGAAGATCATGCCCTTGGCTTCTGAAATCATCAGGCCCCAACTGGGCTCGGGCGGTTGTACGCCAAGCCCGAGGAAGGACAGGGCTGCTTCCAGCAGGATCGCGTGCGCCATCTCAAGTGTTGCAATCACGATCAGATGATTGGTGATGTTGGGCATGACTTCGGTCAGCAGAATGCGCGGTGTCGAGCAGCCAAGGGCTTGCGCGGATGTTACAAAATCAAGCGCACGCACCTGTTGCGTCGCGCTTCTCATGACCACGGCAAAGCGGTCCCAGATCAGCAGGCCCAGCACCCATACCACCACCGTCAGGGACGATCCCACGATGGAGACCACTGCCAGGGCAACGAGAACGACCGGCATGGACAAGCGGGTGGTGATGATGAAATTGACCACCATGTCGACACGGCCACCATAGTAACCGGCCAGAACGCCAAGCGTCGTGCCGATGATTCCGGAGATCAGCATGGCGCCAAACCCGATGAGCAGCGAAATGCGCGCACCATAGAACAGCCGCGTCATGTAATCTCGGCCCAGGTGATCGGTGCCGAGCGGATGGTCCCATGTCGCCTTTACACTGTCGCTCCAGATTGGCGGGATCAGCTTGCGTGACAGGACCTGGTCGAACGGGTCGCCGGGTGAAATGTACGGCGCCAGCAGGGCCATCAGGAAGATGGCAATCAGGACAAAGGCACCGATCATGAACCCCCAATGGCTGAAGACGCGTTTCCGCATCATGGTGCCGGGAGACGGTTCCTGATGTCCGGTTTCTGCGGGTGCTTTTGCAGTGTCTATCGTCATCTCATGCCACCCGAATGCGCGGATCGAGGAAGGCGTTCAGCATGTCCGCCAGGAAGGTCAGCAGAATATAGAAAATGCTCAGGACCAGAACGATGGCCTGCATCATCGGCAGGTCGGCGCGCTGAATGGATTCCCAGGCAAGATACCCCAGCCCGTTGATGGCGAAGATTGTCTCGATCACGATGGAACCGCCGAGCATGAAGCCGAACTGCACCGCGGCCAGCGAGACGACGGGTATGATGGCATTGCGCAAAGCGTGCTTGAACAGCACCGTCATGGGACGCAGACCCTTGGCGCGGGCGGTGCGGATATAATCGGACGATAAAACCTCCAGCATGCCGGCGCGGGTCAGGCGCATCACAGCCGGTGTGAGATAATATCCCAGGGCCATCGACGGCATGATGAAGTTTTTCCAGCTGTCAGTCCCGGTGATCGGCAACAACCTCCAGGTGATCCCGAACCACAGGATCAGGGTCAGCGCGAACCAGAAACTCGGCATGGCCTGACCGACAACGGCGATGCTGAGGGCAATGCGGTCGATGATGGAATTGGGCCTGATGGCTGCAACCACACCGAGGGGAATTGCCAGCAGCAGGGCAAAGGCCAGTGAACAGGCACCGAGCAGCATGGTTGTCGGCAGGCGTTCGAAAATCACGCTGGCGACCGGCGCCTTCAGATAGTTGGAATGGCCGAGATTGCCCTGCAGCGCCTGCACCAGCCAACTGCCGTACTGCAGGATTATCGGCCGGTCGAAGCCATAGACACGGCGCACGTTTTCAATGTCTTCATTGCTGGCCCCTTCGCCGGCCAGCGCCACTGCCGGGTCACCGGACAGGTAGATCATCGAAAAGGACAATACGGACACTGTAATGGCAACAAGAACCGCCACACCGAGCCGCTTCAATGTGTAATAGAGCATCTCTACCTTGAAGGTTTACCCGGTCTGGCGTTGACGTCTCTGCTGATCTCACAAAGACCGCCAGAACACAGGCCGGGCATAAGTTCGTCCAGACTAGGCTAGTGGATCACTTCCACTTGGTGGTGTAAAAGCGCGGAATCTCGTCAGGTGTCGGTGAGAAATCCAGATCCTTCGACCACGCATAGTATTTGGCGTAGGTGAACATCGGCACCCAATAGGCCTCTTCAGCAATCCGGGTGAACGCCTTCTTGTACATGTCTGTGCGCTCAGCCGGATCAATCGAGTTGTCTGCAACGTCCAGATATTCCTTCACCTGGTCGTCCTTGGCGAGGTCGTCCGGGCCGTGTTTGAAGAAGTTGCTGACGATCGCCGATACATCCGGGATGGAATAGGATCCCCATGTCATGTGATTGATCGGCGTATTGCCCTTGCGCACCACATCACGCAAGGCGCGATACTGCATGAAGTTCAGCTTGGCCTTGATGCCCACATTGGCGAGGTCGCCGATAACCGCTTCGGTGAACTCACGCTCGCGGTAGGCATACAGGTCGAACTCAAAGCCGTTTTCATAACCGGCTTCCTTCAACAGGGCCTTGGCTTTTTCGGGATCATAATTATAGGTCGGAACATCCTGGGCACAGCCGAACTGATCCGGATGACAGGCTGACGGAATGACAACCGATGCCGGGCCCACCAGGTTCTTGGTGATCGATTCACGGTTGATCGCGTGCGAGAATGCCTGGCGCACACGCTTGTCCTTGAAGAATTCCTGGCCGGACTGACCGAGAACGTCGAAGGCAAGGTAGGACACCCGGAACGTCTTGGCGTTTTCCACGGTGATGGCGGGATTTTCGCCCATGCGTTCGGCCTGCTCTTTTGGAACATCCCAGATCCAGTCAAGACCGCCGGTGAGCAGTTCGGCAATTGCCGTGTTCATTTCCTTGATGGTACGGAACCGGATCTTGCCGATCTGTGGTGTGCCTTTTGGGCTGTCGGCGAAATAGGCGTCATTTTTCTCCATCAGGACATATTCGCCGGCCTTGATGTCGGACACCTTGTAGGGGCCTGTGCCGATCGGTTTTGCTGCCGCATAGTCCGGCTTACCATCAGCTTTTTTGGGCACATTGTCGTAATGACCCGACGGCATCATGTTGACGGCATTCGCCAGGTAGGCGAAGGCAGGCGGGAAAGGCTTCTTCAGGTTGATCCGGACCGAGTGCGGCCCGAGCTTTTCAGCATTCTCGATCCAGCTGACATTGCGATAGGTCAGAACGCCATTGTCCTGATTGGACACGTGATTGAGCGTGTAGACAACGTCATCGGCGTCAAAATCGGTTCCGTCGTGGAATTTCACGTCATCGCGAAGTTCAAACTCGATGGCCTTGTCGCCGTTCCATTTCCAGCTCTTGGCCAGCAACGGTTTGAATTCACCGCTCTCGATGTCCCGGAACACCAGGCCGTCCCAGCCCATCTGTCCCATGATAACCAGCATTCGGGTGTTGTTGTAGTAAGGGTCAACAACAGCCACTTCGCGGCTTGATGCCCAATTCAGGGTGTCATCGGACTTGCCGGCTTCTGCATTCTGCGTGATGGCGAGCGATAATGCTGCAACCCCTAAGGCAAACATCGATTTGGGTAATTTCATAGGTACTCCTGGTCCACAGTTCACTAGGTTGACGTTGTCCTGAGCCCTCATTCTCAAGCCGTGAGTTGCCGAGTGTCCAACGTTCACTCGGTTAGCGCAAGCCCACAGGGTGGAAAATCTGAGACTGCCATCACTGGTTGCAATGCTGGAATTCCGAGCTTGCGTGGCTTGTCGATTGACGCAATGCTTGCGACCTGTTTCCAGCCGCGCCACCCGGCGCCTTTCCCGAAAGATGACTTGCTTGTCTGACCCACAGACGACAACTGCGGTGCCCGGCATCCGCAATGACCCTGTTGCCGGGGCCATCTGGATGCTTGTGTCATGTGCGCTGCTTGCGGGCGTGGCAGCGCTTGGCCGCTACCTGACCAGCGTTGACGTGCATCCGTTCCAGGTGGTGTTCCTGCGGGTTCTGTTTGCGTTTGTCACCATGCTGCCACTGCTTGCGTTTCGTGGCAGGGAGCTGTTTCGCACTGACCAGCCGAAGATCTACATCTGGCGTGTGATCAGTGCGACTATTGCCATGACCACATGGTTTTCCGCACTGGCCCTGCTGCCGGTCGGCGAAGTGACGGCGATCAGCTTTCTGACCCCCATCTTTGCAACCATCGGTGCGGCGCTGTTTTTGAGCGAGGTGGTCAGGGTCAGGCGCTGGATTGCAACCCTGGCCGGGTTCGCCGGGGTGCTGATCATTCTGCGGCCGGGTTTCGAAAACCTGAGTGCCGGTGCATTGCTTGCCGTCGTGTCAGCCTTCGCCATGGGGGTGACATCGATCATCCTGAAGCACATGACAACAAAGGATGATCCTGACAAGATTGTCTTTATATCGACCACGCTGCTGGTGCCGATGACCAGTGTCGCAGCGGTTTTTGTGTGGGACAGCCTGACATATCAGCAATGGCTGCTGCTGTTTGTAATGGGCCTCATAGCGACCCTGGGTCACGTGACTCTGGTCCGGGCATTTGCCGCGACCGAGGCTTCCATCGTTGTCGGGTTTGATTTCGCCCGGCTGCCGTTCGCGGTGCTGTTCGGTTATCTGGCGCTGGGCGAACTGATTGACATCTGGACCTGGGTCGGGGCAGGGGTCATTTTTGTTTCGACGGTCTATATTGCCCGGCGTGAAGCGCGGTTGAAGCGCCAGACGGCCGTGGCCGGTGTTGGCGTGCCGTCACCTCGGTCGTGAATCGCATGTCGCATGACCTGTATTGCCGGCTTTGCCTGGTTGGCTAGGCGCAATAATTGCCTGATCAGACTTTTTGCCTAGGCGTGTTACCTGACTGGCGCGGCCAGCTTTGCAATACACATGATTAATTATCACCTCAATAATGATTATTAAGCGTTTGTCTCATTTTAAATTGAATCTTAAAATGATGCCACGGTTCCACTGATCGCCGTTGTCCTGAAGAGAGGGACTGTTTTGGTTCGGGATGAGTGCATTCTGATCGGTATATTTGGGAAGGAAACATCCTCATGAATATCGCTGAAAATATCAAGCGCGTCCTGCTTGGCCTTACACTGTCGGCAGTAGTGCTGGTGCCAGGCACAAGCCTGCGCGCCGACACCGGCGGCGTCAACGCCGGCGTGTTGACTTGTGTCGTTGATGGCGGCGTGGGTTTGCTGGTCTTCTCAAGCAAGCAGATGGACTGCGAATTTGCCTCTGTAGACGGTCGAACTGACCTTTACACCGGCAATGTCAAGAAATTTGGCCTGGATGTAGGCATAACCGGCAAGAGCTATGTCAAATGGGTGGTGTTTGCGCCAGTAGGCCGGCCGCGCGCAGGCGGGCTTGCCGGGACTTATGTTGGCGTGTCTGGAGAAGCCACGGCTGGCGCAGGTGTTGGAGCCAATGGCCTGGTCGGCGGCTCTGACCGTACCTTCTCGCTGCAGCCGTTCAGCGCGTCGATACAGACCGGCCTGAACCTCGCTCTTGGCGTTGGCTCGATGACATTGGAAGCTGTCGACTGAAAGCAGAACGGGTAGAGAAAGTCCGCTTTGCTCAATAATCAGGGATCAAGGGGGAGTCGGAGTTAAAGGGGGAGACTGAACGGTTGTACGACATGTGACGCCCGGATCCGCCTCAAAATTCTGACTCCACCGCACACTCTGCAAAGGCAACGAGCGCTGCATCAACCAAACTGGTGTGCAGTGCCCGTGAGCCCCGTATTCGCGGCAGTCCCATGCATGTTGTATGGTTCGGCCAACGGAGCAAGCCTGATCCCCACGAACTAATCTGTCGCTCAGGCCCGTTTGTTGTCCAGAGGAGGTGACGAGATGGCTCAAGCGATCCGTGCCGAAGCAGAAGATGCCGCGTTTGATGAGATGGCTGGCCTGGTGGCGGCGGGCAACGTGGCCAAAATCGAGAAGAAACTTGATACACTGAACGCCAGTGATACGGCCCGCATGTTGCTGTTGCTGAACAATGAACAGCAACAGCAGCTGCTTGAGCTGCTCAACCCGGAAGCCGCCGCCGATATCGTTGAAGAACTGCCGGATGAACAGGCCGCTGATGTTGTCGAACGCCTGACAGTGGAAAGCGCCGCCCACATTCTCGAAGAGATGGATCTCGATCAGAGCGCCGACATCATCAACGAGCTTGATGATGACGACGCGCATCACATTCTGTCGCGGATGAATCCGGAAGATGCAGCGGAGGTTCGTGAACTCGCTTCTTACGATGGCGATACTGCCGGTGGTCTGATGACGCTCGATCTGTTTTCTTTTACAAAAGACGAAACTGTAGGTGCCGTGCTGCGCCGCCTCACCGGTGAAGAAGAAGACTACGAACGCTATCAGGGGCAACATCCCTACATTGTTGACAGTCGGGGTCGTCTGGTAGGTGTCGTTTCATTGCGTGGGCTACTGACCGCCAGGCGATCCGCTGCCTTGTCGCAAATCATGGTCAAGGCATCATCGGTGACGACAGACGCGACATTGAGCGAACTGGAAGATATTTTTGACGACAGCAATTTTCTCGGTGTTCCGGTTGTCGGCCGTTACCGCAAGCTGATCGGCGTTGTGTCGCGCCAGGCAATTGCGGATGCCAGCCTTGAGCGATCGGAACTGGACGCGCTTAAATCGAAAGGCGTGGTCGGCGACGAATTGCGCTCAATGCCGACCTGGTTCAGAGCGAAACGGCGCCTGTCCTGGCTCACAATCAATATCGGACTGAACATCCTGGCCGCAAGCGTCATCGCGTTTTACGAAGACACTCTTGCTGCCGTCATTGCGTTGGCCGTGTTCCTGCCGATTGTCTCCGACATGTCAGGTTGCACCGGCAATCAGGCCGTTGCCGTGTCGATGCGCGAACTGACATTGGGTGTCGCCCGGCCAACCGATGTAGTGCGGGTATGGTTCAAGGAAATCTCGGTAGGACTTATAAATGGCAGCGCGCTTGGTATCCTGCTTGGCTGTGCCGCATGGGCCTGGAAGGGAAATCCCTGGATCGGTCTGGTTGTGGGTCTGGCGCTTGCGCTGAACACGCTGGTTGCCGTCTCAATCGGAGGGCTTGTGCCACTTGTTATGAAGCGGTTCAATATCGATCCTGCAGTTGCGTCCGGACCAATGCTGACGACCGCGACTGACATGTGCGGCTTCTTTCTAGTGCTGAGTCTGGCAACGTCCATGTTGCCGCTGCTTACAGGGTAAACCGAATGACATTCGATCAGACAGTCGTCTTCTGCATCATCGCGTTCGCCATGGTGATGTTCATCTGGAACCGTATCCGCTACGACGTTGTTGGCCTTATGGCGTTGCTGGTCGGGGTGCTTTCCGGAGTTGTACCTTCCGATCATGCTTTCGCCGGCTTCGGGCATCCTGCGGTGATTACTGTTGCTGCCGTCCTTGTCATCTCCAAGGCACTGCAGAACAGTGGGCTTGTTGACCAGCTTGTCGCTTTGCTGGCCGGTTCACGCGGATCCCCGACATTGCAGGTCGCCGCCGGCAGCGCCATCGCGGCTGCACTTTCCACGGTAATGAATAATGTTGGTGCTCTTGCCCTGATGCTGCCGGTTGCATTGCGAAACGCATATGAGGCAGGCAGGTCGCCTTCCATCGTGTTGATCCCGTTGTCATTTGCCAGCCTGCTGGGCGGTTTGGTTACGCTTATCGGGACACCGCCGAACATAGTGATTTCAGGTTATCGGGAGAGCCAGATCGGCAAGCCTTTTGCCATGTTCGACTTTGCTCCGGTGGGGCTGGCGGTTGCGGTCGCCGGACTTTTGTATCTGATCACTGTAGGTTGGCGGCTGTTGCCTGAGCGCATCTTGATTGAAGATGATGACACAGATCAGTTCCACGTCGAGCGGTACACGCTCGAGTCAAACGTTCCAGCCGCTTCACCACTTGTAGGCATGCGGGTTCGCGAGCTTGAAGTGATGTTTGAGCGCGAAGTCTCTGTGCTTGCCATTATCCGCAAGGGTATTCGACGCCTGGCGCCGCGCGCCATCGAGAAGGTACGCGCTGATGACATCTTAATTTTGCAGGGTGATCCGGCGCTGATTGCGCCATTGGCCGACGATGTACAGCTTGGCGCGCTTGGTCATCAGGTCGAGGGTGACAAGGACCTGATGTCGGACGACGTCGAGGTCATCGAAGCCATTGTTTTGCCCAACTCGCCGATTGAAGGCAAGTCCATGCGGCAATACCGGATACATGACAGGCTGGGCATCAATCTGCTGGCTGTTGCCCGCCACGGCCGCCAACCCACAGCAAGGTTGAAAAACATCCGCTTCAAGACCGGCGACGTGCTTTTGTTCCAGGGTGAAACGGCAATTATGGCTGAGGCCCTGAAAACACTGGGCTGTCTTCGGTTGGCTGACCGGGTCATCAGCGAGCCTGTCATAGCAAGCAATATCTGGATGCCGACCGGCATTTTTGCCGGCGCAATCGCTGCTGCCGCCTTCGGGTTGATCAGCGTGCCCGTTGCGTTTGTGGGCGCTGTCTTGCTGATGGTGCTGAGCAACACGATTTCCTTGAATGAAGTGTATGCCAGTATCGAATGGCCGGTAATTTTGCTGCTCGCGACATTGATCCCCGTTGGTGAGGCCCTGCAGACAACCGGAGGTACTGGCCTTATTGCAAATGCCTTGCTGGGCGCTACTGTTGGCATGCCGATGTGGACAATCGTGGCCATGATACTGGTGGTGTCGATGTGGATGTCCGACTTCGTGCACAACACACCCACAGCTATCCTGATGGCCCCGATAGCCATGGGGATCGCGTCGGGCTTGAATGCAAACCCTGATACATTCCTGATGGCCGTTGCAGTGGGAGCGGCTTCTCCCTACCTGACGCCGATCGGGCATCAGTCCAACACGCTGGTGATGGGACCTGGTGGTTATAAGTTTCACGACTATGCTCTGGTGGGCCTGCCGCTTCAGGTGGTGATTGCCCTGGTTGGTGTGCCAATGATCCTGTGGGTCTGGCCGCCGGTGTGATCGGCACAGAAGTGGCTTGGACAAAATGAGTT
>Ga0316187_10004270_pt1 | contig 12361 bp, 11 predicted proteins | sample CroRivburrow1_MG_FD_204927 | JGI IMG/M metagenome (GOLD analysis project Ga0316187, IMG submission 204927) | Coastal sediment microbial communities from Maine, United States - Cross River worm burrow 1 | ecosystem: Environmental > Aquatic > Marine > Coastal > Sediment | place: USA: Maine...
TTACCAAATAAAGCTCGATAAACAAGTGGTACATCCATAAAGTCCCAGACATGACTATGTTGATTATTTAAATAGCCTATATCCGAAAAAAAACGACCCGCTTTAATTGTAAAGCCTTTGCCTAAAGCCAGCGTTTCAATGTAGGCTTCTTCCAATTCAACTTCGGTTTCGCCTTCGTGATCTGCAATAGCAATGGTAAATTTTCCATAAAACATGTCATCAATATTTGCGCTTATACTGAGTTCGTTGTGGCCAAGATAAAATCCTTTTTCACCACGAGTCGCTTCGCCTCCTAGCATAAAACCAGGCAATTCATAGTCAGTATCATTTGAATAACTGCCATAACGCCCATCCAGGGTCAGGCTGATATCAGGATTAAAGCCACCCTGTTTGGCGGCATAAGTGGCCGGATTAATAGTGGCGAGAACTATCGCTCCTAAAAGCATAGATTTTGATTTCACGAAACTTTTTACCCAAATCAATCATATTTAAATCTGTCCTGTCGCTGTATTAACGAAGGACTCCAAGTGTGATTTAGATAAAACGGGGTGGGGCGCGAACGGAATAGTAAGAGATGTTATTGATAATAATGGACTTTTGAGCCAGTCCACCTGGCCATTGAGAACCTTTTTCTGAAACTTCAGGTAGGCTAAACGATGGGACAACGTGGTCAAGTGGTTGTGCACTTAAGCAATAATCACAGGCCATACCAGACTCATGATCATGATAGACGTGATCAAGACTGCTCCATTGGCCAAGCAGTAAGAATAAAGTCAGGGTTATCAGATACAGTTGTTTCATTTGGTCTAATTATAGATGGAATGGGATTAAAAATCGAGATCTGATCATTAGCATACTAAATATTATTTCTTATTGCGGTTATCTCTGCCATTATCGCTATGGCTATTTCGGGTGGGGTGTGGCTGCCAATGGCTAATCCGATCGGCGCATGCAGTTTTTCCAATTGCATTTGACTAATACCCAATTGCAGCAAGCGGTCACGTCTTAGGTCACTGCTGCGTCTTGAACCTAATGCACCTACATAAAACATATCAGTATCTAATGCTTCCATTAATGCCATGTCATCCAGTTTTGGATCATGCGTCAAGGCGACAACAATACTACGTTCGTGATTTTTCAATTCTCTTACCGCATCGTCGGGTATTGTTTTCGTAAAGCTAACTCCTTCTATATCCCAACCTGCTTGATATTCTTCCCTTGGATCACAAATTGTAACGCGGTAATTGAGCATTAAAGCGATACTAGCGACGTACTGTGAAAGATGGCCAGCACCTATGATTAATAGGTGCCAACTCGGTCCAAACACCTTTATCATTTCATTTTCATTGTACTGAAACTCAGTTACCTTGGCGGATTTATGCAAACTGACCTCGCCGGTGTTTAAACAAACTCGAAGTGTTATTAGTTCGCCATCGTTAATTTTCTGTAACAAGGTGTTGAGTTGAACGGCGCTTTCTGGTTGTTCTATGATTAATTCAAGGCGTCCACCGCAAGGCAAGCCAAATCGTAGGGCATCCTGTCTGTCAACACCATAGTCAATGAGGGTAGGGAAATGATCAGAGAGTTCATTGTTCTTATAGCGGGCTAACAAATCTTCTTCGATACAACCCCCTGATACGGAACCGGCGTGTATTCCGTCATCACGCATTACTAACATTGAACCGCGCGGACGAGGGGATGAGCCCCAGGTTTTTGCCACGGTAACCAAGGCAATACGATATCCAGCATTTAGCCAGTCAACTGCGGTTTGCAGGATTTCACGATCAGTACTGTAGAGGGTCAACTCTTAAAACTCCTAGGTTATCGTAACGTAATGGAGAGATGATAAAAACGCTTACCCATAGCATTAATCAAGGCATTGCCCTCAACAGGGGCATGTTTGGATCAATATCAAGAGAGCGTGAGTGTCCGTTAATAGGGAGCTATCATATAATATTACCTCCTGTAAAGGTGGAGAGTACATCCTAGCATAATTCGAATCACACTAGAAATAGAATGGATATGTTTTACAAGCCATGCAATGAAAGGCCGTCATAGAATCTATACGGCATCCAATTATTTTCCAATTCTGGGAGGATATGCAATAATTTATCTAGATCATTATAAAAGCTAATGTTTTTCCCTAAAGCAGTACTACTGCGGACTAATTTGTATTGTTTGCCATAGGGATTGATTCTTGCAGTATTTAACAATAATAATAAATACTGATTTTTTATTTGTAGTAGCCATAATTGGCCACTGTCCGATGATTGATAATGCCAACGCAGCTCATCTTTTATTAGACCCAGTTCAATAGCGATTCTTATCTTGCGTTTCTGATTATCACCCCATGTTAGAAACGGTTCTGCAAATTTTCTCAATTGATTTGTGTCAGTACGATAATTCATGACGGTGACACGTTCAATATACGGCGCTAGTTTGTCTAAAAAATATTTCCCTTGGAGCTGTTGTTTATTCCACCAAAATGGAATAACAATATCAATTGGTAGGGAAGACGCCTGACTCAATGCTGTTACGGTCTGTACGTAAGCGGTTATCCAAAGTGATTCATCTAGAGCATAGCCGGGCATTAAATAGGGTTCAATGTCATATTGTATTCCCTTTAATCGTGATTCTTTTTTAATCCTTGAATTATAGGCAGCATAGATTTTTGCCCGTTGTATAAATATTGTACGCTGATCCTTGATCACCGCGTGCGGATCTCCTTCCACAGCCCACACGGAAATATTCTCCATAAAGGCGTTATTAATAAAAGTGGCAAGTGCATTTTGTTTGGGTATTTTATTGGTTATAAGATTTACCGGAATACTGATATAAACTTCCTTTGCATTTGCCGATTTTATTTTTTTCAGCAACCGATGGGGTGTGTTTATCCAGGCATTTGGTTCCCACACCCAAATTCCACGTATTGTTTCCTTTTTTGAAGGTGGAGCCTCTAGTTGAAGTGATGCAAGTGTGAATTGCGCTTCACCGGAAGGACAGTGCAATGACCAGCTGATTTCTGTTTTGCTATCGATTTTGGGGTAAGGAATATTTATTTTTTTCTGACGCAAGTGCTGGGCCACTTTAAGATCTTTAATGTGTAGCGGATTTTCATTTTGGTTCCGTAACGCATCTGAAATTGAAATGCTGAATGCCTGTGTGGAGCGATAATTCAAGCTTAAATGTGGTTTGATGCCTTGAGGTAAGCGTGCATTTCTAATATGCATTTTCAGTCCAGCATGTTTGTCACCCATATTGCAAAATAATACAATCGAATCACCATTGTGTTCAACGCTAGCTCGTTGCTCAGAGCCAAATGGTAAAAAGGAAAAATCAGGAACGAGATTCCTATTTATTGGAAGAGAAGTTAAGGGTTTTTTATTAATTTTTGACGATTTTTCGGGTAGCAATATAATTTCCGACACAGTCAACTCATTTTCAGTTTGTACACCTTGCAAAATTATGGTCTTGTCTATACGCTTTGCTAAATCATGATTGATGAGTCGGAGCCAGTTTACTTGCTTTATATTGACAGGTAATACCGCGCTGTCGCAACCATCTAGCTGTTGATTGTTTACCAATACTTTGAGATTACCTCCCTGGGGGTCTAAGTATGGAAAAGTTAATGTGGTTTTGTACTTTTCATTGTGTTCAATACAAAGGTTTATCCAGGTTTTACTTTCCGTCGCCTGTACGGGCTCATTAATAGTCGCATATACCAAGCTAATGGTAATCAAGAGTATTAGATTTGTAGTTCGAGCAATCATATTTAGTTTAAATTCTGAATAAATTTTAAAGCGATTTTTCCTTGTGCACTTTTCAATGTGACGCTACCTTTGTTTTGGGTTGTCTGTACACTTACTGGGTCAGCACTTAATAAATTCCATGATTCGGGAGTCTTTATTACCAGTCCATTGAGAGCGACAGGGATATCTAGTTTTACGTTAATATTTTTTACACTTTTTTCGACATCTATACTTATTCTATCTCGCGCCGACCACCAATCACCAAACTTGCGTAGTGACCCAAACCAAGCGTAGGGTTTTACCGCTTTGATAAACCCGGATTGAAAGTCGAGTTTATGGTCAAGGATATCCGGGTGTATAAGTACAACAAATATTCCGCCATAGCGTCGTATTTTATGCGCCAAGATTATGGCATCGTCAAGACGATCCCCCATCTTTGGAGCTAACTCGTCTTCAACCGTTATAGGGAATTCAAATACATCCAATTCACTATTAATATCTCGATTGAAATTTAATTTAAATGGTAAATGACTCAGTGAAACATTGGCGGTCACCGAAGAACTATAGCGATAACCTGTTGCCTGTAATGCCTGTGGTAGCGCCAGGGGATTGCTCAGGTGACCCGGTCTAAATGAAACTACTGTCGAATTAGGAGCAAAATGATCGAGAAGGAATTTGCTGACTCTAAGTTCACCAAGAATTGAGCCGTTATAGGTGCTATATTCATCTTTAACGAATGGGGTATAACTAGGGTATTTTTCATTTCCACTGCCAAGTGCAAATTGATGGAACAATAGAGAATGCGATACAGAGTGGCTGGCCAATTCGATTTTTAGCGCTTGCAATTTGTTTATATATCTCATATGTTCGTCGTCAAAAAATACTTTATCATTCCAGTCGCGAATGTACTTTGTTTGAATAAAATGAGTTGCTGATGTGCCCAATTTGTACTCTTGCTGGGCATATACCAGTGCATTTTTTAGTGATCGGTTATAATCAATATCGTGTGTTAAAATTACGCTTAGCGAGCGATCATAGGGCACAGTACCTAGCGTAACAGCACGTGATTCATGGCGTTGGTAAATTGCTTTAAGAAACAGTAAGAGATTGTCAACCGATGATTCAAAACCGTTGGCATAGGTAGTAGCAACGTTTTCCATACGGCGATTATAAGCCTTGAGTAGATAAAATCCGATATCAAAACCAATGGCATAAACTTCACTGTCTTTAAATTTATTGTGGACTATTGCGGGTGTTCCATCATTATATATCGCCAACGGAGAATGTTTCGGGGTCAAGTAACTGTGCGTACCAAATGCCAAATCTTCAGGCTGCGTCGTACTCAAACGAATGATTTTGAGATCCTTCTCTGCTATATCGTCGTTTAAGGAGTGGCCATTCTGTAACTCAAGTTGGTGGTTACTGCGTGAGGATTTGACAGTTTTAAATCCAAAAATTGACTGTAAGCCACCTCCAAGTACATTTATACCAATAAGATTTCCACCCGCTCGCACATAATTTGCTATTTTCTTGAGCTGTTTGGTGGTTAAAACCTTACCGGAAATTGTTGGGTAGACGAGTACCACATTATGTGAGAGGGCTTCATCGACATTAGTCGTAATACGAAAGGGCACGCCAATCGTTTTGAGACCATGAACGAGTCCCAACCAGGCAGAACTTTCCTGCGTCAGTAATATTGCCAAACGACTGGAAGTTCCTTTGCTATACGATTGCCATTGAGTTGGTTGCGCTACAGCTATTGAGCTTTCAGTAGCTGGGCCCGAGACACCGTCAAATTCAAACACATCTCCCGAACTAACCCAGTGTTTTCCAGTTATAACCGGATATATTACGACTAACACTAAACTTATAAGGAAAATTAATAAAAACGCGATGAATTTTTTGCGGTCATTAGTTTCAAGCATAACAATGACATTATAGCGGAAAACGGTTTTAAGCTTCGGGAAATAATATGAATAATATGGGACATCCAAATATTCAATTATCCCTCTGCCTGACCTACGTCATCGAAAAAATCTTTACCATCGGCATTGAAGACGAATTCGGTGCAGATGAGGCTGAGTCATACAGCAAAGGTGACGCAATATTGAGCGAGGATAGGTAACAGTATGCCAATTTATTGACTATTTTCATAAGCCATCCGCCGCAGTCGCCGGACTAATAGAAAAACTGTGCCGACAACAATAGGTATAGCGATACCGGTAGCGATTTCTGTATTCAACTTAAGGCCTAAGGCCTTGAACGCTTTTAACCCGTATCCGACTATGCCTAGTAAGTAATAACTGAGCACCACAATCGAGAGCCCTTCTACAGTCTCTTGAAAACGAAGCTGCAGGTGGGCACGTTTATCCATAGAGCGCAGCAGGTCACGGCTTTGCTTTTCCATGGATATTTCCACACGAGTACGCAATAAAGACGAAGCGCGTTCTACCCGAGTCGAGATTGTTTCCAGTTTGTTGTTAACCAGGGCACAAGTACCCATGGCGGGTGAAAGTCGCTGCTCCATAAATTCTTGAAATATTTGTAAACCCTGTATTCGTTTCTCGCGTAACTCGGATACTCGAAGTTTAACGATGTCATAGTACATGGATGATGCGTTGAAACGTTGACTGGTCTTTGCCGAGATACGTTCTATCTCTACCGCCAATTGGGTTAACTCATTTAGAAAATGTTGCTCGTCTTCCAAACATTCTAAATTGATATTGTTTTCGGTCAGAGTTACCAGTTGTTCATCAAAACGGGTTAATTGAGGGATGAAACTACGCATCATAGGCACGGGCAGCATTGCTAACATCCGATACGTTTCGATTTCCAGTAGACGTTGCACCAGACGACCAGTTTGTCGGCCACGTAGTTCCACGTCGTGGATCAGGATTCGGCCAAATCCGTCGGCGTGAATCCGATTATCAGTCCAGGCAACTGCGTTACCCGCGGCCACCTCAGAACCAATTACCGTGTTCGATGCAAATAATATCGATAATTCTTTCAAGCTGCGTTGTGGACGTTCTCTACTGTCAAGCGCAATATGCGTGGCTGCGATAATCTCACCGGGAAGCGCGGCTATCCACTCTCGAGGCACGTAATTAATCGCTGATTCGGCAAATGGTGTTTCAAATGGTGCGCTATAGAAAAACTTATAGGTGGAATATTCGGTATGGCGCTCCCAATTTATACGGTATGCACCGAGCATGGCGTTAAAATGATTGCAATGCCGTATTGGCGGTGCGACGTCATAACGTTCGCATAGCTGAGCAATGAGGCTGCGCTCGTGGTCAGCCAGAGAATTATCACAAAGTAGAACCAGGTGGGATATTTGTGTGGGCGCCTCTAGTAGTTCGACAGCACCAGCGTGTAATTCATTGTGTAGCTTAGAGCGCTGCTCATGTTCCGCTAATCCCATTACCGTATTCTTAAAGGGACCGGTTTGTTCAGACATTGATTTTGATGGCATTGTGTCACTCTTCATCTATGTTTTTGTTTCCTGAAATAAGGTTTATCTAACCACAAATTCATTACGATCGTGTGACAATTGGTAATGACAATCAAGATGTGTGGTATAAGTGCTTGATAGCTATGATGTAACTGTTGCAAAAAAGGAAGGGGTTCAGAGTGAGAAAAAGGGCGCCAAGGACGCCCTTTATTTAGAAAGCCGGATTACAATGGAGTAACGTTAGCGGCTTGTAGTCCCTTTTGGCCACGCTCAGTTTCGTATGAAACACGTTGACCTTCGTCCAGGCTCTTATAGCCGTCACTACTAACAATCGCGTTAAAATGAACAAACACATCTTCGCCGCCATTTTCTTGAGTAATAAAACCAAAACCCTTGTCAGCATTGAACCATTTAACAGTACCAGTTGATGTAGACATAATGTCTCCTAAAAAAATTGTGTGCAAAATCGCACAGTTAAGCCGGCGGAGAGAATTACTTAATAACGAAAAATAAAAATTAGAGAGTGAAGGTCTTCAGGACAACAGGTCTTGATAAAGCAAAGAAGCGAAGTGGCGAAGTGTTTCAGTTTCAAATTGTTACATAATAAGTAGGTCTGTTTTTGCAGGCCGAGGGCGAGTATAACAGATATTAGCTAAATAAACACCCGCTGGAATCATTTAGTGCCTATTGCTATTACACCGTTGTGGTTTTGGGCATAGAAACTATCAATATGGCGGTGGATTACTCATCTGTTTCGGTGCTACGCTTATTATCAGCATCCTGTCTAGACTCCGCCTTTTTTACTCGAATCTTGTTGCCGTCTATATCCTTGTTATTGAGATTCTTCATTGCTGCCTTGGCATCGCCTTGTTTGGGCATTTCAACAAAGCCAAAGCCTTTGGAGCTTCCGGTCTCTTTGTCTAATACGAGAGTGCAGGACTGCACTGTGCCATGGGCCTCGAATAGAGTTCGGAGCTCTGCCTCAGTAGTGGTGCGAGCGAGATTGCGTATCAATAGTTTCATCGGCATTACTCTGTTATTTTGTATATATAGTAGGTATTATACGGCCTATTGTATGTGGAGGACACCGATTCCTTTGTCTTTTATTGCGCTTGCTCGCTTTTGTTATGCATTGATAAAGTCGGATCCTGTTGGCAGCAGTATTCCATTTTCGGTATAGAAGTCGGCGATGCCAGCGGCGTCACCTCGTGTGAATTGACAACTATCTAACATAAGCAATTATGGAAATAAAATGGCACATTGACCCCAACAAAACAAATAAGTGCCAAATACCATGTGAGTGGCGAAGTTTGTTCATGTCGTCAAGAACATAAAATATAATTCCAATGCTATAGGTAATTCCACCAAGGGTTAGCCAGATTATGCCCGCTGATGGGAGTGCAGCTTGCAAATTTGCGAAGTCCACGGTGCAAGTCCAACCCATGACAAGATAAATGGTGATTTGTAATATTTCAATTCTACGCTTTTTAAATAAATCGATCAGGATGCCAACAATGGCTAGTCCCCAAACAAATCCTAGAAGCAGCGGGCCTTTACCATCGCCTAAGGTTACCAACATATAAGGTGTATAGGTACCAGCGATCAACAAGTAGATGGCAATGTGGTCAAGTTTTTGGAAAATATTTTTAACAGTTGGTGAGGAAATACTATGATATAAAGTCGACATCGTATAAAGAACAACCAATGTGACACCAAATATTGTAAAACTGAGTATGAGCAATGGATTTTGCTGTTGGATGCTAACCGCCAATAAGGCGCCTAAACCCATTAGCGACAGTACTGAACCGACTAAATGAGTAATACTGTTAAATCTTTCTCCGTAATACATTTTGTTTTTACTTTTCTTTAAATTAGAAGATCAGAGGATTAATTTTTAAACTTTATATCGACAAGATTATTGAATGGGTAAAGTTTAAATTGATGTCAATTATAAACAGCTTAGATATAAAATGTAAGAACTTAGCCTAACACCGGTTACTTCTAGGGGTTTAATCTTTGTTCGAACTCTCCATTTTAATGGAATTCTGTATCAATATCCATGGTCTAAGAAGGTACTTCAACCAGTATTATTGCTCAGGGTATCCGGATTTAGTGATTCAATAATAAGAAGTTTTCAAATTAGGCTTAAATAAGTTAGTATTTCATCATGCATGAAAATACGAACAAGCAAAGCGCTGCGCTTGAACAGCCAGGTTGGTCCTTAATATTTTTCTGTTGGCTGGTTGCAACTGTCGCTACACTAGGAAGTTTATTCTTTAGCGAAGTTATGGGGCTGCAGCCTTGTGTGCTCTGTTGGTATCAACGTATATTTATGTATCCACTTGTTCTGATATTTCTAGTTGGGATGTTTCCTCTTGATAAAACAGTCTTTCGTTACGCATTACCCATTGCTGTGATTGGTTGGGGTTTTGCAGTTTATCATTATCTTCTCTATTCAGGTTACATACCAGAAGATTTACAACCCTGTGATCAAGGCCTCTCCTGTGCCGAGATTAACTTGGAGTTATTTGGACTCATTACCATCCCAATGCTTTCAATATTTTCGTTCACAATAATAATTGTGCTGCTGTTTATTTTTCGAAATAGGACTCAACAATGAAAAAACAATACCTGGTACTTGGTGTGGGTGTGTTACTTTTAGCTTTATTTATTGTCGCCACATCTCAGCATAAGACACAACAATCCGATAAGCTTAGTGAAACAGCGTTTAAAAACAAATCAATTTTGGTTCGTGATTATTCACCTACCATGGGTAATAAAAACGCCAAAGTAACTATTGTCGAGTTTTTTGATCCTGCTTGTGAAACATGCAGGGCCTTTTATCCCTTTGTAAAACAGTTAATGGCGGCTAATCCGGGAAAAATAAATTTGGTTTTGCGTTATACACCATTTCACCGTGGTTCTGATTATGTTATAAAAATCCTAGAATCTTCTCGACTACAAAACAAGTTTTGGCAGACTTTGGAAGCAACTTATGAAGCTCAACCAGCTTGGGCTTCTCACGGCAATCCACAGCCGGAAAGGCTTTGGATGCTTCTCGGTAAAGTTGGTCTTAATTTAGATAAAGCCAGACAAGATATGCAAAGCCAAAAAATTGCAGATCGTATTAAACAAGATATGGCAGATGCTCAGCAGCTTCAAGTCACCAAAACTCCCGGATTCTTCGTAAACGGGAAACCCTTGGTTCAATTTGGCTATGAACAATTGCAAAATCTAGTAGAGACTGAACTCCGTAATATGTACTAACGTAATATATAAAGCGCAGCGGTCAGTCTTGTAGCAGACTTTTGTGGATCGAAATCAAACTTGAAGTCAGCAATCTAGATTAATCGATAGTTAGCCACTCAGTAACGCCGTCATTCTATATGCGTAGCGTGCGCTGTGCGCACGAAAACATTACATAATGCATAGAGGTCGTTCATCTATATGAAGCTCAAGAAAGTGCATCATAGTGAGTAAAACGTGCGCACGGCGCACGCTACGTTTGATATCACCAACTTCCGCTATCGCTGGTGCATTCAACAGATCGCTGCAACACACACGCTAAATTTCCAACGGGTGTCTCATATTCTAATGCCTAGATATTGGGAATACTTACCAGATTTACATTGTGTGTGAAAAGTATCATTGGTCGAACTGTTTTGTCTGGCCACAGTTTTTTAATACCATTAGAATAATATTCTAATTGAGCTTTATAGTGTTTAAGTAGGTTGGTTTGATAGCCCTGGTCGGTGTTGGTGTGAGTTTTATAATCGACAATGATAATTTCTTCTTCAGTGAGTACCAATCTGTCAATGATACCGTATACAGGACTGTCTTTATGCTGGTAATAAAGCGGGACTTCACTATAGGCTTTGCTGTAAAAACTCGGATTGAATATTGTTTGTGTTGACTTGTGTTCAAATACGGTAGTCGCTTCTTGTATCCATAGTGCATACTTATTCTTGCCTAAATCGATACCAAACTCGGCTAGTGTAGTCTGTTTTATTTGTGAAATTTCGGTGTTGTCACACAATAACTGCAGTATTCTATGTATTACCTGTCCTCTTATCCCACTTATAGACTCTCCAGGCTCTTGGTCTGTCTGTTGGCTTTTTTCATTTGAGATGGTATCCATCTCAATATAATATTTTTCATCGACCAATTCACTTGGCTTGATTTCTAAGTGTTTCGGTTTAAGTGTAATGGGTTGTGACAGTCTTTTGTCGATGATTGGTTTTTCGGTTTCTTGATCATTAAGCTCAGATGAAATAGATATTGCTGGCGGTGAAGCAAATTGTTCTAGAATACAAGCAGAGTCAGTTTTGTCTTGGGTAGCATATTGTTGTTGAATAATGCCATACCATCCCAAATTGTCACCTCGACGTGGTGTTGTGCCAGATATAAATAACAACTGCCTTGCTCTGGTCGCGGCTACATAAAGAAGATTATAGTTTTCTCTTAATTCTTTAGGGGCGTTGGCTTTAATGATATTGGCCGTGTATTCATCTTGGTTTTGTTTTTTACCCACGATAATAAAGTCTGTAGGTGTTCGGCTGTTGCTAGGCCAAGACACGAGTGCTTGGTACGATTGACGTGTCTGGTTGACATTGCTTGCATCGACAATAAATATCACCGGTGCTTCTAAACCTTTTGCCGCATGTATGGTCATTACTCTTACTTTACTGATGTTGCTTGCCTCAGGGGCTTCATCGAACTCTTCCGATTTGCCCATTTCTACAGCGCTGAAACGTGCTAGAAACTTTCCGATTGATGGATAACGTCCACTGTCAAGTTCCAAAGACAGCTCCAGAAATTTGCTTAGGTTTGTGCTTACCCTTTGATTCAGGTGTTCCGGGTAGGCCGATTCATAACGTCGAATTACATTGCCTTCGAAATAGATTCGATCGATTAGATCATGAACAGGTACTTTGTCAATATCGGTTGACCATTTTGATAATAATCGGTCGGCGTTGCAAAGACGGGTATGTTCGGAATTATTATTGGCGATATCAGATAATCGTTCTCGCCAGGTACCAGACTTAGAGCTGGCGAGCAACATGAGGTCAGCATCCGTACAGGAAAACAAGGGAGAGCGCAACACAGTTGCGAGACTCAGGTTATTAAATGGTGCACTTAATACCTGTAGTAGGGCGATGAG
>Ga0316187_10004272_pt1 | contig 12356 bp, 11 predicted proteins | sample CroRivburrow1_MG_FD_204927 | JGI IMG/M metagenome (GOLD analysis project Ga0316187, IMG submission 204927) | Coastal sediment microbial communities from Maine, United States - Cross River worm burrow 1 | ecosystem: Environmental > Aquatic > Marine > Coastal > Sediment | place: USA: Maine...
ATCAACCATAACGATGCTGCCCAGCAGCACCAGGATGGTAAAGATGACACCGTAGATCACGAACACGCTCTGAACCGGCGGCAGGCCGAATACTTCAGCAGAATTCAGTAAACCCCCAAACCATGACCCCGCCAGCTTGACCCAGATGGTCGCACCGAAACCGAAGCCGGCAACGGCCAGGCCGGTGATCATGCCCTTCTTGTCAGGGAACCACCTGACGCCAACGGCAATGGGAACCACGTAGCCAAGCCCAATACCCGCACCGGCGACAATGCCGATAAACAGGAATTGTGCCCAGAAGGTGGTGCCGAAAAATCCGCCCAGTACAAAGCCGAGCCCCAGCAGCAGTCCGCCCAGTACAGTCATCAGCCGGGGGCCGGTCTTGGCCTGCCAGCGGCCGGCCAGCACCATCACCAGCGCGAAGGTTGCCAGGCCGGCGGAAAAGATCCACGCGGTCTGCGTGGCGGTGAATTGGTAGATGCCATTGGGGTCAGTCAATATCTTGGTAAAAACCGACCAGGCATAAAGGGCGCCGAGCGCCAGTTGAATGAGGATCGCTCCAACGACCACTAGCCATCTGTTAGGCGTTTTATTAATATTCATAATGATTAATTTCGCTATTTTTAATAAGGATTTAGGGCGATTCAGGCCCGTCTCAAGTCCGTGGCAATTATCGTCAAAATAAGATTGGTTAAAAATGATTGAGGTCACTTATCACCTCAATTTTTCAGGTATGGTTTTTGCCTTTATTCAGGCGCGTAATCCCCGTACAATGGAGGCATGAACAAGCAGACCCGAACTATCGACTGAATAAGCGAGACAGCAGGGCGCAAACGGAAAGGGCGCTTTGCGCCTTTTTTTATTTCCGGGTAAATTTTTTTTGATAAGGAACCACCGACATGCCAGCCATCACACTCCCCGACGGAAGCCAACGACAATTCGACCACCCCGTAACGGTGATGGACGTCGCGACCGATATCGGCCCGGGGCTGGCCAAGGCGACCCTGGCGGGCGAGGTCGACGGTGTCCTGCGTGATGCCAGCCACATGATCAAGGACGATGCTGATCTGCGCATCATCACGGGCAGGGACCCGGAGGGGCTGGAGGTCATCCGCCACTCAACGGCCCACCTGATGGCACAGGCAGTGCAGCGCTTGTACCCCGACTGCCAGGTCACGATCGGCCCGGTCATCGAGGACGGCTTCTTTTATGATTTCTCCTACCCCTCTGGCTTCACGATGGAAGACCTGGACCGTATCGGTGCGGAAATGCGCCGTATCGTCAAGGATGCCTTGCCGGTGACGCGCGAGGTTTGGAGCCGCGGAGAAGCGATTCAGCATTTCCTGCAGGAAGGCGAGAAGTACAAAGCCGAGATCATTGAAGACCTGCCCGAAGGTGAGGAAATTACCGTGTACCGGCAAGGCGACTGGATGGACCTGTGCCGCGGGCCCCACGTGCCTGACACGGGCCGCCTGGGTGAGTTCTGCCTGACCAAGCTGGCCGGCGCCTATTGGCGCGGCAACAGCGACAACGAAATGCTGCAGCGCATCTATGGTACGGCCTGGGCCAACAAGAAAGACCTCAAGGCCTATATGCACCGCCTGGAGCAGGCTGAGAAGCGTGACCATCGCCGCCTGGCCAAGCAACTGGACCTGTTTCATTTCCAGGAAGAGGCTCCGGGCATGGTGTTCTGGCACGACAACGGTTGGCGCATCTACACGGTGGTGCAGGACTACATTCGTGAGCAGTTGCGCAACAACGGCTACATGGAAGTGAACACGCCCGAAGTAGTGGACATCAAGTTGTGGGAAAAATCTGGCCACGCAGAGAAGTTCATCGAGGACATGTTCATCACCGAGTCGGAGAACCGCACCTACGCGATCAAGCCGATGAATTGCCCCTGCCATGTGCAGATTTACAACCAGGGCCTGCACAGCTACCGCGACCTGCCGATGCGGATGGCGGAGTTCGGCTCCTGCCATCGCAATGAGCCTTCCGGCGCACTGCACGGCCTGATGCGGGTACGCGCGTTCGCGCAGGATGATGCACATATATTCTGTACCCCCGGGCAGATGCAATCAGAATCGGCGGCCTTCATCGATTTGCTGTACAAAATTTACGCGGACTTCGGTTTCAACGAGGTGCTGGTGAAACTCTCCACGCGCCCTGAAAAACGCATCGGCGACGACGCAGAATGGGACAAAGCAGAGGCGACGCTGGCCGCGGCACTGGACGAAGCCGGTATCGAATGGGAAGAAAACCCGGGCGAGGGTGCATTCTACGGCCCGAAAATCGAGTTCTCATTAAAAGATACCATCGGTCGTGTCTGGCAGTGCGGTACTCTGCAGGTGGATCCGTTCATGCCCGGGCGGCTGGGGGCCAGCTACATCGACGAAGACAGCTCACGCCAGACGCCAATGATGCTGCACCGCGCCATTCTTGGTTCACTGGAGCGTTTTATCGGCATCCTGATTGAGAACTACGGCGGGGCTTTCCCCGCCTGGCTGGCGCCGGTCCAGGCCATGGTGCTGAATATCAGCGAGAAGCAGAGCGATTACTGCAAAAAGGTTGCCGAAGCCCTTGGAAATCAAGGTTTCCGGGTGGATTCAGACTTGAGAAACGAGAAGATCGGCTTTAAAATTCGCCAGCACACGATGGCCAAAGTACCTTATCTGCTTGTAGTGGGGGACAGAGAGGTCGAAAATGGCACGATTGCTATCAGAACCCGGTCGGGAGAGGACCTGGGCAGCATGCCAGTTGAAGAGTTTGCAAAACACCTTGCCGATGATGTGGGGCGGCGGGGACGAATCGATAACCAACAGGAGGATTGACACATCGCAGCAACAAAACAGAAAACCCGGCGCAACGGAGATATAACCGCGCCGCAGGTTCGCGTGATTGACGCGGACGGTGAGCAGGCCGGAATCATGGCCCTGCAACAGGCACTGGACATGGCAGAGCAAGATGGACTGGACCTGGTGGAAATTGCTCCAAACGGAGAACCACCGGTTTGCCGGATCATGGATTTCGGCAAGTTCAGATTCGAACAGGCCAAAAAGGCACAGATTGCCAAGAAAAAGCAGAAGAATGTTCAGGTAAAGGAAGTCAAATTCCGGCCAGGCACTGAAGAAGCTGATTACCAGGTAAAGCTGCGCAATGTGCATCGCTTCCTGGATGAAGGCAACAAGGTCAAACTAACGCTCCGTTTTCGTGGCCGTGAGATGGCCCACCGGGAACTGGGCGCTGCGATGCTGAAGCGGGTGGAGACCGAGCTGGCGGAGGAAATTACCGTCGAGCAGTACCCCAGGATGGAAGGCCGCCAGATGGTGATGATGATCGCACCCAAGAAACACTGATGTGTTCAGGCCAAACTTATTAATTTCTATTGAAAAAAAGGGCTCCGAGCCCTAAAATACGCTCCCCGCGAAAATTCGCGTGGAACAAAGAAGCGTTTCCGAGCCATAAAGAGCCTTCAGAGGCCGCTTGTGTAACGTCAAATGTAGAGTCCCCTCGATGGGACGAAAAAGGAGCAAGACCATGCCCAAGTTGAAAACCAACCGGGGCGCGGCCAAGCGTTTCAAGAAAACCGCCTCGGGCGGCTTCAAGCGCGGCCACGCCTATCACAGTCATATTCTGACCAAGAAATCGCAGAAGCAAAAACGCGGCTTGCGCGGCACTGACATGATCAGTTCCGCCGATAAGAAGTCCGTCAAGCGCTTGCTGCCGCATTCATAAAGGAGGCTCAGAACAATGGCTAGAGTAAAACGTGGTGTAGTGGCAAGAGCCCGGCACAAGAAAGTACTGAAAGAAGCAAAAGGTTATTACGGCGCGCGCCGCAAGGTTTATCGCGTTGCCAAGCAGGCGGTTACCAAGGCAGGACAGTATTCCTACCGTGACCGCCGCCAGCGCAAGCGGCAGTTCCGTCGCCTGTGGATTGTCCGGATCAACGCCGCCGCGCGTAATCACGGATTGTCCTACAGCCGTTTCATCGACGGCCTGAACAAGGCGGAAATCGAAGTCGATCGCAAAGTGCTGGCGGATCTCGCTGTGCATGACATCGAAGCCTTCGGTGTGCTGGCAGAAAAAGCCAAAGCCAGCCTGGGATAATTCCCGGGGTGGACACTGTCACAGACCTGCAGACGCGGGCGCTGGCTGAAATTTCAGCCAGCGACAGCCTCCAGCAACTGGATGAGCTGCGAGTCCGTTACCTCGGCAAAAAGGGTGAGATCACCGCTCAGCTGAAGTCGCTCGGCTCAATGGAGCCCGACCAGCGCCGTTCCTTTGGCCAGGCGGTCAATGCGGTGCGCGATGCGCTGAACCAGGCCATCAATGCCCGGCGCAAGGCGCTGGAAACAGAGGCGCTGGAGCAGAAGTTGCTGAGCGAAAAAGTCGATGTCACCCTGCCGGGCCGTGGCGAACAACGTGGCGGCCTGCACCCGGTCACCATGGCCATGGAACGGGCCATCAGCATCTTCACCAGGCTGGGTTTTGACGTGGCCACCGGGCCCGAGGTCGAAGACGACCACTACAACTTCGAATCGCTGAACTTCCCGCCGCACCATCCTGCGCGTGCGATGCACGATACCTTCTATTTCGGCGACGGACGCCTGCTGCGCACACACACCTCGCCGGTGCAAATCCGCGTGATGGAAAAAAGTGATCCGCCTTACCGGATCATCGCGCCGGGCAAGGTTTACCGCAGCGACTCGGACCAGACCCATACCCCGATGTTCCACCAGGTGGAGGGCCTGCTGGTGGGCCGTAATGTCAGCATGGCCGATCTGAAAGGCGTGCTGCACACTTTCGTGAATGCCTTTTTCGAACGCTCACTGGCGGTTCGTTTCCGTCCGTCTTATTTCCCATTCACCGAACCTTCGGCAGAAGTGGATATCGGCTGGGAAAAAGGTGATGGCTCGGAGCCGGGCTGGCTGGAAATCCTCGGCTGCGGAATGGTGCACCCCAATGTGTTGCGGGGTTGTGACGTCGACCCTGAAGAATTCACCGGTTATGCCTTCGGCATGGGCGTGGAGCGTATGGCGATGCTGCGTTACGGCGTCACCGATTTGAGGCAGTTTTTCGAGAACGATCTCGAATTCCTGCGCCAGTTTCACTGATCACGGCACACCCAGGGTAAGCACATGCAATTCAATGTCGAATGGCTGAAAAAATGGGTCGCGATTGAGCTGGAGCCCGAGGCGCTGGCAGACAAGCTGACCGCTGCCGGTCTGGAGGTCGATGACATTCGCGGGGTCGCCGGGGAATTCAGCGACGTGGTCGTCGCCGAAATCGCCGACTGCCAGCCACATCCCAATGCCGACAAGCTTTCCCTGTGTTCCGTCAATGACGGTACGGAAGAGCGCTTACAGATTGTCTGCGGCGCCCCCAATGCCCGACCCGGTATTCGTGTCCCGCTGGCAAAGGTCGGTGCGAAGATCGGGCCTGACTTCAGGATCAAACGTGCCAAGCTGCGAGGCGTCGAATCGTGCGGCATGTTGTGTTCCGCCAAAGAGCTTGGATTGTCAGACGACCATTCAGGATTAATGGAGCTGCCCGCAGACGCGCCACTGGGCACATCGCTGCAGGATTACCTGTCGCTGAACGACACGGTGATCGAGGTTGACCTGACGCCCAACCGGGCGGACTGCCTGTCGATCAAGGGCCTGGCCCGGGATGTCTCGGCCAGTTGCGAAGCTGAATACACCCCGGAACAGATCGAACCGGTTCCGGCGTCCAATGATTCGCGGTTCCCGATTCGGCTGGAAAGCCCCGAGGACTGCCCGCGTTATGCCGGCCGTGTCATCCGGGGAATCGACCCGAACGCCAAAACGCCGCTGTGGATGGTTGAAACCCTGCGTCGTTGTGGCCTGCGCAGCATCAGCCCGACGGTGGATGTGACCAACTACGTATTGCTGGAACTGGGTCAGCCGATGCATGCGTTTGACCTGGATAAACTGAACAGTGAGATCGTGGTCCGGCGGGGCAGGGCAGGCGAAAAACTGGTCCTGCTGGACGAGTCAGAAGTGGACCTGGATGAAGAAGTACTGGCCATTTGCGACAGCGCAGGCCCGGTCGCCATCGCCGGTATCATGGGCGGCCTGGACAGTGGTGTGACCAGTGAAACAAAAGATATCCTGTTCGAAAGCGCCTACTTCAATCCGGCTACCATCATGGGCAAGGCGCGAGCCTATGGCATGCATACGGATGCTTCGCACCGGTTCGAGCGCGGCGTCGACCCCAGCGGCCAGGAACTGGCGGTAGAGCGCGCGACACAATTGCTGGTTGATATCGCCGGCGGCGAATCCGGTCCGCTGTTGCTGGCCGAGGAAGAAACATGCATACCACGCAACCAGCCGGTCCGCTTAAGACCGGAAAGACTTAACCTTGTCATTGGCTGCGACATTCCCCGAAAGGCCACAGAATCCATCCTGGAGCGCCTGGGAATGGAAACGACGTGGGACGAAGATCATTGGATCGTCACCGCCCCCTCCAGCCGTTTCGATATCGGAATAGAAGAGGACCTGATCGAAGAAGTCGCCCGGATTTATGGCTACGATAAAATCCCGGAAGCCCCTGTTTCCGGTGAACTGGCGCCGGGCATGAGTCAAGGTCACCAGGTTTCACTGGCGCGCGTGCGCGAGGCCCTCTGCTCTGCCGGTTACCAGGAAGCCATTAACTACAGTTTTGTGGACCGGAGCCAACTCGAAGCCATCTACCATCATTTCCTGGTATTACCGCTGGCCAATCCCTTGTCTTCGGACATGGATGTCATGCGCACGAGCCTGCTACCCGGGTTGCTGACCTCGCTGGCACGGAATATACACCGGCAGCAATCCCGCGTGCGCCTGTTTGAAACGGGCGTTGCCTTCCTTCAGAAAGAGGGTGGCCTGGATGAAATTCCACGACTAGCGGGTGTCGCCTGTGGTGATGCTCTCCCAGAGCAGTGGGGTGAACTGTCACGCACGTTGGATTTCTTCGACCTGAAGGGCGATATCGAGCGCCTTTTTGCCATGAAGGGCGAGGCTGGCAAGCCCGTGTTCGACGCGGCAGCAGATTTATCATGGATGCATCCGGGTGTGAGTGCCCGAATCAGTCTGGATGAAAAGACCGTGGGATGGTGTGGAGCAGCGCATCCTTCGGTGTTAAAGGCGTTCGACATCAAGAAAAGCGTATTCGCGTTCGAAATAGACCTGAATTACCTGCTTGACAGAGAAATACCATTCACGAAATTAATTTCGCGCTTTCCATCGGTGCGACGCGATCTAGCAGTGCTTTTGTCAAATGATGTGAGCTATGCGGAGGTCAAGAAGTGCATCACTGCCGTGGGCGGTCCTTACCTGGAGAAAACCACGGTATTTGATGTTTACCAGGGAAGTAATTTAAAAGAAGGTTACAAAAGTCTCGCTATAGGCTTGATTTTTAACAATGTTTCAAGCACTCTTAAAGATGAAGATGTTGATCCTGTAATAGAAACCATCGTTTCTGAACTGGAGCAGCATTTGGGTGCCCAGTTGAGAGGATAACAATGTCACTGACAAAGGCAGATATCGCAGACCGGCTGTTTGACGAAGTCGGTCTCAACAAGCGCGAAGCCAAGGAATTTGTGGATTCATTTTTCGAGGCTATCAAAATCGCACTTGAAGGGGGCGAAAACGTCAAACTTTCAGGGTTTGGTAATTTTCAATTACGTGACAAAAATCAAAGGCCAGGCAGAAATCCCAAGACGGGTGAGGAAATTCCAATTTCCGCACGCCGCGTGGTGACGTTCCGACCTGGCCAAAAACTACGTGCAAGGGTGGAAGCATATGTTGGATCCGGGGATTGACCGAGATCTACCGCCGATTCCGGCTAAAAGGTATTTTACAATCGGCGAAGTAAGTGATTTGTGTGGCGTTAAACCACACGTGCTTCGCTATTGGGAACAGGAGTTCGAACAGCTTAAACCGGTGAAACGCCGGGGAAATCGCCGCTATTACCAGCGCGGCGACGTCATGATGATTCGCCAGATTCGCAGCTTGCTGTATGAGCAGGGCTACACTATCGGTGGCGCCCGTCAGATGCTCGAGGGTGACGAAGCGAAAGACGATGTGAATCGCAGCCAGCAGATCATCCGCCAGGTGCGGATGGAACTTGAGCAGGTGCTGCAGGTTCTCAAACGTTAAGCTACAACGGGATCCAGATTTGAGGTAAAATTCCGCGTCTCGTGAGACACGCGGTGAGACCCATTTATGTTTTTGAAAGTGTCGGGGCGTGGTGCAGTCTGGTAGCGCGGAGATTGAGAGTTTGTTCGAGCATTTCTTTGCCTTCGGCAAAACCACTCTCTCACAAACGGCATGCTAAGCGACCTCCGGTCGCGAAAAAATCGGGTGATATAAAATTCACCCAACCTGGAAGATATAATAGGTTTTAAACAAGTCGGGGCGTGGCGCAGTCTGGTAGCGCACTGCAATGGGGTTGCAGGGGTCGGAGGTTCGAATCCTCTCGCCCCGACCAGTTCATGAAAAAAGTCACTACGAAGTGGCTTTTTTTGTGCTCGTAACAAAGGTGCCTGATTCGAACCGATCAGAGGTCGACAAATTTGTCGGGAACAAATTTGATCGCACGAAGTGCGACCCCGAAGGGGTGGAGGGCAGGATGCCCGGAGTAATCCTCTCGCCCCGACCCATAAAATCAAGGGTTTAGATGAAAATTTAAGCCTTTTCTTTTGCCTGAAAATAACCACTCAACTCGCTCTGAATCCTAAATGCTGCCGTATTACTCGAAATCAGGGCAACATCCTGGATAAGGTTACGACTGCTATCGGCCAGGTGCGGAAGCTTATACCTGGTTAAGTAACAGAAAAGAGTTGGTGCGAAGATTGCAAAAGCATGCACGTGACCAATCCTTCGGTTTACTTCATCTGCAAGTCAGGTGGACCGTTTGCCAGTATCCATATGTATGAAATAAACAGTCGTCGTGACACCGGATATAAACAGAAACAAAGCGACTGCACCGGCAAATACTGGCCCTTCCACTTCTGCACCCATTTTGGCCAGGACCAAGACGAGTTGAGCGTTGCTTTCAGCAAGATAGATGGCCATCGCAATCACCATTAGCGAGGCCAGCAAGTACAAGAGGGTGATTAACCACCTGATAACTTTATTGAGCAGATGCTTACCAACGAAGACTGAAACTATCGTTGCGAAAGTAATAGTCAACCAGGTCTCGAACTGAGTAGACATCGCCTCCTCATTGATTCTTATCAACTCTAGAGCTTCAGCTACGGTTAGCGCTTCCATAGTCCACCTGACTCCAATAATTGAGGTAATGCACTGATGATATACAGAATGCGTAATTATCTGTGATATTTATCAATTAATCCCACAATGTGAAGGCATTAATTTACTAATCTCTCCTTCGCGTAGGAAGCAGTCCAAATTAGCTTAACTACGAACAGTTCCGGTATCTGGAGACAAACAGAACTTCTCTGGTCGCGAGTTATATTATCGATTAGTTTTCAGTTCGGCCAGAAGGTTGATTTTCAGATGGTGATTTATAGCCGTCGAACGGCAGCGCTTTCAGAGTTATTTAACCTCGGCGCAGGTTTCCTCGGACGGGCGCCATAGAGACTCATAAGGATTGTCGTAGCAAACGACAGCAAGCAGGCGGGCACGCTCTCGTGCCAGGGTAGCCAGATGAATCTCGAGAATTTCACCAAATCCTGGGTCTTCAAAAAGATCGCCCAGATAGAAGCCCTGGTCTCTGCCTCTGACAAAGTAGCCATCCTCAACTGCCTTTCGAATCAAGGGTAGTCCTTCGGATTTCCTCCCTTCGAGATACAGTGCGATTCCTTCACTGAAGTCCAGGCTCGCCAAGCGTCCAGTTACCTTAATTCCGGCGCCCCGCGCGTTTTCAACCTCGGTATGGATGGCCCGGAGCAATTCAGCTGAACCAAGTGAATCTCCCACCAGGGTGCGGGCTTCATACAATGCGAGAATATCGCGCAATGAAAAAAAATGTGGAGTGACAAGGGCAACGCGACCTTCCGACTTTTCCCAGAGTCTCTCAAGTACCTGCGCAGCTCGTTGGATCTCCCCATTTGTGTATAAAGAGCGCGCGAGGCTCTGCTGGGCCCATACGGACTCCGTGTCTTCCAGCAAATTCTCCTCGGCTCTTCGGACTGCTTCCTCGGTGCGGCCTAACATACGAAGGGTGGCAACGCGCGTCACGGGGCCGAAGGACACCACTTCACTTTCCAGTCCGAGCAAGACAAGAAAATATTTGATCGGAAAAATAGCGGGTGTTGCGTCGGGGTTGACCATCAGGGCATCCAGGTTAGACAGAACGACATTGCTCCATGCCCCATGGAGCCCTTCATAACTGGGGCGAGCACGGTGGTAGGTCGCGGGAGAGATCAATCTGAGATTTTCCAACTCTTTGGTAACCTGATCGAACAGGCCCCGGGTCACCAGCATTCTTATGCGGAGGGAAAGGACCGGTATCGATACCGGGTCCAGTTGGCGAGCCAGATTTGAAGATTCCATGGAAGCTTCATGCTTTCCCAGGTTTCGTTGTTGAAGCATGGACAGCCAGTGATAAACAATGGCGAAGTTTGGGTTGATTCTGAGTGCCTCGAGAAAATGTTTCTCCGCAAGCCTCGATTGGCCTAGCCGCCAGAAGACCATGCCGGTTGCTGCACGTGATTCGGCGTTGCCAGGCGCGAGCCGCATCGCCTCTTCGGCGTGTGGAGTGGCTTGGCTGAGGGCCTCTGCTTCAGTTAAATTCCCGTAGTTCCGACGGGTCAACAGCAGGTAGGTAATAGCGAGCTGAGCCATAGCCTCCGCGTAATCTGGCTCCATTGCCAGCGCTTGCTTGAAGGCTTCAACCGCGTTCTCCAGGGCGCGGCCGGTTCGCTGCGCCAAAAGATATCGCCCGCGAAGGTATGCCGCGTAAGCCTCTTGTTTCCTGGGTACCAAACGACGCTGGGTTTGAAATGTATCAGCCTGATCTAAATCGAGGGAAATCCTTAGTGCACTGGCAACAGAAAGCGCTATTTCTTCCTGTACCGCAAACAGATCGTCAAATGTACGGTTGTAGGTTTCAGACCAGAGCATTACATCATTCTCAGCATCGATCAGCTGAACTGAGATACGAATGTGGTCATTGTCCTTTCTTACGCTTCCCTCGAGAATGCTGTTTACAGCTAATTGATCTGCCACCTGGGACAAGGTTAATTCGCTGTTCCTGAAAGCGAACGAAGATGAGCGTGAGGTGACCTGCAAGCGGGGAACCTGTGCGAGTACATTCAGAATTTCTTCGGCAATGCCGTCAGAAAAATACTCATTGGCCACGTCGCCAGACATATTTGCAAAAGGAAGGACGGCAACTGAGTTGCCCGGTTCACCCTTCAAGGCATACTGCTTGGCATCTTCTATGGTTTTATTCACCAGCTCCACATCACGCACCGGGTCCAGTACAAATTTGTCGAATGCGAAGAAGGTCAGTGAAATGGCCAATATTACGATTACCCAACGATCGAGCCTCTTGCCGGTCTTGTGCGTCATCGATCGGTCGCGGTCGACGTCCTTTTCCCGCTTCAGCCCCTCGGACGTCAGCTCAAATGCCCAGGAAAACAGCACAACCGGTATCAGGCCGATCGCCAGAATGATAATTACGACCCGGATGGACTGATTGCCAAGATCGAACACCGGAAACAAGGTTTCCACGACCTGAATAACCAGCCACGCGGTAACGACGTAGGCGATCCCTACTCGGAAAACATTGCGGCGCTTCAGTTCCTGAATCAGTGACATTGGCTGGGTTCATGGTGGCAGCTTTTAACAATCAGGGTAGCCACTCGTGAGAATTATGCCACTATAATCGAACCTGGCATCCATGTGATTTCTCGAACAATTCGGAAATGGGTCGATTGCAGCCATCCGCGACGCAGAAGGTCTAGTTCTGCAGTTGGGCAGATAAGAGAACTCCCCTAGACACGTTTCTCAGGGGAGTCTATTTCTCACTTCGGCCACATGTGGCTCCTGTAGGGCCTCTATAATTAGGTCCATAACATTGTGACAAGAGTTTTCCGGAAATTTGTTCATCTGTCTGTAAGCGGACAATTCGCTTTTTCCTATAATTGGCTATATGACCCCAGATTACTGGCAAAAACTTGCCTTTTTCGCGTGCTTGGCGCTCACAGCCCCAATAATGGGCTGTGGTGCTTTTGGTGGGGCTATGGCAGGGGCGGCCGTGAGTGGAGCCCTCACTGGGGCTAGTCTGTCCTCAAATGATCCAATACCTTCGGATGTGCTTTGCAGTTCGGACGATAGCATTGAAATAAAGTACTACGTTAGAGGCTCAGGCTTCGCGAAAGAACG
>Ga0316187_10004273_pt1 | contig 12354 bp, 9 predicted proteins | sample CroRivburrow1_MG_FD_204927 | JGI IMG/M metagenome (GOLD analysis project Ga0316187, IMG submission 204927) | Coastal sediment microbial communities from Maine, United States - Cross River worm burrow 1 | ecosystem: Environmental > Aquatic > Marine > Coastal > Sediment | place: USA: Maine...
TCGTTCTTCAAGTCTGCCTTTTTCACAGAATCGCTTGGCGGAACTTCGATAGTAAGCTCGATAGTAAGCTCAGGCGCAACGGTTTCACTTGCCATATCGAGTCGATTTTGTAATTTGTTGATTTTTCCCCAGAGGTCAACCTTATTAGGACTGAGGTCAAAGGCCTGTTTATAAACAAGTAAAGAGCTACCCAGTTTGTCAAGCACAAGTAAGCTGTCTCCTTGCTTCTCAAAAACGTCGGATAGGCGCGCCATCCCGTCAATCGCTTCGGTGTGTTTGGGGTTGTCAGCCAAAATCTCCTTATAAACAGCAATTGCGCTCTGATATTCGCGAGATTGAACTTTTGCTCGCGCCATGTCAAGTTTATCCTCCTGCTCAGGAAGAGGAGATAGCAATTGCGGGGAATTAGATTCCACCTTTGCCGGCGCTTGCGGAGGCGCTGTTTTCATGCGAACTTCTTCAGGTTTTTGTTGCAGCCAATTCTGTTGAAAAAATAAAAATAGCCCTGCAGACGCCAAAAGGCTGACAACTATCGCCGAATAAAGCGCCAGGCGTTTTTGGGGCGATAGAACCATTGCGCGAAAAGGTTTGGGGCGCGCCACGATAACGGTGATATTATCATGTCCGCTACGTTCTTTCTCCAATTCAACTAATCTGTCACACGCGGTTTGCGGCGGAGAACCAATAACCATTTTTTTAATTTCATCTTCACTTACACTTGCAAGTCCGTCCGTGATAAGCACAAAAATATCATCATCGCGATAACTGCCCCCCAAAACATCTACCTTAACCGTTTCCTCCACGCCCAAGGCTCGCGTCAAAACACCTTTTTGCAGACTTTGTTCAGCCTCCTCCTTTGACAGCATGCCATTGCGTTCAAGCTCTGCAACCTGGGTGTGATCACTGGTTAACCGGGTAATGTCGTCTTTCCGAATTTGATAGATGCGGCTATCGCCTACATGCGCTATGGTAAATTTGCTATCATGCAAAACCAGGGTTGAACAGGTCGTTCCCATCCTGTCAAAACCGCCTTGCCTGGCTCTTTCAAAAATAGCGCGATTGGCATAAGAATACGCTTCGCGTAAATTGAAGGAAACGGCCTTGTCGCTCGACTCAGAATAAATCTCCTGGATACAATCAATAGCTGTTTGGCTGGCCGCCTTGCCCTCGGCATGGCCTCCCATACCATCGGCGACAGTAAAAAGCGCTCCTGTTTCACTATGATGGGCATAGCTGCTTTCGGGGTAAACTAAAAAGCTATCCTGATTATCATCCCGACGCACACCTCTGTCTGAACAATAGCCAACGTCAAGGTGAAACATTTTATCAGCGTTCATCTATTAAACGATTCCGGTCAAAATTGTCTGACTAAATAGTCTTACAGTTAATTTTTTTAAAAAATATAAGCCAAGTAGTTGCGTGTTTTCTGCTGCAATGAGATAAAAAAATCGATACGTAGACAAAAAATGATTTCCTATTTCCCGCGACAACAAGTTGAGGTTCGCAGTCATACGGTAATTTTCTTTTTTTTCGACGAGCGCATGTAAAATTCGCCAGTCCTCCACCTCAACCAAAACATAACCGGCAACGCGTCGACGCACGAATCTTCCCTCACAAAAAATGGAGTGGAAGGCAGAAAAGCGCCGCGGTATTGTCAAAAGCCCCTGACACACGACGTGGATTGCGCTAATTCCTCAATCCATAAAACTTGAAGTGATTTCCCCCCAAATCATGTCTCCACACTATCGACAATATGCGCTCGATATAAAATTTTTTTTTCCTGATTTTACCCTGTTTCCTAATCCCGCGCCAAGTTTGAAACTATTGCGCGCTTTATTTTTGTTGTTGAAGAAAAAGGAATGCATTCAATCTGGCATGCGTTATGGTGTCAATGCTCGGTCATCACAGACCGCTCACTCCATGAGCGCGCCCGAATTCTATTGATTGTAAATATTCATAAATTGTTCAGCCTAAATAAATAATTGCTAACCTAAAACCGGTAAACTGGAAGCGATTATCTTTATAAAAAACGTTCAACGTCTTTTACGCAACAGAATTTCCACCCCGCACCTACTTGCATTGACACAAAACATTTTCGATTAATCGTTTACTATACCGAACAAACCCCGCAGTTTGCGTTCAAACGCCACACAAAATATGTAAAATAGTTTCAGTCCGACCAGCTTACCCCGACTTAAGACATTAATTTTGCTTCGATAACAATAGTTCAACAAAATCAAGACAGCTTTCTTGCATTTCTCCAACACTATTCTATCTTAATGGAAATAAATTCTACAAAAATAAAGTGCCATGTCCGCCAAAGTCAGAGCTTCACTTTCTACGAAATCTGCCATTGCATTTTCGCTGGTGGTCGCAATTACCACCACAATTATAATGCTCGCGGTCAGGCATACTGTCAACATTCAATTTAAAGAACAATACAACCAGTCAGTTGCCAGTGCCCTGGACAATGCGCGACGCGCCCTGCAAGAAAATCAAAGGTCGATCCAAAACCAACTCATTATATTAGCTGAAAAATTAAGCAACGACTATGCATTTCGGCTGGCGCTGTTTCAGAAAAACCTGACATCGTCTGACATTGTAAATTTTTCTGTGTCCTATATGCCGACAATGAACCTGGACGCTTTATTGCTTCTTGATGATCAGGGCGAAGCCTTAAGCCTGGGTCATTTTAGAAACGGTTACGGTCAAAATTTCCCCGGTTTCCTGCAACAGATAAAGGAAGAACCCAAAAATATCTGCTTTTCTGTATTTGAATCACCGGCCGAGGAGCTTGTTTGTCTGGCCTCTGTTGTTTCAGTGCAGATCAATCAAAAGTTCTATCACCTTGTGGGCGGCGTCCGCCTCAATTCTAATTTCCTCCAAACATTGCTTTCAGATACAACCCAGACATTTGAAATATCGCTGCCGACTGGTTTGAATCGCCAGGCTAAAACAAGAATATTCCGTTCCCGAAAAACCGCTATCGACCTGCAAGGCTCGACATCCGGGGAGCTGCGCTTTCCATTTTTCTCTGAAAATGAGTCCGGCGCAGCCACAGCGACACTTTATCACCCGCGCACTGCTTTGGAAAAGCTTTTAGGGGAATTGAATAGAATGTTGTTTTTGATTGCCAGCGCCGGAATTATCCTCGCGATCTTGTTTTCCGGATGGATCACGCAAACCGTAACAACCCCGCTTATCCGTTTAACTCAAACTGCCGCCGCCCTGTCTCTCGAAAAATTGGATTCAAGATTCGAGGCTAATTCAGCTGATGAAGTCGGTGTTTTAGGCGCAACCCTCAATAGAATGTTAACCCGATTAAAAAGAAATAAGCTGGAAATCAGCGTTGCGGAAAAAAAGGCGGCCTTTGCCCAAATTGCCCGGCAGGTTAACCATGATATTAAAAATGGTTTTTTGCCAATTCGCAATGTCATGCGGCATTTTGAGCAGGTGTCAAAATCAGAGCCGCAGCAAATGGCTGGTATTTTTGAAGAGCGCAAAGGATCCATCTTCGATAGCATCAGCTATCTGGAAAAGCTTGCACGCAACTATTCCCGTCTCAAACCGGAAACCAATGTGCAAACCGTCGACCTGACAAAGCTACTGCGAAAGTTGCAAAACAATTACGTCTACGTCGGTTCGAACGTCAAGATTTCAGCCGCTATCGAGAATAATCTGTCCACAAGGGCGGATCCGCTCCAGTTGCAAAGAGCATTGGAGAATATCATCATCAATGCGCTGGAAGCAATTGGTCCGTTCGGTGAAATTCGCCTTACCACATCAAAAACTGAAAATCATATCAAAATTGAAATCACGGATAGCGGCATGGGCATTCCGAAAGATCTATTGCCACATATCTTTCAACCGCACATTTCCGGGAAGAAAAATAGCGCTGGCTTAGGGCTGGCAAATGTGAAGGCAATTATTGACGATCTGGATGGTAAAATTACTGTCGAAAGTGAAACAGGAAAAGGCGCAACCTTCGTCATTGTTTTGCCCGCCGTCTGACAGGTTATTCATTGCAGGTTTTAAAGGAGAAGATCTTCTTTTGGTGAACATTTTTTTTTGTATTTTATTCATAATTCCCTTGAATTGATCAAAGAAAATCAATACATCCCGAAAAAGAAAATTCGCGGTCGCCAGGCAAGATATTTGTGGCTTGAAACTGACTTGAATTTCGGCTCTTTTTCTGGAAGAAATTCTAAATTCTGGAAGAAATTCTAAAATTAACGCCGTCCCGTTATTCTGGTTTCAAGAAAAAGCGACGTTCCTTTTTCATGGAAACTGTTTGTTTTTTTATCGGTTTAGGCGTGTTCGTTGCCAACGAACCGACGGCCTTCCTGCGCATAACCAGGCGTCCTTGGGATTTATTTTAAGATTTTTTTAAAAAACAATATAAGGAGGATAGTTTGAGCGAAAATAAATCAAACGATCTTAACCGCAGAGGCTTCTTTCAAAGGCTGATGATGAGCCTCGGACTAACTGCCAGTTATGGCACAATTGGCGCTTATGCATTTCAATTTTTGATACCCAAAAAAGCAGCCAAAAAATTCCGGAAAGTTTTGGTGGCATCTTTGCCGGATCTACCGGTTGGCGGCAGCAAAACTTTTCATGATCTGCGTGGCCGCGAAATGGTGCTGGTCAACACTTTCGACGGCCTGCGAGCAATCTCAACAAGCTGCACTCATCTCGGTTGTAAAGCTTATTATGAGCCGGATAATGATCGTTTTTTCTGTCCTTGTCATAACGGCGTTTTTGATTTAAACGGCAATGTTGTTGCAGGTCCTCCTCCCAGCCCCTTGGAAGGTTATGAAGTGCAGGTTGATGAAAATGATAATGTATTTGTTTTGATGCAGGAAACCGCATAAGGAAACATAATGAAGAAATTGAATTCATTTAAAACGTGGTTCGCAGGCTCATTTCCGATAGATTTAGACATTTTAAAAGAAATTTCCAGCGAACCGATACCAAATCACTTGAAAAAATGGTGGTTTGCTATCGGGGGAACGCCGTTATATCTTTTTGTCGTTCAGGCATTAACCGGAATCATTCTTACATTTTATTATGTGCCTGATCCGGCGGAGGCGTTTCAAAGCGTGGCTTATATTACAACACATGTTCGCTTCGGCTGGTTTTTAAGAAGCATTCACAAATGGTCGGCGCATCTTATGGTGTTGACGCTTTTCCTGCACATGATGCGGGTTTACTTCACCGCTTCCTATCGCAAACCGCGGGAAATCAACTGGATGATCGGCGTTGCCATCCTTTTAACAACACTTGGCTTTGGTTTCACAGGCTATTCTCTGATTTATGAGCAAATTTCCTATTGGGCCGCAGTCGTAGGCACCAATATCGCAGCCGCCACCCCGTTTATCGGCGATATTCTGTCTGGTTTTATTCGGGGAGGAGATGAAGTCAGCGACAACACACTAACACGTTTTTTTGTGTTGCATATTGGTGTGTTGCCCACGGCCATGGTCATGCTGCTCGGCTTGCATGTGGTTCAAATTCGTTTGCACGGTGTGACCAAATTACGCTTTGACAAAGACAACAGCCATTCGGTTGAGCTTTCGCTCCGTGTGTCTGCGCCAGTCTCCCCGACCCGCGCGCATGGCGGCGACACCTCAACAGAAGCAGATGAAGAAGAAAAGGTAAAAGAGGAATCTTTTCCATTTTATCCAGATCACTTCTATATGGAATTGATCGTTGGCCTCACATTAACTTTTATCCTGACGATTTTGGCGTTGATTTATCCTGCGCACATGGGTGATCCTGCCAATCCGCTTGTCACACCCGAACATATCAAACCCGAATGGTTTTTCTATGCCACTTTTCGTTGGCTAAAACTTACTTCCTTGGGAGTCGGCGTGATGGGAACAATGGTATTTCTTGGAATACTCTTATTTTGGCCATTTATCGATCGTGTTTTAGTGCGAAAATTTCCCGGCAGGGAAATCAGTTTTTGGTTGGGAGTTGTTGGTTTTTTTGTGTTTCTCACTTTTACGATCTGGGAAGCACTGGTATAAAATACTTTTAAATTGAGAAATAGGAAGGAGGCGCTGGATGCTTTCACTTGAAACAAAACGTGTCATTATAGCGGTCTTGAGTTTTTTTCTGTTGAGCGCCCTGCTCATTGTCGGGTATATCGAAGGAAAAAAACACATTCCCGGTTCAAAGGCTTCCATTATTGTGTCGGAAGAAAATGAAAAATGTGTAGAATGTCATTCGCAGCAAAGCAATGCAAGGACAGCTGTTCAGCAATGGCAGGAAAGCGAGCATGCAATAAAAGGTGTCGGGTGTATTGAATGTCACGGAGCGGAAAAAGATGACATTGATGCATTTGAACATTACCAATCGACCATTGCTACGATTGTATCTCCCAAAGATTGTTCGCGTTGTCATAAAAAAGAATTTGCTGAATTTCAACGTAGCCATCACGCGCAGGCCGGCAAAATTTTAGGTTCACTCGACAATGTTTTAGCTGAAATTGTTGAAGGAAGCATGGAGCACAACAACGCGGTTGCAGTAAGCGGTTGTAAGCAGTGTCACGGCTCGGTGGTCGACTTCATCCGTGACGACGCCGGCGACATTAAAAAAGATCGCAATGGCATACCAATGATCGATCCGGAGACTTGGCCGAATACCGGCATCGGGCGAGTTAACCCTGACGGCAGTTTGGGGTCTTGCGCCGCATGTCATAACCGACACTATTTTTCCGTTGCCCAGGCTCGCGAACCAGACGACTGCGGCAAATGCCATCTTGGCCCCGACCATCCGCAATATGAAATCTACCGCGAGTCAAAACATGGCATCAACTTCACAGCCCATAAAGATGAAATGAATCTTGAAAGACGTCCATGGATTGTTGGCGAAGATTATATCGCCGCCCCAACCTGCGCAACCTGTCACATGAGCGCAACGCCAAACCAGGCGGTTACGCATGATGTCGGCGAACGAATTAGTTGGACTTTGCGACCGCCTGTTTCGGAAAAAGTTGACGCCAAAGCTTTAAAAGCCGGAAAAGATGTAAAGAAATGGGAAGAACGTCGTCAAGATATGCAGGATGTCTGTTTCCAATGTCATAGTAAACAATATGTCCAAAATTTCTACAAGCAATATGATGATGTTGTCCACCTCTATAATGATAAATTTGGCATTCCGTCAACAACCTTGATGAAGAAACTAAAAAGCGTTGGTCTGATTACGGCGGATGTCGCATTTGACGACAAGATTGAATGGACTTATTTTTACCTATGGCACCATGAAGGCCGCCGGGCAAGAATGGGTGCTTCCATGATGGGGCCTGATTATACGCAATGGCATGGAATGTATGAGGTCGCAGATCGATTTTACGCTGAATTTGTGCCGGAAATAAAAGAATTGATCGCCGAAGGTCGCGCACATGGGAAAGTGAGCGCCGCGCAAGCAGTCCAAAAACTATTGGACGAAATCCTGAATTCAAGCTTGCACAAATGGTATCTCGGAAAAATGGATCCTGCTGAGAAAAAGTCTCGCGAAGAGGCCGCAGCTCAATTTAAAAAACGATACGCCGGAGACTAATTTTAATAAAGGTGACTCCGACAGGGTGATAGCCTTGTCGGAGTAATCAAACAAAGGGGAAGTATGCCAATATCCGGAATAACCGTCACCGTAGATCCGGCAAGAATAGAAGAAATTTCAAAACACCTTAGCAGTGAATTCAACGCCGAGGTGTCTGCGGTAAAAAACAATTTGATCGTTGTGCTCGAAACAGAGGACAACAAACAGATGAAGGAACATTTTGAAGCAATAGCGCATCTACCCGGAGTCGCCACCGCCACTTTGGCCTATTATAGTGAAGAAACGTTAGAAATAAGTTGAATATTCTGACAGAACAAGAATAAAGGAGCTGTTCTATGAGCGTTTCACGCAGAGATTTTATAAAACGCTGTGCGGCAACGGCGGCCTACGCCAGTCTGCCCCTAAGTTTATTAAACAATAAAGAGTTATCAGCCTTTCCAGTTGAAGGCTCCCTCGACCCGACATTGACCTGGGGAAAAGCACCATGTCGTTTTTGTGGAACAGGTTGCGGGGTTATGGTGGGTGTAAAGGATGGAAAAATTGTTTCCGTAGCCGGCGATCAATTAAATCCGGTTAACAAAGGGTTGCTTTGCATAAAAGGATACAGCCTGCCAAGCATACTTTATGGAGAAGACAGATTGACAAAACCGTTGATTCGAAACAACGGGAAATTGAAAACCGCAAGTTGGAACGACGCGCTAGATCTGGTTGCCGGAAAATTTAAAGAGTCGATTGCCGCGCATGGACCAAAATCCGTCGCCATGTATGGTTCAGGGCAATGGACTATCACCGATGGCTACGCCGCATTAAAGTGGTTCAAAGGCGGCATCGGCTCTAACAATGTTGAGGCCAATGCGCGCCTTTGCATGGCAAGTGCCGTGACCGGGTTTATCACAACTTTTGGCGCTGACGAACCCATGGGCTGCTACGACGACTTTGAAAAAGGCGACACCTTTGTGCTTTGGGGCAACAACATGGCGGAAATGCATCCTGTCCTGTTTTCTCGAATTCTTGAGCGTAAACGAACCGCATCCTGGGCCAGAATTGTCGACATTGGAACACGCCAAACCCCGACTACCGAATGGGCTGATTTGCATTTGTCAATGGAACCGCAATCCGATCTCGCAATTGCCAATGCAATCGCCAGACATATCATTAACACCGATAGCTACGATAAAAACTTTGTCAACAATCATACGGTTTTCAAGCGCGGCAAAGAGAATATCGGCTATGGCCTTGAAGATAAATTTAAATTTAAAGAATCTGCGCAAAGCATCAGCTTTGATGAGTATAAAAAGTATGTTCAAAAATACACTTTTGAATATGTAGAAGAAATCTCAGGCGTTCCCGCCGCCAAAATCAAACAATTGGCTGAAATATATGCGGACAAATTCACCAAAGTGGTCTCCCTTTGGTGTATGGGAATGAATCAACACACACGCGGCACATGGATCAATAACCTTGTTTATAATCTGCATTTGCTGACCGGAAAAATCTGTGAGCCAGGCAATAATCCGCTATCCCTTACAGGTCAGCCAAGTGCTTGCGGCACTGTCCGTGAAGTGGGAACGCTTGCCCACCGTCTACCTGCGGACATGGTGGTGATGAATGAAAAACATCGTAAAAAGGCGGCGGAAATCTGGAAAGTTCCGGTCTCCAATATCGATCCAAAGCCGGGCTTGAATACTGTTGAAATGTTCCGCGCTTTTGATCGCGGAGATGTTCGTGTTATGTGGACACAGACCACCAACCCAATGGTGAGCATGCCAAACCTTAACCGTTATACAGCAGGCGCCCAAAAAGATGGCCGCTTCCTTGTTGTATCAGAGGTTTACCCAACGCCGACAACTGATGTGGCAGATGTTATTTTACCGGCTGCAATGTGGGTTGAGCGCACGGGAATGTTTGGAAATACAGAAAGACGAACGCAACAGTGGTTCAAACTTGTCGATCCGCCCGGCGAGGCCAAGCCGGATGTCTGGCAGACTATGGAAGTTGCCAAAAGAATGGGTTACGGCGATTTATTCCCTTATAGCGAGGACAATTATGAAAAGGAACTATTCGATGAATATCGCCTTTTCACGCTTGGCACGGGACATGATCTCGGAGCTTATGAACAATATGTTGAAGCGCGCGGCCTGCGCTGGCCAGTTGTAGATGGCCGTGAAACACCATACCGCTATACCGCAAAATATGATTCTTATGTAAGCAAAGGCAAAGACATCGAATTCTATTCCAACCACAAAACCGGCGGTAAAGCAGTTATTTGGGCGCGACCCTATGAACCAGCTGCAGAGTCCCCTGACAAGGAATATCCATTCTGGCTGTGCACCGGACGTGTGCTGGAACATTGGCATACCGGAAGTATGACGCGCAGAGTGCCGCAACTGCATCGCGCAGTGCCTGCGGCCTACATGGAGATGAACCCGACAGACGCTGAGAAAATGGGCGTTCAAAATGGTGAAACCGTACTGGTGAAGTCACGACGCGGTTCTCAAAAACTCCGGGTTGTCCTTAATGGAAAAGGCAAACCCCGCCCCGGCTCGGTGTTTACGCCGTTTTTTGATGAATCAAAATTGATCAACCAAGTGACCCTGGATTCTTATTGCCCCATTTCAAAGCAACCGGACTATAAGAAATGCGCTGTCCGTATTGAAAAAATCAGCGTCTGAAACAGGTGACTTAACCGGGACTCAATATGAAAAAAATAAATAATTACTTACTACTTTCCCTTGTTTATTTAACAAGCGTCTGCATTCTTTTTATTGGTTGTGACAAGCAAAAAAATGCTGACTATGGAAAATATACCCGGCAGGAAATGCGCTATTACGCTTACGCGCCCCCAAACATTCCACATGAAGTCATTAACCGTCGTTGTATAGATTGCCATTTGGAAGGGCTGGTTGTGCAAGGGTTTCGCGCGCCGGTCACGCCGCATCCAACATTGGTTAATTGTGAGCAGTGTCATGTGCGCGCAGATCAAACGGTTGCGCTTTTTAAAGAGAACCACTTTGTCGGCGAGCATGAAGAAACTTCATTGGGAAAGCCGCAGCCCGCCGGCCCGCCATTGATTCCACACCGGATTTTCATGCGTGAAAACTGCGTTGTATGTCACAATGATTCAATGCGTAAAAATATTGTGCAAACAACGCACCCTGAACGCAGTAATTGCGTGCAATGCCATGTGGCGCAACAAAATGTTGCCGAAGCAAGTCTGGCGAGAGCTGAATAATTTGGCAAAGATTGCTCACTGAGCTCCTTCTGTTTCTAACGAAGCAGCGTTCACAATTACAACAAACATTCATCAAATTGCTCCTGGCCGTTGCGCCGGAGCAATTTGGTATATTACTCAAACAATCAATATGACACCCGTCATAAAAAAGACCCAAACGCCCCCTCGCTCCGCCAGTTAACCCGAATTCTCCACATGAGAGTCATTTTAATCTTCTGAAAACTTTTTTTTCTCGCAGACATGATGAACATACTTTCACGATGCCTGTTTTTAAGGGTAAGTTTGGATTAACCTGAAACGGATGTTTAGCGAGGCAATTTATTTTCTGAGCAACCATTCCCCAACCACGCTCTCTTTTAAATTCAATAAAAATATAAAATTATTGTTTTCGCGATATCTAAATCGCACTCTCTACCATACGAAGAAGAATTTGTTGTAAAACAAACCCTTGTAAACCACCGCTGAAGACGTAATTCAGCACACAAAATAACAAATTATACTTTAGTTCATTTCAACAACGGTCGATTTTAAAAATAGTAATTTTGAAAACTAACTATAAAAATGGTGTTGTATTTAGTGGTGAAAAAAAAACCTTCATCTCGTCTCCTTTTTGTCACTCTCTTTTTTTGCTCAAATCTATTAAGCGGACAAGCAATCGACTTAGGTGAAACCGGAAGTCTATTAATCCAAAACTTTTCCCGGCTTGATTATAGAGGCGGATCGCAAAATTTTGATATTGTACAAGATAAAAAAGGATTTATCTATTTGGCCAATAATGGCTGTCTGCTCCGTTTCAATGGCAAAGTATGGCAGCCTGTGGCCAATACAAGCCTTACCTGGCTCAACCTTGAAATCGGCTCAAAAAATCAAATATTCCTTGGCGGTGTCGGCAACTTTGGCATGCTTGCTCCTGATAGCGCCGGAAACCTCGCGTTCAAATCCTTTTTAGCGGGCTTACCTGAACATGAAAAAAATGTGAACCGATTTGATGAAATTGTGGTCATTGAAGATTCTGTTTATTTCAATGCCGGGAAACATTTAACGCGTTGGGTTAATGGTGAATTTTATACATGGCAGTCTGAAACAGAATTTCAAGCAATCTTTGAAATGAACGGCGAGCTTATCGTTCATCAATTAGACAGGGGTCTACAGAAATTAAAAGGAGACACATTTACCAAAGCGCAAAATAGCGCTTTTTTTAAAGAACTGAGGCCGTATGAGGCCATAAAATGGCTAAACGGCGCACACCTCATCCGAACCGTGAAAAATGGCCTGTATTTGATGGACGACAATACTTGCGCGCCATTCATCACCAAAGCAGATAAACTCTTAAAACAAAAGTCACAAAAGAAACAAAAAACCCTGCTTCTAAAAAATGGCAATATTGCTCTGTTGACATTTGATGGAATCGTAGTTTTGAATCCCAAGGGTGAATGGGTTGACTTGATTGATGAGGCATCTGGACTGATGAGCGAGCAAATTATTGGCGGCGTCGTTGATCGCGATGGGGGTATTTGGCTGGCGCTGAACAATGGCGTCGCCCGTGTTCAATATCCTTA
>Ga0316187_10004274_pt1 | contig 12353 bp, 8 predicted proteins | sample CroRivburrow1_MG_FD_204927 | JGI IMG/M metagenome (GOLD analysis project Ga0316187, IMG submission 204927) | Coastal sediment microbial communities from Maine, United States - Cross River worm burrow 1 | ecosystem: Environmental > Aquatic > Marine > Coastal > Sediment | place: USA: Maine...
ACTGGCGCAGTGTGACGAATTCACCGGAACGGGTCGACATCGAAACCTTTTCTCCGTTTTCGAACAGGTTGGCGAATTGCACCAGCTGGATTTCGAGGTCATCCGGCTGGTAGCCGAGGGCATTCAGCGAGGCTTTGACGCGCGCGATGTAACCGTGATGATCGGCACCCCAGATGTTGATCACCTTATCGAAACCGCGATCGAACTTGTTCATGTGATAGGCAATATCAGAGGCAAAATAAGTGGTTTGCCCATTGTCGCGTTTTACCACCCGATCCTTCTCGTCGCCAAAGGCGGTGGAACGAAACCACAGGGCGCCACCCTCGCGATACAGGTGTCCGTTATTCTGCAGGCGCGTAATCGCCTGTTCGATGAGGCCCTCGTCGGCGAGCGAGCGCTCCGAAAACCAGCGGTCGAACACTACCCCGAAGGCTTCCAGGTCGACCCTGATCACGTCCACCAGCGTGGTTGTTGCCAGGTCAAAAACAGTCCGGTAATCGTCGGTGCCGAGCAGTTTTTGCGCATTGGCGATCAGGTCATCGATGTGTTTTTCCTTATCTCCAGCGGGGGCATCGGCAGTCACTTCACTAAACACCTGCTCGACCGACCGGCGCAAGCGCTCACCATTTTGACGGTGCAGCGTCGCCGCGATATCCCAGATGTAATCACCCTGGTAGCCGTTGCCCGGAAAAACGACAGTTTCGCCACAGAGTTCCAGGTAGCGCAGCCAGACCGAAGTGCCGAGGATGTGCATCTGGCGTCCGGCATCGTTGACGTAGTATTCTTTTTGCACCTCGAAACCGACGAAGGCAAGCAGGTTGGCAATCGTCGCGCCGAGGGCCGCGCCGCGGCCATGCCCGACATGCAGCGGACCGGTAGGGTTGGCGGAAACAAATTCGACCTGGATTTTCTGTCCCAGCCCGATCTCGCTCGCGCCAAACCTGTCCCCCTGTTCGCGTATCCGCTGTAAAACCGCCTGGCTGGTACCGCTGGTAACAAAGAAGTTGATAAATCCCGGCCCTGCGACCTCGACCCTGGCGACACTGGCATCTGCCGGCAACCGTTCGACAATCGCGGCGGCCAACGCGCGCGGCGCCATGCCCGCCGTCCTCGCCAGGGTCAGGGCTACGTTCGACGCGAAGTCACCCTGACTCGCGTCTTTTGCCGGGGTCACCTGAATATCGATTTTGAGGTCGGCTGGAATTTGCGAAGCTTGCTGCAGTGCGCACAAGGCCTGCGCGATCAGATCGTTGATGATTTGCTTCAAGAGCTAAAACCCGCACCCGCGTGGGAAAAATGATGCGGCATTTTACCCGAGCCCATGCACCTGGGCCACCCATCATTTACACGATTGACGGATACTTTCGGGGTAATGCTAGAAAAAGATGCTCCCGACGGGCGCCAGCGGCACCCGCGCCAACCGCGTGTCGGTGACAGAGGGGCGAGTCGGTTTAGAGGTCGTAGGCGTCGATATCGATATTCCAGCTGGCGCGCGGCGTGCTCGGGATTTCCTGGATGGCGGGCATCGCCGAGGCGAGCACCGCGCGCAATAACCGATGATCGGTGGTCAGCAGACTGAGCTGCGCGCGGTAGCGGCCGATACGCCGCGTCATCAAGGCCGGGATAGGCCCGATAGTGGAAAGTTGCTGAAAGCGTGGTGATTGCTGCAGCAATGTCTTGATGGTTTCAAGCTTGCTGAGCGCCTGCTGCAGTTCCTGCGCATCCGAGCGAAAGATGACGACTCGCGCGTACGGCGGAAAGCCAAGCAGGCGGCGTTCCTGCAGCAATTCGTCTGCGATTTGACGATACGAGCGGCGCAACAGCGCCTGCATCAAAGGGTGTTCGGGAAAACGGGTTTGCACAATCGCTTCACCGGCACGATCGCCACGACCCGATCGCCCGCATACCTGCAACAGTGTCTGCGTCAGGCGCTCGCTGGCACGGTAGGATGCACTGAACAACGCCTGGTCGGCATCGAGCACCACGCTCAGTGTAATTGCCGGGTAATCGTGCCCCTTGGCGATCATCTGGGTGCCGATGAGGATGCATGGCGCACCACTTTGCAGCTGTTCCAGTCGCGATTTGAGCGCCTCACGCGATGAAATGACATCCCGATCGACCCGCAGTACCGGGGTATCGGGGTATCGCTGAGTTAGCCCCTGTTGCAGTTGCTCGGTACCGATGCCGTAGTGCTTGATTTCACCATGGCCGCATTCAGGACAGGCCTCGGGCACAGCCTCGCTGTAGCCGCAGTGGTGGCACAGCAACGCCTGTTGCGACTGATGCAGCGTAAGGCGAGCATCACAGTTGCGACACTGGGCCTGCCAGTTGCATTCATGACACATCACGATGGGTGCGAATCCGCGCCGATTGAGATAAACCAGCACCTGGCCGGAATCCTGCAAGTGTGCGTCGATACGTGCGAATGTCTGCGCCGCACAGCCGAAGTCGAAGCGGCTGTTGCGGACATCGATTAACTGTATCGAGGGTGGATCAAAGCGTGTCGGGCGATGATCCATGCGGTAGCGGAAAAAGGTGCTGCGCTCACAGTTGGCAATGCTTTCCAGCGACGGGGTTGCCGAGCCGAGGACGATCGGAATATCGAGCATTTGCGCACGCTTGATGGCAACGTCGCGCGCATGGTAACGCACCCCGTCTTCCTGTCGATAAGAGTGGTCGTGTTCCTCGTCGATGATGATCAGCCCGAGATCATCACATTGCGAAAACAGGCTGGATCGCGTGCCCAGCATGATGCTGGCTTCGGCACGCCGAAACCGGTCCCAGGCCTGAAAGCGCTGGTATTCGGTGAGCCCCGAGTGCGAGATCGCGAAACACTCGCCGAAACGCTGGCGCACGCGCTCGAGCAACTGGTTAGTGAGCCCGATCTCGGGGACCAGGTAAATAACCTGCCGCCCCCGCTCAAGACAACTGCGGATCAGGCGCAGAAAGATTTCCGTTTTGCCGCTGCCGGTAATACCGTCCAGCAGGTGCACCGCGAATTGCTGCAGGCGTGGTTCGATGGCACTCACGATGGCGTCCTGCTCCGCACTCAGTTGCGGCATCACCGGCGCGTCCACTGCGGGCGTTGGCTTATCGTCCCATTCCCAGCCAATCAAATGCTTGCCTTCCAGCGCTTTCACCACCGGGTGCCAGCCGGGGTTGATGCGCTTCAAGCCCACAGCGGTCAGCCCGGCAGGCTCGCACTTTAACGCCTGACAGATCTCGAACTGGCGTGGCGAAGTCCGCTGCAGCACAGAAATCGCCTCGGCATCAGCCGCCAGCAGTCGCCAGCGCTTTACGCGCAGTGGCTGATACGCCCGCGCACCGCGCAGGTAACCGGGCAGGCATTGAAATAGCACGTCACCGGGTGGTTGCAGGTAATACTCCGACATCCACTTCGCCAGCGCGAGCATGTGCCCTCCCAGCACCGGCTCGAGATCGATACGCTCACGAACCACCTTGATTTTGGCGGCATCGAAATCACTGTGATCGCTCACTTCCAGTAAAATTCCGCTGCGCGTGCCCTGGCCAAAGGGCAGCCGATAGCGAGTACCGGCAATGACCGGTGCCGCTTCATCGATGCGGTATTCGAAAACGCGATATAGCGGCAGGGCGATAGCGAAAGAAGCGAAGCGGTATTGCGGCACGCGGCGTACTCAAGTTGAAAGTTGAATCATACTCGAATTAGGCATCGCACTCAGCCGCTTAAATGCCCAAAAACAGCCTTTCACTTAGCTCGCAAAGTTAAAGTGGTTTCTATCAAGTAAAAGCTAAATTGCTAAGAAATGGTAACAAAAATATTTATCCACATTATCTGTGGATAAGTCTGTGCATGAAATGCACATAACCGGCTACAGGCCGCATTTCCATTGAGCCCTTATTAGATTGTTCATTTTTCCATCTATTTTATTTTTATTTTAAAATCAAAGAGTTACGGGGGCCGATTAAAAAACGATCGATCGCACCCGGGTTAAATGGGGACAGTCAACGGGGAAGCTGCGGGCATGTGAATATCTTTCCACTGTCAATAGCCATAACAGCCATTATCAAATAATTTTATATATTGAAAGACCATTTATTATGGTTTTTGGCTATTATTGTAAATTCCAAAAACAGTTCTTGCGGGATAGCCAGTGACTTTAGCGGCGACGCCGATTAAACTGGCCGCGATTTTTTGCCACGAAACTTTCAACATGCCCGCCAAGACAGCGGTATTACTTACCAACCTGGGTACTCCTGACAACCTCGAACTGGGTTCGGTCAAACGCTTTTTGCGGGAATTTCTGTCCGACCCGCTGGTGGTGCGGCTGCCGCGCCTGCTGTGGTTGCCCCTGTTACACGGCATTATTTTGCCGCTGCGCAGCCCCAAAACACTGCAAGCCTATAGCCGGGTCTGGAGTGAGGATGGTTCACCGCTGCTGGCTTACGCCAACAAGCAACGCGCGGCGCTACAGGAAATACTGCGCGAACAGGCGCAGGTTGAACTCGCGATGCGTTACGGTAACCCTTCTTTTATCTCGGTGTTGCGCCTGTTACGCGATGCCGGGGTCGACAAATTGATCGTGCTGCCACTTTATCCGCAATACTCGGTAACGACTACCGCCACCAGCTACAAGCATTTACTCGGCAGCCTGAAGCAGCTGGATTACGCGCCAACTATCGAGTTTATCGGTTACTATCCCGAGCATCCTGCCTACATCGCTGCGCTGGCGGAGGCGATTCGCGAACATCGCAAGCCCGGCGAGCGCCACCTGCTAATGTCTTTCCATGGGCTGCCACAGGCGAACGTCGATCGCGGTGATCCCTATCAGCGCCAATGCGAACAAAGCGCCGGCAAGCTCGCGGAAGCACTCGGCCTCGAGCCGACCGACTGGTCCCTCGGCTACCAGTCGCGTTTCGGCAAGCAGACCTGGATCCAGCCGTATACATCTGACGTCCTCAAGGGACTGGTGGCGCGCGGCATCAACACAGTCGATGTCGTCTGCCCCGGATTTTCGGCCGACTGCCTGGAAACGCTGGACGAGATCAAGGTCGAATACCGTCACGAATTTCTGCAAATCGGTGGTGAGGACCTGGACTACATCCCGGCGCTCAATGACCGCGCCGCGCACATCGAAATGATGCGCCAACTGGTTGCACCCTATTTATCCGTTAGCAGTTAGCCCGATTCGGTATGAATCATTGCTAGTATGGCCTGTCTATATCGAGGCTCACTCAGCCAATGCCAATCGCGAAAGCCCAGAACTTATAACGAGTCAAAGCCATGTTTAAATCCTTTTTCCCGAACCCCAGAATATTCTTCCTGTCGGTAGTCGGCTATGCGGCCATTTGCAGTTTCATCTGGTATGGATTCAACGAACAGATTGGCTCCTTACTGGGCCTCGACCTGTCAAATACCGAACCGGTAATCGGCCTGGGACACTTTCTGACTGACTCGTTTATTCTGTTTTACCTCTACTTCGCGACCTGTACCGCACTGTTCGCAGCCGCCTGGTACAGGATTGCCAATCATCCCTGGCAATGGTGGTCGATTCTCGGCTCGGCGCTTATCCTGTTTTCCACCTATTTCTCGGTGCAGGTATCGGTAGCAATCAACAATTGGCGCAGGCCCTTTTTCGACCAGGTGCAGGACGCCCTGAGTAAACCCGGCACACAGTCAATCGATGGCAGCGCGGTCAGAGCAAGCCCCGAAGCCGTTACCCAAAGCCTTTTTGACCTGATTATTATCTTCGCCGAAATCGCTTTCCTGGCGATTTTCGTCTACGTCGTCACGCGCTTTTTCGTCAGCCATTACATCTTCCGCTGGCGCACGGCGATGAACGCTTACTACACATCGCAATGGGCTCAGGTGCGACATATAGAAGGCGCCTCGCAACGCATTCAGGAAGACACCATGCGCTTCGCAGAAATCATGGAGGGTCTGGGTGTCTCTATTGTCGACGCGGTAATGACCCTGTTTGCCTTCCTGCCGGTGCTTTGGGTGCTATCGGAATACGTCAGTGAGCTGCCGCTGGTCGGCGCCATCGCCCACCCACTGTTCGTCGCATCGCTGGTCTGGTCGGTGTTTGGTACCGGCTTGCTGGCCCTGGTTGGCATCAAATTGCCAGGGCTCGAATTTAAAAACCAGCGCGTCGAAGCGGCCTATCGCAAGGAACTGGTATACGGGGAAGATGATGCGACGCGCGCCCAGCCGCCCAGGCTTGTCGACCTGTTTGCCGACGTTCGCAAAAACTACTTCCGGCTATATTTCAACTACATGTACTTCAACGTAGCGCGCATGCTTTACCTGCAGGCCGATAACATATTCGTCTATGTATTGCTGATACCCACCATCGCGGTCGGAGCGATTACCTTCGGTATACTGCAACAGATTCTGACCGCCTTCAGCCAGGTCAGTAATTCGTTTCAATACCTGGTGAATTCATGGACCACGATTGTTCAGTTATTATCGATCTACAAACGTCTGAGTTCTTTCGAAGCCGCGATAAAGCATGAACCGTTACCCGAAATCGATCAATTGGCCACCTGACAGTGAAACGGGTCGATGGCGCGTGGCCAGTTAAACGCCCATGTGCCTGATCCTGTTCGCCTGGCAGCACCATGTGGATTATCCGTTGATTGCGATCGCCAATCGCGACGAATATTACGCGCGCCCCGGTCGCGCTGCGCACTGGTGGGAAGACGCCGACATCTATGCCGGACGCGACCTCGAAGCCGGTGGCACCTGGCTCGGCGTCAATCGTCGCGGTCGATTCGCGGCGGTCACCAACGTGCGCGAACCTGGAGGCATGCAAGCCGGCAAGCGCACCCGTGGCGAGCTGACCCGAAACTTTCTCGCCGGCAGCAACGATGCCGAAACTTACCTGCATCAGCTCGCGCCCGGCGATCAGGACTATGCGGGCTTCAACCTGTTACTCGGCGACTCCAGCGGATTGTGGTTCTATTCCAACCGCGAACAAAAGATTCGCCGTATCGAAGCCGGCGTCTACGGAGTCAGCAACGGCCACTTCGATGAGCCCTGGCCGAAACTCAGGTCAGGTCGCGCAGAACTCGAAGCAATGCTCGATGGCCCCATCGACCACGACCAGCTGATGGCAATCCTCACCGATCATGCGATCGCCGAGGATCACGAGCTACCGAGTACCGGGGTCGCGCTCGATATCGAACGCCTGTTGTCGAGCCGCTTTATCCGCTCGGCGGAATACGGCACCCGCGCCTGCAGCGTGGTTACCATGGATCGACAGCAGCGTATCGAGTTCAGCGAACAGAATTATATCGATGCCACACGACGCGGTTCCCTGCAACACGCGAGCTTTGCTATTGCGGCAGATTGCTAAAGGCGGGGCTTCGAAGGGGACAGACCCCAATTTCGATAACTGATTATGAGGCTGGGGTAGACGGGCGAAATTGGGGTCTGTCCCCGAGGGTTAGAGTTTGAACAGGGATTCGGTGTTACGGGTGAGGGCAGCAGCGAGATCGGCAATATCCAGCTGGCGCAGCTCGGCCATGGTTTGCAGGTGTTCGACGATATAGGCCGGCATATTTTGCTGGCCACGATGGCTGGCACCGGGCTGGTCGGGCGCATCCGATTCCAGCAGCAGGGCATCGAGCGGCATCAGCGCGACCACGGCGCGCAACTTGCGCGCGCGCTCGAAGCTGAGCGTTGCAGAGATACCGAGTTTGAAGCCGAGATCGTACAATTGCCGCGCCTGCTGCTCGCTACCGGCAAAACTGTGTATTACGCCACCCTGGCGCCCCTGCCGACGCAACAGGCTGATGACTTCATCCATCGCCTTGCGCGCGTGGATGATGACCGGCAGGCGATGATTGTCCGCCAGTTGCAACTGCTCCTGGAACAGTTGCTTTTGCCATTTTTCATCGACCCGGGTGTGGAAGAAATCGAGACCGCACTCACCGACGGCCACTGCCGCTTCACGCCCCAGCCACTCGTCGAGCTCGCGCAGGTGAATCGCCTGGTGCTGCTCGATAAACATCGGGTGCAACCCATAGGCCGCATAGAGGCCGTCATGGCGAGCACACACCAACTTCAGTTTTTCCCAGCGGTTGGCGCTGGTAGCGGGCACGATCATGCGCGTGACACCGACAGCCGCGGCCGCGGCGATCACTTCGCTGCGCCGCTCATCGAAGCGATCATCGTCGAGGTGACAGTGGCTGTCGATCAAGCGCACAGGCAGGCCGCACCGTGATCTGGATTCATTCGGGTAATGCGCATCACTGCCGGTTACGACTTTCGAGCAGGTCGAGAATGATTGGCGTCAGGATGATTTCCACCGCCATTCCCATCTTACCGCCGGGGACCACGATGGTATTGCGCCGTGACATAAAGGATCCGCTGATCATCGACAACAGGTTGGTGAAGTCGGTGTTGCGGATATCCGGCTTGCGGAAACGGATCACCACGAAGCTTTCATCGAGGGTCGGAATATCGCGTGCAATAAACGGGTTCGAGGTATCCACGGTGGCGACCCGCTGAAAATTGATGTCGGTCTCGGAAAACTGCGGCGTGATGTATTTTACGTAATCGGGCATGCGACGCAGAATACTGTCGACTACCTCGTCCTGTCGGTAACCGCGCTCGGCGCTATCACGGTGAATCTTTTGAATCCACTCAAGATTGACCACCGGCACCACCCCAACCTTGAAATCTGCGTAGCGGGTCATGTCCACCTCGCCGCTTTTGACAAGACCATGCAAGCCCTCATAAAACAGTAAATCGGTGTCGGGCTCGATGTCTTCCCAGGGTGTGAAACGCCCCGCTTCAAGTGCCACACCGAGGCGCTTGCTGTGCTCTCGCGCTTCCTCGTCATTGTGCAGATAAAAGCGTTTTTGCCCACCACCGGTCTCACCATAACTGCGGAACAGGGCCTCCAGCAGTTCGAACTGATTGGCGCTGGCACCGAAATGGCTGAAGTTGATATCGGCCTCCTGGGCCCGATTCATTTCACCCTGCATATCCTCGCGGTCATAACGATGAAAACTATCACCCTCGATAAGGGCGGGATTGATCTTGTGTCGATGAAAAATTGACTCCAGCGCCTTCTTGACCGTGGAGGTGCCGGCGCCGGAAGAACCGGTTACAACGACGACGGGATGTTTTTTCGACATGGCCTGCGCTCTCTGTTTACCGAGTAGTTTGCTAAAACCCGATTGTAACCGGTCGCGATGCACTGTGAGTAGTCATTCACAGTCCTGACTTTGTAGCTATAAGTAATATTGTGTACACTGTTGTGGATATTCCTGTCTCGTCTTGTCGGTGCCAATATTCTTTGTCACTACTGGATTCAAACAGTTATGCCACACACTATAACGCCAGCGGGAAGGAGGGCATCCGGCTGGCAGCTATAAATGAGGATTCGACCAGCACTTGAGCAAGCTAGCAAGACTACTCCGGGCCAGGCTTAAAAAAGTCAAACTCAAGAAGCTGCGCAGTACCAAATGGATTGCTGGAATCGTATTCGTCCAATTCGGCTGGTACGTCACCGATCTCGCTCCGAGCATCGAGATCGCCTGGGTAACCGGTCTGCTGTTATTCACTATTTACCTGTTCGTTTTTGAAATCGTTTCCGTCGACGAAACCGCGATAACCGTCATGGTCCTCCTCGGACTGTCATCGCTACTGGCACCGACGATGGGGCTGGAGCAGGGACTGGTAGATAACAAACGATTGTTCGACGGTTTTGCCAGCAACGCGGTAATGTCGATTATCGCGGTTATGATGATTGGCGCGGGGCTCGACAAGACCGGTATGATGAGCAAGGTGGCAGGCTATATCCTGAAGGTTGGCGGTACCACCGAGGCCCGTATCATCCCGATTATTTCGGGCACCTCCGGCCTTATTTCCTCGTTCATGCAAAACGTTGGCGCGGCCGCGCTACTGCTGCCGGTGGTGAGCCGCATATCGGCGCACTCGGGGCTACCGATGTCACGCCTGCTGATGCCGATGGGTTTTACCGCGATACTTGGCGGCACGATCACCATGGTCGGTTCATCGCCATTGATCCTGTTGAATGACCTTATCCTGACCTCAAACGTGGCCCTGCCGGCGGATCAAAAAATGCAGACCTGGGGCCTGTTTTCGGTTACCCCGATCGGCCTGGCGCTGGTGGCGAGCGGAATCCTCTACTTCGTGCTCGCCGGCAAGTACGTCCTGCCGTCGGTGTCGGTCGAATCCACCGCTGCCGTCGCCGGCAGCAGCAAGTACCTGGAAGAAGTCTACGGCGTCGACTACCTGCTATTCGAGGTCACGGTACCGGCTGAAAGCCCCCTGGTCGGCCAGGTGCTGGACGACATCGAAACCGCTTACAAGATTCGAGTCATTGCCATCAAGGCGGCCGGGGCCGGGGTGCGCGCAAACCAGGGCGACCTTTCACGCGACGTCGCGATCGGCCCCGACTCGGCGCTCGGCATTCTCTGCTCACCGGCGCATCTGAAAGACTTCGTCGACGAATTTGGCCTCACCATCCAGAAAGGTTTACGGGTTTTTTCTGACGTGCTGTCGTCCACACAAGTGGGTATTGCGGAAATCGTCATACCACCCGGATCATCGGTGATCGGAAAATCGGCACGCGATATCTGGATGCGCAAGGCTTACGGGCTGGCCATGGTAGCCCTGCATCGTGACGGCGAAACCCTGGTAGAAGGTAGCAATATTCGCGATATCCCGTTTGCAGCCGGTGACACGATTCTCGCGCATACTACCTGGCGAGCTCTGGCGCACCTGGAACGCGATCGTAACTTCGTTATCGTCACTTCGGAATACCCGCGCGAGGAAATCCGCCCCAACAAGGTCGGCTGGGCCAGCTTTTTCTTCGGCCTGGCGCTGTTCATGGTGTTGTTTACTGATCTGCGCCTGTCCCTGGCACTGATGACCGGAGCGATCGGTATGGTCATCTCCGGTGTGCTGAAGATCGAGGAAGCCTATGAGTCTGTCTCCTGGAGCACGGTGTTCCTGCTTGCCAGCCTGATCCCGCTCGGTCTCGCGGTCGAAACCAGCGGCACGGCCAAATGGATTGCAGAGCAAACGCTGGTGGTGGTCGGTGACATGCCTATCTGGGTAATCCAGGCGGCTGTTGCACTGCTGTCGACTTTTTTCACGCTGGTCATGTCGAATGTCGGTGCGACCGTGCTGCTGGTACCACTGGCGGTGAATATTGCGATCGGCGCCGGTGCCAGCCCGGCACTATTCGCGCTCACCGTGGCAATTGCCACTTCGAATTCGTTCATCATACCAACCCACCAGGTGAACGCCCTGATCAAGGGTCCCGGTGGTTATCGGGTGCCCGATTTCGTGCGCGCCGGCGGGCTGATGAGCATCCTCTTCATCGTCGTCATGCTGGTGATGATGAACATCGTCTTTTAGCGAACAGGCTTGTCGATTGCCTTGCTGAACAATAAGTCCCACACGCCGTGCCCAAGACGCAGCCCGCGCTGCTCGAAACGGGTCAGGGGTCGATAATCGGGGCGCTCGATATGCCCGGCAGCATTACCCATATTCACAAATCGGTCATCGTCGAGAAACTGCCCGGCGATCGACTCGGCATAATCCTGCCAGTCGGTTGCGATGTGGATGGCCGCGCCCGGTTTCAGGACTCTGTGTGCCAGATCACGAAAACGCCGGTTAACGATACGGCGCTTATGGTGACGCTTTTTATGCCAGGGATCGGGGAAAAACAACAGGATGCGGTCGAGCAGATTTGCACCGATCATCTGCTCCAGTACTTCGATCGCATCGTGCTTGATGAGCCGCAGATTGTTTAATTGCAGTTTGTCGATATTGTTGAGGCAACGCCCGATGCCGGGCTCATGCACCTCGATACCGAGATACAGGCTGTCACGGTCCCCGCTCGCCATGTGGATCAGCGCATCGCCATTACCGATGCCGATTTCCAGCTTGAACGCGGCAAACCCGCCTGGCAGCGCCAGCATGCCCTGCTGAAACTCGATCCCGTACTCTGGCCAGTAGGCTTCGATCGCATGACGCTGCGACGGGGTCAGGCGTCCGCCACGACGCACGAAACTGCGAATGGAGCGTTTGCTCGGATCTTCATCGGGCATGATGTGGTTACTTCTCGGTTGCAGATAGTGGCGTACGGCAGTTTCGCGGCAGGCCGGAATAAATCGCTGCAGCGCAACGCAGCCATTACATTACTGGAGATATCGCGGCAATACCAGCGCGATACGGCTTGCCCCGGGGCATCACCGCGATGCGCACTCGCAATCAACCCGAAATAAACCGGCATGTCGATTTATCGACTTCACGGGTTTGCTATACTGGCTTTTTTAAGATCCATACTATCCATGAGCAAAAAAGCAGTCGCCCTGATTTCCGGTGG
>Ga0316187_10004277_pt1 | contig 12351 bp, 12 predicted proteins | sample CroRivburrow1_MG_FD_204927 | JGI IMG/M metagenome (GOLD analysis project Ga0316187, IMG submission 204927) | Coastal sediment microbial communities from Maine, United States - Cross River worm burrow 1 | ecosystem: Environmental > Aquatic > Marine > Coastal > Sediment | place: USA: Maine...
TATCGTCCCGGCCGCTGGTCCGAGACCGACGAGGTGATCGAGCTGGCAACTGAAGCGAAAACCCTGGATGCGCTGTACACCACACATATGCGCAACGAAGCCGATCATCTGCTCGAGGCGGTGGACGAAACGCTGCTCATCGGCCGGGAAGCGGGCGTGCATGCCCACATTTCCCACCACAAGTCCGCCGGCAAGCAGAACTGGGGCAGAATCCGCGAATCGCTGGCCAAGGTGGACGAAGCCCTGGCCGCCGGTCAGCGGGTGACCCTGGACGTCTACCCCTACACCGCCGGCAGCGGCCGGATGATCGAGTACTTCAACCTGGATCGGATCAGCCGCGACCTGGCCGAGGTGATCCGCATCGCCAGCTGCCCCGCCTTCCGCGAGTACGAAGGGCGGATGGTCGTGGACATTGCCGCCGAAGAAGGCCTGGACGTGACTGAGGTGGTGCGCAAGATCCTCACGGCGCCGAAAGGCGATCGAACCATCTGCATCCAGTTCATCATCGACGAAGCGGACGTGGAAACGAACCTCGCCCATGCGGACATGATGGTGGGCTCGGACGGCATCCCGGATCTGCGCGGCAAGCCACACCCGCGCCTGTTTGGCACGTTTCCCAGAGTACTCGGCCACTACGTGCGCGAGCGCGGCATTCTGGCCCTGCCGGAAGCCGTACGCCGAATGACGTCACTTTCAGCCAGGACCTTCGGCATGGTCGAGCGCGGCCAGATCAAGGAAGGCTACTGGGCGGATCTGGTGCTGTTCGACCCGGATACCATCATCGATGGCGCCACCTACGATGCGCCGCAGACCGAACCGGACGGCATCCGACTGGTGCTGGTGAACGGGTCGGTTGCCTATGAACGCCCGGATCCCACACAGAACGGCGGGCACACCGGTATCGGCACCGGTCAGATGCTGCGTTACCGACGCGACTCATACAGCGTTTGATCAACGGACTTCTGAGCGCCACGCCAAGCGCGCTCGTCAACAACTACGGCGGAATAACATACCAATGAACGCAATCACCGACGACCCCAGACTGGCCAGCGCTCAGCGCGCAATGCTCATCACCGGCCGCGTGCTGCTCGGCCTCTACTTCATCATCCCCGGCATCACCAAAATCACCGGCTGGGCTGCCATGTCGGCGTACATGGACCAGCACGGTGTGCCGCTGATTCCGGTGCTGCTCGGACTCACCACCATTCTCCAGATCGGCGGCGGCGCCTGTCTGGCCATCGGCTTCAGAACTCGGCTCATGGCTTTCCTGCTCGCCGGGCTGACTCTGGCAATCAGCCTTTTCATGCATGATTTCTGGAATGTCTACGAAGGGACGGATCAGGGGCACGAAACCCAGAACTTTATTAAAAACATGGCGATCATGGCGGGGTTGTTGTACGTGGCGGGCACCAGCGGCAAAGCCGCGACCGACTGAAACTCAGGGCGTCTCGAGGTGCCCGTTCAGCTCGGCGAGCTCCGCTGTCCAGGCCGCCTGCAGCTTCGGCTTCTGGAACTTCGGTTTGCGTGCCCGATCCGCTTCGAGCAGAGCCTCCAGCTCGACGATCCGCTCGAGCAGCCCCTCATCCTCATCAGTCTGCGCTGGCGGGGTGCCCTGCCTGACCGGAACCGATTCCGGAGGAAGCTCGTTTTTAGCCCGGCTGGGCGCTGGGCTACTCTCACCCAGCGCCGCCAGCTGATAGAACTCATCCGGATCCGCTACCTCCCTCAGGTGCCTGCCCTCCACCAGCACGAACCGGTTCGCCACGTTGTCGATGAAGCGACGATCGTGGGACGTCATCAACAGCGTCGCACCAGACTCCGCAAGCTGCGCCTCCAGCTCCTCCCGGCCATCGATATCGATGTGGTTCGTGGGCTCGTCCATGATCATGAAGCTCGGGCGATTGAGCCGCAGGGTCAGGAACATCAGCCGCGCCCGCTCGCCGCCGCTCAGCACGCTCAGCCGCCGTTCGTGATCCTGATAGGCGAACCCTGCGTTGATCAGGCCGTTGCGAAGCGTCGTTTCCTGCACGTGAGTGTGCGCACGTAAAAAGTCGAGCATGGTCTGCCCGCCCTCGCCGGTCACCTCGTTCAGCTCCTGATCGTAGTAGCCCAGCTCCGCCTGGGGCGAGAAGGCGAACGCGGCAGACGGCGCATCAGCCTCCCGCTCCCGCCGGTAGGCATTCATGATCATGGTCAGCAGCGACGTTTTGCCGCAGCCGTTCAGACCAAGCAGCGCGAGCCGATCACCGGGTCGGATGATCAGTTCTTCGATATCAAACAACTCGACGTCCGACGCACCCGGCGGTGTCACCGTCGTTTCAGCAACTCGCAGCAACCGGTTCGAACGGGTCTCCCGACTGTCCAGACTCAGTGACAACCCGGAACCTCTGCTGACGAAGGTCTTCTCCTGCTCGAGTCTTGCGACCCGTTTCTGCATGGACTTGGCCTTTCGGGCCAGCTTTTCGTTGTCGTAGACCTTGCCCCAGATCGCCAGGCGCTTGGCGCTGGCGCGCAGCTTCTCGATTTTCTTTTCTTCGTCCGCCCTGGCAGCGGCAGCAGCGATGTCCATCTCCGTCAGCGCCATGCGGGCTGCGGAGTAAGGCAGATCGAACGCGTAGGCTCGTTCGTCACGGAGGATGATGGTCCGGTTCGTGACGGCATCCAACAGCGCCCGGTCGTGCGAGACGAGCACAAAGGCACAGGGAATCTCCTCGGCCAGGTAGCGCTCGAGCATGGCCAGGGTCGCCAGATCCATGTGGTTGCTTGGCTCATCGAGCAGCACGAGGTCGGGCTCGCTCACCAGTACCCGGGCGAGCATCAAACGGTTCAGCTGACCGCCCGAGAGATCGCGTGCTTTCAGCGCATGCTGATCCTCTGAGAATCCCAGGCTCGAAAGGGTCAATGCCGCCCGGTAGCCCTCGGTATCGCGCTCCGAAGCCGGTATGCGCGCCAGCACCGAGTCATGCATGGAGAGATTCGCTTCGGCGGGCGGCAGGAACTGCTCGACCATGGCAATGCGCAGTCCCTGCCGACGGCTGATCTCGCCGTCGTCCGCTGCAATCCCATCCGGATGCGAATTCCCGGCAAGGATTTTCAGCAGCGTCGACTTGCCACAGCCGTTGTGCCCATTCAGGCCGACCTTGTCGCCCCGGGAAACGGACAGAGACAGTTCCCGGAACAGAGACTTGGTTCCGGCGGTATGGGAGAGGTTGCGGCAGCTCAGCAGAACGGACATGGCCCATTATGAACAAAGGAGGCGGCCAAACGGAGCGCTGAAGCGCTCAAAGTCGGCGCGACCCCACCTGCATGACGCCCGCACAATCAAGCCAGCGCAGGGTGCCCTGCTCATCGAAGTCGCCGATGGCGATGAGCCGGTGATCAAATCGATCAACCACACGATTGCGCCTCACCGACACCGGCAATGCGACCGTCGGCGGCGAACGCCGCCACCACGCGATTGCCCACACCAGCCGCCTCGAGATACTTGCCGCTCAAACCACCCGGACGTCCAGATCCATGACCGCATACGCCCCTTCCCGGGTCAGGCAACCCTGCACGTGCTCGCCGGGCTTCAGATCACGCCAGCAGGTGCGCACCCCATCCAGCCGACCGACCCGGGCGATCTGCAGCTTTACGGGTCGGCCGGTGCGCGCGGCCTTGCTCCGATCGATGAAGCCGAGCCAGGGCACATAGCCATACTCACCACTTCGCCTGAGCACACCCACGGCTTCGCCGCGCGTGCTGTCATGCAGCTCGATGTTGCGGTGATTGAGTTTCCGGCAGAGAATCAGAGACATAGATGTACTGTATATATATACAGTTATATGATCCACCCTGCAGAGCTGGCTGAATTGACCCACTGTCGATTTCACGCATGTCTCGAGCTGGTAGCACCGACAGGCCCGGCCGCTCGCCCGCTATCGCCATGATAGCGTCAGCGTAAAAAGTGGAGCCACAAAGGATGCGGATACTCCTCACCTGCCTGCTCATCGCCGCTGCTTGTTCCGCGCCTTCTGCCTGGTCGGCCGATAAACCGAACATCGTTCTCGTCTTTCTGGACAACTTCGGCTGAGGCGAACCCGGCTTCAGCGGTGGCGGCATAATCCGCGGCGCGGCAACGCCCAGGATGGACCAGATCGCCGCGGAGGGACTACGACTGACCAACTTCAACGTGGAGGTGCAGTGCACGCCCTCCCGTTCGGCTCTGATGACAGGGCGCTACGCCATACGCAGCGGCAATGGGACCGTACCGCTGGGCGAAGGTGTTTACGGTCTGGTGCAGTGGGAAGTCACCATGGCGGAAATGCTCGCGGAGGCCGGCTATGTCACCGGCATGTTCGGCAAGTGGCACCTCGGCCGCACGGAAGGGCGTTTTCCAACAGATCAGGGATTCGACGAGTGGTACGGCGTACCGAACTCGACCGATGAATCCGTCTACTCTTCCGCGCCGGGATTTTCGGAAAGCGGGCTCGCAGAGACCTTCGTGATGGAAGGCAGGAAAGGCAGCACCCCGAAACCTGTCCGGCCTTACCGCCTCGACTATCGGCCGATCATCGATCGGGATCTCACCGACCGGGCCATCCAGTTCATGCGTGGCCGACAAAACGATATTCATCTTCACCGCAGACAACGGTCCTGAGGCGCTCAGCGCCGGCGAAACCTCTCTGACGGCGGAGACGGCCATGCATGGTTCCGCTGGGCCCTGGCGGTCCACCCTCTTCACCGGCTACGAAGGCGCTCTTCGAGTGCCCTTTGCCATCCGTTGGCCTGACAGAATCGAAGCCGGTCGGGTGAGCGACGAAATCGTGCATGCGATGGACCTCTTTCCGACGCTGGCGAAGATTGCCGGGGGCACCGTTCCCGACGACAGAGTCATCGATGGCATGGACATGACCGATTTCCTGTTCGGCAGCAGGCAGTCGTCCGGGCGGGAAGGTTTCATCGTCTATATGGGCAATGAGGTGTTTGGTGTGAAGTGGCGCGACTGGAAGCTCCACTTCAAGGAACAGACGGGCTGGAACGGCGTTCTGCGCAACTACACAATGCCCCGCGTCTACAATCTGATCAGCGATCCACAGGAGCGTGACAAAGTGTTGTTTCCGCACACGTGGGTTCCGAAAGCCGTCTTGCCTCAGCTGGAAGCCCACGTCGCTTCGTTAAAGGCGCACCCTGCGATCGCGGCCGGTACCCCGGACCCGTACCAGCCCCCTGATTAACCCGACGAGTTGCGCCGGTCTCAGAGGTGCCTGAGTGCGTAGCGCTCGAACCAGGCGCCGATGTTCGGGTATTCACTGCCTGGATCCAGGTCGGCGAAACGACCGAAGTTCAGCGCGGCGAGCAGCGTGCAATCAGCAATGCTCGGCGCTGCACCCATCACGAACTCGTTGCCCTCGAGGCGTGTCTCTACCCGGTTCAGCCCGTTCGGAAGCCGGGTAAGTTCCTGTTCCGCCACGGCCGGATTCGGCGGCAACCCGAGAGGCGATTTGTGGGCGTGCACGTAGCGGATGATGCGCAGCATCACGCAGAATTCGATGTCCCGCTCTGCTTCCCGGGTACGGGCCCGGCGCAAGGGATCCGTGCCGATCATGGGCGGCTCCGGATAAAGCTCTTCCAGATATTCGATGATGGCGAGGGACTCGGTGAGAAAGGTGCCGTCATCAAGCTCCAGTACGGGCACAGCACCAGCCGGGTTTCTGGCCAGGTGCTCGGGTGAATTCTGCTCGCCTTTCGTGAAGTCCAAAAGGACCGTATCGACCTCTATGCCCTTCTCCCGCAGATAGAAGCCCACTCTGGCGGGATTGGGGGCAGGCGGAAAGGTATAAAGCTTCATCTGCTAGTCCACGATTGCCTGATAGACCCGTTGCCGAAGCTCACGGCGGATCGGGTAAGTGGACGATGGCATCAGCTGCGTGAGCAGAACGACGAAGAGTTCTTCCTCCGGGTCCAGCCAGAAAAAGGTGCTGGCCGCCCCGCCCCAGTGGTGCTCGCCAACCGACGTCACAAACTGCGCTTTGACCGGATCGATGACCACGGCCCAGCCGAGCCCGAAGCCGATCCCGTCGTAGCTGGTCTCGGACCAGACCGGCTGACCCATCCCGGCCATGTCCCGGTTATCCGGCAGATGATTCCGGCGCATGTATTCGATCGTCTTCCTGCCCAGCAGCCGAGCCCCGTCGAGCTCGCCGCCGTTCATCAGCATCTGACAGAACCGGGCGTAGTCACGCATGCTGGCAGTGAGCCCGCCGCCGCCGGCGTAGACACCGGCAGGTTTCAGGAATCCGGAGCCGGCCGCTGCATCCTGAAGCTTGAGCCCACCTCGGGCCGCCGCCTCAGCCGCTGTCGGCGTACGGCCGATGCTGGAGAGATCGCCACCGCTCGCCGGGGCGTAGCAGGACGCAAAACGATCCTGGTTCGACTCGTCAACGTGAAAACCCGCGTCCCGCATGTCCAGGGGATCGAAAAGACGACTCTGGAAAAACTCCGCCAGGCTCATGCCCGACCAGACCTCCACCAGCCGGCCCAGCACGTCGATGGAGACGCTGTAGTTCCACTGACTGCCGGGCTGACAGATGAGCGGGATCTTCGCCAGCCGCTCCACCTGGCTTGCCAGGTCACCGGAGCCGCCCGGAAAATCGAGCTTCTCCTGTCGATAGGCCGCGTCCACCGCATTGGCCTGCATGAAGCCGTAGGTGAGCCCGGAAGTGTGCGTCATGAGATGCTGGATGGTCATGGGGTTGGTTACGGGGACGGTTTCCGTAACTGGTGCGTCCCCGCCCGCCCAGACCTCGGTCTCTGCGAACGCCGGCAGATAGTTGGCAACCGGGTCATCCAGCTGAAAGCAGCCCTCCTCATAGAGCATCATGGCAGCGACGGTGGTAACCGGTTTGGTCATGGAGTAGATCCGCACAATGGTGTCCTGATCGAAGGACTCACCCGAATCCCGATCCGCCAGGCCCCGGGCCTCGAAGAACGCAATCCGTCCGCGGCGCCCGATCAGCACGCTCAAACCCGCCAGCCGCTCGCTCGTCACCTGCTCACCGAGCCACTGGCTCACCCGTTCCAACCGCGCCGACGACAGGCCCACGCTCTCCGGGCTGACCACCTCTATCTCACTCATCGCAGAATTCCCTAACCAACCGATCCAGCGGCAAAGTGTACCTGAGGTAGACTGGCACCAACCGATCACCCAGGAAGCTGACAACTTGAAGCTCTACGATTTCACTGGCGCCCCGAATCCCCGGCGTGTCCGAATCTTCGCTGCTGAGAAAGACATAGACCTGGAACTCGTGCCGGTGGACATGAGCAAAGGCGAGCACAAGACACCCGAGTTTCTAAAGAAGCACCCGAGCGGGAAAATCCCCGCCCTGGAAACAGACGATGGCCAGTTCATCGGCGAAAGCGTGGCTATCTGCCGCTACCTGGAAGCTCTGCATCCACAACCGAACCTGTTCGGCGCCACACCCTATGAGCTCGGTCGGATCGAGATGCACAATCGGATTCTGGAGCTGGAGTTCTGGACACAGATCGGCACCAGCTGGGTGAATGGTCCGGTGGTGGCAAAGATCGCCGCCGGCCGATTCAAACAGAACCCGGCCGCCAAGGAGACGAGTGACAGGAACGTGCACGCATTCTACGAGCGACTGGACCGCGAGTTGGCAGAGCGCGAATACATGGCGAGCGAACGCTACACAGTCGCGGATATCACCGCGCTCAGCGGCGTAGATTTCGCCAGAGAACTGGTGGGTCTGCCGCCCGCGGAAAATCTGACGCATCTCTGGGACTGGCACGCTCGGGTTTCTGCACGACCGAGTGCGACCGCCTGAGCTCTGCTGTGATCAGGCTCGCTGCTTCAGCGGTGTTACGGGAACGAATGAAGTAATGAAAGTACTGTCAGAACAACAGAAGGCCTACTTCGAATCCGAAGGCTATCTGCTTCTCCCAGGTTTCATCGGTGACGAGTGGCTGGAGAAGCTGAACGCCGCCATGACCGAGTTCATCGACCAGAGCCGAACGCTCACCGACTCGAGTGCAAGGATCCTGGTCGAGCCGGCTCATTCACCAGAGGCGCCGCGGCTGCGGAGGATCCCCCACACCGTGGGTGCCCATCCCGACTTCGAAGCATTCGGCCTGCGTGGACCTCTGCTGGATCTGGCCGAAGACCTGCTCGGCCCGAACATCCGTTTCCATCACTCGAAGCTCAACTTCAAATGGCACAGCGGCGGTGAGGCAGTGGACTGGCACCAGGATATCCAGTTCTGGCCGCACACCAACTACGGCCCGATCACCATCGGCGTCTACCTCACAGATGTGACGGACGATATGGGCCCCATGGGTATCGTGCCGAAAAGTCACAAGGGCGAGCTTTTCAATCTCGCCGATGAGGAGGGTCAATGGACAGGCTCGATCAATGCCACCGATCTCGCCCGCCTGGACCTGGACGATGTTGCCTGGCTCACCGGCCCGCGCGGCTCGGTGACCGTGCACTCCTGCCGCAGTGTCCACGGCTCCAGGCCTAACATCTCGGATCGAATTCGGCCCCTGTTGCTGCACACCTACGCGCCGGCACACGCACATACGATTACCGGCCTGATGGACGGCGTGCGGCTGGCGAATCTGATGGTGCGGGGCGATGAGATGGACGCCGTGCACGAAGGCGAGCCCTGCCCGATGCCGCCCGACTTCAAACCCGGCGAGTACAAATCCATCTTTTCCGTGCAGAAGAAAGAGGCCCGGTAAACCGCTACGGGGCCAAGAACCAGACCACGACCGCCGCCACCAGATCCAGCACCCAGGCTTTCAGCTCGCGCCACCAGCCGGGCAGCTGCGCCTCTTCCCACTGATCGTTCGCCACATCCAGCACATAGGCCTGGATGGCATCCGCATCCTCCGCATCGAGCACGTCGGCAAATCCTGCCATGCCGGTGCCCTGGAGAATGCCGTTCAGCACGATGTTGCGAAAAACAGCGTGCTTCGCAACTGACAGCGCCCGGAGATCCGGCACCACCGCACTGCTCATCAACGCGCCGCCATGACAGCGTCCGCAGTGCTGGGCATAGAGCTGCTCGCCGCGCTCGACCATCTCGTCGGTCCCCTGTCGGGGCGGCGGCTCGATTGGATCCGGCATGGCTACGGGCGCCGGCAATTCCGCCTGGCCGTCCAGCTTGAACACCAGCAATCGGCCCGGCTGGCCCCGGGCCGTATCCGGCAAATCGAAGGTGAGCGGCGCAGCGCCACCCCAGCCCGCCATCACCGCCACGTACTGCTCGCCGTTGATCTCGTAGGTCACCGGCGCAGCCACCACACCGGAGCCCGCCCAGGACGTCCAGAGTCGCTCACCGGTCTCGGCACTGTAGGCATAGAAGTTGCCGTCACCGGAGCCCTGGAAGACGAGCCCACCCGCCGTAGTGAGTACGCCGCCGTTCCACATGCTGCTCTGCGGCACTCGCCAGACGGCTTTCTGAGCACTCGGATCCCAGGCCAGCAGGTGGCCTTTCATCATCCGCTTCACGACGCCACGGATGAGCGACTCACTCATCGGTGGCGCCATGGCGGCCTTGGCCTGACCCATGTTCCAGTGACCGCCGGGCAGGTACTCGAAGGCTTCCGCCGTGCTGTACTCCGCCTGGTTTTCCATGGCCGGGATATAGACAAGGCCTGTTCCGGTGTTGAACGCCATGGGATGCCAGCTGTGCCCACCGAAAGGTGCCGGGCGGGTCATCTTCGCTTCGGATCGGTGATCGGCGTTCTCCGTTTCCACCGGCCGGCCGGATTCCAGATCCACGTGACTCGCCCAGCTGGCTTCCACGTATTTCTCCGCCGACAGCAGCTCGCCCGTCTCCCGGTCGATCACATAGAAGAACCCGTTCTTCGGCGCCTGCATCAGCACCTTGCGGGTGATCCCGCCGACCAGGATGTCAGCCAGAATCATGTGCTGGGTGGCCGTGTAGTCCCAGGAATCACCGGGCGTGGTCTGATAGTGCCAGACGTACTCACCCGTCTCCGGCCTGAGGGCCACGATGGAAGACAGAAAGAGGTTGTCGCCGCCACCCGGGCTGCGCACGTGCCGGTTCCAGGGCGCGCCGTTGCCAACGCCGACGTAGAGCAGATCCAGATCCGGGTCATACGCCATGGAATCCCAAACGGTGCCGCCGCCGCCCACTTCCCACCAGAGATCGCCGGACCAGGTGCGAGCCGCCATGGCCATCGCCGGGTGCTCGAAAGGTTCGTCGGGATTGCCGGGCACGGTATAGAAGCGCCAGTTGAGCGCACCCGTCTGGGCATCGTAAGCGCTGACATAGCCACGCACGCCGTATTCCGAGCCGCCATTGCCGATGATCACATTGCCCTTCACGACACGCGGTGCGCCGGTGATGGTGTAAGGCTTCTCCGGATCGATGGTGAGTGTTTCCCAGACCACCTCGCCCGTCTGCCGGTCGAGCGCCACCAGACGACCATCGATGGTGCCCACGAAAATGCGCTCGCCCCAGGCGGCAACACCCCGATTCACCACGTCGCAGCAGGCATTCAATCCCCAGGCCCGGGGCACCTGAGGGTCGTGGCTCCAGCGCAGCTCGCCCGTCACGGCATCGAGCGCGTAAACCCGGCTCCAGGTGCCTGTGGTGTAGAGCGTGCCGTCGATCACCAGCGGGGTGGCCTCGAGGCCCCGGCGGGTGCCGAGGTCGTAGGTCCAGGCCAGACCGAGGCGATCGACGTTGTCGCGATTGATCCCCGTCAACGGGCTTTCCCGGGTCTCCGCATAGTTACGGCCATGAGTGAGCCAGCCACCCGGCTCACGATCGGCGGCAAGTATTCGTGCCTCGTCGACCGTCGAACCCAGGCCCGGAAACGCGCCCAGCAACAGGCACAGCAAAGTCAGAAGACGATACATCTGGTGTAGGTCCTGATCAGTAAATCTTATCTGGCGTCAGGCGCGCGGCTTACCCCGCGAGGGCCGTGCCCTGAATGGTCACCCGGTCACCGCAGCGTGTTTCCGGGTAGTAGTCCCATATGGCGTGATGCTGCAGGCAGCGGTTGTCCCAGAACACGACTGTGCCTGGCGCCCAGCGAACGCGGCAGTGAATGCGTGGCTGGTTGGGCACCAGCTCATATAGAAACTGGAGCAGCGCCTCTGATTCCTTGGCCTCGAGCTCCTCGATCCGCACGGTGAAGCTCGGATTCACGAACAGCGCGCGTCGCCCCGTCTCCGGATGAAAGGGCGCCACCGGATGGGTCGCCCGCGGATAGTCCTGTTCAGGCTTCAGCGTCACGCCGTAATTGGCCAGGTCTTTGCGGCCGTCGTGGAAGGCGGTCAGCGTGGTCAGCAACGCCTGGATCGGCTCCGAGAGCGAGTCGTAGGCTTCGTACATGTTGGCGAACAGCGTGTCGCCGCCAACGCTCGGCAATTCCCGCATGTACAGGGCGGAACCCAATGGCGGTTCCACCTCACAGGACAGATCGTTGTGCCAGGCTTCACCGTTGGCGTGCTTCGACTTCGGCGTTGCCTTCACCTGGAAGATTTCCGGGTCGCCACCAGCACCAAGCATGCGCTTCGAAGGGTGACTGTGCAGGGCACCGAAGTGACGCCCGAACGCCTTGTGCTCTTCAGGCGAGAGGTCCTGATCACGGAACACCAGCACCATCCGCTCCAGAAAGAGTTCCCCGATGGATTGGACGTCAGCGTCCGAGAGGCTGGCCAGATTCAGGCCGGTGATTTCACTGCCGAGTTTCGGTGTGAGGGGTTGTTGCTTCCACATGGGCACTACTCTAGCCCGAGTGCGCGGAGCGAAAAAGCGGGATCTGAAAATGCGCGCAGCCCGGAGTCGGGCTGCGTCTGAAATCAGGGCCGGGCAGATGCCCGGCCGATGGGCATGCGGATCAGTTGCAGCTAAGGCCGCGGTTGGCCGCCGACATCGCCACGTCTGCTTCGCAGGCGGCGAACTGTTCCGGCGTGATCGGCATCATGCGGGACTCACCCAGGCAGTTACCGTCTGCACAGGTGTCGTTGACCGCACAGGTCGGCGCGTTGTCGACACCGTAGCTGCCGAAGGAAGACATCGAAACCGAGTAGGCGCCCGGCGTCTGGCTGACGATCCGCCAATTGTCGAAGTTGAAAATGTTCGAGGTCGCGTAATCCACGTCGAGCGCGCAATTGGCAAACCGATCATCCGCACCCGGGCCCCGTAAGTTCGCCAGTTCCTCCCGGGTCCAGCAGGGGCACTCCGCGACAGCCTCAGGCTGCTGCACGCAGGGCATCTCCGGATCACCGGCACCGCGCCGCTTTTCATAGCGATTGTAGATCCACTTCGAGCTCCGCGAGCAGCTCTCGAACGGGTTCTCCGCGGAGAAGTCCGG
>Ga0316187_10004280_pt1 | contig 12348 bp, 12 predicted proteins | sample CroRivburrow1_MG_FD_204927 | JGI IMG/M metagenome (GOLD analysis project Ga0316187, IMG submission 204927) | Coastal sediment microbial communities from Maine, United States - Cross River worm burrow 1 | ecosystem: Environmental > Aquatic > Marine > Coastal > Sediment | place: USA: Maine...
ATGCGTGAGCCGGGTTTTGTGCAGATCGTGGACGGGCTTTCTGAAGGCGATGAGGTTGTAACCCACGGGACATCGAAAGTGCGCCCCGGCTCTGCCGTCAAGGTAGTCAATGCTCAAAGCGGGGGTAGCACCCAATGACGTTATCGGAGTTGTCCATCCGCCGGCCGGTTCTGGCTGCGGTTGTGTCGCTGCTGATCATCGTGGCCGGACTGGCGTCGCTCAATGCCATTTCAGTGCGTGAACTGCCGGATGTGGACTCCTCAATCGTGTCGGTTACCACCACCTATGTCGGGGCTGCGCCGGAAGTGGTCGACACCGATATTACCGAAATTATCGACAGTGCCGTGGCTGGAATCTCCGGGGTCAAGACCATCACCTCGACCAGCCAGAGAGGGCGCTCGACCACGACCATAGAATTTGAACTTGGCCGCGATATTGACCAGGCAGCCAATGATGTGCGCGACGCCGTCGGCAGGGTGCGGGGACAGTTGCCCGAAGAAGTTGATGAACCGCAAGTGGTCAAGAGCGATTCCGATGCCGACCCGGTGATGCGCCTGGCGGTATATTCCGACAGGCAGAGCCCGGAACAGGTGACCGACTATCTGGAGCGCTTCATCAAGGATCGCATCACCACCATCGACGGTGTCGCGGATGTGCGCATTTACGGCCAGCGCCGTGCCGCCATTCGCATCTGGCTGGACCGGCGCGCCCTGGCGGCGCGCAATCTCACGGTGGCTGATGTCGAGGCGGCTCTGCGCCAGAACAATGTCGAACTGCCGGCCGGCGAGATTGAATCGACTACGCGGCTGTTCACCGTACGCCTGGATTCACGGCTGACCACGCCGCAGCAGTTTCGCGACATCGTGGTCACCGAGGCAGGCGGCGTGCCGATCAGGCTGGGCACCGTGGCACGTGTCGAAAGAGGTGTGGAGGACGACAGTACCATTGTCCGCTCCAACGGGCTGAATGCCATCGGCATCGCGGTTCTGCGTCAGTCACAATCAAACACCATTGCCATTTCAAAAGCAGTGCGTGCGCAGCTTGCCGTTTTGAACACCCAACTGCCTGAAGGCATGCAGATATTTGTCGGCTCCGATGATGCGGTTTTTGTCAGCGCGTCCATCAAGGAAGTGCTGATCGCGCTCGGCCTGTCCCTGGTGCTGGTGGTACTGGTGATCCTTTTGTTCCTGCGTTCGGTCCGCGCGACCCTGATCCCGGCCATAACCATTCCGGTGTCGCTTATCGGGTGTTTCTTCCTGATTTACCTGCTCGGATTTTCGCTCAATGTGCTGACGCTGCTGGCCTTGCTGCTGGCCATTGGACTGGTGGTGGATGATGCCATCGTCATGCTGGAGAACATCGAACGCCGTCTGGCGAACGGCGAGACAAAACTGCAGGCGGCCGTGAATGGATCGCGTCAGGTCACCTTCGCCATTCTGGCAACGTCGGTGACGCTGATCGCCGTTTTCATTCCCATTTCTTTCCTGCAGGGAGCGGCGGGAAAACTGTTCACCGAATTCGGTTTTGTGCTGGCAAGTGCCGTCATCATCTCAACCTTTGTGGCGCTGAGTGCCTGTCCGGCCCTGGCGTCAAAGATCCTGAAGGCACGCGAAGGTGTGAGCGCCGATGAGCTGCAGCAGCCCGAAGGCATTGTGTATCGCTGGTATCGCAAGGCGGTCACCGCTTCCATCAACGCACCGCTGATTGTCATTGCGGCGTGTCTGGCGTTTTCCAGCGCCAGCTATATCGCGCTGCAAAACACCCAGCGCGAACTGACGCCGACCGAAGACCGGAGCCTCATCTTTGTTCCCATGACGGCGCCGCAGGGCTCGACCCTGGCGTTTACCGATGCGCAGGTCAAAAAGCTTGAAGACCAGCTCGTCCAGGTCAAGGACAAGCTCGACATCAAGATCATCTATTCGTTTACCGGCTTCAGGGGCAGGCCATATCGCTCGTTCATGGTGATCCGGTTTGAGCCATGGGATGAACGCGATATTTCGGTGGTTGAAGCGCGCCGCTCGATTATCCCGATGGTCGCCGGTATCACCGGCGCGCGCGGCTTTCCGGTCATGCCGTCCGGTCTGGGCTTGCGTGGCAACTCCACACCCTTGCGTGCCGTTATTGGCGGGCCGGATTATGAAAGCGTGAAGGTGTGGGCAGAAGAGCTGAAACAGAAGGCGCAGGACAATCCCGGCCTGGCCAATGTGGATATCGATTTTGAGCAGAACCAGCCGCAGTTCCGGTTGACGGTGGACAGAAAGCGCGCCGACGATCTGGGTATTTCGGTGCGCACCATAGCGTCGACCCTGCAGACCATGCTGGCCTCGCGCGAGATCACCAGCTATATCGACCGCGGCCGTGAATATCCGGTGATCGTGCAGGCCGAAGACCGTGACCGGCAATCACCGGACGATATCTCCAAACTGTTCATTCGCACCGATGACGGCCAGTCTGTGGTGCCGCTTTCATCCGTCGTCAAGCTGGTGGAGACCTCCGAGGCACCTGCTCTGAGGCGCTATAACCGGTTACCGTCCATCACCTTGTCAGCGGCCCTGAACGAAGGTTATGCGCTTGGCAATGCCATTGAATTCATCCGCGACGAGGCCGCCAAGACACTGCCGCCGGAAGCCAGCCTGAGTTTCTCCGGCCAGTCACAGCAATATCTCGAAACATCTTCCGGAGTGGCGGTAACCTTTGCGCTGGCCATCCTCATCGTGTTCCTGGTTCTTGCCGGCCAGTTTGAGAGCTTTGTGCATCCCTTGATCATCATGCTGTCGGTGCCATTGGCGGTGGCAGGAGCGCTGTATGCGTTGTGGGGGGCAGGGCTGAGCCTCAATATCTACTCGCAGATCGGCATCATCCTGCTGATCGGGCTGATGGCAAAGAATGGTATCCTGATTGTCGAGTTTGCCAATCAGTTGCGCGACGACGGCATGGCCGTGCGCGAGGCCGTGATTGAGGCATCGGTGCTGCGCCTGCGCCCGATTGTCATGACGGTGATTTCGACGGTTCTGGGCGCGGTGCCCCTGGTGCTGGCCTCCGGGGCCGGCGCTGAAAGCCGCATAGCCATCGGCACGGTGGTGATTGGCGGCCTGCTGTGTGCCGGTATTCTGACCTTGTTCCTGACCCCGGTTCTGTATGACCTGATGGCCAGGTTCACCCGCCCGCGCGGCTTTATCGAAAAGCGCCTGGCCGAGGAACTCGATGCAGCAAAGCCCGGTGCGGCGATGCCCCAGCCGGGCGAGTGAGAGCAAACCGTTCCAAAACAATCACTCGACGGCGATGGCCTCGATCTCCAGCAGCCAGGCTTCGTCGAAGATGCCGGTGATGACCACTGTAAGGGCCGGTTCCAGGTCTCCCAGAACCTTGCGGCGAACCTCTGAATTCTGAACCCTGTAGCGCCGTTCGGCGAGAAACGTGGTGTGCTTTGCAATGTTGCCAAGACCCATACCGGCCGCCTTGAGCTGTACTTCCACATTGGCCCAGGCCTGTTCAGCCTGTTCAGTGAAACTTTCCGGCACAGTTCCGTCCGTCCGGACCGGTATCTGCCCGCTCACATAGACTGTCCGGCTAGTCTCAGAAACCGCCACCGCCTGGGAGTACCCGGTCTTCAGATTGTGCGCATCCGGTGCGTTTACGTGCTGTATGTTCACTGGTTTACTCCTTGATGTGAGTTGATTTTGTTCGGGGGAATACAGATTATGCCGATTAAATATCAGACGAAATTGGAAATCAGCGAATGAACGAAAATACGAATACTGTTCAGCACAAGGCTGCAACAACGGCAGGCCTGGACCCGTTTGACCGAAAAATATTAGGTGCGCTGGTTACCGATTCCGGTTGCTCCTATGCCAGGCTCGGAGAAATTGTCGGGCTTTCGGCCCCTGCGGTACACGAACATGTCAAGCGGTTGCGAAAGTCAGGCGTCATTCAGCAATCAACCGTCAGACTGAACGGGCCTGCCATCGGCAAGCCGTTATTGACGTTCGTTCACGTGGAGTTTGAAGGCTGGGGCAAGAGCCAACGGCTGATGCAGATTGCCGACTTTCCCGAAGTGGAGGAGATGCATTCAGTAGCCGGAGACAGCGGCATGATCATAAAGGTGCGAACCGCAGATGCACACGCCCTGGAACTGCTGCTGTCGCAGTTGTATCAGCTTGCCGGGGTTCGCACGACGAAGAGCTATATTACGCTTTCCACGTTTCTTGAAAGACCGGTGCAGGCAGAGGTAACCGGAGATTGGCCGGACCTGCCACTGCCTGATGAGTGATTGCCAGCGAGGCTGTGGACCTTGCCCGTTGAATTTGGTCAACTACCCGCCAACATGCCTGATACAGGAGATGCTGAAATGCCCCGCCCGCCTTTCAAGATCCAGCAGCTCGGCGAAATTGCCATTCGCTGCTCTGACATGGATGCCATGTTCGGGTTCTACCGGGATATTGTCGGTCTGGACGTGTTGAGTGATAGCCGCGATGCAGGGATTGCATTCTTCCGGATTTGTGCCGGGTTTGGCGGTCACACCACAGTTCTGGCCCTGTTTCACAACAGTGCAGGCCGTCCGGATTTGCATCCCAGCGGGTCGGATCCGCCTGAAACCGGTGCGAGATCATCATTGCATCACCTGGCGCTGACGGTGGCTTATGACGAGCAGGAATCAATCATAAAGTGGCTTGACGACAATGCCATCGGCTACAAGGTGCAGGTCTTCGACTGGATCGGCTGGCAGGGCATTTTCATTCAGGATCCGGAAGGCAATACGGTGGAGTTCGTGGCGGCGGACAAATCATTGCTGGCAGGCAGTTGACTCCCGAGGCTGGTGTCCGGCTGGCATCATGGAGTTGTCATGGACTTCAAGCCAGATAACCATGTCCTGATTTATGTCCATCGGGCAATACTGGCAGTGTTTTGTGCCATTGCACGACACCTGCCTGTCGATGGAGAGTTTGCGACCAGCCCTGGTCGCTGAGTGGCTAGACGTTCATCTCTTTCACCTTTCAACTGATGCTGGAAAGCTGCGGAAGGTGGTCCCGTGTTTGATCGTTCAATTACACTGCGGTTGCGCCGCGCACCGGCTGCTGATGCTGAACGGTTTGCGTTGCTGTCGGGCATTGAATCAATGGTCCGCGGCATGCTGGTAACTGTCATGCCCTTGTCGGTATACCGCGCGTTTCCGGATACCGGTACAGTTTCGCTTATCTATTTTGCAGTCGGCCTGATGTCGCTGTTTGCAGGCCTCATGCTTCCCCGTCTGGCGCGTTATATTCCACGGCGGTGGATGTTCACCCTGGGTGCCGGATTGTTTGTCCTGGGAAATACCCTGGCCATTGCCGGGGGAAATTTGCTGGCTGTGGGCCTGTTGTGCAACACCATCGCGACGGTGACGGTATTCATCTGCCTGAATGCCTATGTCCTGGATTACATAGCCAAGGTCGAACTGGGGCGCACTGAGACATTGCGCATGTTCTACAGTGCGCTTGCCTGGACGATCGGGCCCGTAACAGGTGTGTGGCTGCTGGACCTGTGGCAACCGGCTCCGTTCGTGGTTTCCACTGTTGCCGCCATTGTGCTTCTGGTTGTGTTCTGGGTAATGCGGCTTGGTGACGGCAAGGTCATCACCAAGGCCCGCATACCGGCGGCAAACCCGCTGTCGTTCATTGGGCGGTTTTTTGCCCAGCCGCGCCTGATCGCCGGTTGGCTCTTCGCTGTTATCCGGTCATGCGGCTGGTGGGTCTATGTCGTGTATCTGCCGATCTTTGCGGTCGAGGCAGGGTTGGGTGACAAGATAGGTGGCACCTTGTTGTCACTGACCAATGCCCTGCTGTTCGTCACGCCGCTGATGTTGCGCTGGATGCAGCGCCGCAGTATCCGCACAGCCGTTCGCACCGGGTTTTTCGTTTGCGGCACGACCTTCGTTGCGGCCACGGTCGCTGCGACGTCGCCCATGCTGGTGCTGGGCCTGTTGTTCATCGGCTCGTTTTTTCTGATCCTGCTCGACATCGCTGCGGGCCTGCCATTCCTTCTTGCGGTGAAACCGTCAGAACGTACCGAAATGTCAGCAGTGTATTCCAGTTATCGCGACGTTTCGGGCATAGCGACGCCAGGTGTGGCGTGGCTGGTATTGCAGGTTTTGCCGCTTTCCGGTGTTTTTGCTGCCGTGGGTCTGATGTTGTTTGGAGCGTGGGGACTTGCCGCCAGGCAGCATCCCCAAATCGGCATTCGGGCAAGTGATCGGGTTCGGCAGAGGTCGTCGAGGCTAAGCACGCCTGGAGATTAGTTGGCATCATGGCACCGGTCTGTCCTGGTCCCGCTCATCCGACGATGATGACTTGCCCGGTTCCAGCGCCTTCGACACTCTTTACATAAGCAAGGCCCACGCGTTTCGATGACACGGGTTCATGGCCGGGAAAGAAACTGCCATAGCGCGGCACCGACACGTCCAGCAGTCCCGGGCTGACAACGTTGATCCGCAGGCCCCGTGGCATCTCGATTGCCGCTCCTTTGACAAACCCGCCCAGCGCCCCGTTTGCCGTTGCGGCACCGGTTCCCTGCCTGACCGGATCACGATCCAGAACACCGCTGGTCAGGGTAAATGATCCGCCGTCATTGAGTATCTTCAGGCCTGCCAGCACGACATTGACCTGGCCCATGACCTTGTGGGTCAGGCCCAGCATGAACTGGTCTTCGGTGAGGTCTGACAAGGGACCAAAGTGCACGTCGCCCACAGTTGAGACAACGGCGTCGATCTTGCCGGTTTTCCGGTACATCTCGTCAATGGATGCCCGCTGAGTGATATCGACCCGGATGTCGCCGCTGTTGCGGCCGGCTGTGATGACCTCGTGCCGCTCCGCCAGTTCAGCGCATGCCGCGCCCCCGATATCGCCATGTGCCCCAATCACGATTATCTTCATTATTCTATCCCTTATGGTCTTTGTAGATCGCCAGCTTGTAGGCGAGCATCTCTTCGCAGCGATCAAGGTCAGTTCTGCGTTTTTCCAGGTGCTTTGCATGCGCCAGCAAGACCTGCTTGCGTTCCGGAATGGTGTGGTCGCCGGCCTGATACAGGCTGGCAAACCGATACATGGTCTTCATCGCCATGCCGGTTTCGCGCAACCAGAACAACAGCGTAAGCCATTCGATGTTCTCGGTTGAAAACCGGCGTTGCCCGTCCGCGCCTCGGCGGATTTCGGGCAGGATGCCGGATTTCTCGTAATAGCGGATTGTATCAATGCTCAGGCCGCTTCGGTGTGCTGCTTCTGCAATGCGCATGTGTTGCTCCCTCACAGATAGTGACAGTCCAACTACCAAGCTGGAGTAACTCCAGGTCAAGGCCTGATTGCCGTTTTTAGACTATCGCTGCACGTGCAACGGTCAGGCAGCTTCCCTGCGCAGCGGCTGGCACATGCAGTGGACGCCGCCGCCAGCCCAGGTGAACATGGTCATGTCCGGGTCATAGACTTCAAAGCCCGCCGCGCGCATTTTCGCGTTCAGGTCGCTCGCACCCAGCGTGGACAGCACTTTATCGCCGCCCAGTGCCACGACATTGCAGCCCAGCGCCATGGTTTCCTTGAAGGTGGCCGGGATGATCTCGATGTTCTTTTGCTTCAGCCAGGCAACAATGTCATCAGGTGTCGTGTCGAGGCAGACGGCCGCGCAATTATCGTTGAGCATGCACACCATCAGGTCGATGTGGACATAGAACTGGTCGATTGGCGCGTACTTGATTTCCCAGCCCTCGGCCTTGAACCAGTTTGCCACCTGGTTGGCGGCAACCTCTTCGGAACGATGGTCGGTATAGCCGACCAGGGCAACGCCATGGCGGATGATGTTGAAGTCGCCGCCTTCGAAGTTACCCGCCGACACCATGTCATAGATCGGAATATTGTTTTCCAGATAAAACCGCAGCACAGGTGCGTATTCTCCGCGCCGGCGCGGGCTGGCCAGTTGGCAGATGACAGCGCCATAGGGCGACATGAACGAGGAGTCCCGTGCGTAGATCTGGTAGGGTGTCTGTTCATCTGCCGGCAGGAAGTGGCAGGTGACACCGGCGCTTTCATAGGCGTCGACCATTTCGCGATGCTGGCGCATGGCAAGCTGCTTGTCGAACCTCAGGCCACGCCGCAGCGTGTCGCGGACCAGTGACGACCAGGCGGCATTCTCCAGCCCAAGCCAGCGGAAGGTTTCGGCGGGGCCCAGCAGCACATCGCGCAGGATGCCGGTTTCCGATTTCAGATACCAGTCCGACATTTCAGGTGTGCCTCCACCTTCCACGCGGGCACGCAAGGGGTAAGTGTCTTTGCTCATAACAGCACTCCTTCAGGTCGGGGACGATGAATGAGCAGCAGCATGATGTGACAAAAATTTTCACACAAGTGAATTTTGGAGCCGAATTAGTGACAGAAATTACTCAATTGGTGTCATTTCTCCGCTATGGCGGCGCCGTCTTCAAGTAATGCGGCGATCTCTACGTCAGAAAAACCAGCCTCGCTCAACACTTGCGAGGTGTGCTGGCCAAGCCGCGGTCCGCCCATGCGGTATTCAGCGGGCGTGCCGTCAAACCGGGCCGGTGTCCGGGTCTGGCGCAGCGGCCCGGCATCGGGATGGTCATGTTCGACAATGAGCTTGTTGGCCTGAATTTGCGGATGCCGGATCATCTCGCTGCGCGTCATCACAGGGGCATGGGGGACATCATATTCGTTCAGCCGGTCGATCCATTCCCGGCTGGTTCGCTGCAGCAGGGCGTCCTGAGTCATGGCCAGGCGGTCGTTCTTGAATTCCTCAAGGCCAGCAGATGTGAGGAAGCGGTCATCGGTTTTCCACTCCGGATGTTCGCAGGCATCGGCCAGCTTCTCCCAGTCCACCCGCCGAAACGCGGCCACCGAAATATAGCCGTCCGATGTTTCATAGATCAGGTCGATAAAACTCTGGGCGGTTTCGGTTTCCAGTTCGTCGCCGATGAAGGTATGGCCACCCATGTCGGAAGACCACAGGAAGTGCACGACAGTGTCCAGCATGGAAAGCTGGATATGCTGGCCTGTGCCGGTGCGCTCGCGGGCAAAAAGAGCGGCGCTTATGGCCTGCGCAACGGTAAAGCTGGTGAGCTTGTCGGGAACAATGGTGCGCACCAGGGCAGGGCGCACGTCATCGGATCCGGCCTGTATGGTGGTCAGCCCCGACAGCGACTGCACCAGCGGGTCAAATACCGGCTTGTGGGCATAGGGTCCGTCTTCACCGAAACCGCTGATTGAAGCGTAGATGATGTCGGGTTTCAGTGCCCTGGCGTCTTCGTAACCGATGCCGAGGCGGTCGACGACACCGGGGCGGAAATTCTGCAGCACCACGTCAGCCGTCGACATCAGCCGTTTCAGCGCGTCTTTGCCTTTCGGCTTCTTCAGGTCCAGAACGACGGACCGTTTGTTGCGGTTGTTGTTCAGAAACGATGCGGAAAACCCGCCTCTGCGCGTAGCCACGGCGCGGGTGGCATCGCCCGACGGGCTTTCAACCTTGACGACGTCGGCCCCCTGATCAGCCAGTATCATCCCGCCAAGCGGCCCGGAAACCATATTGCTCAGGTCCAGAATACGAACACCGTCCAGCGGTCCGGCCATGGTGATCTCCTTGATGCAGTCAAAAATTAGTCGAAGCCCGCGGACCTTTAGCATGAAATCTGCGTGGTTCGTAGATCACATCATGCTGAGCATGGATCCGGATAAGTGATCAGGTGCGGTTAACTCGATTGTGCAGTGCAAATTGACAGCGGGGCTGGGATATCATTTGTCTCAAAAAGAAACATTGATAATTGTATACAATTTGTATACAAACCGTCTTATCAGAGGAAGGCGATATGAAGATCAATAAGAAACAGGCCTGTCAGGCTGACTTGAGGCAGCGCATTTTGACACTCAATATCGAGCCGGGCACCGTGCTGGACGAAACCATGCTGTCGCAGCAGTATGAACTGTCCAGAACGCCATTGCGCGAAGTGTTTCAACGCCTTGCCGGCGAAGGGTATCTGACGCTGGAAGAAAACCGTGGCGCCAAGGTCTCGTCAATGGACATTGCCAGCATGCGGAATTTCTTCCTGTCCGCGCCCCTGATTTACGCCGCTGTCGGCAGGCTGGCGGCTGAAAATGCCTCTCCCCGCCAGATTGCCGCGCTCAAGAGCGCCCAGCACCTGTTCTGCAAAGCTGGTGAAGACAGCGATGTATTCGGCATGGCGATGTACAATCACTCTTTCCATCACACGGTTGGTGAAATGGCAGGCAACGCCTATCTGACCCCGAGCCTCAACCGCCTGCTGATCGATCACACCAGAATGAGCCAGCTGTTCTACAACCCGAAAAATGAAGAGGAGCAACAGCTGATCCTGACCGCCTGTGAGCAACACGACCGGATGATCGAGGCAATCGAGAAGGGCGAACCAGCAGCGGTTGTCGAACTGACCCTGGAGCACTGGGACCTGTCGCGTGACAGAATGGAGAAGTATGTCAGGCCGGATCCATTGCCAATGGATGTTGACATGGACCTGCCCGAAGACAAGAAACATGCGCTTTGAAGGCAGCTGTAAGCCGTTTGTTACGCCATACAACGACGATTTCTCAAGCAACCGGAGAGCGTTCTGCCAGGACGGTGTTGCGAGCGGCAAGAAAGTTGGTATCGGCGCGAAGATCGGTGGCCACTTCTTTTATGATCAAGGCTTGTGGTTTGACGTGGCAACTGCGCCGTCATACAAATCCTGCCAGTTTAAACTGCTCAAATGAAATGACTTGTCTTCCTAGAGCAACATGGGTTCATTTGACCCATAAAGTTGCTCTAGCATTGTGAAAGCGATCAATTTTATGGTTTTTGGTTGATTCAATCAAAAATCATACTGATCTAGGGAAACCGGACGTGAAAATCACCCGCATTTCAATCTACCAGGTCGACCTGCCCATGACGGAAGGGTCGTACAGCTGGTCGACCCAGTCGTTTTCAGCGTTTGACAGTACCGTTATCGCCATCGAAACCGACGAAGGCATCACCGGCTACGGTGAAACCTGTCCGCTTGGCCCGTCCTATCTGGCGGCTTATGCCGAAGGTGCGCGCGCCGGCATCGCCAAAATCGCGCCGGACCTGATCGGTGAGGACCCGACCGAGCTGGACTGCATCAATGACCGCATGGACCTGCTGTTGAAAGGTCACCCTTATGTCAAATCCGCCATCGACATGGCGTGCTGGGATATTCTGGGCAAGTCGGTCGGCAAGCCGGTGTATTCGCTGCTGGGCGGAAAGCGCCAGGAGCAGGTCAAGCTGTTCAAGGTGATTTCGCGGACCGACCCTGACGTCATGGCGGCGCGTGTCGGCGAATATCGCGAGCTGGGTTTCAGCCAGTTCCAGATGAAGGTGGGTGAAGACCCGACAACCGATATCGAGCGCTTCAGGAAAGTGGCCGCTGCCATGCAGCCCGGTGAGGTGATGGATGCCGACGCCAATACCGGCTGGCGCCAGCATGATGCCATCCGGGTCGTTGATGCGGTTCGCCCATTGGCCTCAGAGCACGACATCCGCCTGTACATTGAACAACCGTGCCTGACCTATGAAGAATGCCTGGTGGTGCGTCAGCACACCGATCTGCCGATGATCCTTGATGAATGCATGGAAAGCCTGGCAGTTCTGCTCAGGGGGTATAATGACCGGGCCATGGACCTGATCAATCTGAAGATCAACCGCATGGGCGGGCTGACCCGTTCGCGCCAGGTGCGTGACCTGTGCATTTCGCTGGGCATTGTGATGACCATTGAGGATAGCTGGGGCGGAGAGATTGCCACGTCGGCCATTGCCCATCTCGCCCAGTCAACGCCTGCAGGCTTTCATTTCCAGTCATCGGCATTCCATGACTATCACACGGTGGCCATTGCCACCGGCGGGCCCGTCGTCACCGGCGGCTTCATGCAGGCGCCCGACACACCGGGTCTGGGCGTGGAGCCGGTTATGGATGTGCTGGGCGAGCCGTTGTTCACCACGTGAGCGGAGTTTTGGAGTGCAGTAATTCTGCCCATGAGGCAATACCGGTTCAGTTGAACCGGTATTGCTCCAACTCTTTGTTATAGTTCAGAAAACAGGCCCTAGCTCTGCACGCCTGCGGCGTACCAGTCCATCTTGAGCATTTCCTCGTCGGTTGCTGTGGCACCAGCGGCATACTTCTCCATGCCCTTCTGATCCTTGATCGGGCCGGTGAACGGGTGCAGCGTGCCGGCAATAATGCCCTTGCGCACGGCTTCTGCGGCTTCAACCACATTGGCCGGTATCACCTCGTTGTATGGAGACAGCGCGACTTCGCCTTCCTTGAAACCGCCCCAGAACGACGACGAC
>Ga0316187_10004281_pt1 | contig 12345 bp, 8 predicted proteins | sample CroRivburrow1_MG_FD_204927 | JGI IMG/M metagenome (GOLD analysis project Ga0316187, IMG submission 204927) | Coastal sediment microbial communities from Maine, United States - Cross River worm burrow 1 | ecosystem: Environmental > Aquatic > Marine > Coastal > Sediment | place: USA: Maine...
TGAATCTGATCAACCCGATTGCGATGGAAGAAGGCTTGCGCTTTGCTATTCGCGAAGGGGGTCGTACTGTCGGCGCCGGAGTGGTTGCAAAGATTATCGAGTAAGCGGGTTGGGGATGTGTAGTTAAGGATGGAGGGTGTTTTCTTCATTTCTGATCACTCAATCCTCGATTCTTATTTTAGGCCAGTAGCTCAATTGGTAGAGTATCGGTCTCCAAAACCGAGGGTTGGGGGTTCGAGACCCTCCTGGCCTGCCAAAGAAATAAGTAACAGTTAATTGGAATAATCGTACATGGCAGACAAAATTAAGTTGCTTATTGCCTTACTGCTGGCGGCGGCGGGTATAGTCGGTTTTTATTATTTGAGTGATAGTGCGGCCGTACTGCAGGTTGTTTCGGTGTTGGTTGGTTTATCTCTAGCGACTGGTGTGGCAATGACCAGTGGGCCGGGTAAGGCTTTTTTTGGCTTTGCCAAGGATTCGGTAGATGAAGCCAAGCGTGTGGTTTGGCCAACTCGCAAAGAAACGCTGCAGACCACTGGAATAGTGATTCTGTTTGCAATCACAATGGCTTTGTTCTTATGGGCAGTGGATGCTGTGCTGATGGTAGTGGTAAATAGTTTGATGGGGCGGGGTGAGTGATGGCAATGAATTGGTATGTTGTCCATACGTACTCGCAGTTTGAGAAAAGCGTCCAGCGTGCTTTGACTGAGCGTATTCAGCGCGAAGGTATGCAGGACCAGTTTGCTCAGATACTGGTGCCGGTTGAAGAAGTCGTGGAGCTGAAGTCAGGGCAAAAGAGTATCTCTGAGCGTAAGTTTTTCCCCGGCTATGTGTTGGTTGAGATGGAAATGACTGACGAAAGTTGGCACTTGGTTAAGAGTACACCCAAAGTGACAGGGTTTTTAGGTGGTTCGGCGATGAAGCCAACGCCGATCAGTGAAAAAGAAGTGCAGAACATTATGCAGCAAATGCAGGCTGGCGTAGAAAAACCAAGGCCTAAAGTATTGTTCGAGGTGGGTGAATTGGTGCGCGTCAAGGATGGTCCATTCACAGACTTTAACGGTTCGGTCGAGGACGTAAATTACGATAAAAGTAAGATTCGTGTAGCGGTAACCATTTTTGGTCGCTCGACACCAGTAGAGCTGGATTTTGGTCAGGTTGAAAAAGTCTGAACAGTACTGGGGGCAGGTTTCTCAGTACGGTGGTAATTGTTTGTTAACGGGGAGTGTATCGAAATAAAATTTTTGAAGCATTACTTTAGCTTCTGGAATGCGTTTTACGATATGCGTTTAACCCACTGAAAAAGGAGTAGTAACGTGGCAAAAAAAGTCGTCGGCTATATCAAGCTGCAAGTACCTGCAGGTAAGGCAAATCCGAGTCCTCCAATTGGTCCGGCGCTAGGTCAGCGCGGTCTCAACATTATGGAATTCTGCAAGGCGTTTAACGCGCAAACTCAAGGTGTGGAGCCGGGACTGCCAATTCCGGTGGTGATAACCGCATTTGCGGATAAGAGTTTTACTTTCATCATGAAGACTCCGCCTGCGAGTATTCTGATCAAAAAGGCTGCAAATCTGCAAAAAGGCAGCAAAACACCGCACACTGATAAAGTTGGCAAGTTGACTCGCAAACAAGCAGAAGAAATTGCAACAACCAAAATGCCGGATCTGACGGCGGCTGATATGGACGCGGCAGTGCGCACTATTGCAGGTAGCGCGCGCAGCATGGGTGTTACTGTGGAGGGTCAATAATTATGTCAAAGCGATATAAAGCGATTTCAGATAAGGTTGATCGCAATAAGTTGTACCAACTAAACGATGCGCTGAATCTGGTCAAGGAAACTGCAGTAGCAAAATTTGATGAGTCTATTGATGCTTCAGTAAATCTCGGTATTGATGCGCGTAAGTCTGACCAGTTGGTGCGTGGTTCTGTTGTGTTGCCAAAAGGGACAGGTAAGTCAGTGCGTGTGGCAGTATTTGCACAGGGTGAAAAGGCTGAAGAAGCCAAGGCAGCTGGAGCGGATATTGTCGGTTTCGATGATTTGGCTGCTTCCATTAAGGGCGGTAACTTGGATTTTGATGTGTTGATCGCCAGCCCGGATGCGATGCGTTTGGTTGGCCAGTTGGGCCAGATACTTGGCCCACGCGGTTTGATGCCTAACCCGAAAGTGGGTACCGTATCGGCGGACGTTGCAGGGGCGGTGAAAAATGCCAAAGCTGGGCAGGTGCAATATCGTACTGATAAAAACGGAATTGTGCAGTGCACTATTGGGCGTGCGTCATTTGAGCCGGATGCGCTGCGTGAAAATATGTTGGCACTGATTGATGCGTTAAACAAAGCTAGGCCTGCCGCTTCCAAAGGCATATACCTGAAGAAGGTGTCACTTTCTTGCACAATGGGCGTTGGCGTTCGCGTTGAGCAATCAAGTTTGGTTGCATAGTTGGTTTTAAATTTGCTGGCGAGATTTTATCTCGTTTGCATTTGTTTTTGGACTGCTGGCGGGTAAACAGCATCCAAGACCGTAGGTGTTGAAGATGTTGTTAGTCGGAGACTTAAATTTCCGGAGTGATCTGGAAGGCCCACGTAGATGGTGTGCCTGTGAGCAGGAAGTGTTGTTCTTCTGACTCATGGTCGCAGTTGTAAACGATGGAGTGTGTGCAAATACATTCCGGAAACTGGAGGAAAACTTGAGTCTTAATCTGCAGGAAAAGCAGGCGGTGGTCGAAGAAGTTAGTGCCCAGGTTGCGCAGGCGCAAACGATTATCTTGTCGGAGTATCGAGGTGTTGGCGTTGCTGATTTTACTCAGCTTCGTGCAAATGCACGCGAGTCAGGTGTTTATTTTCACGTGTTGAAAAATTCCTTGGCTAGGCGAGCGGTGCAAGGAACACCTTTTGAATCATTGGCTGAAAAAATGATCGGACCTTTGGTGTACAGCATTAGTGCTGATCCGGTTGCTGCAGCTAAGGTGGTGTTTGATTTTAGCAAGACCAACAACAAGCTGGTGATTAAAGCGGGTGCAATGAGCGGTTCTGTTATGTCTGTAGAGCAGGTCGCTGTGTTGGCTGCAACCCCGAGTCGCGACGAGTTGATTGCAACGCTGATGGCCACTATAAATGCCACAACTAGCAAGTTTGTACGTACTTTGGCGGCGATTCGTGACAAAAACGAAGCCGAAACTACTGCTTAAATAATTTTTGAATTAACTGAATTTAGGAGAACAATATGACTGCAGCTAAAGCTGACGCAACAACTAAAATTTTGGACGCAATTGCCGGCATGACCGTGCTGGAGCTGTCTGATTTGATTAAGGATATGGAAGAGAAGTTTGGTGTATCTGCAGCAGCAGTTGCTGTGGCTGGGCCTGCTGGTGGCGCTGCTGGTGGCGCTGCTGCAGCTGAACAAACTGAATTTACTGTGATGCTCAACGGCCAAGGAGATAATAAGGTCAATGTGATCAAGGCGGTTCGCGCGATTACAGGATTGGGTTTGAAGGAAGCGAAAGATATGGTTGATGGTGCACCGAAAGCAATTAAAGAGGGTGTTTCAAAAGCTGACGCTGATGCTGCTTTGAAGCAATTGATTGACGCAGGTGCAACTGCCGAACTTAAGTAAACTCACGCGTTGTTAAAAGGCTGGCGGCTTGCCGTCAGCCTTTTGCCGCTTTTAGAAGTCAGCGGACAGAAAGTCTTAAGACGCTTTCTATTCCCTGTCTTTTAGTTCATGAATGACTGGTGCGCGGCTGTTGATGCTATGACGTTTTTCAGCTGGGTTCTCCCCTTAAACCGGGGAAATGATAAGGCTGTACTGAAGTGACCTAATGCAGGCAATTCGCTATAAAGCGGAAGTTTGCAAATTTTGTTTTCCCTCGATCGTGGAGATTATATGAGCTACTCTTTTACCGAAAAAAAACGTATCCGTAAAAGTTTTGCCAAGCGAGTTGGTGCGTTGCCGGTTCCTTTCCTGTTGTCTACCCAGCTAGAATCCTTCGCTGCGTTTTTGCAAGCTTACACTCCGCCAGAGCAGCGCAAAAATGATGGCTTGCAAGCGGCTTTTAATGGAATCTTTCCAATTCATAGCCACTCCAAAAATGCAAGTCTGGATTTTGTTAGCTATCAGTTGGGTATGCCACCGTTTGATGTGAAGGAATGTAGGCAGCGTGGGCTGACCTATGCTTCTCCGCTACGTGCTCTGGTACGCCTGACTATCATGGATAAAGAATCGTCCAAGCCGACTGTCAAGGAGGTGAAAGAGCAAGAGGTGTACATGGGTGAGATTCCGCTCATGACCAACACCGGCTCATTCGTGATCAATGGCACCGAGCGAGTTATCGTTTCCCAATTGCATCGTTCGCCAGGTGTGTTCTTTGAGCATGATCGAGGCAAGACGCATTCTTCGGGTAAGTTGTTATTTTCTGCCCGAGTTATTCCATATCGCGGTTCCTGGCTGGACTTTGAGTTTGATGCGAAAGACTTCGTGTATTTTCGTATCGATCGTCGTCGCAAGATGCCAGTCACAATACTATTGCGTTCATTGGGTTATAACAACGAAGAAATACTCAAGATGTTCTTCAACTTTGACGCATTCCATATTGGTAAAAAAGGCATTCAGTTTGAGGTGGTGCCGGAACGTTTGCGCGGCGATATCGCGCGCTTCGATATTGTGAATAAATCCGGGAAGCTGATTGTAGCCAAGGATAAGCGCATTACAGTGCGTCATATCCGTGAAATTGAAGAAGCAAAAGTTAGCAAGTTGGCGGTCAGCGAAGAATTCCTCATTGGTCGTGTGATTGCCACTAACGTGGTGGACAAGGATAGTGGCGAGATCATCGCTAATGCGAATGATGAGATTACCGAAACATTGTTGGAGCAGTTGCAAGCCGCAGGGGTGAGCAAGATTGAAACGCTGTATACCAATGATTTGGATCATGGTGTATTCATGTCACAGACATTGCGTGCCGATGAGACTACAGATCAATGGACTGCGCGCGTGGCGATCTATCGAATGATGCGCCCAGGTGAGCCGCCTACCGAGGATGCGGTAGAAAATCTATTCAACGGGCTGTTTTTCAACGCGGATCGTTACGACCTTTCATCGGTCGGGCGTATGAAATTCAATCGCCGTGTTGGCCGGGAGGATCTGACTGGCGCAGCAACTCTGTCTAGAGAAGATATTGTCGAAGTGGTTAAGATATTGGCTGAGTTACGCAATGGTCGTGGAGAGATAGACGACATTGATCACCTAGGTAATCGTCGTGTTCGTGCTGTAGGAGAATTGGCTGAGAACCAGTTCCGTGCAGGTTTGGCTCGTGTAGAGCGTGCAGTTAAAGAGCGTCTCGGCCAAGCTGAAACCGATAATTTGATGCCTCACGATTTGATCAATGCAAAACCCATTTCTGCGGCAGTAAAAGAGTTCTTTGGTTCCAGTCAATTGTCGCAGTTCATGGATCAAACAAATCCATTGTCTGAGATTACCCATAAGCGCCGTATTTCCGCGCTTGGGCCTGGAGGTTTGACACGTGAGCGAGCCGGCTTTGAGGTGCGCGATGTACATCCTACACATTATGGTCGCGTATGCCCAATTGAGACACCAGAGGGACCGAATATCGGCCTGATTAATTCGTTGGCATTGTATGCGCGAACGAACGAGTACGGTTTCATTGAAACACCATATCGTAAAGTTTCAAAAGGTAAGGTGTCAAATGATGTCGACTATCTTTCCGCAATCGAAGAAGGAAAATTCAGCATCGCGCAGGCAAATGCTGAGCTGGACAAAAAAGGCAAATTTACCAACGAAATCATATCGGCACGTCAGCACAACGAGTTTGTTTTGTCACCTCCTGAAAATCTTGAATATATGGATGTGTCACCTTCTCAGGTGGTATCTGTGGCAGCTTCGCTGATTCCGTTCCTTGAGCATGACGATGCCAACCGGGCATTGATGGGTGCAAATATGCAACGTCAGGCGGTGCCATGTCTGCGTGCTGAAAAACCTTTGGTCGGAACCGGCATTGAACGTACTGTGGCAGTTGACTCTGGCACGGCAGTGCAAGCCTGGCGTGGCGGACGCATCGATTATGTGGATGCTGCCCGTATTGTGGTTCGTGTCAATGATGAAGAAACCACTGCAGGAGAGGTCGGGGTAGATATTTATAATCTGACCAAGTACACGCGTTCCAACCAGAACACAAATATCAATCAGCGGCCATTGGTCAAAGTGAACGATGTAATTGCACGTGGTGACGTAATAGCTGATGGTGCTTCTACAGACATGGGTGAGCTGGCGCTAGGTCAGAACATGCTGGTCGCGTTCATGCCATGGAACGGATACAACTATGAAGATTCAATTTTGATCTCAGAGCGTGTTTCCGCACAGGATCGTTTTACCTCTATTCACATTGAAGAGCTGACTGTTGCTGCACGTGATACTAAATTGGGTTCGGAGGAAATTACCCGCGATATCCCAAATCTGGCTGAAGGGCAGCTGGCTCGCCTGGATGAGTGCGGTATTGTACATATTGGTGCGGAAGTTGCTGTGGGTGATGTGCTGGTCGGTAAAGTCACTCCCAAGGGTGAGACTCAGCTGACACCAGAAGAAAAATTACTGCGAGCGATCTTCGGAGAGAAAGCATCAGATGTGAAAGATACTAGCTTGCGTGTTTCGGCGGGTAGTACGGGAACAGTGATTGATGTGCAGGTGTTTACGCGTGAAGGTTTACAGCGTGATCAGCGTGCTCAGCAAATTGTCGATGACGAATTGAACCGTTACAAGAAGGATCTTGTGGATCAAATGCGCATCGTTGAAGATGATGTGTTTACGCGTTTGGAAAAACTATTGCATAACAAGGTGGCTAATGGCGGACCTAAAAAACTTGCCAAAGGCGCTAAGTTGAGCAACGAATATCTGCATGATCTTGAACGACACCAGTGGTTTGATATTCGTCTGGCCAATGATGAGGCAGCTGCTCAGATGGAGCAGGTCAAAGAGAGTTTAGCGCAAAAGCGAGCTGAATTTGATGATGCCTACGAGCTGAAAAAGAAAAAGCTGACTCAAGGTGATGAGTTGCAGGCTGGTGTACAAAAGATGGTCAAAGTTTATGTCGCGGTGAAGCGCCGCTTACAGCCAGGTGACAAAATGGCTGGACGTCATGGTAACAAGGGCGTGGTGTCACGTATCGTGCCGGTGGAAGATATGCCGTATATGGCAGATGGTACGCCGGTTGATGTAGTGTTGAATCCGCTTGGTGTGCCTTCACGTATGAATATTGGTCAGATTCTGGAAACTCACTTGGGCTGGGCAGCCAAGGGTCTGGGCAAGAAGATCGACGATATGTTGCAAACCAATGCCAAGGTCACCGAGTTGCGTAAATTCCTGAATAAGATTTACAACCATCACAATGGCCAGACTGTCGAGCTAGATACTTTAAGTGACGATGAGGTCATCGAATTGTGTCGTAACTTGAAAAATGGTGTGCCTTTTGCGACGCCAGTGTTCGACGGAGCGAGCGAAGAGGAAATCAAGTATATGCTGGAGTTGGCCGATTTGCCGTTGTCAGGTCAAACCATATTGCATGATGGTCGCACCGGTGAGGCGTTTGATCGCCCGGTTACAGTGGGTTACAAGCATGTACTTAAATTGCACCATCTTGTCGATGACAAAATGCATGCACGCTCTACTGGTCCATACAGCTTGGTGACACAGCAACCGCTGGGCGGGAAAGCGCAATTCGGTGGTCAGCGATTTGGTGAAATGGAAGTCTGGGCACTAGAGGCGTATGGCGCGGCTTATACCTTGCAAGAAATGCTTACCGTTAAATCGGATGATGTGGCCGGACGTACCAAAGTTTATGAAAGCATCGTCAAGGGTGATCATAAGATTGACGCGGGAATGCCGGAGTCCTTCAATGTGGTCATCAAAGAAATTCGCTCTTTGGCGATTGATATGGATTTGGTGCGTAACTAACAAGCAGTATCTGGGATCGTGGACTACGTATATCGTAGCCGCGCTATTCTCACCTGAGTTCTTAAGGAGTCTCACATGAAGTCATTGCTGGATTTGTTTAAGCAGGTCACTCAAAAAGAAGAGTTTGATTCAATTAAAATTGGTCTTGCTTCGCCGGAAAAAATCCGCTCATGGTCATACGGCGAAGTTAGAAAGCCGGAAACGATTAACTACAGAACCTTTAAGCCTGAACGTGAGGGCCTGTTCTGCGCCAAAATTTTCGGGCCGGTGAAAGACTATGAATGTTTGTGCGGTAAGTATAAGCGTCTTAAGCATCGTGGAGTAATCTGCGAAAAATGTGGAGTAGAAGTGACTTTGTCCAAAGTGCGTCGCGAGCGTATGGGACATATTGAATTAGCCAGTCCGGTAGCACACATCTGGTTTCTAAAGTCGCTACCGTCCCGTCTTGGTATGGTGTTGGATATGACGCTGCGCGACATTGAGCGTGTGTTGTATTTTGAGGCCTATGTGGTGACCGAACCCGGCTTGACCCCATTGAACAGGGGTCAGTTATTGTCCGAGGATGACTACCTTGCCAAAACCGAAGAATATGGTGATGAATTTAGCGCAGTCATGGGGGCTGAAGGTGTTCGTTCGTTGTTAGCTAGTCTTGACGTGGTTTCCGAAATTGAAACGATACGTGCTGATCTGGAAGCAACTGGTTCGGAAACCAAGATCAAGAAATTTGCGAAGCGTTTGAAAGTGTTGGAGGCGTTCAATTCGTCTGGTATTAAGCCGCAGTGGATGGTGATGACAGTGTTGCCAGTATTGCCGCCGGAACTGCGACCACTGGTGCCGCTGGATGGTGGTCGTTTCGCTACATCTGATTTGAATGATTTGTATCGCCGTGTGATTAATCGTAACAACCGCCTGCGTCGTTTGCTCGAACTGAAAGCACCAGACATTATTGTGCGTAATGAAAAGCGAATGTTGCAAGAGGCAGTGGATTCATTATTGGATAATGGTCGTCGTGGTAAGGCAATGACTGGCGCAAACAAGCGCCAGTTGAAATCATTGGCTGACATGATCAAAGGCAAGAGTGGGAGATTCCGCCAGAACTTACTGGGTAAACGGGTTGATTACTCGGGCCGTTCGGTGATCGTGGTGGGACCTCAGTTGAAGCTGCATCAATGTGGCTTACCCAAAAAGATGGCGCTTGAATTGTTCAAGCCGTTCATTTTTAGTCGTCTTGAAGCAATGGGTCTGGCTACAACCATCAAAGCCAGCAAGCGCATGGTAGAGGCTGAAGAACCTATTGTATGGGATATTCTAGATGAGGTTATTCATGAGCATCCGGTTCTGCTGAATCGTGCGCCAACTTTGCACCGATTGGGTATCCAGGCTTTTGAGCCAATCCTGATCGAAGGCAAGGCGATTCAATTGCACCCTTTAGTCTGTTCAGCATTTAACGCTGACTTTGACGGCGATCAAATGGCGGTGCACGTGCCACTGTCGTTAGAGGCACAAATGGAAGCACGTACATTGATGCTGGCTTCTAATAACGTGCTGTCACCAGCTAATGGAGAGCCTATTATTGTTCCGTCACAAGATATTGTGCTGGGACTGTATTACATGACTCGTGAAAAAATCGGTTCATTGGGTGAAGGTTCGATGTTCGCTAACCTGGCGGAAGTTTCACGCGCATACGAGACGCGTGAAGTTGAATTGCAAGCCAAGGTATTGGTGCGGCTTAAGGAAGTTCATAAAAATGAAGCAGGAGAACCAGAAGAAAAGTTGGTGCGCTATGAAACTACTGTTGGACGCGCTTTACTTTCCGAAGTTCTTCCTGCCGGCTTGCCGTTTGACCTGATTAACAAAACGCTCAAAAAGAAAGAAATCTCACGTTTGATAAACGTCAGTTTTCGTCTGTGCGGTTTGCGCGATACCGTGATCATGGCAGATAAGTTGATGTATACCGGCTTCACCTATGCGACTCGTGCGGGCATTTCGATTTGTGTCGACGATATGCTGATGCCAGTTCAAAAGAGTGACCTGATAGGTGCCGCTGAGAAGGAAGTCAAAGAGATATACCGTCAATACACTTCCGGCTTGGTTACTGATGGTGAGCGCTATAACAAAGTGGTGGACATCTGGGGGCGAACTGGTGATGTGGTAGCTAAGGCCATGATGGAGCAGCTTGGCAGTGAGCCAGTGATAGATCGTGTTACAGGTCAACCACGTATGGACAAGAAAAAGCCGATGATGCAGGAGTCGTTCAATTCTATCTACATGATGGCAGATTCTGGCGCGCGTGGATCCGCTGCGCAGATACGTCAGTTGGCCGGGATGCGTGGTCTGATGGCCAAGCCGGATGGCTCGATCATCGAAACGCCGATCACCGCGAACTTCCGCGAGGGATTGAACATGTTGCAGTACTTCATCTCTACGCATGGCGCCCGTAAGGGTTTGGCCGATACTGCATTGAAGACTGCGAACTCGGGATACCTGACACGTCGTCTGGTGGATGTAACGCAAGATTTGGTAGTAATCGAAAATGATTGCGGCACCAGTAATGGCTCGGCTATCAAGGCCATGGTCGAAGGTGGTGAAGTGATTGAGGCGCTAGGCGAGCGTATTCTCGGACGAGTGCTTAGTACAGACGTGGTTAATCCTGAGAGTAGTGAAACCTTATTTGAAGCTGGAATGCTACTGGACGAATCGGCAGTAGAGCAAATAGAGTCTCTTGGTATTGATGAAGTGCGTGTTCGCACCCCGCTGAGTTGTGAAACGCGTTTTGGTTTGTGCGCCATGTGTTATGGGCGTGATCTGGGTAGGGGTGGCATGGTGAATGTGGGTGAGGCAGTTGGTGTTATTGCTGCACAATCCATCGGTGAGCCGGGTACTCAGTTGACCATGCGTACCTTCCACATCGGTGGTGCGGCTTCACGTACTGTGGTGGCGAGTCAGGTAGAAAGCAAATCAAATGGTGTCATTAAGCATAGCTCGAACATTCGTACGGTAACGACTGAGCGCGGTGAGGAAATTGTGGTAGCTCGCAGCGCGGAAGTAATTGTTGCTGATGAGTATGGCCGTGAACGTGAGCGCCATAAAGTGCCGTATGGTGCGGTCCTGTTTGGTAAGCAGGGCGAAGCAGTGAAGGCAGGTGTGGTGCTGGCAACCTGGGATCCGCATACTCGTCCGATCATTACCGAATACGCGGGTAAAGTCAGCTTCCAGAATGTTGAGGAAGGTGCAACCGTTGCCAAGCAGATTGATGAGGTGACGGGCTTGTCCACGCTGGTTGTGATAGATCCGAAGCGTTCTACATCGCAAAGCAAGGGTGTGCGACCGATGGTTCGGCTGTATGCGAAAAATGGTAAGGAAGTCAAACTCACGGGAACAGATACAGCGGTTAGTGTGACTTTTCAGACAGGGTCGATTATCACTGTTGAAGATGGTCAGCAAGTGGGTGTGGGCGATGTACTGGCACGCATTCCACAGGAGAGCAGCAAGACACGCGATATTACCGGTGGTTTGCCGCGTGTGGCCGAGCTGTTTGAGGCACGTGTACCCAAGGACGCAGGTATGTTGGCAGAATGTACTGGTACAGTTTCATTTGGTAAAGATACCAAGGGTAAGCAACGCCTTGTGATCACAGATGTAGATGGTGTTGGCAATGAATTTCTGATTTCCAAGGAAAAGCATGTGTTGGCGCACGATGGTCAAGTGGTTAATCAGGGTGAGATGATTGTGGATGGTCCCGCTGATCCACACGATATTTTGCGACTGATGGGCGTGGCGGCATTGGCACGTTATATTACCGATGAGGTGCAAGAAGTTTATCGCTTGCAGGGTGTAAAAATCAGCGACAAGCACATTGAGGTAATCGTGCGTCAGATGTTGAGGCGTGTGCAGATAAAAGATGCAGGTGATACCCGCTTTATTACTGGTGAGCAGGTCGAGCGTGCTGACTTGTTGGCCGAAAATGAGCGTGTGGTTGCAGAGGACAAGAATCCTGCAACATTTGAATTTGTGCTTTTGGGTATTACCAAGGCATCACTGTCTACAGATTCCTTTATTTCTGCGGCGTCCTTCCAGGAAACTACGCGTGTGTTGACTGAAGCGGCGATTATGGGCAAGCGGGATGATCTGCGCGGCCTTAAGGAAAATGTCATCGTCGGCCGATTAATTCCTGCGGGTACTGGTTTGGCTTACCATGTGTTGCGTCGCAAGCAGCGTCTGGGTATTGATATGGCTGAGGGGCGAGAATTGCTGGAAGACAATATGCCAGCAACAGAAGAGTCACTAGATAGCCCTGAATTGCTTGACACATCTGGGGTTTCTCAATAGAATTCGCAACCCTTTTTTCCCGTCGCAGCGGATAAATTTTTGTCTGGCTGCGACGTTGT
>Ga0316187_10004283_pt1 | contig 12344 bp, 7 predicted proteins | sample CroRivburrow1_MG_FD_204927 | JGI IMG/M metagenome (GOLD analysis project Ga0316187, IMG submission 204927) | Coastal sediment microbial communities from Maine, United States - Cross River worm burrow 1 | ecosystem: Environmental > Aquatic > Marine > Coastal > Sediment | place: USA: Maine...
ACCTTCAACATCTGAGAATATGCAATCTCCTCATGGAAATCACTGACCTGTGCACGGATATTCAGCGTCGAGCCCAACAGTTCATCAACGATAGGTATGGTAAAACGGTGCTGAGCGCGCTGGATATCAAAAGCACCATCGAAACGGTGCACATAATCCTCATAGTGAAACAGGTCAACCTCTACATCGTTGACTAACAACGCCACATCAGCGCCCACAGGCAGGGTATCGTCGCTAAACTCCACCACTACATCAAGATCCTGTCCGGCACGGGCAGTGGTTCCGGGCACTGGTGCGGCAATCATCGCAGTCGGCACCTGGTTACTGATGACACGGACTAAACGCGTCGGAGTAGGCTCACCCACACCACTCTTTGAGTAGACATCAGCGTGAATGGAGAGACTGGTCTCATTGGTAGCAATGGATTTCAGAGGCGCGGTCACCCGCCACAATTCATAAAATACAGACTTCGTTCCACCATTGGGGTTCGGCTCCTCTCGTTCCTCAATCGTAGGAAAATAGGCATCGCCAACCCGCACCCCATCCATGAAGAAATTTACATAGGAAATTTCACCACCTGATGCTGCGCCGCCGCTATCATTCAAGCGAACCGCTAGCTGCATCAGAATCGGTGTACCCTCCACAAAGCGCTGCAGATCCGAGGGTTTCTCAAACTCATACTCCGGCAAGTCTGCTTCAGGCTCTGGCGTTACAGTGACCGAGTTGAGTTGTGTCTCCTGGCTTTGCCCTGCACTATCAATGGCCACAGCCTTAAAACCCAGAGTGCGATTAATCATCTGGTCAGTGATGGTTAGATTAATCGCATAGGGAGCCTGTTTACGCACACCGACTATGGCGCCGTCCATAAAAAACTGGACCTCCCGAACAGCCACATCATCACTGGCCTGCGCCTCCAACTCCAAGTTTGAACTGGCGGGGATGCGAGATGGTAGTTCCATACTCACTTCGGGCAATGCATCCTGCGCAATAACGGGCAATGCAAGGGTGATATCAGGCTGAAACTGCAACCCAATAGTCAATGGAATCGGCGTTGCCTCCGGTACAATGGCATGGGCCAGCAGCTTATCCTGACCGGTTAACTCCAATATCCCGGTAGCACTGGGGTCCAATGTATACGTTAGCGGAAACTGACTACCAATTGCTGTGCGGGTGCCATCATTGAACACTGCAAACACTTCCGGCAATATCACTGATGAGTTAAGGCGGTCCAACACAAACTGACCACCGATATTGACATCATCCACTTGTAAGCCGGTGACACTCTTGGAGAAATCAACCTCTACCGGGATCTCAATGGCATCTAGCCCTGGGTAAGTGACACTAATGGTAATCGGCTGGCCTGTAGTCTCCCCCAGCGGGTAGACCAAGCCACCAGGCGTAACTGCGATCAGGTCTGGGTGAGAAGATGTATAACTCACACCAGTGCCAGGGCCTAACAAGGGCGTAAGGCCGCGAAACTGAAACTGCACTGACGGAGCTATCGTTACTGTTTCCAACAGGTTGGTAAACACTATTCTCGTTGGTGAAACCAGCATTGCTTCTGCCTGCTCCGCAACATCACCTCCGGTAAACGCAATCTTGGATGCGCTTTGCTGATTGCCAGATGAATCCACAGCAATCAGATCCACCAATACCACGCCGTCGTGGGCGATAGCATCCGCATCCAACGTCGAGGTTACAGGTAACGAAAGGGTATAAACTCCCTGCGTATCACGAACCGGATATACAATTTGACTACTACTCGAGGCAGCAAATGCAGTGTCTCTAGCCTTATCAATCACACCACCGGCGGCGCGTAACTCAGAGGCTCGTAACCCCGTTACGGAAAACTCCACATAACTAATATCCACATCATCAGACGCTTCAGCCTGAGTAACTAAATATTGTTTATCATCAATAAGTTGCAGAGAGACTTTGCTAAAGATGAGCTGCGGAGGATTAGACTCCGCAAAAAAGTTTTCGGTATGAATTTGTGAACTGTCATCACGAAAAAACAGCGTGATCTGGGGGGTAAAACGACCTTCACCAACAGCATCAAAACTTAACTGGCAACCGACCGCTGAATCCTGCAGTCGGGTCGTTTCAGAAGGTGCGAAGGTGCTTTGAAAGCCGCCTGCACTGACTTGCAAGCTTGAGAGGTCCGTACAGTCTGCAATGGATGTGGCGTAGCTAATCCGTTCTGGGTGGGAGTTGACCGTACCACTGACCCGGATATCTACGTCTACATCGGCAACCGAGAGCACTGGAAAACAGATGAACACAACGGCTACTAATATGCACAATGCATAAGAATTTCGAAAAAAACCAGGGTTCCGCCCTACCACTTGATAGCTTTCCATATCCCTTACTACTTATTTGTTATTGTTTCCTGAAACTACCAATCCTGCAGATAGCCTGCACGAACATAATTTCAGGCATACATAGTAAAACAAATTTAAATCCATATTGAAAGTGCTGAATCAGCTATTACTCGCCTAAAAATAGCTATGCAGCTTTATATGTATGTTATATCAACAACTTACTTATAATTTATAGATATTTGTAAAATTCAATATCAGATTTATGGGGAGTCTTTTTAAGCATACTGAGATTTTTGCCAGTATGAATATCTTTTCAGGAAGGCATGCTTTCGCATCATCTAATTCGTAATAAGGAGCAATCAATTCTCATACTTTAGAATGCTCTCTCCATGGATGCTATCAATAACAATAAGTAACCAGATAACACTTGCCCAAGCTATCATCTTAACCAACATACTTGGGCACACTACATGTAATTTAACATTTTGATTTGCTATTCCTGAAATAATGCAAATTAAGACAAACAGACACACTCTAAATACGCACAGTGGAAAGTGCGCTGGCATAACGCAACTAATCATTACATATTAAGACATAGAGTGAAAAATTAATGGAGGCTGAGCCCGGAATCGAACCGAGGTCAACGGCTTTGCAGGCCGCTGCATAACCACTCTGCCACTCAGCCAAGAGGGGCTTACCTTATGACTAGCCGGTTAGGGGCTAGGGCTTAAGGTAAAAAACCCCGGCATTGCCTGCTCGGGGTTTTTTAAAATTGGAGCGGGAAACGAGATTCGAACTCGCGACCCCAACCTTGGCAAGGTTGTGCTCTACCAACTGAGCTATTCCCGCTTAAGAGGGCGCTATTGTAATGACCTCATCATTAGAGTCAAGGGCAAAATTTATGCGCCTCTGCTTTTTCTATTTTGATTTCGCACTCAGGCTTGGCCAGGCTGCTCGCAGATAGACAACCATCGACCAGAAGGTCAATATTGCTGCCATATAGAGCAGGACATAACCCACTGTATAAATTGGAATATTCAGGAGATCATCTCGATAAATCAGCATGGTAATAGCCACCATCTGAGTAACTGTTTTGACCTTTCCAATCACAGAAACTGCAACCTTGGCTCGTGCACCTATCTCTGCCATCCACTCACGTAGCGCAGAGATGGCAATCTCACGCCCAATAATGATTACAACGGGGATTGCCAGTGCAGGTGAAGGGTCAGCTTCAACCAGCAATATCAGTGCGGCTGCTACCATCAGTTTGTCAGCTACTGGGTCAAGAAAGGCCCCCATTGGCGAGGTTTGGTTGAGACGACGGGCCAGATATCCATCCAGCCAATCCGTTACAGCAGCTAAACCAAACACCACCGCACAGGCTATATTTGAATATCCCCATGGCAGATAAAAGACCCCCACGAAGACCGGGATCAAGGCTATCCGCATTAGTGTAAGAAGATTTGGAATACTGTAATTCATTCGTCGCCGTGAAAGGCCTCATAAATCTGTTGTGCCAACCGTCGGCTAATCCCCTCTACTTGAGAGAGATCATCGACCCCTGCCCGGGCAAGCTCCTGCAGCCCTCCAAATTGGCGCAAAAGGCGCTGGCGACGCTTGGGGCCTATACCCGCAATATCTTCCAACACCGAAGTTTTCCGGCTACGTCCACGGCGTTGGCGGTGACCCGTAATGGCGAATCGATGAGCTTCATCACGGATCTGTTGGATCAAGTGAAGGGCTGGTGAGTTTGATGGCAGTATAATAGGCGCTTGCTGCCCAAACAAGAAGAGCTGTTCTAAACCTGGTTTTCGGTCTGCACCTTTAGCAACGCCCAGCATGGTTACACCTTGCACGCCTAACTCTTCCAGCACTGAGGCTGCAGCTGAAAGCTGACCTTTGCCTCCATCAATGAACAGGATGTCTGGCAACCTGCCCTCTTCCGCCTGTATCCGGCTGTATCGCCGATTTAAAGCCTGCTCCATTGCAGCATAATCATCACCTGGAGCAATGCCTTCAATGTTAAAACGGCGGTAGTCTGATTTGACCGGCCCCTGATCATCAAAGACAACACAGGATGCTACTGTTTGCTCACCCCCGGTATGGCTGATATCAAAGCACTCCATACGGGTTGGTGCTTCAGCCAGATCAAGTGCTTGTTGTATTGCATCCAACCGTGCACGTAGCCCTGCCTTGCTCGCTAGTCTGGCATCCAGTGCTAGATTGGCATTTTGTTGGGCCATCTGTAGCCAACGCAGCCGATCACTGCGCACACGGTCCGTGATACGGATTCGTCGTTTGGCCTGTTCAGAAAGCACCTCTGTTAACAACTCAGCATCATCAGGCATCACGCTGACAATCACCCCAGGCGGGACCTCCTTGCCAATATAGTACTGAGCCATAAATGCAGAGAGTATCGACTGCTCCTCAGCACCATCCGGTACTTTCGGGAAAAACACCTTATTACCCAGATTACGCCCGGCACGGATAAAAAAGAGTTGAACACAGGCCACCCCACCCTTGACTGCAACAGCAATAATGTCCAAATCACCGCGCTCACCGCTAACATACTGCTTCTCTTGAATGCGCCTTAAAACTGCAATTTGATCCCGATAGCGTGCAGCCTGCTCAAACTCCAGACGTTCTGATGCCTGCTCCATACGGTCAATCAGGCTATCCACTACCTGCCCAGCTCTTCCCTCAAGAAATAGCACCGCATCCTGCACGTCCCGCCTGTAGCCATCTTCATCAATAAGCCCAACACAGGGGGCGGTACAGCGCTTTATCTGATACTGAAGACAGGGGCGTGAGCGATTTCGGAAGAAACTGTCTTCACATTGCCGAACTGGAAACAGTTTTTGCAACAATCGTAAGTTATCCCGCATCGAACCAATATTTGGGTACGGCCCAAAATAACGGCCATTGCCACTTTTGGCACCACGATGCCATGTTAGGCGCGGAAACTGCTGGTCGCTGGAGAGATAGATATAGGGGTAGCTCTTATCATCCTGCAGCAGGACATTGTAGCGAGGCTTAAGCGATTTAATGAGCGTATTTTCGAGGATCAGAGCCTCAGCCTCGGTGTGAGTCACCGTGACCTCAATACCCCTAATCTGGGAGACCATACTCTGGATACGCGTATTGAGTGAGCGCGTAAAATAGCTGCTGACGCGCCGTTTTAGATCCTTTGCCTTGCCGACATAGAGCAGCTTACCCTCCCCATCCAACATGCGATAAACACCAGGACGGCTCGTCAGTGTTTTAAGAAAGGCTTTGGAATCAAATTGTACTGTCTGAATTTCAGATGCCATAACCGCGATTATACGGCACCAGGGCAATCCCTATCAGCTCTCGATAAGATCCCTGGCGCGGGCAAAGACAGCCTGGAACATCTCTGTGGTCAATCGCCTTGTTTGGGTGTTATATCGGCTACAGTGATAAGAGTCGAGCAAACGTAAGCCATTATCAAACTCATGCAACTGGTTATGGCCAAATGGATAAGCTTTTTGCCTCAACCCTAGCGCTTTAATCACGGCATTGTGGGCTATGGAGCCCAGTGCGAGCACAACTGTCCCTTCGTACAGATCATGCAGCTCATTCGTAAGATAGGTATTACAGGTATTGATCTCTGCCCCTACGGGTTTATTTTGGGGCGGCAGGCATTTCACAGCATTTGTAATACGGCAGTTAATCAGCTCAAGTCCATCATCTCTGGATATGGACTCTGGTGCAGTACTAAAACCATATTTATACAGTGTCTCATAAAGCAGGATACCAGCGTGATCCCCGGTAAACGGACGCCCTGTAGCATTGGCCCCATGCATTCCTGGAGCCAAGCCCACCACCAGCAAGCAGGGATCAGTCGCACCAAAGGATGGAACAGGCCTTGCATAATAGTCGGGGAAATCAGCTTTGACCTGATCAAGAAAGGTCGCCAGCCTGGGACAGGCCCTGCAATCAGGGTCGAACAACAGTGAATCAGACATCAATATAGAAAATTATTTTTGGGTTTCAACCAGCCCATGACGTATCGCAAGATGTGTGAGGTCTACATCAGTTTCAACCTCAAGCTTCTCATACAGTCGATGGCGGTATGTGCTTACTGTTTTAGGGCTTAGGCAGAGCGAGTCTGATATATCCTGCGTCTTGGTGCCTTGAATAATCATCATCAGCACCTGCATCTCCCGCTGGGATATCTTCCCAAAAGGTTGGTCATTTACATGACCTGACATCTGCGCCAATGCCAATTTTTGCGACACTTCATTCGAGACATAGGGCTTACCCGATGCAACCAGCCGTACAGCCTTAAGCATCTCCTCCGCAGGGCAGCCTTTGGTCAGGTATCCTGAAGCACCAGCTTCATGCAGTTGATTGGGAAAAGGGCTGTCGGTGTGAACCGTCAATGCTATTACTTTTAGATTAGGGTTGATTCTGAGAAGCCTGCGGGTTGCCTCTATCCCACCAATACCTGGCATATTCACATCCATGAGCACCAGATCAGGCTGTGTGCTGCGCACAAAGGAGATTGCTTCTTCACCAGATGAAGCCTCTCCAATAACCTCAATATCCTTTGCCTCTTCCAGAATATGTCGAAAGCCGGTTCTAACCAATTCATGATCATCAACAAGCAGAACATGTATCATTATTGATTTCCCCAGCAAATCAAGTTGACTTGATCATCAGTGTACGAACACGCGCACCATTGACTCGACATAAAAAAGTAACTAATACCGCTCTTATACATAAAAATAACCCACACAGGGTAAACAACTTACATCTGTTACCAATCCAACCAATCGGGTCGCTTTTAGGGCTATACCACTAATAGCCAGCGAGCAGCTATTCTAACAGAACAGCCACAAATAGCGTCGACTTCCAGTGATGCAAATGAGAATTTTGACATATCTTTGTAAAATGCCTTTGAATACTCAAGATGCAAGCAATATTCCTTAAAGGATTGATGACTTCGCATCCCATACCAACCAAATAACATCATAAGATAGTAATAGAAGGTATAGAAAAGGAAGCATCCATGCTTCCACTTCCATGATACCGATTGGCGGGAATTGCTACCTCCTCCCTGGGCTGCTTTCATGCACCGCGTCCAGAACTCCTGTAACAACATCCATGATTTTCAATAATTACGGCAAAACAGATGCCGTTTAAAAGCTCTCATACATAAAATGAGAGCCTCACAAATCCTAGCGATCCAGTGCCATGCCGCTCCATAGAGCCAGAAGCCCCTGAAAAGCCTATCCTTGCCTTTTCAGGGCCTCCTTTAGAGAAATCCATCTCTCCTCATCCATGGCGTAAGGCAGAGAGAATTCCAACTCCAGAAACCAAGACTCCGTGTGTAACTTAAAGATTAGCGGTCAATGGAAGGCAAAGGAAGAGAACTAGTTCCGCTCAAAAGTGTGAAATAAGTCACATTTATGCCCGGTGTTTGGGTGCTTGCGCCCGTTTTTTGGGTATTTATGCCCGGCGTTTGGGTACTTGCGTCCGCTTTATAGGTGGTTATACCCGCGGCAAGGGTAGTCGGTACTCGTGCAGGACTGGGAGAAGCTAATTACCAGGCTGGGGGAAGTTGGCCATGAATAACCATGGTTTTGCCTTGCATAGAGATATATCCACCCTCCTCAAGACTTTTTATTATACGGCTAGTCATTTCCCGTGAAGAGCCAACCATGCTGGCGAGATCTTTACGTGAGGGTGGCCGTTCAATCACTAACTCACCATCTTTCATTTCAGCCAGCTTAAATAAAATACGGGACAGTCGACCATAAACATCTAACAGCGCAAAACCTTTCACCTCATCCGTCAAGTCACGCAAACGGGCTGTCAAATCGCGTATAACCCTTAGCGCAATATCCGGATGCATTGAGATGCAGCGCATAAAATCAGCTTTTGTAATGACGATAAACTGGCAGGGCTCCAGCGTTATAACCGAGGCAGAGCGGCAGACCTGATCCAGCAGAGAGATCTCACCAAAGTACTCTCCTGCTGATTGGTAGTTCAAGATAATCTCCCGCCCTTTATCATTCATCAGGAAGACCTTTACCCTTCCCGAGATGATCACATAGAGCGAATCACTTTCATCACCGTCATTTATAATGACGCTATTTTTCGGAAACCCTCTAACCGTGGCATGATCAAACAGCGCATGCAATTCAACATCACCAAGGCCTGAGAACAGCGGAATGCCCTTCAAAAGTGCGATTTTTTCCTTGCCAGTCATAGCACTCTACTTCCACTCCAGCTCTACAATCCCTTCCCACTTTTCAGCAGGAGGAGAATGTTTATATTTATTGCAAAGATCCAAATAAAAAAGCGATGGACCATCATCATGGTGTTTTTGCACAATGGCAGAAAAACAACGCGCAGCCTCTTCCCATTGCCGGCATTTAAAGGCAGCAAGCGCCTGCTCATAGGCCGCCAATAAGCGGGCTGTGGCCGCATCACTATTCTGACCATACTCAAGGAGCTCAAAAAGATGCATCTCTTTAGACTTGCCTGCCAGTCGAAACAGACCCAACTCCCTCGTCACCATATTATTGAGATCAGCAACTCCTTCACTAGATATTAGCAGACGTGTACCAAAATATTTGTTTGCACCTTCAATTCTAGTTGCAGTATTGACTACATCTCCTATGGCACGATATTCATAATGCTCTCCCGCACCCACGTCGCCAATGCAGATCTCACCACAATGCAACCCAATGCGGGTAGGCAGCTTATGCTTAGGCTGTTGCCGGTTAAACCGCTCAATCGCCGCCATTACATTCAAGGCTGCACGGCAGGCTCTTATGCGTTCCTCTGCCTGCTGCTCTGGGGTCACCCATAGGGCCAATACAGCATCACCCACCACATCAGATATTGTCCCTCCCTGATCATGGATTGCTTGAAATACAATCTCATAATAGCTGTTCAAAAACAGGCGCAATTCAGCAGGCTCCATCTGTTCCGATAATTGCGTATATTGTTCTGCATCTGTTGCCAGGCAGACGCCATATACTGTCTCACCAGTACCAATACGTCTTACTGATTGTGCAAGATCCTCCACCGCCTTGGGGGGAAGATATTGACCCAATGCATGGGTAATTTTCAGACGCTCCTCATGGGTTTCCTGGTATCTCAATATCAGAGTAAAAAAGAGCACAGGCAGAATCTGAACAAAAAGCGGAACAATGGTAGGAAACCATATAGAAGCCGATGTAAAACTTTCAAGTACGGCAATGGCATAACCAGCACTTAGCAGAGAGAGACAAACAATCGCTTTACCGACAGACAACAAACGACAGACTAAACCAATCAAGCCGCCCCATAAGAGAAGCAATATAAAATCATAGCCTCCTCCCAGCGGCTTCACCCAGCTTCTTTGCAGCAGATTTCCAAAAGCGGTTGCTGCAATTTCCACTCCACTGATGTTATGGCCAGTTTGGCTATCTGAATATACCGTATAAAAAGTATCTTTCTGGTCCCATTGGAAGGCTTCAGATACACCAACAAAAATCGCTTTACCTTCAAATTGTGCCCGCATCTCAGCATCTGTCATGCCCAGTGCCTTATGATAAGGAACACTATGAATGGTGTGTGGAGGTCCATAATAGTTCAGAAACTGACTGTGATTGCCACCATACATAGAGATCAGTGACTTCAACAGTTGACTGTCACCTACGTCACCTTCAGCTTGCAGCTTTTTAACAGCCTCCGGTTGCTCCAAAAACAGAGATCGCACCTGCTTCATATAGAACTCCAATCCTGGTGTTTGAAGCATCTCAGCTGGTGCTGTAGGCAGACCAGGTATTGCTTGCTGAAAAGCCTCATAAGCACTTAAGGAGTAGTATTGAAAGGCCATGGTAGGCAGTGTAGCCAGCCCACCCACTTCAGGTTTGAATTTCCAAAACTGACTGACTTTTACCGGAACACCCGGCAATGCAAAAGGCGCTAACGCTACGGCTGCATCAGCAAATATTGGTGCAGGATCAAGCACCCTCTCTAAAAACAGTGTTGATCTTTTTCCCTTCTCTTCATACAGCTGCACTGCATCCTTGTGGAGATAACGAAACAGAATGACATTACCTGCCTGCCGGATTGCATCAGCAAGGGCCTTATCTCCAGCCGGCTCACGAGGCTCACGAAAAAAGACATCAAAGGAGATAACAGCAGCACCAGCCGCTGAGAGTCTATTGACCAGTTGTGCATGGAGCTGGCGAGGCCATTTACGATGCAATCGTTCTAACCCAAGCACCTTCATGGACTCGGTGTCCATCATAACCAGAGCCACTTGCTCTGGCGGCGGCTGCGGCCCACGCGCCTGAAACAGCCAACCTAACCCAAAGTTCTCTTCTAACTGAGAGGCCCAAGGAGTCAGAAGGAGCAAAGCACCGATTATGCCGTTAATCAGTGCAATGGCGTATGGTGATTTCAGTCGCCCATGCATTGATCACTAGACTTGCATGGCAGCCTAATCAAATGATGGAACCCTATGATCACCAACACGTATTATCTTTAGTGTATTGGTTTGCCCTTTAACACCGGATGCATCACCCTTGGTGACAATTACAACATCACCCTCTTCAACAGCATTGCACTGCAAAAGCTCTTCAATGATCGACTCATTTATTTTTTGTGCATTATCAGTCGTCACATGAAACTTGATCGGATATACACCACGGAACAGCGTGACCTTTCTGCGGACAGAACGGTGCTGCGTCATTGCATAGATAGGAATGCCAGAACTTATGCGGGACATCGATTTGGTAGTAGAGCCTGACTCAGTCAAAGCAGCAATCGCCTTTACACGCAGATAGTGGTTGGCTGCATACATAGCCGCCATTGCAATCGCCTCATCTCTACGTGCAAATTCAGAGTTAATCCGGTGCCTGGATTTACGTACAGATTTATGCTTTTCCGCTTCGCGGCAGGTTCGGTCCATAGCAGCAACTGCCTGGACAGGATTTTTGCCCATTGCCGTCTCACCCGACAGCATCACCACATCAGTTCCATCAAACACGGCATTGGCCACATCAAAGACCTCTGCACGGGTAGGAATCGCATTTTCAATCATCGATTCCATCATTTGGGTTGCAGTGATAGCGACCGTGTTCATCTCACGTGCTGTTCGTATCAGGCTCTTCTGCACAGTGGGTAGTTCAGCATCGCCAATTTCCACACCAAGATCACCCCTGGCCACCATGATGGCATCAGAGACTTGAACGATATTTTCAATACAATCCAATGCCTCAGCGCGTTCTATCTTGGCAACAATGCCACCGCCACCGCCTGCCTCCTGCAATAATCTTCGCGCCTCTAAAACATCTGCAGCCTCACGCACGAATGATACAGCCAGGTAGTCTGCCTCCATCTCTGCAGCAAAGCGGATATCAATAATATCTTTTTCTGACAACGCCTTGGCAGATAGGCCACCCCCCTGACGATTGATTCCTTTGCTATCAGAAAGCGTTCCGCCTACTACTACTTTACAGTCTATTTTTGAATCTTGAATCTGCTTGATCTGTACTACTATGCGCCCATCATCCAGCAATAGCACATCATTTACTGCAACATCCTTGATTAACTCTGGATAGGTTAACCCTACCCGAGTGTAGTCACCCGCATCCAATGGGCAGGCAACATCAAGGCAAAAATCTCTGCCTTCAACCAACTCCACCGCACCATTTGAAAAACAGCCAATCCGTATTTTTGGCCCTTGCAGGTCCATCAGCAGCGCTACTGATTGCATGCTCTTGGTAGATTGAGCCCGAACCTGCCGAATGCGCCGTTCATGCTCTGCATGCGAGCCATGCGAGAGGTTGATTCTGACGGCATCCATGCCCGCATTAAACAGCGCATTAAGCACGGCTGGATCATCCGTGGCGGGACCCAGCGTAGCAATAATCTTGGTTCGACGCTGCATAAAGGCAGTTCCTTAATAAATCAGCTGAAAGCTGGGGGTATCACAACATCATGACCTAGTTATGACTAAGCACGTTCTTCAAGCATAGCAACAGCTGGCAACTCTTT
>Ga0316187_10004284_pt1 | contig 12342 bp, 7 predicted proteins | sample CroRivburrow1_MG_FD_204927 | JGI IMG/M metagenome (GOLD analysis project Ga0316187, IMG submission 204927) | Coastal sediment microbial communities from Maine, United States - Cross River worm burrow 1 | ecosystem: Environmental > Aquatic > Marine > Coastal > Sediment | place: USA: Maine...
CGGCCTCATACACCCTGAACGTAAGTACTGAACTATAGTGTTGCATTTTAACCCACGCCCATTTACTATTACCACGTTCCATTAACCCACAGAGAGACGACGTTATGAACATGAATAAAGAGCAAGTTGGTTTAGCAATTCAGTCCGGCCTTGAGCTACTCGGACCTGAGTCCGAAGTATCAATTCCTGCGAAGCTGAATGACGGAGTGTTCCTCCTGAAGCAGTTGCTCCAAGCAGTAGCGACCGGACAGATCGCACTCGCACCTGCCACGCAAGAGAAGCCGCCCGGCGCTGACACGCCACCGAACCGCAACGACCGGCGAGCAGCTGCAAAGAAAGTTGCTAAGAAAAAGATCAGTCGCAAGAAGTCATGAGCGATGCGATCGACGGCATCATAACTGATGTCATGAAGGCCGAGGGGTGGGATCGATACACTGACCACCCTGCCGACAAAGGTGGCCCGACTAAGTGGGGGATCACACTCGATGCATGGCAAGAAGCCTGCGGTGATCCCTCCCTTACCGGCACCGACGTGCGCAAAATTACCGAAACGCAGGCTAGAGCCTTCTATCGGGGCCGCTATGTGCTGGCTCCAGCCTTCGATAAAACGCACCCACTCCTGATGCCGCTTCTCGTCGACTGCGGCGTAAACCATGGCCCGGCCCGTGCGTCGAAGTGGTTTCAGAAGGCTGTCGGCGTAAGGCAGGACGGTAAGATCGGCCCGCAAACCCTCGCCGCAGCTGCGGAAATCCCTGTCACTGCCACGTACCTGAACGTTTGTGCGTACCGGTTCCGGTTCTACGGCGCTATCGTAGGCCGGGACCACAGTCAAGCGGTGTTCGCGAGCGGCTGGAATAACCGAGGTGCCAAGTTCCTGATACAGCTTGCCGACCTCCTGAAAGACGGATAGAATCGACCTATGAACTGGATAATGAAATTACTGGGTGGTGAGTTTGCTGGCAAGGTTGGCGATTATTTCGTCGAGAAGCAGAAGCTCAAAAACCAACTCAAACTGACGAAGCTGCAAGGGGAGATCGATCTCGCCGCAGCCAAGTTCAATGCTGCTGTCGAACAACAGCGACATATCGCGACGTGGGAACAGACGTTCGTAAACATGCAAGCCACATCCAAGAAGGATGAAGTTGTGCTTGCAGTTGTTCTCCTCCCGTATGTCGGAGCATTCATTCCAGTAGTACAGGATTACATACTCGTAGGCTTTCAATACCTAGAGCAGATGCCCTATTGGGCAGTCGGGCTGACAGTTACGATTTTCTTAGCAATCTATGGCATCCGTCACAAGAACGCAGCGAGAATCCAAGCTCCCGGCCTTCGTGATAAGGATGTTGCGGACAAGGAGTAACGTTAGTGAACTGGGTGAAGCTGATCAATTTCGTAGTGCCACCGGAGGGAGAATCGCATGACCGAAGGTGGTATGCGTGGGTTGGAATTAGCCTCACCCTCGGCTGGATATTCATGTGGTGGAGTATCGGTATGATCCCTGCCTTCGGTGCAGGTTTCGCCAAGGCCGAGGAGACTACATTCAATACTCAGATGTTGCTGGAGTCTCGCCTCTCGTCGGTAAAACAACGGCAGTGTTTGGCGGAAGATACTGAGAGCAAAGTTTACTGGACAGGTGAACTCGGAAGGTTGATCCAGCTATACAAAGAGAAAGTTGGATACGATTACCGCGAACCGCCTTGCGAAGCCATTGTCGTTGCCAAAGCGACCGATGAGTAAGCACCGCTACCACGGCCTCCCGCCGCAGATCAAAGGAACGATCACGGTAGGGCACGAGAAACAACACGAGATTGTTGATGAGATCGATGGTCTTTACCGACTGCACTACGAGGAGACTGAGAAGGTCTATCTACCCGGCTCCACGTATGACCCGCAGTTCAAGCAATACGAGGCTCTTGAGAAGGACGGAGCATTCGTTCTATTCACCGTAAGGGAATACTCGACATTGATAGGGTACTTGCAGTACCATGTCTACCATGATATGCACGCTCAAGGAGCGTTGGGTGCAAGAGAGGACGCTTTCTACTTGCATCCGGATCATCGAGGCAAGGGGATAGCACCCCAAGTCCTTGGTTTTGCCGAATACTTTCTCCGAAAGCTCGGTTGCGCCTACGCAGGGATGACAGACAAATCCCCGGTAGGTGGAGCACCAATCGGCGGGTTTCTCGAAAAGGGAGGCTACCGAAAGGTCGCAACCTACTACGTGAAAGAGTTGGAGAAATAATCTATGTGTTGTCAATCGCCCCCGAAGCCGCCTGATCTCGGACCCACAGCTGAAGCATCCGAGGAGATTGCGCGGATCAATCAGCAAACTGCCCGTGAGCAACTTGCTTGGGCACGTGAACAGGACGCGAATAACCAAGCTCTGTTACAGGAAGTCTTGGACATTCAGCTTCCTGCTATGCGGGAACAGTTCGACCAAGCACAGTCTGATCGTCAGCGTTACGAAACGATGTTCCGTCCTTTCGAGGATGCCTTCGTTGAGGAAGCTCAGAACTACGACACCCCCGAACGCCGAGAGCGTATGCGCGGTGGTGCGATTGCTGACGTCAATTCCCAGTTCGATGCGCAACGCCGTAACGCTACGCAACGACTCGAATCTTATGGTGTGGACCCATCCCAGACGCGGAATGCTGCGCTGGACATTGGTGTCCGTACTCAGCAAGCCGCAGCTCAGGCCGCAGCCGCAACAGGTTCCGATCGACGTGTTGAAGACGTTGGCCGGGCGCTTCGTTCCGACGCGATCAATATGGGCCGTGGTGCTCTTTCAAACGCTGCTGGTTTTTATGGTGCAGCTGTTGGAGCAGGTGGCAGCGCACAGCAAGGCGCACTCAATACAACGCAGTCCGGAGCCGGTGCCGTTCAGTCGAGCCTTGGCTTCTCTGGACAGGCGTTACAAGGTTACGGTCAGTCCGCTGACATCCAGTCGCAGGGCTTCAATAACCAGATGGCTTCTTGGAATGCTCAGCAGCAACAGACTGCGGGTATGCTTCAGGCCGCTGGCGGTGTCGCCGGTATGATGATGGCTGATGGCGGTGAAGCTCAGCCCGGAGCAATCCCGGTCAATGGCCCCGGCCCGGTACAAACCGGCCAAGGCGATGGTTCCGGTATTGATGATAATGTCCCTGCGCTCCTGTCGGATGGTGAGTTCGTTATCCCTGCCGACGTGGTGCAGATCAAAGGCACGGAGTTCTTCGAGAGGTTGGTTGAGAAACACCACACCCCGGCAGCAGAACAGCGGAGGGCCATCCAATGAGCGGTAACACAAGTGGAGCGTTAGGCTTCGTTCAAGGTCTTCAGGGCGGGATGGATCACGCCGACAAACGTCGTCGGAATAAAGCCATCGATAACATTCTTGATCGTGATGCTCACGAGAAGGACTTGGACTATGCGAGTCGCAAGCTGGAGTATGAAAATGCTGGCGGCAGCGCGGACGAGTTCCCAGAATTTGACAACCCTGCCGAGAAGGACCCGTTCCTTGTTCGTGGTTTCAACTGGCTGAAAGGAAAGTTCGGTCAAGGCAACGCGAAGGATGGAGTCGAACTGGCTACGCCGACGCAGGACGAAGCACAGATCACACCTACTGCAATCCCGGCCCCCGGTGCCAGCGGTGGTAGTGGCGGTGATCATGGCATGGGCGCAGTCGACTTGGGTTCTGGATTCAAGATGGCTGATGGTGGTGAGGTCGATGAAGACCGCATGGCTCGTTCCTATGGCGAGTACTACGTCAGCGAGGAAGAAGCAGCCGAGAACCGAGCTGCCCGTTCCCGTGGCGAGCACCGCAACCGCAACCCGTACAACCAGCGTTATGCTGCTGGCGTAGATCGCCAAGGACTATACAACGACAACACAGGCGGTGGGTTCGGCGAAGCTGTGAACGATATCAAACGTGCCGCCATCCCCGCATTCGATGACACGATCAATGCAGCCACAGAAGGACAGGCCGACGTCGATGCAGCGAACCAAGGTTTCAGTGATGCGCGTGGCGCTCGTGAGACTGGTACAGCTGCACGGAAAGTTGTCGGTGCTCATATCCGACACAAAGGCGCTACCGCGATCGGCGTTGCGAAAGACGCGGCTGATGCTATTGTTGACAACCCTGTTTCACAAGCACTCCTCGGCTTCGTCGGCTTCGACGGGACTCAGGAGAATCGCCAACCTGATCCTGACACTCCTGCACCAAAAGCAATGTCCTCGAAGGAAGACTCGCCGAAGGCTGCTGCTCTTGATGCAGCTGTTGGAACACAGGAATCAGATGAGAGTGTCGCGGCTAAGGCTGTCGACGCTGGTGTGAATAACAACCCCGGCCACCCGGACCATCCGGATCAGGCTTTCGACTGGGCTGAAGTCGCTGCACAGAATGTCAACCCCGACGAGATTCCACACGTAGGTGTGAAAGATTGGGCAGAGCATCGTAAGCGTGCTGGTAAGGCAGCTGCACTTCGCGGTGAGTCTAACGAGAGTGCGCAGATGGCAGTCACCAAGATGCAGATGCAAGGCGCTCAATCGAACTTCATGCAAGCAGCATTCCTACTTCGCTCTGGTAACCAACGCGGCGCTGCTCTAGCTGCCCGTGCTGCGTTCCAGTACTTCCCGAACGGTAGTGATGTTCGTCTCGGTACGATGGACGGAGAGAACGGACCAGTACTCATCGGCTACGGTGTTGATGAGGAAACGGGCGAGCCAGTTATGGAAGGCAAGCCGATGATCTTGACGCCAGAAGCAATGGCGGTGATGGCAGAGAACTTCTCCAACCCGTCAGCGTTCCGTACATGGACAAAAGACTGGCACGAGATGGAACAGACACGTCGCGAGTACGAGGAGGTTGAGAAACCTGAAGCACAGTCGAACGCGATCTACCGTGACCGTATGGGTCAGGCTGCTGTAAACAACTCGAACGCTGCACTCTCACGCGCCGCTAACGCTGGCTCGGGTGGTGTAGACGTGAAAGAGAGTGACTTCCGTGCATCATTTGAATCGCAATCGGAGCAACTCTTTATGCTCGGTTTGGAGGAAGAAGATTTAGGTCGTCTGGAAACGATCGCCAATCGCATCCGCCAAGCTGTCCCGAGTCAGAGTCAGATTTCTGATTCGCAGATCGTCGGAATAGTAATGCGATTTGCCGAGACGGAAGACCCCACTGAGATTCAGACCTATCTCCAACCACAAGGACAGTAACGATGGCCTTTAGGGACCGCTTTGAGGAGCTGTTCGGCGAGGTTGATCCCTACGAACCAATAGATGTTGGACCGTTCGGGACACCTAAGCCGAAGCGTTCAGCACTACCGACATCTCCTGATGAATCGGTGGCACCTGCGGGTCCGTTGTATACACCTGATCTTTCTCCGATAGAAGGTGGCGGTGGTGATTCTGGTTTCGGCGAGAACGTTGGTCGTTTGCTTGGTGCTGGTGCAGTACAAGTTGGCGAGATGGCTCTTGGTGCAACTGAATACGTTGCCCGGCAGAACACGTTCTTAGATGGGATTGTAGCTGATACGGTCTACTCAGGTCGCTCTGGACTTGCTGGAGTCCGCGAAGATATAATGGCCGGGATCAACGAACAGGATTTACAAAAAGTCAGTTCGGAAATCCTCACCCTCGATCCTGATCGCACTATCTGGAAAGGTAATCCTTTAGACGTTGCCGAAGCGATCATTTACAAAACTGCTCAAGCACTTCCGGCTACCCTCGTCACGATGGTACCGGCAGTTCGTTGGGCGCGTGCTGCATCACCCGGAACTGCCATGGCATACATGGGAGCATCTGAAGGCGTGATGTCTACCGGTGGAATTGCAAACGCGATCACCGATGAAATTATGGGTATGGACACCGAGACTCTCATGGCAGAGTCACCGCGATTCAAAACCCTGCTCGAAGCGAACGGAGGTAATGCAGATGTCGCACGAGACGAACTCATCAAAGAGGCACAGGGAGCAGCTCCTCTTGTCGGCGGAGCAACAGTCGCCGCTATCTCCGCAGTTGCCGGACGATACTTCACACCTATTTTCGAGAAGCCGGGACAGGCGTTGGGTAGCCGCGTTGCGAGAGGCTTCGCCGCTGAAGCGCCTCAAGAGGCAAGTCAAGGCGGTACGGAACAGCTGGTCCAAAACTTCTCAGCCCGAATCTACGATCTCGACCGACAGCTTTCAGAAGGCGTTGCGGAAGCAGCAGCACAAGAAGGACTGATCGGTGGTGGTATGGGTGCTGGCGCTGGTGGACTGTTTGGTTCCCGGCCTGAAGCCCCCACGCCTCCCATGGCAACTGAGGAAGGTGGTCAAGGCATCCTGCCCGGCATGGGTCCACAGGAGATTATGCCGGACGAGATGGACCAACCATCACCGGAGCCAACTGAAGACATCCAAGCCCAGATCGATGACCTCCTTTCAGAAGGCGGTCCCCGTACAGGTGTATACATCCCACCCGGTCAGGATACTCGGACCTACGCTGTACCCGAGGGTCTTGTCGAGATGGAAGACTTCGACCAGCAGGGTGGCCGTCTCATCGTCCAGAACGAAGACGTCGCTCTTGATGCACGTGCTCGGATTGCTAACGGCGAGTCCCGTCAGGAAGTAATCGGCTCGATTGTTGGTGCAGGTGCAGGGAAGCCTACTGGTCCTGACACACGTGTCGTACAACTCCTGAATGAACAGGGCGGTGTTGCACGCGAGTCGATGGTCGCCAATCAGGAAGAAGCTAATGCGCTGGCGGCTGAGTGGGGTCCACAAGCTGCGATCCTGACACCGAGGGAAGCCATTGAGCGCCGGGAGGCTCTCGGAGCTGGCCCCAGTGCGGACGTACAGATTCAGGAAGACCTATTTGACAATACGGCGGCACGAGGCACTGAGGGTGTTCTCGTTCCACCTGCACCACAAGAGCCGGGACAGCCTGACCTTCCGCTTACAGTTGGCCGCGAGGCTGGTGTTGGTCGTGTTCCATTGCCCGCTGCTGATGATGTCGGTCGTCCTTCAACCGTTCCCACACAGGAATATGAAGACCCGGCACAGGAGGAGACCCCTGAAGCCACCGACCCGTATGAAGTATCCCGCCGCCAAGATGACATGTTTGCCGGTGAAGCACCGCACGAACCTACCATCGAGGAAGAAGTTCGGCAGGACATTCGTTCCGGCGTACCGTTCGAGGAGAGAGCTGAACCCCTCGCCGTCGTAGAGGGTTCGCGATCGTTCGGGCAGGCCGCTGATAAATTACTCGGCGCTGCTGCTGAAACATATGAACAAGAACAGCGTGAGCGGATCGGTGGATTCCAGAACCCTGATCGCTTGCAGTTCAATAATCCAGAATATGAAACGGCGTATAGAGATGCGTGGGCCATTGCACTCGACGCAGAACTGACGATTGAGATGACCAACCAGAAGCAAGCGAAGGACCGTGCGAAGAAGAAACGCCAGACCGCGTTGCAGGAGTTGGGCAAGATTCGTCAGGTCGACAAACCGAAGGCCGTCAAAGGCAGAGCAGAATCATTAGTTACCGCTGCCACCGCAGTCAACCCTGCCGAGGTGCGCGAGACTCAGCGTCGTGCTCAACAGCAGTTGGAGCCGGAGCCGGGACCGAAGGCACCACAGGGAACTCTTTCCGGCAAGAAGACCGAGAAGGATTACCTTGGTGAGTTCCAAGCAAGTGACCGCGAGACGATTGACTCACTTGCTGATTACACTGTGCGGCACAAAACCCCGGCAGCGAAGGAATGGACTGAGGAAGAATTCACTTCAGGGCCGGAAGCCTACGCCCGCCGCGATGAGATTAAGAAGCGGTACCCGAAACGTTCGGTTACTGTAGACGTGAAAGGGACCCGTGCTCTCGACGAGGAGTTCGAGCGTGCTGTTTCGCACCGTGAAGGTCGCGAGTCAAAAGTTCCCACTAAGAAAACGAAGTCGAGAGGTAGAGACCTAATCGACGAGGATGAAGTCGAATTCAAAGACTGGCGTGACGATCCAAAGCCGGAGGAAATTTCAGGTGAGTTATCGATCACGGAGAACGTTAATGATGAAGGAGAGTTCGTCCAGCCAGACACCCCGGAAACCGAGTTGTCAGAAGTGCCGACAGGTGCTCCGACAGACTACCGTGGCGAAACCAAAACACCCGGAGGCAAGCTCAAGTTCATCCGACGAGAGTCAGAAGCACGCCGCCGTATCGATACCGGCCAGAAGAAAGTTAAGGCTTCTACTGTACGTGTTCCTCGTAAGAAACTCCGGACGGAGCCACTTACTGTGTCGACTCGCAAGGTGGATGAATCCGTTTCGGATCGACTGAAGCGAGAGGCAGCTGCAAAGAACTCCATTGCCGAAGTTGGTAAGGCTGCAACACGAGCCAGCGCCGTACTCCGGAAGCTGAAGAAGCGCAAAGACATCCCCGATAACATTCGGGCAGACTTCTTGTTTGCGCGGAACTATCTGGATCAACTGATTCAGTTTGCACGTTCCATCAAAGCAGCGAAGAACGATTCCACCGATGCAACGAAGTTGGCCGAGGGCATCACATCAATGCTCGACGCTGTGCATGGATTAGGTGATGCAGCATTCGCGAAGCAGTGGGGAGGGTTGGCTAAGAAGAACGAGTTCGACTCACTCGCTGCCCTTGATAAAACTTCACTCGCGTCGATGCGTATCCCGAAAGCACGTGCGAAGTCGACTGCAAGAACCCTTAGTCGTGTGCGTAGTCGGGCACGTCAGCGTGCGATCAACGAGTACCTGAAGGGTGATCAACTCTATACCAATATGATCGGGCCGGTCTTGGAAAAGATGACCGACTACATCGTGAAGAACATCGACGGAATAGTAACGGCTCCATACATTCCTACGGAAGCTGAGATCGCTGAGATTACTTATGCGATGCAGACCCTCAAGAACAACTGGTCGCCAGCTCGTTTGTCTGACATGGGTCAGGGTATGCAACGTGAGTTCGGCGAGTTCGCTGTCGACAAGAAGATGCATGTCTACACACCTGTGCGGAAGCAGATGGAGTTCGTTGGATTCCAATTCGACGAGAACGGAAACGTGTCCGGATTCGAGGCGACTAGCAATTACCTCGGCCCGCAGTACAACGCGAAGTTCGGTGGCACCAAAGCAGCACCGCCATCAGAGGCTAACGTTGCGCAGCAGATGGAGAGTGGACAGCGTAAGAAGGATGCGTTCGAGCAAGAAGATCGCACCGATTCCCGTAAAGCCGCTGCCCTGTACGACAAGGTGAACGGACTGATCGAGAACCTGCAAAGCGCCACATCTACCGCAAAAACGACAATTAGCGGTATAAAGCGTCAGGAAGCACGCTTTATTCGTGGACTGAAGAAGCTCGGCGTATGGCGTGAGACTGGTCCGGGTATCGGGCAGATCAACATCAACGGGTACTCAACGAAGACTTATCGACTGGTAGGTCCGCGTCTCGATGCGAAGACGATGTTGAAGCCACAAGCACGTGACACGCTTCAGCGAATGAAGTCATTCCCGATCCCACGTGCCGTTAAGCCGTTCGTCAACGAGGTTCGTACACCCGAGTTCAAAGCAGGTGTTGAGAAATTCCTCGACGAGAGCGCAACTGAATTATTCATGGATGCGGCCAAGCCGGTCCAATACGATGCAGAGTACGTCGGTGTAGCTGAGAAGCTCGGCCAACTGATGATTGAAGGCAAGCTCACCGGCCAGCAGGTTGTAGACACGATTCTGGAGATCGCTCCTCAGAACAGCTTCTACCGAAACCTCGCTGATCGAATCGGGCGGCACGACGTATCAGGTGTGGAAGTCACGTTTGGAACCGAGAAAGACTTTCCGAAAGGAGAGCTTGGTAAATTCAATCGTGGCCGTAACCGCATCATCCTTAATCGCGAAGCGTTGGAGATGGGTAACCTCCAAGGTGATCAGGCTTACGGAGCACGTGTTGTACACACGCTGACCCATGAACTTGTTCACGCTGTCACCCATCAGCAGATCGACAACACACCTCGCCTCCGTCAGTACATGGAGACGTTGCAGATCAGAGCGCGGGAAGTATGGCAACAGCGCGTTGGTGGTCCACTGCCGTATGGCCTCAAGATACTGGCGAAGTCTCAGAACCAAGCACACGAGTTTGTCTCTGAAGCGTTCTCCAATCACGAGTTCCAAAACTTCCTGAAGGACACGCCAGTCGAACCTGAAGGCGGTATGTCTTTGTGGAAATCACTGGTACGTGCGATCCGCCAAACACTCGGACTGCCGGAGCAAGCACCGAACAACATCTTCGACGCGATCCTTCTGACTGAAGACATCCTGTTCGACGATGCTGGTATCGGTGGTTCAGTTGAGGGTGACCTCTACCTGACTGGTGAAGGCATCATCGACAACGTTACCTCACAGGTGCAGGGACTCTTGCAATCGAAGGGCGGCTTCTGGGATCGCATGAAGAATGCTGGTCGTAACCTAATGACGTTCGAGCAGCTTCGCGACACATACGAGAAGTATTTTGACGGAGCGCCGGACGGCAACCCACTCACTCGTTACATGGAAGCATGGGGACAGCGTAACGCTGCCGTCTCGAAGTTCATGAAGGCACCTGAAAAACTGTCGCTACGATGGACAGAGATGGAAGCCAACGAACCTGACATGGCTCAGGCAATCAGCGTACTCGGCACCGAGGCATCATTGCACCGCATCACCGCAGGTAAGAAGCTCGACGCCAAACAACGTGCTGAATTGTCAGACACACGTCTCGCCAAGTACGACGAGTTACGAGCGCAGTTCGATGCACTGTCGCCCGCTGCTCAGTCTCTCTACAACGACATCACCAGTTGGTACAAAGATGCGTCCGCTGATGAAGCGAAGCTGCTTCTTTCTGCCTCGTTGCGCGGTGTCCTGACGAAAGGCAAGAACGCACCTCTGACTCAGGAACAATTCAAGGCCCGGTTCACCGATGGCGTAATCGACAGGATGAAGGACAACGACTCCATCAAGGCTGAGCTGACTGACCTATTCCCCGAGGAGGAGATCGACAGCCTCGTTAAAGAACTGGCACGGATGTCGAGCCTTCGTACAATCGGCGTGGGTGATTACTTCCCCCTGATGCGTTACGGCGAGTACGTTGTATACGCAGAGACCAAACACCCTGATGAAGTATTTACAGATCGTGGCAAAGCTATGGCAAAACGCAAGGCTCTGCTCGAAGAAGACCCGACACTTGACATACACGTGTTTGACAAAGGGAAGCAGACCATCCTTCGCGTCGTCGAGAAAGAGTTCCGGATGTTTGAGTCGAAGACTGAGGCCGAGTCGGAACGGATGTTAATGGATGGGAAATACGATGTCGTCAGTCCGGTGCAAGCGAAGATCAGTCGCGACACTGAGGAGACGGCGATCTCGTCTAACGCTGCCCTGAATACAATTCTGACGTCGCTGAATGGAAACCCGGCAGCACAGTCGGCCATTCGCGATCACTACCTGCGTAGTCTTTCGGATCAGTCGTTCCGTAAACATGAACTGAAACGTAAGAATCGCAGAGGTGTCGACAGCACTACGCAGCACCGTAACCTCGCCAACTACCTGAAGCAGTCAGCGCATTACCGTGCGCAGCTAAAACACGGTTGGAAGATGGGCGAGGCGTTGCAGGACATGGTTGACTTCACTCGCAACCGAGCTGATACCGATGGGATGACCACGGAGCAGCTGCAACAAGTTGTGAAACAGGTGCAGTACCGTGACCAGATGACGAACGACAATGCTGAGCTGAAGAACGCAGTTCGCAAGGGCGTCGAGATCACACAGTTCATGATGCTGACGTCACCTTCGTACTGGATGATCAACGCCACACAGCCGTGGCTTGTCACTGCCCCGATCATGGGCGGCAAGTACGGCATGGGTAATTCCTATGCGGCTCTGAAGGACGCGATGAGCGTAACCAAAGGACCGTTGTTCAAGGAAGCCAAGAATACATGGGGCGGCATCAAAGCATTCACCGATGCACCGGCAACAGAGCAAGCGTTCAACGTTGTCGATCAGCTGTTAGAGCATCTCAAGGCGTCGACTGACCCGCGTTCAGACGACTGGGTAGAGTTGATTGATCACCTGCGCGACAACAACATCATCGACATCAACGTCCTGACCGAGCTTCGTCAGATCGCTGAAGGTGTTGATCAAGGTAAGTGGTCGAAGACACTGGATGCGAGTCGTATCCTTGCTCACCTAACAGAGGTTAGTAACCGAACCGTCACCGCCATAGCTGCCTATAATCTGGCGACGAACGCTGGCGAGTCCAAAGCAGCTGCACGGAAGTACGCAGCCGACATGGTTAGCCAGACGCAGTTCAACTACTCGTCTGAGAACAAGCCACCGCTGTTCCAGCCGG